>WNGK01003419.1_pt1 | contig 25556 bp, 24 predicted proteins | sample 5400601 | NCBI WGS metagenome assembly WNGK01 (sample SAMN13153376, study PRJNA577476) | soil metagenome | isolation source: 60 cm soil or saprolite under Garry oak tree replicate 1 | place: USA:California | collected 2016-06-15
CGTCCGCGACAGGCAAATCAATGGCGTCACTCTTGTGGTGCGCGAGCAACGCGGAGAGTGGCCCTGATGTGCCGTTCTGCGACGCCTCGGACAGAATGTCTCTCGCGATAAGAGGAGGATGCCCGCGACGCCCCGCAAAGACCGGATAGACGATGCCGCGCTGGCGCGCGGCGAAGGCAGCGGCCAATTGACGAACAGTGGCGGCGCGCACCAGCGGGGTGTCGGCGGGCAGCATGAATACAGCTTTTGCACAGCCATGCAGCGCGCGACTGCCGGCCACGATCGAGGAATACATGCCCTGCTCGAAGTACGGATTGATTACGCAGCGTGCCCCACATCTTTCGGCCAAAGGCCGTAGCTCATCCGCGCGGTGACCCAAGACCGCAATCACCTCGGCAACACCGGCCTCGCGAAACAGGCTGATGCTCCACTCGAAGGCGGTGACGCCGTCCAGCGGAAGAAGAGGCTTGAACTCGCCCATGCGCGACGAGAAACCCGCGGCCAGAACAATGGCAGCGAGTCCTTCTGTGCTGGCCTCAGGAGGCAGGGGTTGGATTGCTGAACTCATAGTGATTCTCGGCCAGTAACTCCTTCACCTTTCCTAGACTCTCAATCACGATCGTTGGGCAACGCGCCATTTTGTTGCGCATGTCGTCCTGAACAATCTCGGCGCAGTCGATGCCACCATAGCGAGGCTTGTATTCGGCCTCGAACCAATCGACGAACTGGATTAACATTCCCTGCAGGCGCTCGTCGCCGTCGTCTTGCGGGGAATCCTTGCCGGCATAAAGCGCGAGCACGCAGCACCCGGCGGTCAGTGCGCCGCACGTCTTGCCGCAACCCATGCCGCCCAGCAACCCGGACATGGCTCGCATCAAATCGGGATTCTTCTTGCCCTGCGCCTCCATGGCCATGAGCATCAGAATCTGGCTGCACTGAAAACCCTGCATCGCCAGGTCCATTACGCGGAACGTATCATCGTTCATGGTTCCATCCACCTTCCTGCGACGAGCGCCGCCTGCGCGTGGCGATCAGCAAAAAGTAGCCAGCACGCGCTGCCCGCATCGCTGCCTGAACCTCTTCCGCCGGACAGTCCGCCTCGCAATTCCAGAGTCCTGCGAGGGAGCCGTGCTCCAAAATGTAACGCGCCGCACATTCGCGCAAAGCAACAGAGTGATCTTCGACGACATCTACGGTGAACCCCACCCTGACGAGTCGCACTTCGAATTCTTCGCGAACAAGCATGCCTGCCACGCAGGAGCGATTCAGCGCCCGCACTTGCGCGATTGTCCCAGGCTGGCGTGCGTAGAGGTCGGAGATCATCAGTCGGCCTCCGTCCTTCAGCACGCGGGCGCACTCCGGCAGAGTGCGATCCTGGTCCCGCATGAGCGAAAGGCTGCACTCGGCGAGCACTCCATCGACCGAGCAAGTGGGAAACGGCAAATCGCCGGCATTTGCGACGATATGCGTGTAGGGTTCAATGGCTCGGTTCGTAATCCTGTCGTTGCTGGCCTCACAATCGACGCCAATTGCATCGATTCCCAAGGTGCATAAATAGCGAACGCTATCCCCTGCGCCGCAGCCGACATCGAGGACGGTAGTGCCTGCTCCCAAATTCGCAAGAGCGACGGCGCGTGCTGTCAACTGCAGACCGCCGGGTCGGAACAGCCGTTCGTCCCCGTGGGCCAGCCTGCCGGTTGTGTAGGCGGATTGTTCCGGTGCGCCACACATTGAACTCATTTGTCCTCCAGCGCTTGCTCCACCTGCAGCATCTTGCCAGTGGCCAGTGATTCAGGAACAAGGATCTTGCCGCAGCCAGGACACTTCCACAATTCAAGGGGAAACTCGCTCCCCAAATAGGCGGCGGTCACTTTACCCAATACCAGCGGAACTTTGCACTTGCCGCAGAGGAGTGGAGATTCCGGCGTTTGTCCAGTTGCTGGACTCATCTCAGCGCACCTCCATCCGATGTGAATAGGCGTTGTGCACCATGAATGCGCTTTCGTGTGCCGAGTACTCAACCCAATAGGTGACGCACGCGGAGCAGAACGATGCCAGAGATCGCCCTGTGATCGGGTTCTCAATCTTGTCGGCGGTCCGCTCCGCATATTCGATGGTCCGGCGCACGTCTTCGACCAGAATCATGCGCTTCTCAAGGAGCGCCTTCAATTCCTCGGAGATATGCAGGTTGACGGATGGTTGCATGGAGTCCTCCTGTTCGCCCCAGACCTCGCGCAGGAGGCGGATTTTGAGACGTGCGCGCTCTTCCTGACGCTGGGAAAAGCCGGGATCCGGCCGCGCAGCTGGGTCAGCAGTCCCGTCTGCAAAGACAAGGTCGAGAATATGAAGTGCCCGCTTGCCTTGATGCGCGAACCGGTCGCGGCACATGGCGCAATACGTCACAAAATCAGCATCGCTTTGCTGCGATCTACGGGTTACCGTTTTGTCGGCGAGTTCGGGATTGGCAAACAACTGAAGTCCGCCATATCCGCAACAGGTGGTCAGGCCGGGTTCGTTCAACTCCACCGCCTTGATGCCCAACTCCTTGAGCAGATCGCGTGCGCTTCCTTCCACCTCGCGAATGCCGCGCGTCGAGCAGGGATCGTGAATCGCCAGAGTCCGCGAAGCTGGCTCGGGCTGCGCCTTGGCCAAAAACGCGGGAGAAAGATGCGGCCACAACGGCTCGACCGGAATCTGCGGAAGATGATCTTTGAGTGTCTTGAAGCACGAAGAACAAGCAGTGATCAGCCGCGGTCGACCCAGTGAAGACCATGCGCTATCAAGCTTGCGCAGCGCCTGCTTGAATTTCTCTTCGTTTCCGGCCCAGTGCGCCGGAGCCCCACAACAATCGAGAATCAAGCCAACTCCGCCTGGTAGTGTACTGCGCAGATGCTCATAGCAGGATGAAACGTGGCCGGGAGATGAGGAGGAGAGCTGGCAGCCGGGAAGAAACGCTGTCTTGCTCGATTCAAATCCTGGCTGGTGACGAGCCAGGGTAAAAGCCTCGCTCTGGCTGAAAGCCATATCGCGCAGCGCAAAGTCGTGGGCAGAGGGCGGCATCTTCCCGGTTCTCACCATGCTTTGGCGCGCGTCCAGGCACACATCGGCCATGCTGAAGTCTTCAGGGCATACGGCGGTGCAAAGGCCGCATAACGCGCAGGAGTTGACCATGCGATTAGCTTTGTGCGCGCCCATCACGATGCACTCATTGTTGTAAATCTGGCGGACGTAGCGCTTGGGGTACGAACCATATTCCTCGAGGTATGTGCATACCTTCACGCATTCGAGACACTGGCAGGGGATGCACCGCTGCGCCTCCAGTTGCGCCTCTTCTTTCGTATAACCGCTTGCACTTGCCGTGCTACGGACTGCCGGGGAGATAGCTAGTCCCTTGGTGTTCACGAAGAGCCGGCATGGATGAGCACCCTGGTTGTCGCGATTGGCCGCGAGCGAAGCTCCCTGAAGGAAACGATCGATCGAGGCGGCTGCATAGTTGCCGTCCGCAATGGATGCGATGGGGGAGTAAGGCGCTGGAGCGTAGCGTTGCGCTCCACCGGCAAAGACCCTGGCATCACTGGTCGCCAGCGTAAGCGGATCGATCTGGATTCTTCCTTGCGCGGTTCGCTTGAGGCCCAGCGCATCTTCGCCGAGCGCTTCGGGGCCAGGCGCGAGATAGACCGCGTCGTACTCTTGAGCGATCGCGTCGAGACCGAAGGGGCCGGCGTGGCGGCTGATGAGAGCCTCGCAATGCGCGGCAACTCCCATGCATTTAAGGATGTCCAGGTCGGCATCGATGACGTGGGTGGGCAGGACGCGCTCGTCGAGCGACCGCATCCGGTCAAGCAATCGCGGCCGCGCCTCAAACAGGTTAACTGCGTATCCGCGCCTAGATAAACCGATGGCTGCGGATACGCCGCTCAATCCGCCGCCGACCACGGCAACCTTCTGGGTCTTTGATGTGTGCGGTTGCACCGCAGTCGCCGGTGCGCCGAACTGTGCGCAAGCTCTTTCGAGAGCGCTAATTTCAATAGCGTCTCCGGCATCGGAACGCCGACATTGCGATTGGCATGGGTGGTCGCAGATATGCGCAAGAATCAGCGGAAGGGGAACGGCGTTCGCAAACGTCGCAAGTCCGCCTTTGAAGTCTTCATGCGATACGCACTCAACCAGCTTGCGCGCATCCACGTGTAAAGGACAGGCCGCTGTGGAGGCAGGCGCTTGCTCCTGGATGCATTGGCCTTCCCATCGCCTGACTTGTTCCCGGTCCATGATGCGATCTCCCTGCGCTGAAGCCCTTCCACAGCTTGCACACTTCGAAGAGATAGTCCCCGTGCCCTCGTCCACCTGAAGGCGGGAGGAACGATGCATCAGTGAGTCACCTTGCAGCAAACTCACCTGGAAGCGGGTTCAGACTACTTAAATACTTCACCGAAAGATGTGACTGCGGTTACTCGAAAAAGCCCGGGACGAAACCGCAGTTTCGTCCCGGCTGTAGTGGGCATTGAAAACGGCATCCTAAGCGTGAACCAGGCGCTCCTTCTCCGCCTGAGCATCTAACGCCGCCTTCACGATCTTCGGCAGTGCAGGCACTTTGAGGATGCGCACGCCGCAGGCGTTATATAGTGCGTTGAGAATCGCCGGGTGAGGCGCAGTTAGAGGCGCTTCGCCCACCCCCGCTGCGCCGAACGGGCCGAGTGGGCGAGGCGTTTGCTGGTAGATGATTTCGATGTCGTCCGGGATGTCGCTGATGTAAGGGAATCCGCAGGCCTTGAGGCTCGTATGAACCTTCAAGTCGTCGAAATCCTCGGTCAGTGCAAGGCCGATACCCTGAGCCAGACCTCCATAGATCTGACCATCGACTGTCGCCTGGTTAATGATTGTGCCTACATCGGCCACGGTCGTGAATTTCACTACGCGAACCTTACCGGTCTTGCGGTCGACTTCGACCTCAGGCATGAACAGCTCATACATGTAGATCGGGAAGGGATTGCCCTGGCCGGTGACGGGATCGCATCCAGTTCCGGAGTAGACCCACTTGCCGTCGTAGCGAAGCGGAATCTTCTCTGCCACCATCTCGTCGTAGGTGCGATACGTGCCATCGGGCTTGCGCATCGCGTTGAGGAGCATCTCGCAGCTCACCTTCGTGGCATTGCCAGTGAAGACATTGGAACGGCTTCCGCCGGAGGGGCCGCTGTTGGGCAGTAGGGTATCGTTCATTTTCAGCTTGATCTGTTCAGGATGAAGACCTAGCGGTCGCAGGGTCTCGTGGCCGATGGTCAGCGCGCCTAAATCCGAGCCTTGGCCGTGATCCTGCCAGGAGTTCAACAGGTTCACGCCGGTCTGCGTCAGTTCAACCGAGGCCTCGGAAGCATCGGTGCCGTCCAGGCCGCAGCCGTAGATGCCGAGCGACAGTCCCACTCCGCGCGGTTTGTCCTGAGTGGACAATTCCTTGCAGCGCTTCTTCGCTTGCTCATACTTCGGACGCAGCTTGTCGAACAGGCCTTCCAGGACATAGACGTCGGGCGTCTGTCCGGTCGGCGTGGTCGCGCCGGGGCGATAGATATTCCGGTAGCGAAACTCGAAAGGATCGATACCCATCTTCTCTGCCAGCATGTCGATTGCGGTCTCAGAGGACAGGAAGGCCTGCGGTGAGCCATAGGCGCGGAACGCGGAGCCCCATGCATGATTGGTACAGACCGTTTGGCCATGGCCGCGGATGTTGGCGATGTCGTAGCCCGCGCCTGTGAACTGTGCCTGACGCACTGTGAGCAGATCGCCGAATTCCGAATACGGGCCGTGATCGATCCACCAGTCGGTCTCCATGGCAATCAGCTTGCCGTTCTTGTCGGCGCCAAGCTTGCACTTGACATTGCCCGGAGAGCGCTTGCCGGTGTACGTGATGTTCTGGTACTGATCGTAGACCAGCGAGACAGGCCGTCCGGTAGCGACGCAAGCGACGCCCAGCAGGGCTTCCATCGTTGGCGAGAACTTGTAGCCGAAGGTGCCGCCCGTGGCGTTTTGGATGATGCGGAGTTTGTCCGGTTCGACGCCGATGCCGGGGCCGATCATCGCAGCGTGCAGGTGAAGTCCGATGCTCTTGGACTGAATCGTCAAGCGCCCGTTGTCCTCAAAATATGCGCATCCGCAGTCGGGTTCCAAGTGCAGGTGAGGCTGGCGACTGCAGTAGGTCTCGGCCTCGGCCGTGTATGCGGCCTTGGCCATCAGGGGCTTTGTGTCCTCGCCTTTGACAACGCCCTGCTCGAAGTAGATGTTGGGCGTGCCGGGATGAATCTCGATGGCGTCGGACGCCATGGCAGCTGTGCCGCTCATGTAGGCCGGCAGGACTTCGAGGTTCAGCTTCACCTTCTTGGCGGCCGCGCGGGCATTCGCTTCCGTGTCCGCGCAAACGATGGCGATCGCGTCGCCGAACTGGAAGATCTTATCCTTGCTGAGAATTGGGCGGTCCCATCCGTCGCCCTTATTGGTGGGAAAGGTGATAAGGCCGGTAATAGCGTTCTTGCCCTTCACATCCTTCCAGGTAACGACCTTCACCACGCCCGGCATCTTTTCCGCTTCAGTCGTATCGATGCCTTTGATATTGGCGTGTGACACCTCGGCCTGCACCAGGGCGAGGCGCAAAGTGTCGGGAGGCATGTGCAGAGCCACGTCGGCGCCGAAGTCCCATGACCCGGTCACCTTGGCAAGTGCCGAAGGGCGGCGATATGTGGAGCCCATGATCGAGCCATTGTCAGCCGGTTCAAAGAGAAGGTCTTCTTTCTTCTTTTCACCGCGCACGACGGCGGCAGCATCCATCACCGCGTCCACCAGGGGCACATAGCCGGTGCAACGGCAGGCATTACGATTGATGTCGAACCACTTCCGCACATCGCCGCGGCTGGGCGCCGGATTCTTGTTCAGCAGCACCTTGGCGGACATCAGGAAGCCCGGTGTGCAGACGCCGCACTGGGCGCCTCCGTGGGCCATCCAGGCCACTTGCAGCGGATGCAGGTTGTCGGGGGTTCCCAGCCCCTCGATGGTGGTGATTTTGGCGTCCGTCTTCACCTTGCCGACTGGGGTTAGACAGGCGCGGACGGCCTTTCCGTCAATTATGACCGTGCAGGTTCCGCACTGTCCTTCGCTGCAACAGACCTTGCAGCCTGTAAGTAACAGTTGATCCCGCAAAACGTCGGCGAGATTCTTCTCTGGATCGACCACCAAAGAGCGATCAACGCCATTTATATTGAGAACTCGTTTTTCCATGGCTTCAACTACTTCCTTTCCTCATGACCTTCATCGCACGGAGTCAGCCCCTGGAGGAGCAGGCCCTGCGTTTCCGCATGAAACTCCCGCTTCCCGGCAAGGAGTGAGCGGCCGTCCAGTTACTGTTGTGCGGTTCTGCACGCGACTGCATGGAGCGGAACCGCGCGGGTCTCACTTGCACCGCAGCGCAGCCTCGATGAAGCTGCGCCGAGGATCAGAAGCCCCAGGTAATCTGCGAACCCCAAGTATGCCGCGCCTTCAGATTGACTCCCGTCGGGCCTCCCATCACGTAGCCCGCGATCTGCGCCACGCCGAAGTCGATGTTCAACTTGTGCTTCGGGGTCGGCACGATGCGCGTGCAGTAGGTCAACGTAGTAGGAATATTGAGGGTTGGAAAACCCAGTGGATGATGAGGCTGCATGGCGGCCTCGGAACCGAAGATGAGCGTGCTCTTGGCAGGCCCTGTGAAAACAAACGCTGCCGCACCGAAGGGCCGCGCTTCCCAATCAGGAGCGTTGCCGCCCATGCCCCACAGTTCAGCATTGGTGCCGCGCACGCCTGCGTTCAGCACAATCGGAACCTTCTTGATTGCCTGCGTCACAACCTTGGTAGCCACGATGTAGAGGTCGCCATCGGTCTTGCCCTTCATCTGCGCAGTGCTCGTCTCTTGCATGAAGTTGCCGACATTCCGGACGTTGTTGCGAGCGATGAAGCCCACGGAAATCGCCGGAATCGCGGGGTTCTTCTTGTAGTTTTCGGGAACCAGAATGAACTTGCCGTTGAAAATCTCAAAGCCGTTCTGCCACAGTGGGCTCAGACCGGTGCTGCCCATATCGCTGCCAAACGCGTGGTATTCGTGCGTGTAGCCCAACTCGGCGCGCTTGCCAAGGCCAACCTCGATCGAGGCCTCATGGAAGTCTCCGATCACCGAACCCGCGGAGAAGTAGTGATAAGCCACCACGGGATGAATCTTCTGCCCCTCGGCCGACGCTGTGTATGCCAGCGGCGTTACGAAGACACCGGTTTCACCCTCCCAACCCAAAGCCTGCGCGTGAAGAGTTGCTGTGAAGCACAACCCGAAAGCAATGGCAAAAACGGGGATCGCAATACGTTGCCATGGCACTCCGTTACAAATGGATTTCTGCATCATTATTCCCTTTCCCCTTTTGAGCAAACCCTCGCTGCTGCTGCAATCGTCCGCAGCTGTCAGTTGGCGGCGCAAGGTATTCAAGCCGCGAACAGCGGCCGCTCTCGCTGTCCTTCCGCGACTGCCGGCCAACGGCGAGACGTTCAAGCGGGAGCCTCCTCAAGGGGCTACCGCCAATCTCGTCGCTCCGAGGGCTGCAATTGCAGAAGAAATGCCAGCAGTTAGAGCTTCCAGGTTCCTCGTCTGGTCTCCTGAGCTATACGGGTGTGCAATTCCGTTGCCAAAGGCGAAGACTCACTACGGGATGCGCATTTGCGGACGCGTCGCCGATGGCTTGTGTCCTGCGACCTGCGCGGGAAATCGTGCATTGGCTGTAGCGCAGCAATGAGCTTGCGAGGCGCTCTGCGCTGCATATCGCACCTTGCAGAGTTTCAAGAGCAGTTCCTTGCCTGAATAACGCCACTATCCTGCGCATTTATGGGTCGTGCTCAGAAATGGAACAGACGCGCGTGCTCAAATCTGGAACACGTGTTCAGAATGAATGTTGGATTTAGAAGGAGTGTGGTGATCCTTCAGCGGCTATCGGCGAGAACCAGCCCGTAATCCTGCATCTTGCGATAGAGGGTATTACGCGCGATGCCCAGCCGCGCCGCGGTTTGCTTGATGTTGCCGCAGCAGGCGCTCAACGCTTCGCTGATGGCCTGTTTTTCGATATCCCGCAACGAACTCGCGTTTGGCGAGGGTTCGGAGCTCCGCGGGCTGGCATTGCGTGCAGGCACTGGGCGCGCACCCTCCGCCGGCAACTCGAGGTGCTGGGCAGTCAGCATAGGACAGCCCCGGGTGCGGATAAGGGCTCGCTCCAAGACATTTTCCATCTCTCGCACATTGCCCGGCCAGGAGTAAGTGGCGAGTTCCGCCAGACAGTCCAGGCTTATCTCCACAGGAGGACGTTCGAGGCGCGTTGAAATCTTGCCGATGAGGCAGCGGGCCAGGTTGGGAATGTCGCTCGTACGGTCGCGAAGAGGTGGAATCCTCACCTCCAGAACCGCCAACCGGTAGTAGAGGTCTTCGCGGAACTTTCCCGCCTCGACTTCTTTGCTTAGATCGCAGTGCGTGGCTGCAATGATGCGTATGTCGACGTTGATCTCCGGCGATGAACCGATGCGGGAAACGGTGCGCTCCTGAAGAACGCGCAATAATTTGGACTGCATGCTGAGCGACATTTCGCCGATCTCATCCAGGAAGATGCTTCCCCCGTTGGCCATCTCGAACTTGCCTGCCTGCCCGCCCTTTTTGGCCCCCGTGAAGGATCCGTCGCTGTATCCGAACAGCTCGCTTTCGATCAGGCTCTCTGGCATCGCGGCGCAGTTGATGGCCAGGAACGGACCACGGCTTCTCGAACTCGCATTATGGATCGCGTTTGCGAATACTTCTTTCCCGGTACCGCTTTCGCCCAGGATCAGCACGGTGGAGGTGCAGGTGGCGGCCAGCAGAGCCCAATCCTTGGCTTTTTGCATCGCCGCGCTGTCGCCCACAATATCTTCGAACTCATAGCGATGGGAATAGAACACCGCCTTTCGTCGGGCAGCCTGCTGCGCTTGGAGTTCGCGGAAGAACGCGACCGCTCCTACGATTGCGCCACTCTCGTCACGGAGCAAAGACGCGGAGCTTTGAATGCGCCTTCCGGACGGATTGATAATAATTTCCTGGTTCCTGTACTCCTTGCCGCTCCGAACCACTTGTAGGATCGGCGGGTTACCATGGCACACCTGTGCCAGCGGAAATCCTTTGGCGAGGGCAGGATTGATGCCAAATATCTCTCCTCCGCGAGCATTGATTTCCGTCACAATGCCCTCGGTGTCGATGGCGAGCAGGCCATCTGTGATTCCATGCACCAGAGCATTTGAGTAGCGCGAAGCGGCCGAGAGTTTGTTCATCGCCAGCTCCAGCCGCAACTGATTTTCAATGGCGCGCACCGCAGCCACCACCATGCCCAAGGTATGTGGATTGGCATGACGGCAGTCCCCGCTTATATCGATAACCCCCACAATGTGCCCTGTTGGATCGATGATGGGCGCAGCGGAGCAGGTGAGAAACTGGTTTTCCGCGCGGAAGTGCTCCCAGGCATGGATCTGGACCGGAGACTTTTCGAAAATGGCCGTGCCGATCGCGTTGGTGCCTTTGTTGGCTTCGCTCCAGTCTGCGCCGGCACAGAGATGGACTGCACGCGCGCGTGCCGCTATGCGAGCATCGCCTGCAACTTCCAAAAGCATGCCATTTTCATCGGTCAGAATCACCTGGAAATCGGACCCACTCACGAAGTGGGAGAGATCGCGCAAAAAGGGTCTGGCGACCCGGATCAGTTGTTCCTTTTCGTACCGGCGCTGCTCCAGCAGCCGCGACTCCTCGGCATCGCTTCCCGAGGTGAGCAGGGGATTGACGTTGAGGTTGCGACACCGCTGCCAAGAACTCGCAACGGCTCCACGTACCAGCCTTGAGTCCAGGACATCTTTCTCAAGATATTGCTCCCAGGCCTTCTTGCCCAGGGTGAGAAGGTGCGCCGACATAGGGGAACCACCTCACCGGGGGTGTTACATTTTTGAACACAGCAGCCATTCTGTAACACACCGGGTACATCAATGAACATCTTTGTGGAAGCGATCGGCGTTCGACTGTGCGCGTCGTCACACTAAATGCGCGATTTCGATATCTTTGTTAGTTTGGCTCCCGATTTGCTTGTATCTCAAGCATGACAGCCGTAACCCTCATTCTGGCTGCGCCATGTTCCCTTTTGTTGGGCGCCGTGCTGCAAATCCTCGTAGCCCGCCTCTGTTCTGCCCGAACAAAAGGCATCCTCGCCGCCATCTCCTGTCTTCCGGCCGTACTCGCCGTGGCCGCCATGGTCCCGCGAGTCCAGTCCGGCCAGGCCTTCGACATCAATCTGCGTCAATGGGATGGACCACTCGCCCTCGTCCTTCATGTGGATGCGCTGAGCGTTCTCTTCGCTTTGATGGGCTCCGGTCTCGGGGGAATCGTCCTCCTCTATTCCATCGGCTACATGGCCCACGACAAGGCCGCGACCCGTTTCTACGCCTCGATGCTGATCTTCATCGCGGGCTTCATCGGTCTCGTCTACAGCGCCAACCTCTTCCTCTTCTACCTCTGCTGGGAACTCGTCGGCCTCTGCTCCTTCAGCCTGGTTGGCTTTTGGTACACCAACAAGGAAGCGGTCCACGGCGCGCGCAAAGTCCTGCTGATGACCCACATCGCCGGATACGGCCTGCTCGCCGCCATCCTCGTCATTTACTACCGCACCGGCAGCGCCCTGTGGACTGACCCCGCCGTCGCACACGCCTTCACCGGCGGAGTCTTCGTGCTGATGCTGGTGTCGCTCGTAGCCAAGTCTGTACAAGTTCCTCTGCACACCTGGATTCCCGAAGCCATGGCCGCGCCCACTCCGGTCAGCGCCCTCCTCCATGCCGCCTGCTACGTGAAAGCCGGCGTTTACCTCGTCGCGCGCATGCACAGTTTCGGAGCTTGGCCGACAACCGGTGGAATCGCCTGGGGAAACGCCTCCGTAATCTGGATCGGCACCGTCACCATGGCCGTTGGCGTGATGTACGCCATGGTCCAAACCGACCTGAAGCGCATGCTTGCCTACTCCACCGTGAGCCAGATCGGCTACATGATGTTGGGGCTAGGCATCGGCACACCGCTGGCCATCACCGCCGGCCTGCTTCACTGCCTCAATCACGGCTTCTTCAAGGGCGGACTCTTCCTCACCGCCGGCTCCGTGCAACATGCCGCCGGCACTCGCGACATGAACAAGCTCGGCGGTCTCGCATCGCGCATGCCGAGCACTACCTTGTCCTGGCTCATCGGCGTCGGCTCCATGATGGGCATCCCCCTCATGAGCGGATTCGCCAGCAAGTGGATGCTCTACGCCGCGGCCCTCCAATCCGGCTGTGCCGTCCCCGCCATGGTCGCGTGGGCCGCTAGCCTGGGCACAGTTTTCCTCGGCGTCAAAGCCACCAGCGCCGTGTTCCTGGGACCCGCGACTGAGAACACCAAAGATGCCCACGAGTCCCCATCCACGATGGTTTGGGGAATGGGCTTCATGGCCGCTGGCAGCATCGTCCTCGGCGTCGCGCCGCAACTAGCCGTCAATTACCTGCTCAATCCGATCCTGGGCGCGCTTGGTCTTGGCGCGGGCGTTCACGTTACTTGGCTTGGCTTCTCCGCGGATGCGGGCAGCTTCTCAACCACCGGCGGCCTCGTACTGGCCCTGGTCTCAGTAATCGTTGGCGGCGCAATTTACGCCATCGCCTACGTCGCGCGTCCAGTCACGGTCGCCGCTGGCGGAGGCGCTGCACTTGCTGGCGCCGGGACCCCCACGGACGGGTCCTTGTCCGTGGGGTGGGGAGCTGGCGGAGGCATCTTCACCGGCGGCGAACCCCTCTCCGACCAAGGCCGACTCACAGCCGGCGACTTCTCTGAAATCTTCACGCACAACTGGAAGTCCTTCTTCCGCTGGACCAACGTCGATCGCTTCTACCTCGGCATCTGGAGCAGCTTGCAAGCCGTCTCGCGCTCCATCAGCGTCTTCGTCTCCTGGATGGAGCAGCGCGCAACGATCCTTGTCATTCTCCTGTCATTGGCTTTGCTCGCGGGCATTCGCTGGTTTGCTCCCGCCATGTCCACCGTCGAGACACTCGCTCCATCCCGCGTGCCGGCGCTGCTCTTTGCCGCATGCGCCGTCGCTGCCGTGGCCCTTCTCATCGCTGCTTTCGCCAACAACATCTGGCGCCACATTCTTCCTCTCATGCTTTTCGCCAGCGCCGCCGCCGTCGCGGGTCTTGCAGTCAGCAATCCATGGCTTCGTCTCGGACTCCTCGAACTGGCTGCCATTCTGACCATCCCGCTAGTCTGGAACACCGCGAGAACGAAGTCCGCGAAGCTCGCCTACCTCACAGTAGTTGCAGTCTCTGCGACGTCGCTCGTTCTCGGCGATCTGCTATTGGAGCACGGCCAAGCCGATTGGGCGCGAGCCCTTCTCATCACAAGCGTCTGCGTCAAACTCGCCGCGATTCCCCTCTTCTTCTGGCTTCTTCGCCTGGCCGACGAACTGCCAGCTCTCGTCCTCGGCGTCATCATCGCCGTCGTCGACATGGCCGCATTCGGCGAACTCTATCTTGTCGCGCAAACGTCTCCGGCCACCTTCGCTCCACAAGGCTTCCTGCTAGTCGTAGCCGCCGCCACATCGTTGATCGCTTCTCTCCTGATGCTCTCGCAGCGCAGCCTCAAGCGCCTGCTCGTCCTTTCAACCATCGAGGATGTCGGCTTTCTTTTTCTCGGCCTCGCTTCCGCATCGGTTCTCGGAACGTCGGGCGCACTCGCTGCCGCAACAACTCATGCCGTAGCCAAAGCACTCCTGTTCGTTTGCCTAAGCGGTCCTGAGGCAGCCGGCGCACTTGAAACCAATCGCACCGGCCTCGCAACGCGCTTCCCTGTCAGCACCTTCGGTTTCCTCTTCGGCATGCTGGCCATGCTCGGCGTGCCTCCAACGCTCGGCTTCATCGGCCGCTGGAGGCTCTACGAGACAGCGCTCCGGCTCAGTCCAGTACTTCTCGCAACTTTCATCCTCTCGTCGATCTTCGCGCTCATCGCCTACGTACTCGCGTTGACTCACATCTGGTGGGGCCCCGCGCATGACGCCGATTCACCACAACTCCCAGACTCGCCTCCCACGAAGGAGCCGCTTCTGATCCAGGGCGCCATCGTTGCGCTCGTCGCGTTACTGCTGGCAGCCGGCATCTGGCCCAACGCTCTGCAACTGCTGCATTGGGGGAGACTATGAAGCTCTGGAATCGCTTGATGTGCTACTGCCGCCGCCGCAGCCCTTGGCTCTTCCACATGAACTCCGGAAGCTGCAACGGCTGCGATATTGAAATCGTCGCCAGCCTCACCCCGCGTTACGACGCCGAGCAGTTGGGAGTCCGTCTCGAAGGCAGCCCCCGACACGCCGACATCCTCTGCGTCACCGGCCCCGTCACTCGCAACGCCGTCGGCGCAATCAAGACCGTTTACGGACAAGTGCTGGGACCCAAAGCGGTCGTAGCCATCGGCTCCTGCCCCGCCACAACCAACGTCTTCATTGACAGCCGCACCCTCGATGGCCCACTCAACAAGCACATCCCGGTCGATGTGTTCGTGCCCGGCTGCCCTCCGCGCCCCGACGCCATTGTGCAAGGCATCGCCAGGGCCGCGGAAATCCTTGCCGCACGAGGCAACAAGCCTGCCACTCTCGAACCCGCGAAGGAACCGGCAATCGTGGAGGTGCAGCAATGAACATGATCACTGCCCTCGCTCGTCTGCTCATCTTTCCCGGCATTCTCTTCGCCGTGCCAGCCGCATGGTTCTTCCTCTGGGTCGAACGCAAATCGGTTGCGCTGATGCAGGGCCGCATCGGCCCGCCCTTCATGCAGCCCTTCTACGACTTCGTCAAGCTACTCGGCAAAAGCACTCCGCCTCGCAACGGAATCGCCGGTTCTCTCATGCGCGCCTGGCCGCTGATCGCGGTAGCATCCGCAGCCGGAGCAGTTGGCCTGTTGCCCGTCCTTCCAGCATCGGGAGGCTTCGAGGGCGACCTCATCCTGCTCCTCGCGCTCCTCGAGGTCCCGTCCATCTGCATCATCGCCGCAGGCTTCTCTTCGCGCTCGATCTTCGGCGAAATCGGCTCCGCCCGCGAAGCGGTCCTCAGCGTCTCCTACAACGTCGTCTTTCTCCTCGCCATCATCTCCGTCGCGGCGTCGCAGCATACCTTCAGCCTTGAAGCTCTCGCGCAACTTCCCGCTTCGCCATTGCGCTGGCTTGGGATCATTGCGATCCTCGTCTGCCTTCCCGCGAAGCTTCATCTCAATCCCTTCTCGCTCCCCAACGCCGAACAGGAAATCTACTCCGGCCCCATGACCGAATACGCCGGACCCGAGCTCGCCATGTGGGAACTTTCCCACGGCCTCGAATGGGTAGCAGCCACCGGCCTCGTAGCAACGCTCGTCGCTCCTCACATCACTCTCTGGTGGCTCGCCGCCATCATCTTCGTCGCGCTCTCCTTCGCGGTCGTGCTCATGCTGTCGACTCTCGCCGCAGCCACCGCCCGCTTGGCTATCGACACAACGGTGCGCTTCTATTGGCAATGCACTCTCATCTTCGCGGTATTGGCCGCATCGTCCGCGCTCTTCATGAGGCTTAGATCATGAACATCCTCGCCATGCTGTGGAAGAACCTCTGGGGCGGCTCACGCACCATGCGTTTCCCGCTGCGCCCCAAAGTGACCCAGCGCTTCCGTGGCCTCGTGCAGTTCGATCCCGCGCTCTGCTCCGGCTGCGCAATCTGCAAAATGCGCTGCACCTCCCGTGCCATCCAATTCAAAACCGGCAAGGGCGAATTCACATGGAGCTACGATCCCGGCCAATGCACCTTCTGCGGCCGATGCGTCGAGGGCTGCAAGGAACATGTACTGAGCCAGGAGTCGGCTTGCCCGCCCATTTACACGACCATCGGCGAGTTGAAGAAGTCCTATACCGTTGCCCGCAAGGCGCCCCCTCCAAAGCCGGCCCCTGCAGCCACGTCGCCAGCACCAGCGCAAGCACCCACCACCCCAACCCCCATCCCCGGAGGCGCACAATGAACGCACTCGAAACCATCCTCGAAAATCTGACAACCAACGAGCAACTCCCCGCTCCCTGGGTTGAATCCGGCGGCGTCTACTGGCTCAACGCGCCCGACCTCAACATCCGCGAAGTCGCCCATGCGATGAACGCACTCCGCGCCCGCTTCATCACCATCACCGCCTATCAACTCCCCGGCTCCAAGGGTCTCCGCCTCGAGTATCACTGGGACCTCGACGGCCGCCTTCTTGGTTTCTCGTTTCCGCTCGCCGCCAAATCCATCGAAAGCATCTACGACCTCTGCGAAGCCGTTGACTGGATCGAGCGCGAAGTTCACGAAGGCTTTGCCGTCGTATTCGCGGGCCGCGAATACGAACCACTGTTGCTCCGCGAGGGCAATACCTGCGGCGTCAATCTGCGTGAGACCGGGGCCCCCGGCAAGCCCGGTTCTGGCTTGCTGGGGCAGGAAGAGGTTGCAAAATGAGCTACAAAATCCCCATGGGGCCCTACCACCCCGCGCTCGAAGAGCCCTACAAGCTCGACATTATCTGCGAAGGCGAAACCGTCTCCGACGCCAAGCTTCACGTCGGTTTCAATTTCCGCGGCATCGAACATCTCGCCGAGACCCGAAACTACATCCAGGTCATCGCCCTCATGGAGCGCGTGTGCGGCATCTGTTCCAACATCCACACCCTCACTCTCTGCCAGGCATTGGAGAAGCTGACCGGCCTCACGCCGCCCCCGCGCGCGCAATACATCCGCGTCATCATCGCCGAGTTGGAACGCCTGCACTCCCACGTGCTCTGGGCAGGCATCGCCGCCAAGCTCATGGGATTCAAAACCATGTTCATGACCTGCTTCGAAATTCGCGAGCAGGTGATGGACGTCCTCCAGGCCATCTCCGGCAACCGGGTTAACTACTCCATGAATCGCATTGGCGGCGTCAATCGCGACATCGAAGACCCGATGGCCATCTCGGCGATGATCGATGCTCTCGAAAGCGGCATGGTCAAAACCATCATCCCCATCTTCACCACCAGCACCACCGCTCGCTCGCGCTGCGCTTCCGGAGTAGGCCAGGACCTCCGCCGCGCCGCCCCCTACGCCGCCTACTCTGAGATGGAGTTCGAAGTGCCTGTCCAACCCGATGGCGACGTACGCGCTCGCCTGCTCGTTCGCGCTCTCGAAATCATGGAGAGCTGCAAAATCCTTCGCCAGGCACTCACCAAGCTGCCCGCCGGAGAACTGCACACCGGCGACGGCAAGTTCAACTTCATCACAGGCACCGCCACCAGCCGCGTAGAAGCGCCCCGCGGTGAAGTTATGTACAGCGTCTCCTGGCGCGAACACTCCCGGAACCCAAGCCGCGTCCACGTCCGCACGCCAACGTTCGTAAACATGCCGTCCGTCCGCTGGATGGTGCAAGGCGCAAGACTGGCCGACACACCCCTCATCCAGGCCTCCATTGACCCCTGCTACTCCTGCACCGATCGGTAATGCGGCAAAGGTAGGAGAATGTTCCGCGCCGCAATTTTGATTTCTAGGAGATTGTAACTATGCATGATTTTAGCGTTATCACCGATAAGTGCATCAAAGACATGCTTTGTATCGATGTCTGCCAAACTGACGCGATCCAACCTGTGACGGCTGACCCGCGATTCGCCGGCGCGACACAGCTTTACATCGATCCAGAGAAGTGCATCAGCTGCGGTTCCTGCATCTCGGTTTGCGAGTGCGAGGCCATCTTCGAGATTGATGAACTGCCCGAAAATCTCCGTCACTTTGCCGAAATCAACGCGGCCTACTTCTTGAAGTAGAGGCGCCACTTGGAGAAGTCGCTTTCATGGCTGGGCACCAACGTGGGAACACTCCTCCGAATCAACGAGACGTCCAAGAAGGGAGACGGAATGCCTGCACGACTCGTACAAATCTATCCCTACCCTCGCATTTCCAATGTCTCCAGTGTTTCCAGTGCAGAAGTTGCGCGCTCAAGTGCTTCGTCGCGCCTGCGGCTGTTGCGCCTCTCCATAACAGATCGATGCAATTTCCGCTGCCGATACTGCATGCCTGCTGAGGGTACGCCCAACGTCGCACACCATGATCTTCTCCCGCTGGAAAGTCTGGTCGAACTGGTCCGATGGCTGGTTGTACATTCCGGCATAGATCGGGTGAGGCTTACGGGCGGTGAACCTCTGCTGCGTACTGGAGTCGCGCATCTGATCGCGGGCCTGTCGGCAATTGCAGGCGTCCGGGAGATCTCCCTAACGACCAACGGCTCGCTGTTGCCGCGCATGGCCTGGAGTCTGAAGGCTGCCGGCCTGAATCGCGTCAACGTCTCGCTCGATTCTCTGAACGAACAACGATTTGCCGAGGTGACGCGCGGAGGAAGTCTCAAGAACACGCTTGCTGGAATTGCAGCTGCGTTGGAAGCAGGGCTCACTCCGATCAAGCTGAACACTGTCTTGCGGCGGTCCACATGGAAGCAGGAACTACCGTCTCTGCTGGATTACTCTGCGCAAACAGGTTTCGAGATTCGCTTCATCGAATTAATGCGAACGGGGACGGAGCGGGCTTGGTGTGAAGCTGAGTTCATTTCTGCGGATGAGGTCTGTGAGGGCCTGGACGTTGCGATGTTTCCGGTGGAGGAGCAGACGAGGGCTTCCGCCAAGAGAATATCCCTAGATTGGCACGGAACTCGCGTGGCGGTGGGCTGGATCACGCCGCGTTCCCAGCCTTTCTGTCGCCGTTGCGACAGGCTGCGCATGGACGCTCGAGGACAGATCCGCCGCTGCCTAATGGATTCGATGCAATTTGATTTATCCAGCATGTTGAATGCGACGGACGGTGGCGCGACAGAGAGGGACTTCAATTCCTATTTAGCAGGCAAAGTTCCGCCGCGAGCAATGGATTGTGCTCTAGCGATGAGCCAGATAGGAGGGTAGTTGTGAACTTGCCGAGTTATACGGCTCAGAACGATGGGCCCGCAAAAACGAGCGGTTTAACGCATCTGGATAACAAACATGATGAATGGAATGCTACTGCACGTTTGTATTTCGGCAACGAAAGGAATCGCCAAACACGAGGTTCCTTCGGCCTTCATTGTGCCTGAACACGGCATGGACGGTGACGCGCATGCTGGAGACTGGCATCGGCAGGTGAGTCTGCTCGCGCACGTCGATATTGAGTCGATGCGCGCGAAGGGGTTGACTCTGAAGCCGGGCGCGTTTGGCGAAAACCTTGTCATCGACGGCCTTGACACAGACGAATTAGGCGTCGGGTCGCGTCTGAAGATAGGAGAGGTCCTACTCGAACTGACCCAGATTGGCAAGGTCTGTCACGCTCGCTGCGCGATTTACTATACAACCGGCGACTGCATTATGCCTCGCACTGGGCTCTTTGCTCGCGTCCTTGAAGGTGGAGAGCTGATTCCCGGCACTCCAGTCGAAGTTGTGTTCAGCGTTGCACGATCTGCAATTCAGGCTGCGGTGATCACCGTTTCCGATCGCTGTGCCGCCGGGGAGACACTAGATACGGCCGGGCCCGCAGTGGCCGGCATGCTAAGGAAAGAACTGCAAGCCCGCATTGCCTGGATCAAGACAGTGCCCGATGAAATCGAGCAGATTGCTGAAGCGTTGAAAGACTTTTCCGACCGCCGTGTCGATTTGATTGTCACGTCAGGTGGCACGGGACTATCGGTGCGGGATGTTACGCCAGAGGCCACTCGAAGTGTGATCGACCGCGAGTTGCCAGGCTTAACCGAGGCAATGCGCGCTGCTTCCGCCTTGCGGATTCCGAATGCTCTGTTGTCTCGCGCAGTAGCGGGCGTGAGACGCGAGACGTTGATTGTGAACATGCCCGGAAGTTTGAACGCTGCAGTCGAAAACTTGTCCACAGTGCTCCCTGTAATTCCTCATGCGGTGAAGATGTTGCGCGGCGAATCTTCGCATCCTGAAGGTGACGCCGGACGGATGATCGCGTCAAAGGGTGCGACGTTACACAGGGTCCAACCAACATCCCCTCTTGATGCACGATGAAGACGTCCGCAGGTCAACCGCACAAACGTTGTGCTCCTTCTCATCTTCATTCGGAGCCGAAACGCATCTTGTAAGGTAGCCAGGTCCAACCGATGGCAGCAGGAGAGCCAACAGGTCCGTAGGCTGTTAACCGACGGGTTGTGGGTTGAAATCCATGCACCGTACCGCTCGAGCGCTGTTGCATAAATGAGCGAGAATACTTCAGATTCGCCTGCCGAACGCATTGGAAGCTACAGTTGTTGGCGTTCTGGGAATTCTAAGAAGAGTTTGTACGCGGTGTGTACGCAGACTTGGCAAACATGGCATTCTGCTGTTTTCTGGCTGTTCACAGAATCAGTAAGTTGAGCGTTTTCAATACTGATGTGGGGTTCGACTCCCGCCGCCTCGACCAGTAAGTTATTTATTTGCAATGATTTACGAGACTAAAGCGCAGAAAGAGCGAAAAGAATTGCCACCTCTAAGTCATTCAGAGTCAAATAGTTGACGCTCTCAAAGGGTGAACCTGATGCGCCGACGTCCGAAAAAGCAAAGCCTATACGCGCTAGATGAGAGTCTCGGCTCTCGGTGAGGAGCTTAGAAAGTCCTGGTATGCCCGCTCGAGATGGGCACGGAAATACGCGCGAGCTATCACATCGTCCGATTCGAGGAAGGCCTTGCGAAGATTGTCGCCCATCCGTCGAAGGATGTGAAGGCGGGCGACATTGAGAACGGAGGGATCGTAGGGAACGTCAAGAAAGCGAAAGAAATCCTCCGCGGAAGAAAGCTTCGACAGCTGTTCAAGCACAGTCATATTTCATCTCCAATGGCTTGCCGAGGGGCTTTGGGGCATCGCGGAATCGCCGATAGAAATCCAACAACTCTTCCGTGCTGACGGTGCGCTTGGTCTTGATCGAGCGCTCCTGAACTCGTGCCAGAACCCATTGGGTCCGATCTTCATCGGCTGCCAAGCCGAGCGACCGCAATGCGCCCTTCACCGATGCAATGCCCGAGTGTTTTCCAAGTACAATCTGGCGGGCACGTCCAAAGACACGGGGGGAGAGAGCCTCATAGGTCGATGGATCCTTCAGTAAACCGTCGACGTGAATTCCGGATTCGTGCGTGAACGCACTCGCGCCTACGATCGCTTTTCCGGCGGGAATTGGGCGACGTGCCGCGGCAGCAACGAGTTCGGCGAGCTGCGGCAACTGCGAGAGGTCGATGTTGGTTCCGGCGCAGGTGAAACGGTTCAATGCCGCCGCAACCTCTTCCAAAGCCGCGTTGCCAGCACGCTCTCCCAGACCCAGCACGCAAACGCTGGCATGACTTGCTCCGCCGCGAATCGCCGCAAGCGTATTCGCTGTGGCCAGGCCCAGATCGTCATGACCGTGGAATTCAAGCTCAAGGCTGCTCGCTTTTCGCAGCATGGCAAACACTTCATAGACGGAAAATGGCTCCATGTTGCCGAGAGTGTCGGCGAACCGATAGCGATGGGCCCCTGCCCTGGCCGCAGCTTCCACGGCTGTAAGCAAAAAGTCCATATCGGCCCGGCTGGAGTCTTCGCCTCCCATCGCTACACGCAAGCCGCAATCGATTGCATAGGGGATCACGTCTCCGATTCGCCGAAGCGCCTCCGTTCGATCTGCCTTCAGCTTTGCACGCATCTGAATATCGGAGAGCGGAATGGACAGGTTCACCCGCTTCAGCCCGGTTTTCATTGCGGCATCGACATCCGCGCGTGTCATGCGGCACCAGGCTATGGGCTCGGCCTTTTTCAACGCGTACCCGATGGCCGCGATCTCTTCGATCTCCCGTCTTCCCATAGCGGGCGTGCCCGACTCGATCTCCTCCACGCCGGCGCTCTCAAGCGCCAGCGCAATAGCCAGCTTTTCGTCGAGCGTAAACGCGACTCCCGGAGCCTGTTCCCCATCTCGCAGCGTCGAGTCGTTGATGACGACTTTGGGAGAGTCAGTCATAAGCAGCCTCCATAGGAACGGTCATGGCGTGCAGATCGTTTACCAATTGCGGAAGAACATCGAGAAGGCGATCCACGTCCTTCTCTGAGTTATCGCGCGAGAAGGAGAAGCGCACGGAACCGCGCAGATAACCGAATGGGACCTTCATGGCGCGCAACACATGGGATGGCTCCATCGATCCAGCAGCACAGGCCGACCCGGAAGAAGCAGCAATAAAGGCGCGATCCAGCAGCAACAGAATCGCGTCTGCCTCCAGATCTTCAAAAGCAATGCCGCTCAAGCCTGTCGCGCAGGAGTGCGATCCTCGACATCTCCCGCGGCAATGCTTGCGCCGCCAGCTCCGCGGCCACTCCAAAGCCCACGATGGCCGCAGTATTCTCAGTGCCTGCGCGCCGCCCCCGCTCCTGGCGCCCGCCGTGAACCAGCGGCGCAAACCGGACTCCATTGCGAACATAAAGAGCGCCTGCACCTTTGGGCCCGTGCATTTTGTGAGCGGAGATCGAGAGCATGTCAATCTCCGCGGCGTGAACATCGATCGCCACCTTTCCCGCGGCCTGAACGGCATCGCAATGAAACAGCGCGCCGGCTTCGTGCGCCATCGATGCCAGAAGCGCAACGGGAAAGACCACGCCGGTCTCATTGTTGGCCCATTGGATGCAGACCAACGCTGTGCGCGCGCTGAGGGCAGCGCGATATGCTTCGAGGTCCAGATTGCCGGCACGATCCACGGGGATGCGGTGTATCTTCGCTCTTCCAAGCCGCTCAAGATGGGCACACACGGCAAGCACAGCAGGATGTTCAACGGCGGAAGTAACGATTTCATCGCGCCCGTCTTGTGTTTCCAAAGCTGAAAAAATGGCCGCGTTGTTCGACTCGCTCCCGCCCGAGGTGAAGATGATGTCGCTCTCCCGCACCGCTCCGATCAACGACTGAACTTGACGGCGCGCTGCCCGTACTGCGCCGGATGCCGCCACACCGAGGGCGTGGGTCGAGGAGGCGTTGGCAAATAGCTCGCAAAAGAAGGGCAACATCGCCTCGGCCACGCGTGGATCCATGCGCGTGGTGGCGTTGTTATCGAGATAGACCCATGCACGGGCTGGATCGAGCTCTGTCATCGCGACCTTCCTTGAAAGCGTTGCCTTAGCAAAAGGATTTTCCGCAGCCACAGGAGGATTTTGCCTGGGGATTGCTGAATGAAAAGCCAGACCCTTGCAGGCTGTCGACGAAGTCTATGGTGGTGCCGGCAATCAAAGGAACGGACGATGGATCGATGAAGATGGCAACTCCATTGCTCTCGCCGACGACATCCCCCTCCTCTGCGGCTTGAACCAGGCCCATCTCATACTTGTTTCCGGAACACCCGCCTGGCTGCACAGAGATCCTCAATCCTGCGATAGGTGTGGGGGTAGCGGCAATGGCAGTACGCAAGGCGTTAACGGCTGTTTCAGTCAATTGAATCATGTCGCTCTCCAAGCGGGGTCTGACCCCGAGCGGAATTCAATCATGCTGAAGCACGCAGTGCGCCAATCGACATGCGTTGTAAATGCAGATACTTATGGATAGAAACAGAGAAGCGAAATGGGGATTGTCGCATTCTGTACATGTCGATTTCCCGTCATTGCACGTAGGCGGCTTCGATTGAGATTAGTCTCTGAGTGTCGATATGGAAGCGTGTGCGAGCCAGCAGGCTTTCACCCGACTCATCTCCAAAACAGTTTTCAAAATCACAACATTCGGAGCAACTGGGCGCGGCGCACAGAGTAAATCCTTCATCCCGGCAGATCATCCGGTAAAAGAATTTCTTCCATTTCATGTCCTGGTCGTTGCGCATGGCCAGCGGCGCGAAATGACGCAGCATCAGCGTGGATAGCTCACCGCGATTGCGCAACCCAAGGTCCTGCCAAAGATGGTTTGGCCGTGTGGATCTGCGCGCAACTACGATAGAAAGCAAAGAACTGAGCGACCCCGCGGAGGTGCGGGAGCGCCCCAGGAGTTTCCGCAAGCATTGTTCATCCTCATCGACAGTCGGCTCTCCATCCAGCCCGAAGGGTTGGAGAAGAACGAGAGCGCCGGGAAAGTACTGCTCGGTCACATATCGAAGCACTTTTCCGGAGATACCCAAGGCGTCCGCAAGCGAGCTGCGAGGGCCGGTCTCCATTGCCGCGACAGCAAAGATACACGCCAGTACGTGCCCATCAAAAGCGTCGCAACCGGAAGCCGCATTTGATTTGATCAGGAGCTCGTAAATTGCCTTTGGCGTCATGAGTGCTCCCTCACGCTGGCCCGTGGGTTTGGCAGCTCTTGGGACAGACGCGCGAACAGGCGGCACACCCGATACATGCGCCTGGATCGGTGACTGTCATGACCTTGCGTTCAAACTCCTCATCGTCGTCCAGGGCGACCAGAACGCCATCTTCGGTCAGGCCCTTCAAGGTCATCACAGATCGTCCGCAGACCTTGAAGCACCGGCCGCAGCCGATACAGACCTCTTGCGAGATGTCGAGAAGATACGATGGACTCCATGCGCTTCCATCGCGCGTCAGCGCAAGCGTTGTCACTTGTGTTCCCATTTATGCTCCGGCCGCCTTGAGAATGGCACGCTTGCTCTCCAACTCACGGTAGGTTTCATGCGCGCGCTGCGCGACCAAAGGGATCTGCTCCCAGTTGATAGGAAGGTCCTCGGCGAGATCGTGCAGGTTCATCTTGGCCTGTACTGCTTGTGAGGATAGTTTCTTGATTTCCGCTTTGATCGTTTCCAAATCGGCCATGCGTACTCGCTTTCAAGAGTGTGCGGTTGCCGGACACTCTTCGATCCATCCGAACCGTTGCCTCCTTTTGCTCAAGGAGCGGCCTGCCGCAAGCTATAACCAGCGATTGCAATCGCGTTGCCAAGTTCTTGCCTCGCCGAACCGACAGGCAAGTGCCTTCCTTTCAGCGAGGAGACTTGCTCCAGGTGGTTGACCGGGCCTGTTGTAAAAGCGACATCCAGGGGCTGCTCTGTCGCATACGCAACAACTCCTAGCGCAAGGCGAAAACGGCATATGGTTCATTCCCATGCTCCAAGCTTTGGAACACCAATTGCAGTCCGGCAATAGTTCGACATGAATCTGCTTTCTGGGGTGCCTATGCAAATTGGGGTCGAAAGCTCGCGGGCGGTAGAGAATAAGCGCATCTTCGTTGTGGATAGCAACGAGATCGATCGGGCGGTGTTGCAGTTCATGCTGCAGGACGAGAATGAAACGCACGAATTGCCGAGTTTGGATGCGGCATTCGCCAAGGCGCAGGATTGGAAGCCGGATCTGATTCTGCTCGGCCTGGCTCTCGTGAAAGAGAGCGGCACCGGCGAGCTGGGCCACATCGCCTCGGCTGTTCCCGGCGCCAAAATTCTGATCGTGACAGAAACCGCTGTTGATCCGCTGGCGCAAGCCTGCCTCAAGTCCGGCGCTCATGGTCTGCTTGTCAAACCGTTCCGAGTGGAGTCTGTACGCGGCAA
>WNGK01002655.1_pt1 | contig 25551 bp, 25 predicted proteins | sample 5400601 | NCBI WGS metagenome assembly WNGK01 (sample SAMN13153376, study PRJNA577476) | soil metagenome | isolation source: 60 cm soil or saprolite under Garry oak tree replicate 1 | place: USA:California | collected 2016-06-15
CAACGCGAAAAACGTTCTTGGATCACGTGAAAGCTGAAACAGACTCGTTGCTTCATGGAGATGAAGACCCAAGGCACGAATGGACCCTCCCCTTGGTGAAATAGGCGCGTTAGAAGACGCGTAAGAGCAAAATGGATCTTGTTCATTGTACTCGCATCTCACATGCTTCGGCAAGGAAACGTGATCCATCATGCACACCATGCCGATTTTTTCGAACGGATGCCCTAAGTAGCCAGCACAGGAAATCAGGAAGGCGTTCTTAAGGTGCTATCCGGGGAAGATTATAACAAATTGAAGTGATAAGGAAAGCAAGCGTGTCAAATGCTTCAACTTTTTGAAAAACCCGCAAGAGCTGGGGGAGAGAAGATCAGTGAGAGAGTCCATGGGGAAATGACCGTACTTCTTCTCACAGGAGAAAGTCCGAGTACGCCTGAGACGCATCGCCTACCTGTCGCGTAAAACCAATGGTGCTCCTCGTTCGTGATGAGAGGAAGGGATGAAATTTTTCTACCCTTGTGGGAGCCGTTCCCTACGTGTTCTCATTGGCTCATGAAAGGAGCACAAGCCATGTCGTTAGCCAATATTCTCTGGGCCGTGGTCGTCATTCTCGTCATTCTCTGGCTCCTGGGTTGGCTCGTTGGACATATCGGAGGCGGTCTGATCCATCTCCTGCTCGTGATAGCAGTCATTGTCTTGGTGTACAACCTCCTTGTGGGAATGCGTAGAGGGGCGTAGACCAGGTCTCTCACTCCTCGAGAAATGGAGCGTGGTGGTTCGTGAGACAACAGGAGAGGGAGCAAACAACCCAGGGGAGTTGATGTGCCATCTCGTCAACTCCCCTCAGAAGTTACCGAACGGGCCACGGCTCCTGTGTCATCCTCTTGGTCCACCCCACTTCACGTTTCTCAACAGGCTGATATGATTGCTGATGCGAAGAGGGAAATGATGGTTCTAGGCTGCTTCTTGGCTTGGTGCAAGCAGATCGCTTGCTAAAGATAACCCTATTTTTTTATACCACCCGTCAAAGCGGAAAATCGCATCTGCTTGGAGCTTTTTCGCAAGAGCAGCGACAACTGCATCAAAGAGGGTATTCTTTTTCGAGGCAAGCGGATGAAATAACGCTGCTGCATCGGTAAGTATTTGGTGGTCAACCGCTTGAATGGGAAAGTCACCGCTTTGGAATTTTTGGACAATACGACTGGCGTCTTCTGGCCTGTTTAATTTACCCCTCAGGACGGTTACAGCCTCACAAATGGCAGTTGTGGGGAAAAGCAATGGGCTCTGAGAGGTCGCAAGTTGCTTGTGCTGGCTACTTCGGATATCCGTTCCAAAAATGAGGGCCGTTGACGCCTCAACCCGTTCCTTGTTACTATCATCTCCATATCAAGCAGGTGGCAAGAAAGTTTCTCATGCGCTGTTTCTTTCCTCCTTTGAGAACGGATATCCACAGGTAGCCAGCACAGTGATGACTCCTCTCATTTTACCGTTTGAGCTCTTCCTATCTGCCCGCTTGCTGTGAGACGATGTGGCATGGAGAACCGCGTCATGAAGTCCGTAATCCATACAGAAAGTCATTCACGTTGCGCAATTCGTGGGCTTGACAGGGCCGATTTATTCCTATTATTTGTACTAGGGGCTGCTGTGACTGTCACATGGAGCCTATCCGGGTAGTGCAGAGTAGTTCAATGAGAGAAGCCTCATAGCTGAGAGGAAGCTTGTCATGTCCATTGACTTTCGGCCAACCGAGGAGCAAGTCGTTCTAAACCCGCCTTCACCCAGATGGCTGCAGGCGAGCTCACTGCATCGCTCATTCCCACCGAATACGGCGGCGCTGGCAGCAGTTGCGTTGATCTGGCGATAGCCGCCGAGGAGCTGTGCCGGGTGGAAGTTGGCGTACCGACGACTCTACTCGCCAACGGACTCGCACTGCACCCAATCATCACTTTTGGCACGCCCGTGCAGAAGGAGCGGTTCCTCCGGCTATTTGCGGAGGACAAAACTGGCGATCTGCTGGCCTGCTTTGCCTTCACCGATGTGGAGGGCGGCGCCAACTTCGACAGCGATGACCCCAACGCTGGCGTGCGCACCTTCGCGCGCCTGGAGGGCGATACCTACGTCATCAATGGGGTCAAGCACTTCGCCACCAACGGCAGCGGCTGGGAGCGCAAGGGCGTCCTTGGCACCACGCGCACTGACCTTTCCCGTGGTGCCAAGGACGCCCTTAGCATCATCGCCGTCCCTGGCGATACGTCGGGCATCCGCGTCGGCAAGATCGAGAACAAGATCGGCCTCCGGCTGACGGTGCAGCCGGAGGTCATCTTTGAGGATGTGCGCGTTCCGCACGAGAACCTCATCGGTGCCGAGGGGGACGGCATCCCCATCATTACCGGGGCCTTCGGCTGGACGGCGGCGCTCATTGGTGCGGCCTGCGTCGGCGTGATGCGCGCGGCCTTCGAGTACGTCCTCGATTTCGCCCGCTCGGCGCGCTGGCTCGGCAGCGAGGCGATTATCAACCATCAGATCGTCGGCTACACTCTCGCCGATATCAAGATGCGCATCGAAGCCTGCCGCTACCTGACCTAGCGCGCCTGCGCCTACTTGGACGCCCACGGCGAAGGGCAGGAGATCGCCATCATGACCAAGGTCTACTGCTCGGAGCAGGCGGTCCAGGTCGTCTACGATGCCATGCGCGTCATGGGCGTCGAGAGTTATGTCAAGGATCATCCCCTGGAGCGGCATCTGCGCGATGCCCTGGTCTTCCCGCTCTACGACGGCGGCAACATGGGTGTGCGCCGGCGGCAACTCCACGGGATTCTCAGCGCGCCTGGCTACGATTCGATGATCATTGCCGAGGATCGCGAGTTCCCCTTTACCAAGGAGATGGCGGGGAGTCGCCGGGCGATGACCGGTGCCACAGCTTCGTAGGTGGGACCTTCCCCCCGGAGTTGGCTGCGCTCATCCATCGCGAGCGGGAGCTCGCTCTTACAGGGAAGGGCGGAGCGGTTTTCGGGCGCTTGGGGGGAGTTGGGGGGGCTGGTTGGCGCTTTTAGGACTTTGTTGGCGAATGCAAGAAATACTGGAAAGGGGACAAATCCAGGCCGTTTTTGCCGCTTCTTGCGCCTGATACCTGATGGTTTTTTGGCTCAAACAGTGGCGATTCCATCGATTGTGTCATTCGCCAGCAAAGTCTTATAAAGGGGACGCATTCCTACGCATCCTCATTCAGCGCCTCGCCACGTTGCAACTTCAACGCATTTTGCGTCGAGAAGAGCACATTGCGACGCAAGCGCTGCGCGACCATGTAGCGCGTAGCTGCAACCAACGCCAGGCGACCATCTGGGTGGTTCGCTCCCAGGGCTGCTTGTTGACGCATGCCAGCGTCGAGCATCTGGAACGTGTGGAAGGTCGCGTCCTCACGCAGCAACGCCTTCCCCAGCGTCGCCTTCAGCTCGGCCAATGGATACCCCCGCTCCTGGTAACCATGGACAATGGCCGCAGCCTCCTCAACCTGCTGAAATTCTGCACAATACAGCAATCGCTCCAACAGGGCTGCCCGATCATCAAGCATTGCCGGAACCGCCGCCTTGCCGCGCTCGGCTGGCAAGAGAGCCCGTGGGATATTGAGAAAATGCGTCAGATAGACGAACATGGCCCCGTGCGTTATCGCCTTCATCAAAGCCATATCACCTTCCAGCGAACGCCCAACTGCACGGCGAGTGAGCGCATCGATGGCATGAGCGTAGCTCATGACGTGCAAGACATCATCCCAGTCCTCCTCGTTCTGCACATGGAAGCGAGCGACGCGGTGGATACCAGCCCGCGCCAGCACACTGCTGAGGACATCGACAGGCGCACCTTGTTCCAGCGCACGTTGCAACGCCTGCGTAATATCATCGGGTTTGCCCGCCAATAACACATCACGGAGCGCCTCCGGGCGTCCATCACGCGCCCAGTGGAGGTCGCGTGGCTGTGCCAGCAGCGTGGGGAGCATCGCAAACAACGCCTCCTGAGGTTCTATCGTCTCCTGCCAATCGGCATCTTCTTCGTGGCGAAAGCCCATCGCCATAGGTCGTACGACCGCCGAGAGCGTCGTCGCCAGCACCTCACGCGCATCAAACTCACCCGCAGGCAACGCCCCATCAGTCGTCATCACCTCGAACAATTCAAAAGCCTTGTTGGTAAAGTCAATGACATGGCCTGTACTCAAGAAGTAATGGTCGGTCGCACCCGCCAGCAGCAGCTCGACCAGGTCTTCCATGGAGTATGCAGCGGCAACCGCCGTACGCAGGATGCGCTCGGCTCCGGCGGCCTCGCGGTCTTCGATGAAGAGGCGAAACCAATGCTTGAGCTGTGCTTTGGTGGTAAATTGTGTCGTGGGCAATGGACGCAGCATGCGACGCGGGGGGCCAGCAAAGGCATCGCGAGCACAGTTGATGAGGCCGTGGACGTCAGCCAGAGCCTTGTCATCTTCCCGCAAATGCGGCACGAGCAGTCCCATGCACGTCAGGATGGTTAGACCCATCGAGAAGCCCCCCTGGCGGAAGCGCAGCCCGTACATCGCGGCTGCGCTGAGGATGTCACGGTCAGCGACTCCGTTGGCACGCAGACCTGCCGCCGCCTTGGCAATCAGGAAGGTATTGCGTTCCTCCATGCCCTGGCGCAGATCACCCAGGAACTTTTCGGTCAGGCTTCGCACATAGCCTTCCAGGGGCGTTGGACTGACCCAGATCTCGCCGTCGCGAATCTCTAGCGGGAACACGGCCACGTCGTCTCCGCCTTCGGTAAAACAGCCACCGGAGGCCAGGTCAAAGCGCCAGTGGTGCCAGTGGCAACGCAAGACGCCATCTTTGATGGTTCCCTGCGAAAGGGGGTAGCCCATATGTGGACAGCGGCTATCGAGCGCTCTCATCTGTCCATCGGCACGCAGCAATAAAATATGCCGGTCTTCCAGCGTGACAACTTTGAATGGACGCTGCTCCAGTTCGGTGACGCTGGCAGCGCGGATGAAGTGCTGCCCATTTGATTCGAAGCGATCACCGTCGGTGTGGATAGTTTGCATGTGGCGTATGCTCCTTTTTGGTTCTCTAGGGTTGAGTGAGAGTTTGATCTCTCTTGAGATACTGCCAGCAAGATGCCCCTGCAAGACGAGCGAAGCGATGTCGTAGGGGCTCAATGTATCGCGCCTTCGAGGTGGGGCGCAGCTAACGGCCCAACGAGAACACCCAATTCGCCACCAGCATCTCTATCGTAAGCATAGCGTATAGATTGGGATATGACACTGTTCGAGAGGACAGATTTCGTGGCAGAGTTGCTGAAGAGCTTTCCGCGAGACACAGTGACAGACTTTCTGAGCGTCGACCCGTGCATGGCTCGAGAAGGGACTTGAAGGGAAAACCCGTGACTTCCATCATCAGGAGGCATCATGAGCAGTATCGCGTATTCACCTGTTACCATCCAGACCTCATCGCAGTCAGTTCCCGCACTTCCTTCGTGGTTTGGGGAGGAGAACAAAGAGGTGTAAATGTCATCGCTCTCTGGCGGCAAAGTGGTACAATTCGATGGCGTCATACAGGGAACTTGATGACAAAGGGGCAGGGGCTTCATAAGCCTAGAACGCGCTTTGAGGCGAAAGCCGAGAAGAGGGAAGCGGGTGACTCATACGTCACAGACTTGTACCACTTTGCCGCCAGAGAGCGATCACGTTTACAACATGGCACCTTTCCAGGAGCAGGCTATCGAGTGGCTACATGGCTTGAAGTCTACGCAGGAGAACCCGACATGCTTTCAAGCCGCATGTGCATGTGTTCCAACCATCCCACTTCCCCCGGTGGGGATGCTCTCCTGTCCAGCCTGCGAGAGCGTGCTCTGTGATGCGTGTGGGCATTGTCACTTGCTCGACGCGGTTCCCTTTTCGCTGCCAGATTGCCCAAGTGATCATGATGATTTGGGTGCGAATTGCGCCGCATGGTATCAGGCATTGAATGCGGTAACCACTGTTCAACCAATGAGTGAAGAAAGCGAGGAAGAGCACGATGGCAAAGAAGCAGAAGCAGAAGAAGAAGAAAAGATACCTCTCACCCAAAGAAATTCAAGCAAAATTACAGCAGCTCGCACACAAGTAGCTCTACCCTGATGGGGATGCACCAGCACCTGTCCAGTCTCCAGGATCATGAACAGGAGAAGAAGGAAAGAAGCAGAAGACAAACGTCTTGGAAACGCGTGAAAAACTGCTCCAGAGCATATTCGATCACTGCCAACAGTCTCAAAAGAGTTCTTCACAGCGTTGCAGTGAGCAACTCCTTAGCTTGTTCTCAACTTCCGAGAAGCACGAATGAGACGCCTAACCGTTTCATGCGAGACCCCATAGTCATTGGCAACGTTGCGGAGTGGTTCTTTCTTCTCAAGTACACGACGCAGCACCGTCGACCATTCTGAAGAGGGGAGACCATAGGCCGGATTTCTTGGCCCTGGTCGTTGCTGCTTCTCAAGAGCAGGAGGATCATTTGCAGCGGATTGTTCCTCTTCAGTGAGGAAGCGTTGGAGCTTTTGGTACAGTTTTCCTGACGGCGCAAGGAAGAGGTAGAAAATTGGCGACAGAGGACTCGAAACCCGTCGGTTCCGTAAACACTATTTATATAATGAGAAATAAATAATATAATTTATAGTAGTAGACCTTAGGCAATACGAGCCGTTCCCCTTCGCATGTACATCTCCCGGGGCGTTTGTCAGAAACGTGCTCTGTGCTTTCTCACAAGCTGTTTCAGTGCCAAGAACCTCGCAGACAAGACCGGGAGCACTCTCGCTCTGCGAGAAAGCATCCCTCCCCGAGAGAAATTCTCTTTCCCTTTTCTCCTCGGTCTATCACTTCTCAATGTCCCTTTTTCCTGAACGGATGTACCAAGTAGCCAGTTCAGGAAAGCTTTCTATCAGCTCTACCGTGATCTTCCCCAGTTTCTGCGCTGCGATCAGTGTCCGCACGGCTACCTGGACAACACTGTCCAGACAGAAAGGAGTGATGGTTTTCTCACACGAAAATCCCCCAATATTGGCTAACGACAGGTAATGGATTGACATACGTTAGGTAATCCCTCATAATGCGGGCGTTCAAGACGCCTTCGGCCATCCGCTGCTCCAGATAGGGGACGTACGGATCGATTTTGCATGCCTTCACTTGACGTGGGTGCTTTGGTGGCAAGAGGTCAGGCGCATTGACGGCCTGCTGAATGGTTTTGCGATCTCGTCCAGTCTGACGGGCAATCTCGCTGATCGAGACCCCCTTGCGATACATCTCTCTGATTATGAATCGTTCCTCGAGTGCTAACATGGATTCCCTCCTCAAAGCATTGTGACCACGAAAGCCACGTTGCTTTGAGGATATCCCATGCTCCCCAGCTGGGGAGTTTTACTCCGGCACTTTTGAGGATTATATCTCTGTTATTAACATTTTCCTGAACGGATGATCCAAGTAGCCAGTTCAGGAGTGCCAATGCCATTGTCAAGTGAGGCTATGAGTGGAAAGCGTAAAATAAGAAACGAGCTACAAAGGGTTTTGTGACCAGGGTAAATGGTGGAAATGAGGAGAGTCGAACGCCCCGTACCGCGATTTTTGATCCGCTCTGTGTCTGCTTTGAAGTAGTCCAGGACGCTCAGAAAGCGGATGCGCTGTTCGTCTGTGTTCATCTCTATTCGTCTGAAATCATCGACGTTGCTGCCAGATTTGCTGCCACTGCTTCATAATGAAAAAGGTATACCTAATGCATTTGAGATTTTCACCTGTTTCTGACAGTCCCCCTACCCCCGAGTTGCGCAACGAGGTCAGAGCAAGTAGCGAACACGAGTAGAGATGTGCCTTCTTAGCAGGGAAGCAGAGAGAATAATCCCTGCTAAGAAGGCACATCTCTGTGCTCTTTACCTACTGCTTACCATCTCGTTGCGCAACTCGGGGGCCCTATGGGCGGTACTTGGATCTGATCACCTTGGCTCGAGTTTCGAGCAATGCCGCTTCGTCCTCTCGGTTCATCCTCCGTAACAGAGTAGCATAAGTTTCCAAGTCTTCGACGACCTCCAGATGGTCTTGGCCAAAGGTCTGCTCATCGATAGCCAAGGCGCGCAGAAAGAGTTCTTCGGCTGACTCGTAGCGTTTCTGCACTTGCGCGACTCGTGCTAAGTTGAAGAGTGTAACAGCAGTATGGGGATGATCAGGCCCTAGCGTCTGTTCACAAATATCCCGAGCACGTTGGTAGAGGGGCTCAGCTTTCTCGTACTGACCCCTTGCCCAATAGAGTTCCGCTAGATTATTGAGGGCAGCGGCAGTTTGGGGATGATCAAGCCCCAAAGTCTGTTCACAAATATCCCGAGCACGTTGGTAGAGGGGCTCAGCTTTCTCATACTGACCCTGGTACCAGTAGAGACCCGCTAGATTATTGAGTGTAGCGGCGGTCTCGGGGTGATTAGGGCCCAGGGTCAGCTCGGAGATGGCAAGGGCACGTTGGTAGAGCGGTTCCGCCTTGCTATACTGGCCTTGGTTTCGATAAAGCACTGCCAGATTATTAAGGGTGACGGAGGTGTCAGGGTGCTCCGGTCCCAGCGTCTGCTCTCTGATGGCAAGGGCACGCTGGTAAAGAGGTTCCGCTTGTTCGTAAAGGCCTTGAGTCCGGTAGAGGCCTGCTAGATGATCCAGAGTAATAGAGGTGTCGGGGTGCTCCGGTCCCAGCGTCTGCTCTCGCATTGAAAGTGCATGCTGTAAGAGTGCTTCAGCTGGTCCATACTGTGCGCGCTCTTGTAAGTAGACTCCCGCTCGATGCAACAGATCTGCTGCTTCGGGAAAGACTAGGCCATACAGCTCTACCAAGTCGGCACACATAAGAGCATGAGGTAAATACAGTTTGCAGCGCGGCCAGGTCTCAAACTCTACTTCCGGGAAGGCTGCCTCGACCACCCGGACAGCGCGTTGCGCCCACTGTTGCTGCGTTGGAGTGTCCATCTGCTCTTTAAGCACGACCTGCACCAGCCGATGCACAGCAAAACTTTTACTGTCCGGTAGACGTCGGATAAGCGAGAAAGAACGCAGCACATCGAGAGCCTCATCGAATCGAAAGCCATCGGCTGCTGTCTTTTGAAGCACCGGACTCAACTCCGAAGCACCTTGCAACACAAGATCTTCGGCAATGGCATCCGGATCTAGAAAAGCGCACAGCCGTAGTAGGTCGGCCGCGGACGGGTTGCGCGCTTCGACCTGCTCAAAGGAGAGCGCCCAGGTACTAGCCACCGTCTTGGGATAGTCGGATGGGATGCGACGTCGCCACCTCAAGAGGTCGGTGCGGTACTGCTTGTAGAGATTCAGGTAGCGCGCGAGCCCACAGCCAGTTTGTGCGATATAGGCTCCAGCCTGTTCGATCGCCAGCGGCAAGCCATCCATGAGGGTGACTATGGTCTCTGCTAACTCTTTGGCTTCTGAGGAGGCGCGAGCCAGGGCATCATTTAGAGTGAGCACCGTGGAACGTCGTAAGAGCAACAAGGCTCCCTCTGCCAGATCCATCTTCTCTACCTCCTGGCTCTGAGCCAACAATGATACCCCTTGATCGCGTGTAGTGAGTAAGACATGGCCAGTCTCAGTGATCGGTAAGAATATGGAGACCAGTTCTAGGTCGTCGGCATCGTCCAGGATAAGTAGCCAGTCTTGCTGCTGAGCTAGCCACCGTTTGACAGCCTCGACCACTCGGTTTTGGTCCCTTTCCTCCCTCTCTGTCAACTGCAGCAGGCCCGCGAGGGTCACGAAGTCAGAGATCAGGGTATCGCTAGCTGTCGCACGCACCCAAAAGATAGCTTGATATTCCTTGCGATATAGGTAAGCATACTCCACGGCAGTTTGTGTCTTGCCAATGCCCCCCAAGCCATGAATGGCCTGAGCTTGGGTAGGGGAAGTGCTCGTGCTTGACGTGAGGCGCTCATGTAGTACATCGAGTAAAGCTTTTCGATCAGTGAAAAACGGATTGCGCCGATAGGGCACGTTCCAGAAAAGAGGCCAGATACCAGGAAAGTTTGGTGGATGGGCCACTGAGAAGGCTCCCGGAAAACGTTGCATTTGTGAGGGCCGAACCCGTGGTTGTAGCCCGTCAATCAGTTGTTTGCGAGCAACTACCTCGTCGGTGATGCCGACGAGATCGATATAGGCGAGAGGTGCAAGCAATCCGTCCGGTTGGCAGTCGCGCACCCGTACAGGCACCAGACGGCCTTCTTTCCCTTGTGGGTCACGCATAAAGCTAGCAGTCCATTCTGGCTGGGGGTATACGGCAGTGAGGTAGGAAGGGGAGAGCACAAGGAGAGTGCGTCTGCTCATCTGTAAGCCCTCATGCATCTTGAGCACAAAGTTGTGTCCTGGGGCAAAGTCCCAAGCCTGTATAATGGTACTATAACCTTCATGCTCCAGTTGTTGAGCAATCCACTCGGCCCAAGCTCGATCCGCCTTGTTATAGCTGATGAAGAAGTCTTTAACCTCCGGTGCGTCCTTGTCGCTCATTTCCATTCTCCCCGGTCGTGCGTTCTTCTCAGCGCGAGCGCGTTCCTCAGTGTCTCATTTCTTTCATCCTTAGGAAATTAATTATACGAGAGAATCAATTCTATTACAAGAAGAATAGAAAGTCGCAAAACTCATTACAAAGGGAAGTGCAGCAGCAAGAGGTGACTCTACTATTGTAGAATGTGGCAATTTCGCCTGATTTAGGAAGCTGAAACTTTCTCTATAATCAGGAATAACTCTTGGTTTACTTTTGAATATGTTGTAAAGCTCTTTAGAGGATTGGAAGGATTATTTGGGGATCCTAACATGTTTTCCTACGTGTATGATTATGAGGGGAAAACATGTCGAAATCCCTAGTACACGGAGGCACAAATCATCATGTGGTTTAGATTGGTCAGAGCCTTGCCTTGATAGATCCACTTGAAAGGCTGGGCCATCGCCCGGTTGTAATGGTCGATAAAGACGAAGACCTTGGCTTGTAAGTCCTCAACGGAGCTGAACGAGCCTCGTTTGAGAAGCTTGCAACCAGAATCCCGCCCCGACGGCTCATGAGCTCGAGCTAAGGCGAGCCTCAGGCAAGGTCGGCTCGAACAGTTCGATGGGGTTCCCTGAAGGGTCGTCGACGAGGATTTGCTTGCCGCCAATGCCGGTCACGATCTCGTTGCGAAAGTGGGCTCCCGCCTTGCGCAGCGCCTCGACGGTGGTGACGAGATCGTCGACTTCAATCGAGAAGCGGTTCCAGCCTCCAGGCTCGGGCTTGGTACCATCAGGCATCGACTGACCGCCGCCGCCCGCTGGATTCGGCGCGCTGAGTATGAGACGGAGGTCGCCTCGGGAGAGCATAGCAAAGGCAGGAGCCGGATGCATCTCCTCATGGAAACCGAGATGCTGGCAGTAGAACGCGATCGCAGCGTCGACATCGTGGACGATGTAGCGGACCTGAACGGTGGCCATTCGGTGGTTCTCCTTTCCTCGCTCCTTAAGCGAGACCGCTCAAAGGAGTTCTAGCCAATAGGACTCTAGACGTAGACAACTTTTTCTGCCGTCTAATGCTTTTGTATGTAATTATGAAACATCTGTTCTTAAGATACCATAGGATCTATAGAACATCAAGCGCCTACAGAAGATCAATGGTAAAAAGCTCACTCCGTGGGAGGAACAGGGCCAGTCCCGCTCTAGATGACAGAGGGAGGCAGGGGCCTGAACTCCTGCCAGTATACTACATACCTATTTCAGTCTCCGTGTACTAGTTAGTGATCCTTAGTCAGGGACGTGTAGCATAATGGGCGCCATGACTGTTGCTCAACAACAGATAGATGCTCTCAAACAACAAGCTGAAGGTCACGGCTTTCGAAAGGCGCGTTTGCCACAGCGTCGGCATTGGTGCTCAACTACATCTTCGGCGGCTTTGATGAGTTGCCAACGGTGATTGAGGAAGCAACCATGCAGGGTTTCATGGAGCAATTGAAGAAATCTTTTCATGTGGGGAGTATAGCAGACTCTTGCAAGGGGTCTACTGGTCTTCCATTTCTTGCAATGTTTGCTCAGCTTGTCGGTAGAACTCCCCTATCGTGGCACCCTTCTGTTCAGACAACGCGACCACTATTTCGAGTTTTCTCTTTACCTGCAAGATCGGTTTAATGTTGGGATTTACAGCGGGGCGAACTTCAGTCGAGAACCCATTTTCCACAATTGTTCTTGTGTTGAGGTGGAAAGCCCTTCAATCATGTAGCGTTATCAACAAGCTCTCACTTCTGGATTCTCTCGACAAGGGATAGTGCGAAAAATACAACTGCAAACTGCGGAATGTGGGTAAGAAAGGGTAGCCGATGCGACTACCCCTGGTGTTCTTCTCCTGCTGTCCTGTGGGGATGAGAAAAGCAAGAGCATCTCCAAATAGAATGCCTGTATGTTTATCGCTCGGGTTTGACCCAGATGCCGCGTTCGTGCATGAGGTCAATTTGCTTCTGAATGACTTGCTCACGGTACTCGGCATGCTTCATAGGTTCACGATCCAGGTACAGGTTCTTTGGATAGATGGGTTGTTCATACAGCATCTGGTAGAGTTCGGTGCGTAGGTCTTTCATCCAGTTGTCCCACTGAGCACGGGCACGATGGTCACGCAAAGCTTCTATATCGATGACCCCACCAACATAGGTTGAGCCAGCACCGTAGTCCTGGCGACCAACAATCTGGCCTTTATAATTGATGACAAAGGAACGCCCGCCAAAGGTATCAATCGGTGTATCGTCCTCAGGGTGGAGATAGTAGGTGCCCATGTTGGGAGCCACAATATACATATTGTTATCGAGTGCCCGGGCTCGACTCTGGATCTCAAAAATCTCGTTGCCGGTCGCCGGATGCGGATAGGAGGCACGATAGACAACTTCGGCGCCGTTCATGGCGAGAGCACGCGCATTTTCAGGATAGGAGCCTTCATTCGCCATCATGATACCCAGGCGGCCAATCTCCGTATCCACAACCGGCCAAAACGCATCTAAAGAGCGGCTGTAGCGGCCTACCCACCAATCCCAAATATCGTGCGGACAGACGGAGTGCTCAACGGGGAAGAGTGGTGAAACCTTGTAGTGCTTGAGGATAACTTCGCCATGCGGGTCAAGAATAAAACCGACATTGAAGAAACGATCTTTGATCTCAGGGTGCTTTGCTTTCGCCTGCGCCATGATAAAGGCATTGTACTGTTTGGCTAGCTCGCCCAGAAAGTCGGTTTCCTCGCCTGGGATATCAATGGCGCATTCCCTGGCAAACGTGACATGGTCAAGATCGAGTACCTCATCGTTGAATGCCTGAAGTGCTCCCTCAGGGATGGCAATTAACCGAACGGGAAGATCGAGGCTTGAGAGCCAGGAGGCGGCTTTGACGAGGTGTTTCAGGTGTTCGAGGTTGATTTTGATGTCTGCGCGTTTGCGAATGCCCCGAACAGTGGTGATGAGTCCGACAGCAGTGTAGGGCTTAATCATTCATTGCTCCTTTGTTGTGTCAGATACTTCAATACCAGAAGAGAATCGCCCTGGTAAAGGGCGACTCTGCATCTGTAACGACTACGCTATTATATCACTCCTTCCCTGCGGTAACATGGCGGTGTCGGCCTCCTCTGTCCAGAGGAGGAAATGAAATTGTGTCTTAATGGATTGGTGGATTGAGCGATACGGTCGCAATCTTGATGCGTTCTGGCCGGTTGTTGATACAGAGATAGGTCGCCTCGGCATCATGATGGCTAACGAAGGCTCCTATCCTGAAAATGCGCGAGCATTGGCGATGAATGGTGCAGAGGTGGTGTATCGTGCCTCCTATCCTCATCCGGCAACAGGCAACGAGATTTTTGAGATCCAGAGTCGAGCGCGGGCACTCGATAACAATATGTACATCGTGGCTCCCAACATGGGCACGTATTATCTCTTTCCAGAAGAAAGCACGCCTATTGATACCTTTGGTGGACGTTCCTTCATCATCAATTACAAAGGTCAGATTGTCGGACGCCAGGACTACGGCGCTGGCTCGACCTATGTTGGTGGAGTGATTGACATTGAGGCGCTGCGCGATCACCGCGCTCGTGCCCAATGGGACAACTGGATGAAAGACTTGCGTACCGAACTCTACCAGATGTTGTATGAGCAACCCATCTATCCGAAGAACATGTACCTGGATCGTGAACCTATGAAGCATGCCGAGTACCGTGAGCAGGTCATCGAAAAGCAAATACAATTAATGCATGAACGAGGCATTTGGGTAAAACCTGAGCGGTAAACACCAGGAATGGAGCTTTTTTTATACGGATTGTGCGGGAGGTTTTTCGTCGGATGATGATTGAGTAGCTGCGGCCTGTTTCCTGGATGGCTTCGGGGATTGGGTTCGTATAACTTTTTCGCGTATCAAAGTAATTTGTGAGTGAACTGCTTGACGGGACTGCTGGAGTTTGCGGGCTATCTGAGAGGGACGTTCGCTGTTAACGAGATAGCGGCAGATCGTTTCTTGCTTTTCGGTGAGTCCTACGGCCGGATGCTCCAGGGCTGTTTTTGCCATATCTTCCAGTTCGCCATACTTACTACGTCTATACTCATCGAGATCGATCGGAGAGAAGAGCCAGCGGTCAACAACACGCATACCCGGTATACGCCCTTTTTCCACGAGGTGCATAAAATGCCAGTAACTGAGGTCCAGCTGTTTCGCTGCTTCGTGTGTGGTCAACATTCCGTTGAGGTGCTGCAGGCTATAGTGTAGTTCATCACTCCTCAGGGCCATATTGGACGCCTTTCTACGGATTGCCGTACTTACTGAGAGCGCCAGGCAAAGACATAGTTAGTCAACCTGAGTATACCATAGGAAATAGGGGAGCGCAACCTTCAACATGCTCGGGTCACTTGCGTCTTCAACCAGAAGAATCGTCGTCATTCAACGGGTAGTATCCTCCTCGCCTAAGGAACGTGTTTATTATGCTTAACATGCTACAGTGTACCATAATAGGGTAGATGTGCCGTAGCCTATTGATGAGACACTTTTATTGATATTTATTCGTGCCACAACCTAGGATGATGAAAAAACTCCATATATTATTAAAGGAGGAAGTGGAGGCCGCTAGTTGAAAACGGCGGTATCCGTCCACTACAAAGGCGCATGGATTACACAACAGTGATTGCCCTCTCTACTGAAGAGAGCAAACCAGATATGAAGCAAGGATCGATCTTTTTTATTGGGACAGCTACTGTTCTGCTGCGCTATGCCGGTTTTACGGTACTGACCGATCCCAACTTTCTGCATAGTGGAGAACATGTCCACCTGGGATATGGGCTTCGCTCGAAACGCAAAACTGATCCTGCGATCAACATCGAAGAGCTACCACCACTCGATCTTGTCGTACTCTCCCACATGCATGAAGACCATTTTGATCGCGAAGTAGAGCATAAGCTGGATAAATTCATACCGATTGTGACGACACCCCAGGCAGCAGCTGCCCTCAAGAAGAAGGGCTTCAAATCGACATACGCTCTTAAGACCTGGCAAACACTGATAGCTGCTAAAGGAGATGCGCAACTGCGCATTACTTCGATGCCTGGGAAACATGCACCCGGGCCTCTCTCAAAGCTGCTTCCATCCGTAATGGGCAGCATGCTCGAGTTCCAATTGCCGGCGGGGAATACTAGCATGCTTCTTTACATTACTGGCGATACGCTACTCAATGAACAGCTGAAGGAGATTCATCAACGCTATCCCGAGATCGACCTGGCCCTCTTCCACCTTGGAGGAACACGTATCTTCGGGATAATGCTCACAATGGATGGGAAACAGGGGGCGGAAGCTATCAAGATTATTGCTCCGCGCACAGTGATACCCATCCACTTTAACGATTACCCGGTATTCAAGTCGCCTCTCGAAGACTTTGTGAAAGCAGTCAGAGCAGAGGGTCTCGAAAACAGCATCACGTACCTGAATGCCGGAGATACATATACGTTTGAGGTGCCCAAAAATCGACAGTAGCAATTATGGTGCAAGTTTCTCTCGAGAAGGGATAGACAGATTCACACAAAGGACAGGCTTAACTTCATTGCTCGATGTACGACTGGTCCAGCCTGTCCTCGAGTAAATGAAGGGAGAAATGTGTGTGCCCTTCTTATATTACGATCGGCTAATCCCACTGAGACCAGGCAGTCCGTAATCGGCGGCGTACAAGGCTCAAACCTGTAGCAACGCCTAAGAGCGTTACGCCAAGAATAGTCAATGCCAGCGGCGTCGGAATTGCCAAATTAGGCAAGAAGAGCGCGTGGAGAGCCGCCACAACAATCAGTCCTGCTCCTGTAAGAACAAAGATACGCACGCCTGCTCCAATACCCAGCAGGAGCAGCGCCAGAGCTTCACCTATCAAAACCAGCGTATACAGTAAGTTTTCTTCGCTATGTGTGAAACTCAACCAGAGGGTTGGCAGCAAGAGCAGCGCCGCACCTAGAACAGCAATACCTTCCCCAATCATGCGATGCTCTGGCAATGTCTCATCACGGAGCAGTAGCGGCGCTATTACAGTGAGATATGTAGCAGGAGCCAGGGTGAGCAGATCGAGATTTGCTTGTCCAAATGCCGCCAAAGTCCAACTCACTACTAGCGATACCAGCAAACCCGCCGAATAGTCACAGCAACGTTGCACAATATTGTTCTCCTGGATACGGCCGTAACAGAAGGCCATCAGTGCCAGTACGAACAGCGAACCTGCTCCCACAAAAGCAAGCGGGCCAGAACTAGCGAAAAGACCGCCATTGCCAATGATGACCAGAATGACCAGGAACTGGCCGCCTATCCCTGCGACATTGTGTAAGAGTGACGCGGGCATGATTTTCGTCAATGGTGTGATAACTTTCCATATTAGTTGCGAGACAAAGATCAGCACGCATAGTATGGAGAAAGCTACCATCATAGTTGTGATATCCAGGTGCGGCTGCCAGAGCCATATAGCGAGGGCTGCGAAAATCGCAGGTAATACCAGCACCTCCGGCACGCGCTCCACCAGCATGATGCAGACGGCAATCGCAGTGAAGACCAGGAGACTGTACGCAACTATGCCAGCTTGCGATTCCATGCCAAAGATCTGTTGCCAGACTACAGTCCAGATCATCGCTATCAATGAAATCAGGTACCAAGGCCAGCCCCATTCGAATGATGTCAGCCTGTACCGAGAGAGCAGTCCACCAGTAAGCGATAGCGGCCGTTTCGTCATTCGTCCAAACAGCAGACCAATCAAGGCGGTGGCTATAGCGATCCCTATCACCCACTCTATCGAGGCCCGAGGGGCAAGTAATGTTCCCCAGATGGCAAAACCCGCTACGATGAATAGCCAGTACGGTTGGCGCTCAAAGAGCGCTACGGCGTAGGCTACCAGCGCATAGAGCATCATTACAACAAGGTAGAAGAGGGGATTTACAGTGGTAGAAGCGCTGTCCATGCCCGTCGATAATGCAGCGACAAAAGCTGTAGCGTAGAATGGTAAGGCATACTTCAGGAAATTGTTCTTCTTTGCCGACCCAAGGATGGGCAATATAACGGAATGTAGCAGGCCAATAGCCACTCCGACACCAGCATAGAGAAGGGCAATAACGAGAGGGCGATACAAGTCTCCCAGTTGCGCTGCATCTAGCAGAGCCCAGGCGGTAAATGCTGGTAAGAGCCATAAACAGGGCTCAAGATCTTCCAGAAGACCAATTGTGTAGAATAACAGGCCAAAGACCACCAATATCCAGCTGGTAGCGAGTAAATGAGCCGGATTCTGGTATCCCACGATCCCGGTCATGATAGCACTGAGCAACGCTACGATATAGAGAGGAGAAGCCCATGTTCTATCAAAGCTGCGGCTGACTCCAAAGCCGAGAATAGCTGCCACAGGAGTCACGGTTACCAGAACCCAGAATTGGTTGCCGGGGAGAAGCAACGCTACGCTGGCAAAACTAATGACAGGGATGAGCCACCATTTGATCCGAGCCAATGCGGCAGATGCGTACCATGCCAAGGAGAGCGCTGCCAATTCCAGGGCAACAGGAAAAATCACTCCCAACCAGTTTCCCACGATACTTTGTGGAAGGGCACTATACTGAGAAATGAGGACATCCATAAGGCCTGCTGCTGCTCCATAAAGCAGTCCAATGGCTACCAGTGGCCACTCCCATAGCTTAGCTCGTCCCGACTTTGTCGCTGATTCTTCGCTAACAACCAGTGTTCTGTTTGCCATGATGCGGCGTATTGCTACAGCGGCAAAAGGAAGCAGCGCACCGATTAAGAGAGCGACATAGGGACGGCTAAAAAGCAGGATGGGTAGAGCCAGCACTGCAAAAACCAACGGCAGGAAAAGCATGCGCTGACGGCGTTGGTATAGCGCAACAGCGTAGAATAGTACCGCGAAGCCCAGCAGAAGCATTGATAGATGATCGGCGCCCTGGTTCAAACTCAGGCCAAGTGCCAGAAGCGCCTCACCCAGTACCAACACATCAATGGGGTTTGCCCAGTAGGACCCAAAACGCTGGCGTACAAGCACTGCGATGCCTATCAAAGCAAGGGTCAGCCCCACGAAGAACCAGGCTGATACGAGATTCAAAGACAACACAATAGTACTCAATTCCCAATTGAGCAGGAAGCCGCTGAGCAAAAGGAGCCATGGCCAATTATTGTAATGATTTTCAGTTTTTCCCCTGTGGTTTGCATGTAACAAGATGATACTCATTGTGAGGAGACAGCCCACACCTACGGCAATCAGTTCAGCTGCAGCGGCCCAATTTGGGTGAACGTATAGATTTGGATTGCTGTCCAGAGGTATCTGATAGGCCGCAGATAAGAGTTGTTGCGGCAAGAGGGGTGAGCTGATAAAAGGAGCGAGACATACCAGTACCAGCGCAATTTGATCCAGTGATCGGCCGAGGTTACCGAGCGGTTGAAGTAGAGGAACAGCGAAACGGTTGAGTGCGTGATAGAGCAGCGCAACACTTACCAACACCAGGGTGTAGCCACCTTGCGAAAAGTTGAAGACGTAGCAGAAAGCGAGTACACAGGCCAGGAACAAAAGGGCCAGCACGGGCAACTCACGAGTGCGTTTCGTTAGCCAGAACCATGCAGTGGTCCAAATCAGCAGGAGAACCGACATACTCAGGATCGAGAAACGAATCTCTTCCATTGATGCATTGAAGAACGTGCTCTCCAGTGAAAGAGATAGAACAGTTACGGCAACAGCGCTTAAAAGACAAATGCCGACGATTGAGTACATGAAGACACGCACCGGCTGGCGCAGTACCAGGAGCATACTTGTAAAGTAGCGTTCACGTCTTGTGGAAGGCGAGCGCGCCATGGAGGTAAGTGCAGCGAAGGCCAGCGGTATGAGCATAGCAGGCCACCAGCAGTAGTTGAGGTGCAAATCGGCAGCAACGGCGAGATCGGCAACGATCAGAGCCATTGCTCCGAGGTAGCCGTAGATGGAGAAGCCCTGGTAGATCGCGAGTAAAGTATAGACAATTGCGGCATACGTCGCTGCTATGGCGATCAGCGTTGGCAACGAAAGTGTTATGTGGGTACCAAGCATCAAGTTATAGCTCGTAAAACCGACCAACGGTACCAGAAGCACATAAATGCCACTGTAAAGGCGTGCAATCAGCTTGAAATTTGTAAAATGATAGGCGACTACGCCGGCGATGCCAAAAAAGGCGTGGACGCCAAAGACGATGAGGAAGGAGAGCAACGGATTACCGCCCGTAGTGACGACAGAATTGAGCGCTCCCATTAAGATCAGAAATGCACCAAGCAAACCAATAATGGTGATGGCCTGGTCTACCACAAATGACCGCCAGGTAAACGAAAAACCGCGACGTGCTGGCTGTTGTGGTTTTTCTTCTGGCGTTTCAATTACAGCACTCCACACAGGCACAGGAGGCGGTTTTGGAGCAGGCACTTTCTCGGATTGTTTACCTCCTGCGGCAAACAGCGGCATAGCTGGCATAGCCGCATGGAGGCTACGAAGGTAATTCAGGCGTGTCCTATAGCGACCAATCAGCCCACTAACAGTCACGTTTGCTCCACCATTGATAGCGACACGCTGAAGGTCGCGTAGAGAGGATTCTAAAAAATGCTCTTCTTTGATCCGGTGGATTGGATAATTGCATCGCGGGCAGTCTTCTCCTGAACCAGGTATAATGGGGAGCCCACAACAGTCACAAATCGGTGATACAGTTTGCTGCGTCATAATTACATTTCCCTCCACAGTCCATTCTAAAAGAATGTGACTCACCTCGAGTAATGAATAAGGCAGGAACATCAATGAAAGCCGCTAAGATAGCTTCATTTGCAAGTGTACGTGAGTTTGTTTGTTGAATGAGAGTGTCATATGTCCCATTTCCTATTCAATAAGGAGGTCGAGGAGCATACGCCTGGAACAGGCGACTCAGCAATCGCAGTTCCGGGAACAACTGGTTTAGAGCACGACCAGGACCTGGAAAAAGCCAGTTTGCAGACGGATGGCTTGAAAGATATAGGCTCCTAAACTCCTATTTGGAGGGAGAATTGAAATGTTTTGGGCTCCTGAAACGTCATATATAGAGAAGATACGGCAATTAAAGGAGCACAGTCATGAAGGTCAATTCACTCTCCTCCTCCAGTTCGGATGAAGCGGATACATGTTGTACCACTTGCCGGAACAATGTCTTAGCTGTCGATACTGAGACAAAGGGTAATGATGATAGCTATCAGGAGACGCTCCGTCGTATCTTGAAAAAAAGTGATCCCAGGACTAAAGAACATTTGCGCGCATGTTTAAGCGAGGATTTGCTTAGCTGGCTCCGTCTTTACCCCAGCCGGGTGGAGGCTTGCACCTGCGAGAATGGATGTTTCCGTGCCAAGGTTAAAGATGTAGAGAATCTACTGTCTCCAGAACCTCTTGAGCGTGCTCGGCTGCCTGGACTTTTGGCCAGACTTTACGAACAATCCCATCTTTATCAATGAGAAATGTCTCGCGGTTGACGCCTATGTATTTTTTGCCAGCGTAGTTCTTCTCTTTCCATACACCATACAGTTGCGAGACAGTTGTATCGGTATCAGCGAGGAGAGGATAGGGTAAGCCGTACTTGTCGGCAAATTTCTGGTGAGACTCAAGGCTGTCGGCGCTTACACCGAGGACGATGACACCACGTTTCTGCATCTCACGATTAGCATCGCGGAAAGAACACGCTTCAGCCGTGCATCCAGGGGTGTCGTCTTTGGGATAGAAATAGAGAACGACAGTTTTCCCTCTCAGATCAGCCAGGTGTACCTGGCCGTTATTAACAACATCATCGCTTCCCACTGCGGGTAGGGTAAAATCAGGGGCGGGTTGTTGCTCCTGTATTGCTGTATCGCTCACAAATCACCTCCAATAGTACATTACGAAGGGTTATTCTTTTCCTGGCGAATAGAGAAGGCAAAAACAGGTATTACCTTTCCGTGTTCCGCTTCTATTCGTGGGAACACGCTGTCTTTGAAAACTATTCCATACGGGGCAGGCGTGCTATTATCCCGACAGGACTACGTGGGCGACCCAAGGGTCCCCACTCCGCTCCACGCCGCCCACGCCCCTACGAAACAGTCCTCTAACAAGGATAACTATACCTTGATTATAGTGAGAGCATGCGCTCCAGGGCGACTCTTGCCCAGTGAGCGATTTCTTCATCTACACTGACCTGGTTGATTACCTGACCCTGCACCAGGCCTTCCAATACCCAGGCGAGGTAGGCCGGGTGGATGCGGTACATGGTGGAACAGGGGCACACGATAGGATCAAGGCAGAAGATGAACTGCTCTGGATGTTCTTTGGCCAGGCGATGCACCAGGTTTATTTCGGTAGCGACCGCCCATTGACTCCCGGCCGGGGCTTTCTCAATCTGTTGAATGATATATTCGGTAGAGCCGTAGAGATCAGCGGCTTCTACGACCTCGCGGCGGCACTCGGGATGGACCAGTATTTTGATGCCGGGATATTCAGAGCGGGCTTTGGCGATCTGCTGCACATTGAAGCGCATATGGGTGGTGCAATAACCCTTCCATAAAATGATCTTCGAACGCTCCAGCTCCTCTTCGGCATCGATCGAGGACATGGGGTCTTTGGGATTCCATACAGCCATCTGCTCTTCTGCTATGCCATACTTGAGGGCGGTATTGCGGCCAAGGTGCTCATCGGGGAAGAACAAGACGCGTTTACCCTGGCTGAAGGCCCACTTGATGACGGCAGGAGCATTGGAAGAGGTGCAAACAATACCGCCATTGCTCCCACAAAAGGCTTTGAGGTTGGCCGCCGAGTTCATGTAGGTCACAGGAATAATGCCGGCCTCGTCCCCGAGCGTTTCATGGAGCATCTGCCAGCATTCTTCGACTTCGGCTATATTCGCCATGTCTGCCATGGAGCAACCCGCGGCGGGATTAGGCAGGATGACACGCTGGTGAGGCGCGCTGAGGATATCGGCGCTCTCGGCCATAAAATGTACACCACAGAAGACGATGTAGTCGGCCTGCGGTCGAGCGGCGGCTAGCTGTGCCAGTTTAAACGAATCTCCACGAAAATCGGCGTACTTGATGATCTCATCACGCTGATAGTGATGTCCGAGGATGACGAGCCGCTCTCCAAGTTTCGCCCTGGCGGCGGCGATACGCTGGTCTAATTCATCGCCTGACATCTCAGCATACAAGAGAGGAACATTATCGATCCGGGTTGAGCGGGCATGTTGTGCGCGTGTCTGGCGGGAGAGCAGCGGCAAGATCCGCTCCTCTTTACTTTCGGCGCAAACTGTTTGAAGGGCCATGAGTTTTCTCCTTGTTCTGGCAAACGTGGCCAGAGATGACCATGAAGGTATATAGCGCAGTGATTATCAAGCAAACTCCAAGGATATATCAAAGTTGGGTGCAGAGTGCGTTAATGCTCCCAGCGAGATGAAATCTACGCCAGTAGCGGCAACGGCGGCCAGACGCTGCGGATTGGTGCCAATATTACCGGATGCCTCTAAGAGTACACCTGGGGCGCTATGGCGCACTAACTTGACGGCGGCCCGCATCGTTTCGACATCCATATTGTCCAGCAGCAAAACGTCGGCACCTGCCTCTAAGGCCAGGCTGACTTCCGCGAGTGTCTCACATTCGACCTCTATTTTGAGGAGGTGTTGGGCGGAACGCCGCGCGGCGGTCACAGCCTGAACGATTCCCCCGGCGGCTTTGATATGATTGTCTTTGATGAGCACGCCGTCGCTGAGGCCAAAGCGGTGATTCTTGCCCCCGCCGAGGAGCACAGCATCTTTTTCCAGGCTGCGCAATCCCGGGGTTGTCTTACGCGTATCGAGTACGCGTGTAGGGGTACCCTCGACGGCCTTTACACAACGAGCCGTAACGGTGGCGATACCCGAAAGATGTCCCAGGAAATTGAGCGCGACACGTTCCGCGCTCAGCAGGGAACGAGCCGGGCCTTCAAGGTGAGCCAGGACCTGGTCAGAATGGACAGTATCTCCATCTTGCACCAGCAGGTTTATGACAATACGCTCATCGAGCAGTTGAAACGTCGCGGCTGCAACAGAGAGTCCGGCGACGACGCCGTTCTGGCGCGCGATGAGACTGGCGTGAGCAAGATGTTCCTCTGGAACAGTGCTCAGGGTGGTGATATCGTATTCCGCACCGTCCTCTTCGAGGGCACGCTTAATAAGGTCCAGCGGAGGCTTACGCATGAGCAATGACCTCCTTTCGAGGATTTTCAGGCGTGAGTACAGTAGTTTCCTGTACATATGCAAAGTGGCGGCCTGTAAGCGATGCATCGAGAGTCTCGTAATCGCGCCGCCAGTGACTTCCCCGGCTCTCGCGGCGCTGCGTGGCAGCAATGATCACCAGTTCAGCCATCAGCAACATGTTCCTGGTCTCTGCCCACTGCGCGAGGTGCACTGCCCCGCCATGCTCTATATCGAGTGCGGCGGGCAGTGACTGCTTGAGCGCGTGTACTCGACGCCTGGCTTCAAGCAGGCCCTCTTCATCGCGACAGAGCGAAACGTACTGCCACATGACGGCGCGTACTTCACGACGAATATCGGAGAGGGAAACAGGGCCGGCATTGGCAGTGGATACATTCTCCAGTGAATTCGTAGGGACGGGAATAGTGATAGTATGGCGGTCAGGCCATTTTTCAAGGCGACCAGGCCACATTTCAGGGCGACCAGGCCACATTTCAGGGCGACCGCAAGGGATCGCCCCTACTATAGACGGGGTGTCGTTGTCGATGGGGTGGTTTTGCAGGCCGTCGGCGAGGCGCAGGCCGAAGACGAGGCCTTCCAGGAGGGAGTTGCTGGCGAGCCTGTTTGCGCCGTGTACGCCTGTACACGCGACTTCCCCAACGGCATAGAGGCCGGGGAGGGTTGAGCGACCGTAGGTGTCGACCATCACGCCACCCATACAATAGTGGGCTGCTGGTGCGACGGGGAGGAGATCCCTGGCAAGGTCAAGGCCATATTTCCGGCATATAGCCGAGATGGTCGGGAAGCGGGCATACATCTTTTCCGCAGGGAGATGACGCAGGTCGAGGTACTGGCAGTCGGTCCCCTCTGAGAGCATCTCGCTGAGGATGGCACGCGCCACAACATCGCGAGGCTCAAGCTCAGCACGGGATCCATAGCGTGGCATGAAACGCTCGCCGGCATGGTTGCGCAAGAAGGCTCCTTCACCACGCACGGCCTCTGAGACGAGGTGAGAACCACCGTTGACCGCCAGGACGGTCGGGTGAAATTGCATAAATTCCAGGTCAGAGAGGACCGCGCCTGCACGCCATGCTAGAGCAAGGCCATCAGCGGTTGCGCCAGCGGGATTCGAGGTGTGTAACCAGAGGCTGCCTGCGCCACCGTTGGCCAGGACCGTTGCCTTTGCTTCTATGGTAAATGGTTGTCCACTTTTATCGATGGCTTCGAGACCGGTACATACCCCATCGTATACAAGCAAGGCACTAACGTAGGTCTCTTCATAGACGGCGATGCGCGGGTGTTTTTGGAGAGCGGCCATCAGCGCTCGCTCGATCTCCGCTCCCGTGGCATCGCCACCTGCATGAAGGACACGCCAGCGGCTATGCGCTGCCTCCCGGCCCAATAGCAAACCATCAGGAGTGGTGTGTATAGCGTTTGTCGCACTTGTAGTGTGAATGTTGCTGCCAGGTTGGGCACGATCAAACTGTACCCCGTGCTGTATCAACCAATTTACAGCGGCCGGGGCTTGTTCTACCAGGACACGTACAGCGTTTTCGTCGCAAAGGCCCGCGCCCGCCGCTATAGTATCTTGAAAATGGAGGTTGGGGCTGTCGTCCGCTCCAAGCGCTGCTGTCAGACCTCCCTGGGCGTAGCGCGTGTTGCTCTCGCCGAGCTGACCTTTGGTGAAGAGTGCGACGCGCATCTGCCCGGGTAAGTGCAATGCTACCGAGAGTCCGGCGATGCCTCCTCCGATGATGGCGACGTCATATGCCTGGCTGTTTGCCATGAATGTGTCCTTCCCGCATGACATAGTGTCAA
>WNGK01003362.1_pt1 | contig 25547 bp, 15 predicted proteins | sample 5400601 | NCBI WGS metagenome assembly WNGK01 (sample SAMN13153376, study PRJNA577476) | soil metagenome | isolation source: 60 cm soil or saprolite under Garry oak tree replicate 1 | place: USA:California | collected 2016-06-15
GACGGAACTGAAACGGTAAGGTGCTTTGGAAGTTCGCGCGCGGCTGCGGTAGAAGTAGGCTGCAGCATCAACGAGCACGATGGAGCCAGTCAGTAAACAGCGCATTCTCGTCGCTTTTTTCATGCCGGAAATTGTGAAATGGTACTTCTTCCCGGAGATGAGCCGGATTCCATTGTCGTCTACGGACTCGATCTCACCGGTCGCGACCTGAATTTCGCCGCCGGGATCATCGGGACAATTGAACAACAGGCCGGTGCTGTTCAGGGTCAGTCGGCCCGCACACGCCTCGCCAAAATGTTTGTCGTGACGGGCCGAATAGGTCACCGGGGCGAAGGGAGCGTTCGGAGCGCTCGATCAATTCTTGTATCACGCCATTCGAATCCTGGCACCTTCCGCCACGTTACCCAGTAAATCCGAAAACGTCCATTTCCGTTACCCGATGAGGCCTGTTTTGGGCTATGGCGGTTTCAGGCGGATTCATGCTCATTCATGCCGATCCGCGTGGTATTCCCTGATTCTGCTGGGCTTGCGCTTCGGAAAAGTCTTGTAGAGATTTGACTTAGAAGGCAATGGCGGAGGGAGAGGGATTCGAACCCCCGGTACCCTTTCGAGCACAACGGTTTTCAAGACCGCCGGTTTCAACCGCTCACCCATCCCTCCGCGGGGCGGGGTCCCAACCTGATTGTACTTCGAATCCTGCCGCGACTGGCTGAATTCCACCGGCCTGGCTGAGCCTCTGCTGACCGCACGAACAAAGGCGTGCCCCGCGCCCGCTTCTGCCTGAAATGGCTGAAATCACGGCGGATGGCGGCCAATGATGTTACAAAAGGATTGCCATGCCCAAGCGATCCAAGCCGGCAGTTCCGCCGCAGCCCGGCCAGCCCATCAGCCTGCGTACCCTGGGAGAGTACCTCAACCTCTCGCCGGCCACCATCTCCCTGGTCCTGAACAATGCGCCCGGGGTACGGTCCATTCCCCAGGAGACGCGGGACCGGGTCATTGAGGCTGCCGCGAAATTCGATTACCGGCCCAGTTTCTATGCCCGTTCGTTGCGCAAGCGCCAATCGTTTTCCGTCGGGGTGCTAGTTCCCGAACTCAGCGACAGCTATGCCACGCAGGTGCTCGCCGGGGTCGAAGAGTTCCTCATGGAGGAGGGATACTTTTATCTCACCGCCAGCCATCGCCGCAAACCCGATCTCATCGAGGAATATCCGCGCCTGCTGATGGAGCGCTCCGTGGAGGGATTCATTGTGATCGACACCATCCTGGAGAAGAGCCTCAGCTTGCCTGTGGTGGTGGTTGCCGGGCATCGCAAGATTGAGGGCGTCACCAACGTGGTCCTCGATCAGAAGCGCGCGGCGGAATTGGCCCTGCGCCATCTCTACCAGCTTGGGCATCGGAAGATCGCGTTCATGCGCGGGGGCAGCCACAGCTCGGATGCCGACGACCGCTGGAACTGCCTGATGGCGATCGCGAGGGACCTCAAGATTCCCGTTCTGCCGGAGTTGTGCGTGCAACTGGAGCTGCGCGTGTCGACGCCGGAACTGGGGTTCGTGCCGACCAACGAACTGATCAACCGGGGCGGGGAATTCACTGCGCTGGTCAGCTACAACGACATTGCGGCGATTGGCGCCATTCGTGCGCTGATGAATCACGGCCGCCGGGTTCCCGAGGATGTTTCCGTTGTAGGGTTCGACGACATACAAGGGGCGGCCTTTCACAATCCCAGTTTGACCACCATCCGCCAGCCCTTGCATGAAATGGGCGCGGTGGCCGCGCGCATCCTGCTGCAGCGCATTCGCGGGCAGGCCAGCTTCCCTGACGTGGTGCCGATTCATCCCGAGCTGGTGATTCGCGAATCCACCTGCCCTCCGCCGCGCACCCGGGCGAAGCGGAGCTGAGCCTTCCGAATGTCCACGGATAGGCGGAGCACGTTTTTCCGGCGCTCCCCGGGGCGAACCCTGGCTGTTTTGCATCTGGCGTTCGCGCTCACCGGGATCTGCCATTCCATCGGCGGGCCGCTGCTGCCCTCGCTGGCGCATGCGTTTCAGCTGAACGACAGCCAGGCGGGATTTCTGCTGTTCGCGTACTTCGCCGGCACCTCGCTGGGCGCGCTGCTCTGCGGGCGGCGTCATGCGCGGACGATCACGTCCGGGTTCCTGGCCCTGGCGGTCGCCGCCCTTGGTGTGACGTTCACAAACCGGTTCTTCCTTTATCCGGTTTTCCTGTTATTCGGTATCTGCGTGGGCATTCCAATGACGACGGTCTCCATGCACGCGGGGCGTACGTTCGGAGCTCGCAGCGCCGCCCCGCTCACGTTTCTGAATTTCAGTTGGAGCGCGGGGGCACTTTTCGCTCCGCTGTTGGCATCGCGGCTCCTGATGAGCCACACGTTTCGCGCTGCCTATCTGGTGCTGGGCGGTGCTGCTTTGATCGCGGCTCTATCCTGTTGGGTGCAGCTTGAAGACTCGCCTGAACCCGAGCGGGCTGCACAAAAAGGGCCCGGCATAGGCAATGTTGGCTTGATCGCCCTATTTTCCTTCGTCACGTTTCTCCAGGTGGGCGTGGAAAACACCACGGCTTCGTGGCTGACGACGTATGTGCTTCGCACTTCTGCATCCGGGGCGGCATGGGCGGCGGCGTCTTCGTCGCTGTACTGGTGCGGGTTTCTCGCTTCGCGCGGGTTGTCGTCGCTGCTGCTTCTTAGTATCGATGCCGGTCGGTTGCTTTCGCTACTGTGGTTGGCATCCTGGCCGCACTCGTCCTGCTTGCGGCACCGGGAACTGCGGCGCACGTGGTCGCGATGGTCGTTCTGGGCGCCGCGCTGGCGCCCATCTTCCCGCTTCTGCTGGCGCGGTTCTTCGCGCAGGCGCGCGATTCTTCCGATTCGCGGTGGGTGTTGGCTCTGTGCGGATTTGGCGGCTCGGTGCTGCCATGGATCACCGGATCGATATCGGCCCAGACGGGGAGCCTTCGCCTGGGGCTTATGACGATTCCCGCGGGACTCCTGGTGATCTCCGGGGTGTTGCCGATGGTTCGCGCGAAGCGGTCTGAGGCTGGAGCGGAATAGTGCGCCTAAGGCCGCTGCGGACCTGCGATCCGGGGGTTCTGTGCTTTCCCACCTAGAGCGGACAAAAGCGTCCGTGAAGGTCCGCACCAGGTTTGTTTCTGGTCAGTGCTTGCCCTGCAGGTCATCAGCCAGAGCATTGGCTCCATACAGCTTGCGCAGGGCCTCGATCATGGCGGATGAATGCACGGCGACAGCGCGGTTCTTCGATCCGTCATAGACGAAATCGCCGGCCAGCGATTCGATGTTCCCGTCGAAGATGAGGCCCACGAGTTCGCCCTCGCGGTTCACCACCGGTGAGCCGGAGTTGCCGCCGATGATATCACCAGTGCATACGAAATCGAAGGGCGTGGAAAGGTCGAGCTTATCGCGCCCGGCCGTTTCCTTCGGCGTCAAGTCAAATGGGGGCTGGTTGCCAAAACTGGCGGCGCGGTCGTACAGGCCGTAAAACGTGGTGAACGGCGGGGCGATGGTGCCGTTATATGGATAGCCCTTCACACTCCCATAGCTCAGGCGGAGCGTGAACGTGGCATCGGGATAGGTGTTCTTTCCGTACACCAGGAAACGCGCCTTGCCCAGCTTCTCGCCGGCTTCGGTGAGCACGCTCTCCACCTCATCCCTCTGCCAGCGCTGATACTCGCGCGCCAGCGGGTCGGTGCGGCGCGCCGCCACGATTATGGGATCGGTGGAGGCCGCCACGGCCGCCTCGCCGCCTTCGATAAGGCTCTTGCGGAAATCCACGTCGTACAGCTTGGTGCCGTCTACCGCCGAGTCGACGAAGGCGTCGAGATTCTGACCCTGCGTCAGCGCCTTCAGGTACTCGTCGTCTTTGCCCAGCTTCTCCGTCGCCAGGTCGAGCGCGTTCTTCATGTAGAGCTTCTCGGTCTGGGGATAGATCTTGGCCGGGGACAACAACTGGAACTTCAGCGTTTCCTGTTGCGCATCATGATACCCGGGAAGGCGCTCGCCGTCAGGCTTCTTCACTTCGGTCACGTACTGCACGATCTGCCGGGCAATGCTGAACAGCCGGCTGTCGGTGCGCCGGAAGAACATTGCCTTGGTTCGCGGGGCCGCTTTCTTTTCGGTGGCGGCGATCGTGTCCCACACGCCTCCGAACTCCTTGGCCCACTCCGGATTGGCCATCGCTTTGTGGCGGAAATCATCTTCCTCGGCCTGCTTCTTGGCGACGATGGCCTTGTCTGCCAGGGCTTCCCTGCGGCCCTCGTAGACTTTCAGGCTGTTCTGCAGAGATCGTGCTGCCCACCAGGCGCGCCTGTTCCTGGCCCTGAGTTGCAAAGGACTGGGAGGCGGCGATGCGGCGCTTCAGGTACTCGATGGCGTTCGGTTCGAACGTGTCCCGCTCCGTGGTAAGCTCCGCCATCGTGTCCTGGCGCGAAGTCGAGCCGGGGTGGCCTGAGATGAAGATCAGTTCGTCGGGGGCGGCGCCTTTTGCGCTCCACTTCAAATAGTTATCGGTGTGCAGCGGCTTGCCGTTCTCGTAGACACGGAACAGCGCCATGTCGAGGTCGTAGCGGGGATAAGTGAAGTTATCCGGATCGCCGCCGTAAAACGCCGCCTGCTGCTCCGGCGCGAATACGAGGCGCACATCGGTATACGCCTTATATTGATACAGCCAATACTCGCCGCCCTCGTAAAGCGACACTACATCCGAGCGGAGGCCCGTCTTCTCCTTGCTCTGCCTGGCGATGGCGGCGATCTCGGCTTCGCGCGCCTTCAGTCCTTTGACTTCATCGCTGATTCCCTTGGCAGCGCCCTGCACGCGCGCGGTCACGTTTTCCATGCCCACCAATACATTTACTTCGAGATCCGGAGACTTCATCTCCTTCTCGGGCGTGTCGGCATAGAAACCGTCGCGCAGATAATCATGTTCGGCGGTGGAGTTCTTCTGCAATTGGCCGCGCGCCACGTGATGATTGGTGAGCAGCAGCCCGTCGGGACTGACGAACGATCCCGAGCCTCCATCGTTGAGCCGCACGCTGGAGAGGCGCAGCTGATCGAGCCACGCCTGCGTGGGAGTAAACCCGTACTTCTCTTTCAGGAGCTTTACGGGAACATTGTCAAACGTCCACATGCCCTCTTCGGCACGGGACTCAGAAATGGCTGCCAGCATAAAGACGGCGAGCAACACAACGACGGGGCGAAACTTTCGTGCAAACATCTGATCCTCTGAATCTGTTTGAATTGGCAACTCGAACATTATCCCCTGAAAGCGCGTTTGGCAAGCCGGGCTTGGGATGAACGGCGAGTTATTGGGGCAAACGACTGAAATGGGTGCAGAGGCGTGGCGAGGCGAAGCATCGGCGAAGAAGTGAGAAGTTTCCCGATAGCGCCGATACATCCGCAAATGGCGGTCCTTCGGGGAATCCGGGGAAGTATTGCTCACTGGCATCGCGTAGGGGTAAGTCGAGGCGGATTCAGCGCGCTCAAGTTCTCGTCAACCCACTCCAAGCTAGCGCATCCAATGCGCCGATAGTTAGTGCCAGCAAATCGAAATCGCACATGATGAGCGAGTGGTGGGCTACTCGGAAATAACGGTTTTTCGGGCCGGTTTTTGGGGCGTCTGGCGGTTCTGAAGGCCAACCGCAGTCGAACATGGAACGGTGTTCCACCCGAAGCCATGAAAATGCAGCCGCAGATCCCTCCGCTGCGTCCGCCAAGGCGGACTCCGGTCGGGATGACAGCGTTTGGGGGTACATTGTGGGGGTCGGACGAATTTTCAGGGTAGGTCCTTCGACTGTGGTCGCCGCGGCGACCGCCGCTCAGGATGACACCCCCGTCGTGGTTTGGAACTTTGAGCATCGGACGATTGCCCTAATCCCTAATGCCTAATCCCTAATGCCCGCTTCTGGTACTACGGCATCACCAGTACTTCCACTCCGCTGGGCGCGTCCTTCTGGCGGAATACGCGTTCCGTGGCCTTCTGGAAGTCTTCCGGTTTGGCGAAAGGAATGTCGGTGAACGTCTGCGGGTTGCGATCGGTGAGCGGGAACCACGAACTCTGCACCTGCACCATGATCCTGTGGCCGAGACGAAAGGTGTGATAAAGGTCCGGCATGGTGAAGTTAATGTCCGTGATTCTGCCCGGTGCAAGCGGCTCCGGGTTCTCCCAACTGTTGCGGAACTTGGCGCGCATCGGCTCGCCGCGGAGTAATTCCTGGTAGCCGCTCATGTGCAGGGGTGGCGCATCCAGGATGCGCTTGTTGCCGCTGGGAGTGCCTTCCACATCGGGGGCATTGTCCGGGTACACGTCGATCAGCTTGACCACAAAATCCGAGTCGGTGCCCGAACTCGAGATCCGCAACCTGGGCGAGATGGGGCCGGCGATGGTGACATCCTCTTCGAGCGGATCGGTCTCGTACACCAGCACATCCGGCCGGTAGCTGGCGAAGCGCTGGTCGTCGACCATATAGCGCTGCGGGACAGTGTCCGTGGTGTAGCCCACGAACGGCACAGGGTGGTTGGGATCGCTCACATACTCGTCTACGCCGCGTGTTTCCTCCGGCGGATCGAAGCCGAGCTTTCCGCCGGCGTTGAAGTAGAGAGTCTTCGCGACCGCCTGTTTTGGAGGCCAGCTATCCATCGAGCGCCACACGTTGGCCCCGGTCTCGAAGACTACGGCCTTGGCTGGCACCGGGCCCTTGCCTTTCAAATAGTGCTCGAAGAAAGGGAACTGGATGTTGGCGCGAAAGTAGTCCGATGTTTTCGCGTCGAATTTCACATCGCCGAGGTGGCTGCCGTCGCCGCGCGCCCATCCGCCGTGGACCCAGGGACCCTCCACCAGGGTGGTGGGTGTTTCGGGATTGAATTTGCCGATGGAGTAAAAGGTTTTGAACGGCCCGCTGAGGTCCTCGGCGTCATACCAGCCGCCCACCACCAGCACCGCGCATTTCACATTCTTCATGTGCCGCGAGAGGTCGCGCGCCTGCCAGTACGCGTCGTAGGTGTCGTGCTTTATCTGGTCGTTGAACAGCCAGTTGGAGCTTTTCAGATACAGCTTGTCGAGATTGGCGATGTTCCCGGCGTTCAAATAAAGCCGGTAGCTGTCCTTGGTCCCGAAATCGACGGGAGTGGTGGGCTTCGGCTTCTGCGGCTCGGTCTGGGGTTTGAAGACGTTGTAGAACCCGAAGTTCGCCGAGAGCATAAACGCGCCGCCGTGGTAGGCATCGTCGCCCATGAAGAGGTCCGTCATGGGAGCCTGCGGACTGGCGGCCACCAGCGCGGGATGCGAGTCGATGATGGAAGCCGAAGTGTAGAACCCCGGATAGGAGATGCCCCAGATACCCGCCTTCCCGTTGTTGTCAGGCACGTGCTTGAGAAGAAAGTCGATGGTGTCGTAAGTGTCGGAGGCGTCGTCCACATCCTGGGGCGACTTCTTGTTGTCGATGTGCGGGCGCATCTCCTGGAATTCGCCCTCGCTCATCCAGCGGCCGCGCACATCCTGGTAAACAAAGATGTAGCCGGCTTTCTGAAACTCCTCGGAGGGGCCCAGGCGCTGCGGGTATTGGTCCTCTCCGTAGGGAGCCAGGCTGTAAGGCGTGCGGTCCATCAGGAAGGGATACGGTCCGCCGCCCGTGTCCTTGGGAACGTAGACCGCGGTGAACAGCCGCTTCCCGTCGCGCATGGGGATGCGGTACTCGTACTTGGTGTAGTGCGAGCGCACATATTCTGCAGACACCGGGTCGGCCGGTTCCTGTGCCGGCAGCAGATTGAAGGAGAGGAAAAGGACCGCCACGGCAACCGAACAACAGCGAAGAAGTTTGAGCATGTCGAAGTTCGAAAATTCTCCTGAGAACTCCAGCATATTCCACCGCAATGGGAAAGGCTTGCGGGGTTTGTGTGCCTTGATTTGCACAGATTCTGGAGCATAGCGCCGGCGCGCGCCAATTTTCCTGTGGACACCTCGCCCCGGAGCGTTACCCTGTAATTGACCCAGTCATAGTAAGGCGCGCACACCAGCCTAAGCCCAACCTGTATTCATTTCGCCGGAAGGAGAGCCATGTCGACCGAGTATCGGAATTTCCTTGCCCTCTCGTACGAGGAGCTTGAAGAACTCAACCTGCAAGCCAAGCACGAACGGGTCACCCGGGTTAACGCCGACCAGATCCGCGAGAAGCGTCTTAAATATCTCACCGATGAAAAGCGCATCAAGGCCGTGACGGTGTTGTTCTCCGACCTTGAGGGCCGCCTCCACCTGCTGGACTACGACAAGAAATTCCTCCTCAACGCCTACGAGAACCTGACCTTCGACGGTTCCTCCATTCGCGGCTTTACGGCGCAGAAGGAGAGCGACCTTCGCCTGGGCATTGACTGGAGCGCGTTCTACTGGGTCCCCGCCGACGTGTTCGGCAACGGCAAGGTGCTGGTCTTCGGTATCGTCATCGACAAGGACGGCACGCTCTACTCCGGCGACATCCGCGGGGTGCTGAAGAACTACGCCGACAAGCTCCACGCGGAGAAGCAGTACACGCTGAACGCCGCCACAGAGATCGAAGGCTTCCTGTTCGCCGGCAAGGACGCGGAAAAGACGTATCACGAAAGCATGAAGTTCGATTTCGTTTCGACCGGCGGCTACTATCACTCGCTGCCGCTCGACCCGCTGCGCCAGTTCATCGACACCTCGGCGGAAGTGGAGCGCGCCATGGGCTTCCAGAATGAGAAGGACCACCCCGAAGTGGCGCCGGCACAGTTCGAAATCAACTTCGGGTATAGCGAAGTGGTGGCGGCGGCCGACCAGATCCAGCTCTACAAGCTGTTGTGCCGGCAGATCGCCAACAATATGGGATTCACTGCCTGCTTTCTGCCCAAGCCCGTGGTGGGCGTGAACGGCAGCGGCATGCACACCAACGTCTCCGTTTCGAAGGGCAAGACCAATCTTTTCTGGGACGAGAAGGGCGAAGAGCAGCTCTCCATGTTTGGATGGGACTTCCTCGATCGCGTGCTCACCCGCGCGCTGGACCTGTGCCTCATCTTCAACTCTAGCGTGAACAGCTATCGGCGGCTCGATCCGCACTTTGAAGCGCCCAACCAGATTCGCGCGTCGGCCACGGATCGCGGCGCCATGATCCGCATTCCCATCGGCAATCACCGCTCCATGCGCACCGAGGTGCGCGCCGTGGCTCCCGACGCCAACCCGTATCTGTCGATGTATTCGATTTTCAAGACGGGCATCGACGGGGAAATTTCGAAAGCGGAGGGCTTACGTGAAGGCGGCCGCTACCTGCCCGACAACATCTACAAGGCCGTTGCGGACTTCCGCGATTCCGACTGGATCGCGAAAATCCTCGGCGCCGACGTGCAGGGCCGTTATGCGGACCTGAAAGAAGCCTCTGCCGACCGCTGCCCGAGACTGCTGGGAACGATCGTCAAGGGGTCTGAGGTGCAGTTCCACCACGCGGTGTACAACCAGTCGCTCTGGAACCTCTTTTAGAAGCAGGGAACTGCGGTGCCCATCCTTTTTAGCGCTTGATGCGTGAAGAAGGATGGGCAGGCGGTCTTAGTCCGTGAGACCCGGGCGGCAAATGCGTGGGTGTTTCGCGCCGGGGCGAAAACGCCGAGAAATCATACAATTCAGACCACTTGCTCCCGGGAATCCAGAAAACTCCCCGGTTTTGCACACGGCTTCCGGGCATTTTGTGCTGCGCCGCGCACCCTCGCGCTGTGCCACAATTTAATAGAGAATCTGTGTGCCAGTTGAGGTCCTGCGCAATCCCGCGCGGCGGCCGGCGTTTGTGTTTCCGCAGGCGTGGTAGTGGTTTCGGCAAGGCGGAATCGTTCGCCAGTGTCGCCGTCCACATCGCCCGCTAACCTGGGCACACATTCACAGATCGTTAATGAAGCCGCCGCCGATAGGCATGAGAATCAAAGGCAAACAGGCAGGGATCCGAAACTCGTCCACAGTGTCGGTTAAGCAACGAAACCGCCCATCTGCTTCTGTCCCGATGCCCAGCCTCGTGTTGAGGCGTTCACTGTAAGACCACTTTTAGGAGAGCCAACTATGTTGCACCGTTTTCATTCTCTGCGAACGTCTGCCGCGTTTCTTTTCGCGCTGGCGTTCTTCGTTTGCCTGGGCAACCATGTCGCGAACGCTCAAACCGCCGGTGCGGGTTCCATCACCGGTACGGTTATGGATCCCAACAAGTCGGTTCTTGCCGGTGCCGTGGTGACCGTGACGAACACCGACACCGGGATCGAGCACCAGTACGCCACCAATTCGGCGGGCATCTACGTCGCGCCGTTCGTGCAGCCAGGCCACTACAAGTTGGTTGCGACGAGCGCCGGATTCGGCCGCGTCGAAGCGTCCAATCTCACCCTGCTGGTGGGACAGACGCTCACTATCGACCTGGCTCTGACGGTGCAATCGGCCACCACCACGGTGGAGGTCAGCAGCACCACTCCGATTCTGGACGTGGAGCGCACCGAAGTTTCGCAGGTAGTCGATCAGCAGTTCATTCAGAACCTGCCGGTGAACGCGCGCAACTGGAGCACCTTTGTTTTGCTTACGCCCAACGTGGCCCAGGACGGCGGCAGCGGCCTGGTGAGCTTCCACGGCATCAGCGGCCTCTACAACCAGAACTACGTCGACGGCGCGAACAACAACCAGATGCTTTTCAGCGAGGCTCGCGGACGCGCATCGGGCGCCCCGTATGTGTACTCGCTCGATTCGATCAAGGAATTTCAGGCTGAGGCTTCGAATTATTCGGTTGAGTTCGGCCAGGCCGCGGGTGGCCAGGTGAACGCCATCACGAGGAGCGGCGGCAACAATCTGCATGGCGATCTGTTCTACTATTTGCGCTATCCAGATTTGAATGCTCTCGATCCGTACAGCAAGTATCAGGCGCTGCACAACGGCGCCCCCAAATTTCTCTTGACGCAACCCATCCATCAACAGCAGCAGTTTGGCGGCTCGGTCGGCGGCCCCATCATCAAAGATAAGCTGTTCTACTTTTTCACCTATGACGGATTCCGCAAGGTTGGTCGCGTTCTCTACTCCGATACCAACACCATCACGTTGACGCCCACCGCGAGCAACTCGGGCAACACGATAATCTCGCCCACGCAGTGTCCCACGACCATTACTGCCACGCAGTGCACACAGGGCATCAACTTTCTGCAGACGGTCGCGAATATCGCGCCAGGCCAGGCTCCGCCCTCGCGATTCTCAAAGCAGAATCTTTTCTTCCCGCGCCTCGACTATCACATCAACAGCAAGAATGATGCATTCGTCGACTTCAACTTCGCCAATTTCGATAGCACCTACGGCTACAGCCCCGCCCCCACATTTACCAACAGCTCGCCGAGCACCAACGCGCCCACCAGCTACCACGAGCGCTTCTTGGTTGGCGGTCTGACGACTGTGATCTCCAGCAAGTCAGTGAACCAGGTGCATCTGCAATGGGGACGTGACCTTGAGACTGCCGGCGCCAACGCGTCCGGTCCCAGCGTGGCTACCGGCGTCGTGACGTTTGGCATGCCGAATGCACTACCCCGTGTGGCGGAGCCGGATGAAAAACGCATTCAGGTGACGGATGTTTTCTCGAGAGTGCAGGGACGGCATAACCTCAAGTTTGGCGGGGATGCCAACATTGTTCATGAAGTGATGATCAATCTTTTTCAGGGCGGCGGCATATACAGCTACGGCGAGTCGACGCCCGGCGCCAACTTCCAGGACTGGATTTCAGACGCGTTCCAGGGGCAGCCGGGCAACACAGATCCGTATGCCGGCTATCACTACAACTCGTTTGTCCAGACTGTCGATGTGGTCAACACCAAGGCAGGCACGCAGGGCAAGGACGATTTCTGGATGAAGATGTTTGACGGTTTCGCTGAGGATGCGTGGAAGGTCACTCAGAACTTCTCCATTACAGCCGGTGTTCGCTACGATGTGCAGCTTACGCCTGCACCGGGGCTGATAAACAACAACTACCCACCCATCTCCGACACCTACAGCAAAACCATCAAGAATGTTCTCAACCGTGTGCAGCCGCGTTTTGGTTTTTCGTGGAGCCCGTATGAGGGTACGGTTATTCGCGGTGGCTATGGAATCTTCTCCGGTCTCAACCAGGGCAGCACGTACTACGCCATGCGGGTTGAGAATGGAGTCGTTCAAGTGAACTACAACTACTCTGGTTGCAAAGCGAGCGTCGGCACGCCGAAATCGACATGCCCGACAGTCCCTAACTCCAGCAGCAGTCTTCAGTATCCAAACGTACCGCTTCCCAACACCGGACCACTGCTTTCGAGCGCGCTTTACCCCACCGGTGGCGCGGCGCCCACCGTGAATGGGCCCACAAAGCTGGGTGCACAGAGCTTCCACGGGCTGGATCCCAATTTCGTTCCGCCCTATGCGCACGAAGCCGAGTTGTCCGTCGAGCAGGCATTGCCCGGCAAGATGTCTCTCTCGGTGGGATACGTTGGGACGCGCGGCATGCGTCTGCCCGTGTTTGTCGACGCCAATCTGATAGGCCAGACTCCACACGGATTGCGCAGCTATAACGTGCTGAGCGCTGACGGAACGGTGATCAAGCAGATCACAGTGCCGGTCTACCTTCCTTCTGATCGTCGTAGCACGTCGCTCGCCACCTATAACACCGGCTTCAGCGTCGCTAACACCTGGTATAACTCGCTGGCTGCTACCGTGCGCCGTCCTTTCCAGAACGGCGTCGAAGTGCTGGCGAACTACACCTGGGCGCATGCCTCTGACACCGGCCAGGTTCAGGGCAACAACGGGACGTTTTACGGCGGCGACGTGCCGCTCGATCCGAACAATATCCGCGGAGAAAACGGACCCTCGGACGTTGACATCCGCAATCGCTTCACACTGAGCTTTGTCTATCAACCGAGAATCCTGATGGGGAACAAGTTCGTCGAAACCTTCCTTGACGATTTCCGGTTCTCGGGAAGCGAGATCGCTTCGGGCGGCCAGCCTGTCTTCCTGGGCATGAGCGGAACGGTCTACAGCGGTTCCACAAGTGCTACCAGCTACGGGGCCGATGGGGGAATTTATGGCGGTGCGATGAGCTCCGGCTCCGGTCAGCCCACCACGGGGCGGCCCCCGCAGATTGGACGCAATAGCATCAAGGGGCCGGGATTCAACAACGTGGATTTTCGAGTAACGCGCGAGATTCCGATCCACGAAAGCCTGCACATGCAGATCGTGGGTGAGGCCTTCAATTTGCTCAATCACACCATCATCACCAGCGTGAACTCCACCTACTCGGCATATACGTCTTCGAGTGCGATCTCAAAGACATGTCCGAGCAACGGCACTGCGCCTGCGGGGTCCGCTCTCCAGGGCTGCATTTCACCCTTCCCTGGAACCGGCATCAGCGCCTTCGGCGTCATGAACGGGACGAACAACGCTCTGTATGGACCGCGGCAGCTTCAGGTCTCGGCCAAGCTGTTCTTTTAACCCAGAGCGGCGGAAATGAGAGAGGGCGGTGGCTTCGGCTGCCGCCCTCGCAGCTTCCGGCCGCCTGCTTGTTGCCTTAAGCAGGCGGTCTTCTCAAGCTTCCTCATTGCTCCTTTAGCTCTCGCGTGTTAAAAGCTAAACAACAGGGTACAGGCGGGCGGGCTGAAAAGCCGATGCGGAGCGGTTGCTGAAAGGCCATTCCGGAGCGCCGAATTTCATTTTCCGGGCACCCTGAATTTGCGGCAAAGGATACCTAATCTTCCCCATGAGCGCCGGTCCTCCAGTGGAAATGGATACCCTCTTTGGAGACTATCCTCTCGACCACGCCTTCGACGAGATGCGGGAATCGAACGGAGAACTCCGCGCCCACTACCGCGCCCTTGCCGAGACGCTGGCGCACCTTCCCCATGATGAGTTGCAGCGCCGCAAGCAATCGGCGGACCTGTCGTTCCTCACCCAGGGCATTACGTTTACTGTGTATGGCAAAGATGAGGGGACTGAGCGCATCTTTCCTTATGACTTGCTGCCGAGGCTGGTCACCGCCGATGAATGGGACAAGATCGAACGGGGTCTCACACAGCGGATCACTGCCCTGAATCATTTTCTGCGCGACGTTTATTCCGATGCGAAGATTTTGAATGACCGGGTAGTTCCGCGCGAGCTTGTTTACAGCTGCAAGCAATACCGGCGCCAGATGCGCGGCCTTCAGGTGCCGCGGAATGTCTACATCGCTGTCATCGGCTCCGATCTTTTGCGCCTGAACACTGGCGAATTCGTGGTGCTCGAAGATAATCTGCGCGTGCCTTCAGGGGTGAGTTACATGCTCACCAACCGTCGAGTCATGAAGCGCACCTTCCCGCGTCTGTTCCACAGCTACGGCGTTCGCCCCATCGAGCATTATCCGCAACTGCTGCTGGCGACGCTGCGTTCGCTTGCTCCGGAAGGCAGACCCGAGCCGAACATCGTCCTGCTCACGCCGGGCGTATTCAACTCAGCGTATTTTGAGCACACTTACCTTGCTCGCCAGATGGGTATTGACCTTGTAGAAGGCCGGGACCTGGTGACCCACGACAACATCGTGTACATGCGGACGACCGACGGACTCAAGCGGGTTGACGTGATCTATCGGCGCGTGGATGACGACTTCAGCGATCCGCTCATCTTTCGTTCTGATTCGATTCTTGGTTGCTCGGGCCTGTTCAATGCGTATCGCGCCGGAAACGTCACCGTTACCAATGCTTTTGGAACCGGACTTGCCGACGACAAGGCCCTCTACGCCTACGTGCCGCGCATCATTCGCTACTACCTGAATGAAGATCCTATCTTGTCGAACGTGGAGACTTTCCTGCTGACGGAAGATAAGGAGCGCAAGCACGTGCTGGCGAACCTCGACAAGCTGGTGGTGAAGGCGGTGGGCGAGAGCGGTGGCTACGGCATGTTGATCGGGCCACATTCCACTGCCAAACAGCGCGAAGAGTTTGCGGTGCAGATCGAAGCGAACCCGCGTAATTATATCGCTCAGCCTACGCTCGATTTTTCGCGGGCGCCGTGTCTCATCGGCAATCATCTTGAGCCGCGTCATGTCGATTTGCGCCCGTATATTCTCTTCGGCGACAAGGTGAACATCGTGCCCGGAGGGCTCACCCGTGTGGCGCTCACCAAGGGATCGCTGGTGGTCAACTCCTCACAAGGCGGCGGCAGCAAAGACACATGGGTTCTGCAATAGCAAGTCAACACGGCGTAAGGGAGAATGCGACAATGCTTTCACGCGTTGCGGACAGTCTCTATTGGATGAGTCGCTACCTCGAACGGGCGGAGAATACCGTACGCCAGTTGGATGTGACGATGAGCCTGGTGCTTGACCCTGGCGGCGCCTCCGCGGAGACACGCTGGCAGAGGCTGGTCTCGTCGCTTGGAGACCCAACCGGTCTGGAGTGGAACGGCGATTTGGAATCGATGGCCAGGACACTGATCTTCGACGCCGACAACAGGTCTGCCGTCACGTTCTGTGTTAACGGCGCACGCGAAAATGCCCGCCAGGTGCGCGAGGAAATCTCCACTGAGCAATGGCAACGTGTCAACCGGCTTTATCACATGATTCACTCGCCCAACGCCGAGGTCCAGTTCAGCGCCAACATGAACGACCTGCTGGCTTCGATCGTCGATGGGATTCACCTATTCAAGGGCGTGAGCGACACTACCATGATCCATGGTCAGGGCTGGCAGTTCATTCGTCTCGGGCGCTATCTCGAGCGCGCCTATGCCACAGCGACTCTGCTCGAGGTGTTTCATCCGGATCTCTACGGTGTGCCGGAACGAGAGCACTCCGGCTATCAGTATCTGGAGCAGGTGGGGCTGCTTCGGTGTTGCACGGCGTTCGAGGCGTATTGCCAGGTGTACACCGCGGATATCTCCGCCGATCGCATACTCGAATTTCTGCTGTTGAATCGCGATTTCCCTCACGCCATCCGCTATTCGGTCGACAGTACGCTACAGGCAATCGAATCCATCCAGCGGACAGGCGGGCGTCGTCCCCCTGAAGAACTGACTGCCGGCATTGGACGTTTGCATGCGATGTTGGGCTACACCACGATCGGGGAGATATTGGCGGGCAATGCCGCAACATTCCTGCATACGATTCGCCAGCAATGCATGCTCATCCATGAACTGATCTACCGGTACTACGTGCAATATTCGATTCAATCCGCGCTTACGATCTAGAGAATCTACTGGCAGGAGAGCGTTACCGGGAGCCGAGCATGAATTTTTATTCCATCCGACATTTAACGCGCTTTCGCTACTCGCGCCCCATCAGCGAGAGCATTATGGAAACGCGCATGCACCCGCGCTCCGACACTCATCAGCACTGCCTCACTTTCACATTATCTGTTAGCCCGCGTTGCCGCGTTTTCAGCTATCGCGATCACCAGGGCAATAACGTGCAGCATTTTGACATACCCGGAGATCACTCGCAGTTAGTCATCATCGCCGAGTCGGTCGTGGAACAGCAACCGCTTCCCGACGTGCCCAGCTTTCTTTCACTTGATGCCTGGCGTGCTCTCGACGAACTCGTGCGTGCCGGCGACTACTGGGAGATGCTCCTTCCCAGCACCTTCGCCGTGGAGACTCCGGCCCTCACGCTTCTCGCCTCGCAGATGGAAGTTACTCGCCGCGACGATCCCCTGATGCTGGTGCACGAACTCAACCAGAGGCTTTTTGACTATTTCGAATACGTGCCTCGTCATACGCGAGTTGATTCGCCCATCGACGAAGCCATCGTCAGCGGTAAGGGTGTGTGCCAGGATTTCGCCCACACCATGATCGCGCTGCTTCGCCATATCGGAATTCCTGCGCGTTACGTCTCCGGGTATTTGTATCGCAGCCGCGAGGACCACGACCGGTCAACTCCGGACGCGACCCATGCCTGGGTGGATGTGCTGTTGCCGCACCTGGGATGGGTGGGTTTCGACCCCACTAATAACCTTGTCGCCCATCATCGACACATTCGCACTGCGGTAGGTCGGGACTACGCAGATGTGCCGCCCACGCACGGAATATTTCGCGGCAAGACCGAAAGTGAGCTGTATGTGGCGGTCCATGTTGAGGCCGGCGACCAGCCCCCGGCACTCGATCGCAAGCTTCCCATCCCGGAAGACTGGTCGGTGCTCGTGGAGCGGGCCCAGCAGCCGCCGGACCAGAAGCTGCCCCTGGTCGACTTACAGCAAATGCAACAGCAGCAATAGCTTCTAAACGGCGCTTCCGTATCAGAGAGTGAAAAAGGAAGTGGAAGGCTGTTGAATGTTCGGTAAAAATCAGCCAAAATAGGACTGGCTTAGCGCTTGGCAAGCCCTCCCACTCCGCTCCCAGGGCTTACAGGCTCTGCATTACTTGAAAAAGAACCACTGATATCGCCCTCGCAGAAGAATTTGATAGGCGCGGGGCGGTTACTTACCAGCAGAGGCATTTCAGTTGTGCCGCCGTCGAGCGGCCGCGATGCAGAAGACTACCCAACCAAAGCGGCGGATCAGCAGCCGCACAGCCGTACCTTTTTGGAGGAACCGTCGTGAAAAGATCCTTATGGGGATGGATGCTGTTTTGTATCCTAACCACCTCTTCTCTCGTATCCGCCCAGTCCGCAAACACCTCCCTTCGCGGCGTTATCAAAGACCCAAGCGATGCATTGGTTCCGGACGCGAAGGTCACACTGACCAACAACGCGACCGGTACGACGATGAGCGCCATCACGAGTAGCTCAGGCACCTACCTCTTCTCGCAGATTCCGCCCGCAAAATACACAATTGTGGTAACGGCCGGGGGCTTCGGCAACCAGACGAAAGTTGCCGAGTTGCTTGTGAACCAGCCGGCGACCATCGACTTTACGCTCACAGTTCAGTCCACCTCGGTGACGGTTGATGTGTCTGCATCCGCCCAGACCTTGAATACGACAGACGCGTCGCTCGGCAATTCGGCAGATAACCTGGAGATTCAAGCGCTTCCGAGTGAAACCCGTAACGTGCCCGATCTGCTTTCACTCCAGCCTGGAGTGCTGTATCTGCCGCCCACGCTCACCGATAGCCGCAGCGGTTCTGTAAACGGAGGCCGTTCGGACCAGGGAAACGTGACCATCGATGGCGTGGACGATAACGACCAGGTGGGTGGCTTCGCTTTTAATGGCGTGCTCCGCCAGACCCAGGATTCAATCGAGGAGTTCCGTGTAACTACGGGTGGTTCCAATGCCGATGAAGGCCGCTCTTCGGGCGCTCAGATCAGCATGGTCACGAAGTCGGGAACGAACAAATTCCACGGCGGGGCATATGAGTACCACCGCCCTACGTTTACGGTTGCCAATGACTGGTTTAACAAGCAGGCCCAACTTGGCAGCGGTCAGGCCAACGTCCCAGGCAAACTGATTCGTAATATTTTTGGCGGCTCCCTGGGTGGACCGATCTTCAAGGACAAGCTGTTCTTCTTTGGCAACTATGAAGGGGCGCGGCAGGCGGAAAACGCTCAGGTCAACCAGACCGTGCCCACCGCATCGTATCAGCAAGGCAATATCATTTATCCCGGCGATGCGCCAGACGGTTCCGTGGTTCTTCAGACCCTCACCGCTGCCGACGTCACGAACATGGATGCGGGCTGCCAGGTTTGCAACACCAGTGACTATCCAGCCGGCCCGGGTCCTAACCCTAACGCCTTGGCCTACTTCAACTCCATGCCGGCTGCCAATGGCACGACGCTTGGTGACGGCTACAACACCGGCTCCTACTCGTTTTCCTCTCCCCACCCGATTCGGCTCAACACCTCTATCGGAAGAATCGACTTTGTGCCATCCGCCAGCCACAGGTTATTCGTTCGTGGCAACCTGCAGAAAGACATTACCGGGGACACGGAGCAGTTCCCAGGCCAGCCACCCTCGTCGACGCTCGAAGACAACAGTAAGGGACTTACGGTCGGCGACACCTGGTCCATTTCCCCGCGCATCGTCAATGACATCCGATATGGATATGTGAGACAGGGCTTCAGCCAGCGCGGCATCGGAAAGGGCGATTACGTCAGATTCCGGTTCATGTCGACGCCGACGGCCCAGACGCGGACCACCATCACCAGCGTGCCAGTGAACAATATCGTCGATAATCTGAGTTGGAGTAAGGGGAACCACACAATCCAGATGGGCGGCAACTGGCGCTTGATTCACCAGAACCACTCCTCTGATTCGAACTCCCATAACTCCGCGAGCACGAATCCGTACTGGCTTGGAGGCAATCCTCCGCAGCCTTCAGGTGAACCGGGCCAATATCCCGTAGACGGTGGTTTCGATAACTCCTATGAGATCGCGTTTGCCAATCTCGTCGGGACAGTACCTATGCTTACCAACGTGTACAACTACAAGATCACCAGTTCGAGCGGCGGCAGTTTGCTGGCCGATGGTGAGTTCATCGACCGCCACTTCAAATCGAACGAGTATGAGTGGTACCTGCAGGACGCTTGGCGAATCAAGCCGAACCTTACGGTCACGTTCGGTCTTCGTCACACGATACTGCAGACTCCCTATGAAACCAGCGGCCAGCAGGTGGCTCCGACCATCGATACGCACACATGGTTCCTACAGAGGGAGGCGGCGGCTCAAAAGGGACAGGTGTATGAAGAAGACCTCTACTTCCAGCCTGCCGGACCTCACTATGGCAAGCCGGGCTATTGGCCAAAATCGAAAAATGACTTCGCCCCGCGCCTGGCGATTGCCTACTCTCCCGACACCAAGACTTCGATTCGTTTAGGCGCCGGAATCTACTACGATCACTTCGGCGAAGCACTGGTCAATACCTTCGATCAGAATGGATCCTATGGAGTGAGCACGGCGGTCGAGAACCCCGCCGGAATCTATGGAATCGAGGGCGATTCGAAACACCTCCCTTCTCCTCGCTTTACGGGCCGGCAAAATCTGCCACCAATCGACAATGGCACGGCTCCCGCGACCACCACATTTCCGTATCCGGCTCCGCTGAACAATTTCGCCATTACCTGGGGACTTGACAGCAAGATCAAGACTCCCTACTCCGAGGCTTTCGACGTTTCAGTTCAGCGCCAGTTGCCGGGAGGGTTCACGGTAGAGGCGGCCTATGTGGGCCGTTTGGGGCGTCATCTCCTGCAGCAACTCGATCTTGCCGAGCCCGTTGATTATGTTGATCCCAATGGTGGCGGCGATTACTTTGCCGCGGGTACTCAGCTCTCCAAGCAAGTCGATGCAAATGGCGGAAATTATGGGGTGCTCACCGATGATCAAGGCAATGCGTATGGGTCAGCTGTTCTCGTGGATGCCATTCCATATTTTGAACACGTGTTTCCCTTTATGGCGAATGTCGATTATTCGGGAGAGAGCGCGACGCAAGCCATTTACAACAACGAATGGGCTCCATATCGTTCTCAATTTGGAGCGACGAGCGCTCTTGCGGACATTGATTTCTATTGCGCTTATGGCTGCCCTGACGGTTATCAATCGAAGTTCTGGCAGGATCAGTTCTCTTCGCTCTACGCCCTGTCGAGCATCGGCATGAGTTACTACAACGCCGGTCAGCTCACTCTACGCCACCCAATGAGCCACGGTCTTCAGATGGACTTCGGCTATACGTGGTCCAATTCCATCGACATGGGTTCAGACACGGAGCGCAGCACCGAGAATGGAACAAATGCCTCGAATACCGGCGCCTTTAGCGAAATCCTTAACACCTGGAAGCCGTATCTGAATCGGGCCCCCTCCGATTTCGATACACGTCACCTGATTACCGCGGACTGGGTGTACCAGTTGCCCGTCGGACGTGGCAAGATGGCGATGGGTGGAGCAAACCGGCTCGTCGACGCCATCGCCGGGGGCTGGCAATGGTCGGGCATCACCCGCTGGTCAAGCGGACTGCCGTTTTCCTTCTTCGAGCCGGGTTGGACAACGAACTGGGAAATCGAGAGCTTCGGTGTCGTTACACAGAAGTTGAAGATGCGACGGCATCTGGATTCGAGCGGAAACCCGCAGTTCTTCGACAACCCCGATTCGATCAACTCAGGCATTGCCACGGGATCGCCGGTCCGCCTGCCGTATCCCGGTGAAGCCGGCCAGCGTAACAACTTCCGCGGAGACGGCTACTTCAACGTCGACTCCGGTCTGTCGAAGACCTGGAAGATCGGGGACTTTGGCGGATTGAAGTTTGCATGGGAGGTGTACAACGTGACCAACACCGTTCGTTTCGATCCTGCATCGATTGGGTCGGGCTTGACCGGTGGAAATATTGGTGTCGCCAGCGCCCTGCTGACGGTCCCTCGCCGTATGCAGTTCAGCCTGCGCTACGACTTCTAGTTAAGAAGCGTTTCATTTATGCCGGGGGAGCTTATGCTCCTCCGGCATTTTTATTTCTGAGGAAGGAACTGCGGAAGCTCGCCGCGCAATTTACTCAGGTGCGCCGATGGGGCTTATGCATGGGCAGGGATCTACTTCTTCGCGCCTGGAAATATAGTTTTCAGCCTGGCGATGAGGTTCGGTTTAGCTGCCGCGGGTTTGGCAAGGGACGCGGCATCGGAGGATGCGGGCTTCGCTGCAGCAGCGGCAGGCGGAATTGCTCCCGGTGGGTTGGGTGGTTTTGCTCTGCCCTGCTGAGCTTATCCACGGCCTTTGCGTTCGCAAACTCAGGAGTGATCCCGTGATCGTTCTTGACGAGGATGGAGATTCTGCGATTTGACGGATCTGCGGGGTTGTTCTTTACGCGCAAAAGCTGGTCGGCGTAGCCGCGCACCTGCGTCACCTGGTCGCGGCGCACGCCATCCTGCTGCAGCAGCCGGCGCGCAGTGTTGGCTCGGTCGGCGGAGAGTTCCCAGTTGCTATAGCTCATATCGGTTAAGTATTGCGTGGCGTCGGTGTGACCTTCAATCAGCAACGCATTCGGCAGATTCTTCAACTCGTCCGCTAGCAGCGCCAGCAGCTGTTGACCGCTGCCGCTCAACCGCGCGCTGCCGCTCTGGTGATCTCGATCTGTTTGGAGAGCTTCTCAAGCTCCTTGCTGGCTTTGATCTCCTGCTCCAGTTTGTCTTTTAACTGCAGCATGTTGTTGGCGGCCGCCGCGGTAACACTCTCTCCCGTGCCGGTCATTGTGGTTCCCATGAGGGCTGCAGTTCCTTTGGGGTCGTTGAAGTACCCGGCGACAGCCTTCTTGATCTTTTCACTGGAGTTCATAAGCCACAGCACGATAAACAGCGACATCATCGCGGTTACAAAGTCAGCATAGGCTACCTTCCAGGCGCCCCCGTGGTGGCCGCCGTGGCTGCGCTTCTTTTTGATGATGATGATCGGCTGAGACTTGCTGGCTGCCAATGTTCAGGACTCCTTTCGGTGGACATCGAAGCGATCAGGCTGCGGCAGCCGTTTCAGCTACCTGCTGATTTTTGCAATGTTTTTCCATCTCATCGAAGCTGGGCCGCACGTGTGCTGGAATAGCCCTCCTCGCCATTTCAATGGCAATCATGGGCGCTGACCCTTTCAGAAAAGAAAGCATCAACACCCGCAACACATGCAGGTAGCCGTTGTGTTCGTCTACGGTTTTGGTCATGTTTGCGCTCAGGGGTCCCGCGACGCCGTAGCAGAGCAGGATGCCGAGAAATGTCCCCACCAGCGCAGCGGCGACCTTTTCACCGATCTCCTCCGGTGGTCCTCCCAGGGAGCCCATGGTGATGACTACTCCGAGAACTGCAGCGACGATCCCCAACCCGGGCAGGGCATCGGCCATAGTTGTAAGTGCGCTCACCGGCTGGGTCGCATCGTGGTGATGTACTTCCATGTCCAATTCCATCATCTGGTCCATGTCGAATGGCTCAACGCCGCCCGTGATTGCCATGCGCAGTGTGTCGCATAGGAAATCGCGCGCATGATGGTCGTTGAGGAACTCAGGGAAATTTTTGAAGATAGCACTTGCTTCGGGCTTCTCCACGTCCATCTCTACACTCAACAAACCCTCTTTGCGCACCTTATTCAAGAATTGATACATCATCTTCAAGGTATTGAGGTAGCGCTGCTTGCCGAACTTGGAGCCGCCGAGCACGCCGATCAATCCCGACATAATCCCTTTCAGGATATGCACTGGATTGGCCACCAGCAGAGTGCCCGTGGAGGCGCCTGCGATGATCAGCAGTTCCGCGGGCTGCACAAGCACAGCCATGTGACCCTTTTCCATCAAGAAGCCGCCGATTACCGCAGCGAAGACTACAAGAATTCCTACGATGGCAAACATGCCTATCCTCTCGGCGCGAGCGTAACGTGATTGCCGCCCGCATGGATGCTCGCCGACATGGCGGATTGAGCCCGTTCAAGAAGTTGGGGCAGCGCCTCACCTTGTGTGGCTTCTGCCGCTCCGATGCTGGCAGTGAGCGATACGCGGTCGCCCCACCAGTGAAAATCCGATGTTCGCGCCACTCCGGCCAAGACCTGACCGTGATTCGCCAGCACCTCGCCCGTTGGCTCGTGAGAGATAACCAGGAACTCATCGTCGCGCCACCGGCCAATCTCTTCGCTGGGCCGCAATGCGTTTGCCAAAGTACGCTCCACGACTTCAAGCATCGCTTCGCATGCCCTTGCGCCATGCGTCTTGCGCATCTGTTGTGCCTGGTCAACTGTGATCCATAACAGTCCGAACGGAAGCGCTTCATGAATGAATGCTTCGAACTCGATCTCCATGCGGTCTCGCAGTTCTGTCTGGCTTTGTTGCACTTCAGCCCCTTGGCTGGTTTCACCATGGGGCAGGGCAGCGCTGTGATCGGCAGGATGAAATACTGACGCAGCGCCGATGCGCCCACCTAATCCGCCGCGAAGTACGACTTTGCGGGCGATCGCCGGAATGTCGTGGCCCATCTTATGCTGTGCATGGACGAGCGAGCCTCCCCCCAGCCGTGGTCCGTTGGCCGGTGTTGCGTCCATCTCATAATCGCGGCAAACAGTGAGGGGCTCCAATGCAGCGGGAATGGGTCGGCCCACAATTTCCGCGGCCGAGTACCCGGTCAGCAATTCAGCGACACGATTCCAGAGAGCAACATGATCCTGCAAGTCGAAGACGGCAATTCCTTCGGGGTAGCTTTCGAGCGCGGCTTCAACCAGCTCAGTACGATCTGACATGCGAGCCCTCCCACCGCTTACATCGGCAGGCAGCGCATCAACTTGATTTTCGCTGGGGCTTGCATGGAAAATGCCGGCTCACGGAGGCGCACTTTGAGGCGGGCGGAGCGGCGGGGCAGACTTCTGGCCCCGATCGAAGGCAGGAGCTTAATGACGTTGCACGGTGGGGGATAAGCGCGGTGACCGGATAAGGTCAATTGTTTGCTGTGTTGCGATCGATGTTCATAGTCGACAAATGCGGTGGGAAGCCGAGGGGCACAGGAAAGGACACCGAATCAGGGCTTGCTATCGTTTGGCGCGGGGTCTGCCGGCGCGGTAAGAATTTTTCGCGGCAGGCGGACGATGAAGCGCGTATTTCCGGGCTGCGACTCGACATCGATCTTGCCACCAAATTTCTGGGTCACGATGCGGTGCACGATCTCCAGCCCCAGGCCGGTGCCGGAACCCTGCGGCTTAGTTGTAAAGAACGCTTCAAAGATGCGCGGGAGGACGTCCTCCGGAATACCAGGGCCGTGATCGGAGACGCTGACGGCCAGCCACTCCGGCTCATTCCATGTGGCAATCTCGATGTTTCCATTTGACGGGGAAGCGTCTGCGGCGTTGTCGATCAGGTTTGTCCATACCTGGCTGAGTGCCGAACCTCGCGTCTCGATGGTGGAAGGCGAGGCACTAAAGCACTTCTCCACGGCGATCTGCTTGATGCGGAGCTTGTGTCCCAGGATCGTCAGTGTGCTCTGCAGACTGTCATGGACATCCAATTCCCGTGCGGGAGAACGTTCGTCATAGGCGAATTTCTTTACCGCCATCACGAGGTCGGAGATGCGTGAGATGCTTTCTTCAATGGCGCACACCTGCGACACGCTGGACACGAGCGCCTCAAGCCAATTGAGCGCGTTGGAAAAAGATCCTGCTTCGAAGTAGTCCTTCGCGCAGACCAGCTCTTCCCGGTGGAAGCCGATAGCAACGAGCGCCGGGCCGATGGTGTAGGCATTGTCGACGCCTGCTGCCGCCAGCCACTCTGACATCGCCTCTTCAGCGTCAGACTGCTCGACAGAACTCAGAGCGGGTGCGTGACAACTGCGCATCGTGTGTTCCAGCAGTCCTCTGACGCAATCGAGTTGTTCCTGTGTTTTAGGATGATCGCTGAAGCGCAGGCTGAGTTGCTGAAGGCGCATGAGGTTTTCACGCAACTGTGAAGCGGCGCGCTTGGCTGCAGAGCCAGGATTGTGCAATTCGTGCATCAAGCCGGCGGCAAGGGTTCCTAGCGAGACCAGCTTTTCGCGGTGGAGGGCCTCCACCTGGTAAATCTGCATCCGCTGCTTCATGTTCGCGAGCACAACGTTGCGCACCATGGGGCAGCAGGCCAGGAGATTCCAAAATGCGTCTTCGGTAAAGCGCAGTAAGACTGA
>WNGK01001474.1_pt1 | contig 25525 bp, 27 predicted proteins | sample 5400601 | NCBI WGS metagenome assembly WNGK01 (sample SAMN13153376, study PRJNA577476) | soil metagenome | isolation source: 60 cm soil or saprolite under Garry oak tree replicate 1 | place: USA:California | collected 2016-06-15
CCTTCAGCAGGGTGTGTTCGGCGCAATTGCCCTCATATGAGGCGGAACTTGATCGCTTCAAGGACTATGATACCGAGGTTGTCAGTATCAGCATGGATAGTATACACGCATTGAATGCCTGGTCGAAATCGATGGGTACAACATTCCCTCTGCTCTCCGACTTCTACCCCCAGGGCCAGATTGTTGATGCCTATGGAGTTCGCAACCAGCTGGGCATGCCGGAGCGTGCTCTCTTTGTCATCGATAAAAATGGCATCATCCGCCATATCGAAGTGTTGAATAACCCCGGCGACATGCCGGATAACGAAGAACTCTTCGAGGCGCTGCGCAAGCTCTAATTGCTTGCACCAGGCAGGTTACGAGAGGACGAGGGTAAGCAATGGAGCAATTGACTGCAGAACAACGCGCTTTTCTGCTGGAGGGTACGCGCACGGGCAAGCTGGCAACCGTGCGCAAAGATGGGCGGCCGCACGTTGTTCCTATCTGGTTCCACCTGGATGGGAATACGCTGGTTTTTACGACGGGAGAGAAGACGGTCAAAGCGGCCAATATGCGGCGCGACCCTCGCGTCTCGATCTGTGTGGATGATGAGACACCTCCCTACGCCTACATCCTGATCGAGGGCATCGCCAGCTTCAGTGAAGATAGCGACGCTCTACTGACATGGGCCACCCGTATCGGCGGAAGATACATGGGTGAGAACCAGGCGAAAGCTTTTGGGAAACGCAATGCCGTCCCCGGCGAGCTGCTGGTGCACGTGACACCTACACGGGTACACTTTGAGAAGGATATTGCGAGTTAAGGTCATGGGGTGGTAAGAATCTCCAAGTTCGTAGGGACAAGGAGTGGATGGGAGAGGTGAGGGGGCCTTGTGCTTGTCCGGCATGCCTTCTCGATTCCCCAGGGAGGACAAGCACAAGGCCCCCTCACCTCGTCACCACCGCCCCTTGTCCCTACGTTATGCCCAACACATGCTCTGCCATGCATGCCATCTCAACCCTCTTGTAGATCTATTGGCTGCCACTTGCTGCTATCGTACTCTGGGTAGGTAATTTCCCAGATATGTCCAGGTTCCTCGCGTGTCTCCCACCGTCGTAGTGCGTCTAGCAACACCTTGCGTTGTAAATCAACTTGATGGGGACCGCCTAGACTATTGCCCAGGTTGAAATGGTATGGTGCAATAGCTCGCGGTGGGCCTGCTGGTTTTGACCGGTCAGGGGCAACTGTTATCAGGACGGTAGGAATACCAACCATCTCTATTTCGCGCTGGATTGCAACTACAACCCTGTGGCACAGGGGTCAGCCAGCGGTGAGGATCACACCGTCGGCTTTCGAGCGTGAGATGATTTTTGCCATCTCCGGCGCAACTCGTTCATACAGGTCCCGAAAATTCTGGCTGTAGCCCATAAAGCCCAGGTGCTTATCACCCACGCCCGCAATAATGCCCTCCGTGGCCAGCTCGCGCAAGCGATCGATGGGAAAGACGACATTGATGTCTTCGTCAGCATCCCGGTGGTCATAATGTTCATGCGTCACCATCAATTGACTCGCTTCTACGTCACCAGGAATAAGACGCCAGCTATTATCGCCATCCAGGTTAAATGGCTCCTGGTCGCGCAGGTGGACGCCTGCTGTTGTAACGAGGGCGAACATGGATTCGCTCAATTCACGAAAGCGCGGTGTATAGGGAATGCACCGTTTCGACATTGGCATGCTTTTGCTTTCCTCTTTACTATGATTTGTTCAGAAACTGCTGGTTGGTATTATACATCCGTTTACCGATCAGCTGGATGATAAGGCACTCGTGTCCCTGTTGCTCGTATTCTTTCTTTGCTGAAAGAGGGATACACGCTGGATGAAATCCATGAACAATTTGACCATATTAGCATTGCCACCCTTGAAGGAGCTATCGAAGAAGTAGCAATCATTATTAACCACACCCCACATGGTACGCCGATATTATAAACATAAACTACTGCTGGATGAAGGATTTCCGCCTCGTTCCTACTTTCCCATGCTCAAACACCGTTTTGATGTCAAACATGTGAAGACTGATCTGAAATATATCGGTTTACCGGATGAAAAAGTCTATGCGCTGGCAGCACAAATGCAGCGGTTGATTGTTACGTATAACGAGAAAGACTTCAAACCCTTCGCTCCACAGAGCAAAGATACCGGAGTCATCGGGGTCACGCCAACCACCCCCTATTCGGTTGTTGATAAAAAGCTCACGGCACTGCTTACCAAAAGCAGTGAAAAGGCTCTCCGAGGCAAATTTACCGTGCTTCTGCAAACAGAACCACGAGCAGCCTAATCCCCTCTTGCCACATCAGAAACCATAAATTGTGCGTCTCAACTTTGCTATAAAGTATATTGACAGGGGGTGTACAGTAGCAGAGGTAACTTTCCGTGAGGATGTCTGCTAGTCGTCTAGGACAAGATCACTTGTCCGAAAGGAGCTTCTTCTATGTCAACCGAAGACAACAAGGCCCTCGTGAGTCGGTACTTCAATGCAGCTTGGAACCAGGGGAACCCTGCCGTGATCGATGACCTGTTCGCGGCCACCTTCCACCACCACAATCCTGGCGTTCCCAATGGCGGGAGCCGTGAAGGCTTCAAACAATTTAATAGCGTGTTCCGCAGCGCCTTTCCCGATCTGCGGCTCACCCAGGATGATGTGATCGCCGAAGGAGACAAGGTCGTGACCCGCTTCACCGCCCAGGGAACCCATCAAGGGGAGCTTCAGGGCATTGCCCCAACGGGGAAGCCAATCACCGTCACAGGGATTGAGACCATGCAAGTCAGTGGCGGCAAGATCGTGGAAGGCTGGGTCGAGTTTGACCAACTGGGAATGCTGCAACAACTTGGGGTTATTCCCTCGATGGGATAAGCTGGGAGTTCATGCCAACCGCCCATTTTCAGCGTATTTCAGGAGCTTGATTGCAGAGAGCAATTAAGCTCTTCTTTTTCTCTGTCGGAAACGAACTATTGTACGATCTACATAATTTACCTTTGACGAGTTTAGAAGACATATATTATTGGATTTCCTGCTTATCAGTTCGTTTAACTGAATTATAGCGTAGACAAAGGACTTCACCTTAATTGCTGAGTTTGGCTTAAGCTTTCATTCTTTTAAGTTAAGGCATGGTTCAAATGCACTTGACAGTTTCATTTAGTTCAATAGCTGTCCGAAACGCTTCTGATGCGGTAAGAAATTGAATTTGGGACTGTTCAAACTGTCAAGTTCGATACGTCCAAATTGAACCTTGCCTAAAAGGAGTGAACAACAATGCGAGAGAACTTGGATAGAGATCAAATTAATCGTTTATGGGATTATAGGCTGCATCTAGAGGACATTTACTATAGCCGACATAACTTTCTTTTGGTCTTTGAGTCTGTGCTTTTAGGTGTAGTGGGCGTCCTCTTTAGTAGGACTAATCCACAAATCCTTGTGTTGAAAATAATTGCCATCCTTGGTCTCAGCTTAACAATTGTATGGGGATATACTCAAGCTTGGCAATTGCATGTCATAGATGATCTTAGAAACTACCTCAAAGAGGTAGTGCCTGAATACAGGGCAACCTGGGAAAGGCGAAACATCGCAAGATGGCCTATCCGTACTATGCATCTTTTAACATTTGTCATTCCTACTTTGGTGGCACTCGTTTGGCTTGTATTCTTGTTCTTTTTCTAGTCAAGCAGATAATCTTCCATCCTCTTCCTTGTTCTTAGTGTCGCCTTCAAAACCTTGTGCGCTATGAAATAAGGAAATTGTTGTAAATCCACTACCTTACATCGTCTGCCACACCTGGACAATTCCATCATCGCCGCCAGAAGCAATGAAACGGCCATCAGGCGACCATGTACTCGTTATCTCTATCGCTGCCTTATGTCCTGAAAAGGCAGTGATAGTATGATTGGTATTCATATCGTAGAGGTATATGATGTTATGACAACTAAAGGCAAGGTACCTACTATTCGGTGCCCATCCGAATGTAATTCCTGGTATGACACCTGATTGTTTGGGTATCTGAACAGAACAATTGATTTGAACATCGCTACTATTATCATCCCAATACTCAGTGACCTTTTTTATTAAGGTACTTATCTTGCTGGTAGTCTTGGACTGAGTGGTAATAATCGCGAGAAGATATCTGCCATTAGGTGCCCAGCTTATTGAGTCCACATGACTACAATTGCAGTAATAGGTATATTCTACATGCCATGAAGGAAAATCTCGAACTGCAAAGCCTTTATCATTGCTATAGGCGATAAGACTATCATCAGGAGACCATGCTATATCGTTATATGTTGCTTTCGAGCCATCAGGGTGATAAGTATTATCCTGTCCAGTAGTTATATCCCATATATGCAAAGTACTGCCCGTATCAACAAAAGTAAGATGTGTGCCGTCTGAAAGCCAAGCTAAATCTCTTATAAAATATCCTGATTTTGTGCGCAAGCTCTTACCCGTAGTAGCATCCCAAATGTCCACCGAAAAGCGAGTTGTTGAGGCAATATATTTCCCATCAGGCGACCATGCTAATCCAGCAACACCTTCAGTATCCCATGCAAAAAACACATCATGATGAGTGAGACGATTGGTGCCAGTAGTGGCATCCCACACTTGTACTGTGCCGTCATTCTGTGAACCAGAGGCAATACGCTTTCCGTCTGGCGACCATGCGATACTGCTTATATCACCATTATGCCCTCGATCAGTATAAAGCAGATTTCCTAGTGAACTTTGGTTTGCTTGTGAGGACGAGTTTCTAGGCCATAAAAGAAAAGCAACAATCACGACGACAATGAGAGAAACCGTGCCGACCGTCTTCCACTTCTCTACTGATGAAGCTTGGTGGTGCCGGAGAAAGACAATAAGTCCTGCAACTGCGCAAACAATAGTGACAATGCTAGCTATTGTACTGATACTGATTTGAGACGCAAGGTTATTGAAGAGATTAAAGAAGAAGCTCATAGAAGAGTCTCCCCGCAATAAAACATCAGTAAGAAGTCCGTTGAAAATGATAACCCATTTATTTATTAATACGCTCTATATCGGAGAAAGTCAAACAGGTATATGACTATATGACCCTATAGTTTGACAAGCAGGCAGTATTATGATAGAATTGTTGAGTTTTGCACCTTCATAGTTGAAGAGTCCTTCTTGCTTTGACTAAGGCGAGAAGCAGATACTATGTGTCTGCTTCTTGCCTTAATTGTTCAGGTATGGTACTTGAACAGAAATCAAGGCAAGAAAGGAACATCAGGTGTCAAATTTACAGATTGCAGCATGGCTTTGGGCAATAACATTAATCGGCGCTTTTTTGAGCGGACTCGGTTTGGAGGCGTCTTTCCATCATAAACGCGGATTCGCCCTCCTGTTGTTCATACCAGGCATTCTGATAAGTGTCGTTGCTCTCATTCTGCTTACTACCCACAATTGGGGATGAGCGCTAATCGTCTCAACCAGATGAGAGTATCGATAATGCGCGTAGGGACATCCTACTATTTCCTGATTGGATTTAGTACCCTACGCGCTCTACCTTTTTAATCACATTATCTCCTTCCACCAACGTCGCAGAATGACCAAATCACGATGCGGCCAACACCACCTTGAGGCTAGCGGCTCTTACAATCCCCACCCCATAGTGGGATTTTTTGCGGGTTATAGGATAGTTCCCGATTTTTGTGTTTCCCCGGTGTTCCCGTCTCTGGCATCGCTTCCCTCCTCTTGATACGGTTTGATAGAGTTAGGTCTTTGCCCCAAAACATCAGCAACACCGGAGTAGTTTTCGCTTCAGGATTTTTCCTCGGTAGCCTCAGACCGGAAAACGTACACTTGACAAGGGTTTTCTGCCTCAATTTAAGGCTAGCAACCGCTCCTTTTCGTACGTAGACATACTCAAAATACAACCCATGAGATAATAGATATGGGCAATTAGCCTGTTTTCGCAGGCTAATTGACACCGTGAGAGGAGGTGAAGATCGTATGACCCATCAGTATTATGTAGAAGTCCATACCTATCATCCGTATAAAATAACGCAGGCATTTACCGAGCAGGCAAGCTCCTATGCCATTGCCATCAAACGCGCCATCGACCAATTTAAACAACAGGACAAGCTCAGAGGTCGCAGACTCCAACAAATTTGGGCAACCGCCAGAAGAGCCTGACCGGAGGGAAGAGGAGCAGACACTAGCTGCTCCTTTTTCATGGCCGCATTTGTCCTTTCCTGCAATTCCACACCTCGCATGAACTCTACTTCCCTACTCCTCTTTTGACTTTTTACCGCTCGCTTGCTACTCTCTACCCACTGGGAAACTACCAGAAAGCTTTTCATTGCAAAGCTTGTTTTGTAGCACCTTGAGAAGTTAGTTGCAGTTGTGCGAACGCACAGAAAGGAGCAGCTTATTGGACTCGCTTGAGTGGAGTAGGAAGTTTGACATCTTCTCCATTTCACGGCTTTCCCTCAATGCATCGGGTATCCCCGTAGAGCTTGTGAAGACTCTGACGGATGAGGATATGCACGCGATTGCCGAGCAGATTGCTGACCTGATCGTGCAAGAACCCGTTGAGCAGATTGTCGAATTTCTAGCGCGACTTTATATTGCCGAGAAAGGAGGCAGCAGTGGCAGCACGGAACCCATGCGCCAAGACCGTGAAGCCTGAACAGGTCTACGAAGTCTGGCGTGTAGACGACCATCCTGAGTACGGCGGTCAGTGGACATAGTATGTCCTCAAAAAGTATCAAACGCCAGAAAAGTTGGCTACTTCACCCTGCATATAGAGTAAGAACGACCAGGGTGTTGTCAATGAATCGGCGAGCCCGATCTTCAGCGTACTTTCTTAGTGATGGGGCGTGGGGGTCTTGTCAGGCTTCCCATTGTTATTGCCGTTCCCGTGATGCCCATTATTGCTATTGCCATTGTTCCCATTCCCGTTTGAGCTTTTCAGCGTAATGGTTGTCGTCTGGGCAACGGTGCCATCGGGATTCAGAATGCCGATGCTCTGTGGATGCTGGTCACCATTCCAGCCGGTCGTGAAGACAAACAGACCATTTTGAAAGGAGCCTTGCACGTCCACTACCTGCCCGTTCACCAGCAATTGTGCCCCCGGCTGTAGATTGTCGCCTGTAATGCTGATGGTGGCATGTTCATCGGGTTGGGCAGACAGGACAATCTCAACGCTCTGCAGGCGAGGTACCGTATCACCCAGGCGTCCCAATTCGTCAGTCGTTAGCAGGCGTTCCGCCAGAGCAAGTTGAGGCAGAAGCCCTCGCAACGTGTGGCGTGCATCACCTTTGAGGGTTGCGAGTTCACCGCTCAGGCGATCACGGTCTGGAGCCGCTGGCAGGCCCTGAATGGTACTGGCGGCAGCACTCACCTGCTGATCGAAATCCGCCAACGCCTGGCGGTAGGCCTGCGCATGCGCCGTATCGGCAAGGTCAGCCAGCATGTTTAGCTGCTCCCCGGCAAACTGCAGATCCAGTTCAGCCTGGCCTTCGGGTGAGCCTGCAAGCGAGATTTGCACATGTTGCTCCAGGCGCTTCACTGCATAGAGCGGGTTCTCTGGGTTCGAGACCTGTGCTGCCACGACCAGCACACCGGTTCCCAACAAGAGCATAAGGAGACAGATGCCAAGTGCGATGCCGTAAACAGGGTGCACACGCCAGGGGTGCGAGAGAACTTTGCGTGCAGGCTGTTTCGGGCGTAATGCCGCGTGGCGCAGCAAGAGACGAGTCTCTAAAAGCTCGACGAAGTCCGGGTCGGCCTGCAATTGAGGGCGGGATTGCACCCATCGCGCAACCGTCACAAGTTCATCTACCTCCGGGTCGGGCGCAGGGGTTGGGGAGCTTCGCCCTGCTGGTAGCTCCTCACTGTTCCAGGAGCGCTTATCCCCTCGTTGGAGCCGAGCGTTGAGGCGTTCAGATAGTGGTTTCATGGTTTCCCTCCCCTGTGTTGCGTTTGGATAGGGGACGCCTCCCTTGAGATATCTCGCCTGCGCCCAGTCTTTAGCAGGCGATGCAGGCTTTGCAGCGCTCGAAATTGTAAAGCTTTGACAGCGTTGGCTTTTTTCCCGATCATGCGAGCGACCGTTGCTACATCGTATCCCAGGATCAGTCGGCCAATCAGCACCTGGCGCTGCTCTTCCGTCAACGCATTGATCGCGCCGACCACCGTGTTCCATTCATCCTGTGTCTCCACGATTTCCGCCGGGTCCATGCCGAGATACATACTAACAAGCGCCTTACCGTTCCCCAGTGCTTCCTCTTCCCAATCCTCCGGTTCGAACGAGACAAGCGTTGGCAGGTGCTCGCGCTCGCGATAATAGCCGGCCACGGTGAGACGAGCAATCTGGAGCAGCCAGGCGGCAAACCCTGCTTCGTCCCTGGCTCTCAATTGACCGATGCCTTCGACCATTTTTAAGAATACTTCGGAGGTCAGATCTTCCGCTGTGGCACGATCAGGTACGCGTGAGGCAATATAGCCAAACACGCCGGGGAGAAACTGGCGATACAGGACGCTCAGTGCCTCGGATTCGCCTCGCCGCGCCTGGTCAAGCCAGCGGCCGATGGGCTCCATCGAGTGATTACCTCCATACTAAGGAATGGTCTCTATACGTAGAGTTGCAATGCAGCCTATTTTAGTTATGGGTCAGCAAAAAGACAATCACTATAGCCTTTTTATCTGCGTTTTTTGAGCCATCGCAGCAATAAACAGGGAAGCCATAACCAAATGCCCACATCATGCAACTATGCCTGTGAGGGTGAAGCAGAGCAAGGCATTTCCTCATTCCCCCCATTTCGTCAAGGAGGTATGCCTTCAATTGCAAGCACCCTCTGAAGTATGTAGAGTATTTAAGGAAGAGGTTTGTATGAAATTCGTGCAGATAGTAAAAGGAAAACTCTTTGTCGCCATGCTTGCCGGTGCCGTGCTCATGGGAGGCGCAACAGCAGCATTTGCTACAACCCCTGCCGGTCAAGCTATGGTCCACGCGGTCACTCACTCGCAGTCCACTGCAGCTATGCCAGATAAAGCAAGCGATAAGAACCATGGTCAGACCACGACTAGCCACGGGAATACCTGCCCCGGACTCCCTGAAGCGCAACAACTGGCAAGCAAATTTTCGCTGGGCACCAGCAGCACAAGCGATGCCATTCAGGCTATATGCGCGCTGCACCAGGGAACATTTAAGGGGACAACCTCCAGCGGTACATCCGTTACCTCCAGCCGCGTCTTTGGCTATGGTGAGATCGAGATGCTGCTGACCTATGCGCAATCCCTGGCAAGCCACGATAAAGCCAACGCCGGTGGAAAGCTGACCAGTGACAACGCGCGCAGCTTCCTGGCGCAGGCGCTGCAAAGTTGTGGCGCCACTCCCTTAGAGACCTGTCTCAAGACCAACATCTCCGGTTTCCAACCCGGCAAAAGCACCACGACTCCCAATGGTAATCAGAGCGACCATGGGCATGGCAATGGGAAGCCGACCGGCACCCCAACTCCCCATCACTAACGAGAGAGATGCTGGGCTACTCAACTATTGTAGAAAGACGATCAACGGGGACTGCTCTTGATGATCGGTTCTCTTGTAAAGATACTGCTGGCGAACCCCAGGGCGACCGCAAGGGTCCTCACCCCACATCCGCTCATCCCCCGCCCTTACAATGACTACGAAGGGTTCGCCAGCAGTATCTTGTAAAGGAGCAATTACATGTTTATCTCTGGACTCGGCGCTTGCTTATTCGGCCTTTTCCTTGGATGGGTCTTCTACCGGACGCTGCGACTGAAAGCAGGTGCAAGTGTACTCGCGGAAATTGCGACCATCATCGGGACGCTTGGTGGCGCAGCCGTCCTGGCCCTGTTTAAGAGTGACGCGCTGTTCGGCTGGTATGCGATCGGCCTGGTCATCGGCTTTTTTGCCTACTTTGCCCTTGACCTGTTGCTGTACGGCAAACAGGAGGTGCAGCCCTGGCGGGACGTGCTTGTACCGCCAGCTGCTGCACCTGTCACCCCTCCGACTGCTCCGGCTCCTGATGGAGAGGACGCGAGATAAAACGCTGGCTGCTCTTGTTCGTCAAAGGAGTCTCTCGACTTCGCAACAACCCTACCATTCGCTAACTCGCTAACCCTTGAAGTTGACTTGCAAATAGAATGGAGGTACACTCCAGGATATCCTCTGGGATAGCCTGGAGCTATTTCCTTCGGCAATGATAGAGGGAGGACAGTATGTTCCTTATATCAACACGCACCCGGCTCTTTGCTGCGCTATTCTGCCTCGTGATCGCAGCAAGTGTGACCCTGTTCCACTTCTCCGCTGCCTCTGTTCATGCCGCCACTGGCTTTACTCCCCAGGCGCGCCTGGGCTTCCTTGCCGGGGATGACTGGGAACCCGCCATAGCAGCCGACCGTTATGGGCACGTGTATGTCCTCTATAAACACTACGATGTGGCCGGGCAGACCTCCTGCAGTGCGTGCGCGCTGCACGTCTTGCTCCAGGTTTCGAATGATCGCGGGCAGACCTGGAGGGCTCCCAGACCAATCGATCCCGAACCCGTGGTCGGCGGCCAGTACGACTCGCAGATCGTCGTCGATCCCCTCGATGGCAAGACCGTCTGGGCTTCATTCTTACAGAACTCCAAATCCTCGATAGCCGTGATGAAATCCACCGACTTCGGCCAGAGCTGGTCGGGCCCAACGATTGTCGAGAACCTGCAGCGCGCCACCGACAAGGACGAATTGGCCGTGCGCGGTTCGACCATCGCCGTCGCCTACAACGCGGTGCAGAAAATCTATGCCTCCATCTCCCACGATGGAGGGCAGACCTGGACAACGCGCTTAATCAACAGCGGCAGCACGCAACAGGGATGGTCATTAGGGGGTGGAGCCGGCATCGATGCGCAGGGGAATATCTATTTTACCTGGGCGGGCTATACCCAGAACGGCCAGGCAAAGGGCCCGGTCAACCTGTTTGTGAGCGAATCGCGTGATGGAGGACAGACCTGGTTCTTGATGCCAATCGGCGTCAGTGGAGCGCCCTATCCCTGTTCAAATTGCGGCTTCGCCTTCCTGGGTGCTCAAATGACGATGGCGATTGGCAGCAACGATAGTGTCTATCTTCTCTACAATTCGACGGTTGATCAGACCAATTACGCTCCTGAGCGTATCTACTTCGCAAAATCCACCGATCATGGCAGTACCTACTCAGCGCGCCATGACGTTTCGCTCGCTCCGCCAGGCGTCGAGCATAGCTTCCCGGCGATTACCACGGGAGCAAGTAGCGGCGATGTTCGTATTGCCTGGACAGATACCCGCACCGGTTCCTGGAATCTGTTTTATCGTTCCAGCAGCGACGGCGGGGCTTCCTGGAGCGGTGAAACGCAGGTATCGGGCTATGTCCCTGGCTATAGCTACATCACATCCACGGGCTTTGGCCTGCCCTATGGCGACTACTTCGAGATGGCCGTTGACGACAGAGGAAGCACGCAGCTTGCCTGGGGCGAGGCGGGAAGTTATGCAGGACCCGGCAACATCTGGACTGCGCACAACTGAGTCTCATAAAGGTACGAGGGAATGCAATATTGAAAAATGCTACTATCAGGAGGGAACTTCGATGGCTCGCGACGCGACAAACATGCCCTTTCCACGCTCCACATCCTACCAGGAAAGTGACTCGACAGAACATAGCAACGACTCCAATGGCAAGCTAGATGCATCGCTCAAGATAGAGAATATGCTGCTCGAGGAGTTTAATTACGCGAGCCTCACGGCCTACCAGTCGATGGAGGACCGCGCACGCATCTCCAGCTTCTACTACGTGCTGCTGGGCGTCCTGGCATCTGGGCTGGCAGCCATCTATCAACTCAACCAGAGTACACACGCCGTTCCACAATTCTTAGTAATTGGACTGCTCATGGTTGGGGCTATAATAAGCATCACCTTCTTCATCACCATCATCCGCCTGCGTCAGGCATATCGGGAGAGTCTCCTCTGCATGAATGTCATTAAAGAGTTCTACATCCAACAATTTAAGCAGCAGATGCCCGCTATCGAACGCGCTTTTCGCTGGCGCCTAAAAACGATTCCTCTTGGAGAAAGCGTCGCCAGCGTGACCTTCATGATCAGCACCCTGAATGTCCTTATTGGTAGTCTCTGCCTGGCAGGTGCCGTATTCCTCATCACAGAACAGCCTCTCACCAACCTCGGTGCATCCATTTTAGCAGTGATAGTCTTCGTCGTCGCCGTACTGCTGCACATCTTCTACTATCGCAGAGCATTGAGCAAGCGGAAGGAGGCAAAGGCCATCCGCGAGGAAGCGGAGGAGATGGGGATAGTTCTACCAAATCCCACGGAGTAGCTTTATCTGGAAGGTCTTTGCTCAGAACAAACTCACTCCTGGGGATGCCCGCCTGTGTTCCCTCGATATTCGCCGTGCGCCGTTCCGGTCTTCGCAAGCGTGATGCGAGCAGGCTGCATCTTTAGACTGGAGAGGAGCGCTATGACCAGGACGCCGTTTCCATAGGTAACGTTGGCGTGTTCCCCATCTACGGCAACCGTGAGGGTAAGCTCGCGGTGATAGCCCCCCACGTTCCATTCGTTGAGGAGCACCTCTTTGGCATCTTTCAAAGTACCCCGCAGATCTCCATGTATGATCAACTGACCCTGCTCGGTGAGCTCTACCAGGATGTCCTCAGGCTCGAGTCCAGGCATGGGAGCCGCAACCGTCAGGTGGTCATGTGTGCGATACACATTGACAGGAATGAGCTGGAAACCGGTTAACTCTGGCATACAGGTTGTCTCCTCATTTTTTTATGCTCTAACATGCAACGTCAAAGTCCGTCTGAGCAGTTAGATAACTTTTCACTTACTTACATTACGTTCACTTATAGGCTGACGTTTCCTGGTTCTCAGTAGCAATATGCATAAGTCCTTTGTCATGCACCGGCAGATCTAGGATACAATCACTCTACGGAAGACGGGTTTGACGGAGCGATCAAGGAAGATGTAGCCCAGCGTAACGGCGCTCAGGAGAATCCCGAAGATGGGGCCAAACAGGTGTACGTTTCTATATTCAGGCTGCGTCAGCAAGAAGAGTTCGTACGCAATCTCCATAGACTCGTAGACGGCTGTGAGCCAGAATGCCCAGAATTGGAGTGTCCACAGGCCGTACACCACCACGAAACCGAACGCCGCCGCGATACTCAAGGCGATAAAGTCACGTGAGCCGGGAGTGATGAAGAAAAGCAAGCCAATACAGCTGATGGCACCCAAAAATTCAAAGACGGACAGCGTGGTGATACCCGAGGGGCGCTGACGGCGGAGTGCTTTCATACGTTTCTCTTTTCGTAGAGACTGCCAGGGCGACCCTCGCGGTCGCCCTGGCAATCACTCACAGACCCTGGTCGCTTGCTAAAGTAGGATAGGCTATGCATTGACTATACTCATCTACTCGTGGCGTTGTCAAGTAACTCGTAACTCGGTCGAAGCTTTCATCCAGTCAACGCATGTGCTATACTGTTTTTGCTTGCACGGACTATCAGCTTTTCATGATGTGATACGAGGGGGAGTAGATGGCACTTGAAGGGCAACAACTGGGCCGGTATCGGCTCGTGCGCCTGCTTGGAAGTGGCGGCATGGGTGAAGTCTACCTCGCGGAAGACGCGCGCATTCAACAGCAGGTCGCTATCAAGGTAATCCGGTCAGAGGTGACTCCATATCCTGGCTCGCAAACAGCCAGGGAGGCCGCGCGTCTCTTCGAGCGGGAGGCCACAGCTATCGCCAAGCTAGACCACCCCAACATCTTGCCCCTCTTCGAGTACGGAGAGGAGAACGTTCAGGGCGCCACGCTCACCTATATCGTTATGCCTTATCGCAAAGAGGGCACGCTTGCTACCTGGCTGCGTGAGCGCGGCAACACCGATTTGCTCTCTCCGCAAGATGTCGCCTATTTTATACAGCAGGCTGCCGAAGCCCTGCAGCATGCACACGATAACTCTGTCATTCACCAGGATATCAAGCCGTCCAACTTCCTCATTCGTGTTCGGAAAGATCATCCAGGTCGTCCTGAGCTGCTCTTAGCCGATTTCGGCATTGCGAAATTTAGCACGGCTACCGCCAATGTCAGTCAGAGCATCCGCGGCACCCCTGCATATATGCCGCCGGAGCAATGGGAGGGGCGACCGGTGCCCGCCAGCGATCAGTACGCCTTAGCGGTAATGGCCTATCAACTGCTCACGGGGCATCCTCCCTTTCAAGGTCGCATGGAGCAGGTCATGCGGCAGCATTTTGCTGTGCAACCCCAGTCGCCCAGTACGCTCAATCCGCGTCTCTCGCCCGCCATTGATGCTGTGATCTTACGCGCGCTGGCGAAAAATCCGGCGGATCGTTTCGCATCTGTTACCGATTTTGCCGCGGCAGCGCAACTGGCCCTGGCGACTCTGGGACCTGGCCCCACCTACTACGGGCCCCCAATTCCGCCGCAGATGCCCACGCCAGACAGATCACTCAATCGCGCTATACGTACAACGCTCGCGCTGAGCGCTGAGGAAGCAAGCGGCGGTGCCAATAGACTACTGAATCTTCCAGGGGGAAGGCAGGTGGCCGTGTCTGTGCCAGCCGGGGCTTATGATGGACAGGTAATACGCCTGGTAGGTCAGGGCGAACCATCGCTCTATGGTGAACCGGCAGGCGATCTCGTCCTCACCATCGCGGTAAGGCCTCCTGCACCACCCTCGGGGACACTGAACGCCGATAGCTCAGCACCAACTATCAACAGCATCCCTCCCCCTCCGCCAGTAAGCGGCAGAATCGAGAGCAGCGGGCTACCCCGCCGGTCAAGGTGGAAAGGAATGCTGGTGATTGCATTGGTGCTGCTGGTTGTGCTTGGAAGTGGTGTGTTTCTCCTCTCCGGCACACTCACCAATCAAGCAGCCACAAATAACGCGAATGCCACTGCCACCAGGCAAGCTAACATGCATGCAACTGCCACTGCTATTGCCCAGGCCACCGTCAATGTCTCTGCCAGTCAAGTTGCAGCCACTGCTCAAGCGATAGCCACCGCCGATGCTATCGGATTACATAATCCCTATGGAGGAACGCTGGCGCTGAGCGACCCATTGCAAGATAATAGCAAAGGCTACGGGTGGGCAGAGACAAGCGATACCTACGGTAGTTGTCAGTTTAAGGGCGGTGCGTACCATGCCAGCCTCATAAAAGTTGGGTACTTCTACCAGTGCCTGGCTCAGAATCCTGATTTTAGCAACTTCACCTTCCAGGTAGAGATGACGATTATCAAGGGGAACTACGGCGGGATCGTCTTTCGGGATACCGAAGCGCAGTCGCAGCGGTATTACCTGCGCATTGGCCGGGATGGGTCTTATAATCTCTACTGCTACTCGAGTGACACCACCATCTGCACCACCGCTTTGGTAAGCAATACCAGTAGAACTATCAAAACGGGCTTGAATCAGACGAACATGGTGACCGTCGTAGCATACAAAGACTACATTTACCTTTATATAAACGGGCAGTATCTCATCTCTCTAAATGATGCGAACTTCAGCCATGGGCAAATTGGGGTCGTTGCCGATGGTATCAATGCGCAGGCCGAAGTGGTGTTCAGGAATGCCAGTGTGTGGACTTTCTGATTTCCTGCCCGTCATGCAATCGCTTGCCGGGTATTGTACGTCGTCTCCAAATCTCCGGTCATGCGCGTTACTAAAGATATCGAGGAGGAGCAATAGAATGCTGGAACGGAGAGGAATCAGGCAACAGTCACGGAGTATATGGGGGAAAGCTCTTTTTGTTTGCGTGAACATGGTCATTCTCCTTCTGATGATCATGGGGAGCAGCGCGCTCTCGTACTCCGACCACGCCATTAACGGGCAACCGCCGAACTTTCAAGCGAGGCCAACAGCGAATAAGACGCTGACAACTATTGGGGGAAATCGCTGGACCGGTGATATGCAAACTACCGCACCGAGCTTCGACTTCTCGCCATCAGGCACCCAGGTGATGAACGTCTCCCCGCTCTTTGAGGCTTACTATAACAATAGTGGTGGCGCCCAAAGCCTGGGGGCTCCGGTGACTGTGGCTTTTCCCATCGACCAGGGTTGGATTCAGTTCTTTGAGTCAGGGGCGTTGCTCATGCCATCATTTGAGCAGAAACATACCCCTGAAGCAGGTGATCCTCGGTCGGTGGACCCCCTGGTGGGGTTGATTGAAACCGGCATCAAGGACCTCAGCACAGGAATCATTCGTCTTCCCTTGTTCCAGGCGTTGCTCACAGTTGGCAGCCAGGTGCCCATTGGCGGCGCGAGTAGTACCCTGACCTATGTCGATCTGCGCAAGGCTACCAACCCCGATCTTATGGTATCAACTTCGACAGCAGCCAGCAGCGCCGCTCTATTTGCGGAAGTCTTCGTCAAGGAAGGCGTCTGCGCCGGAAAGGACGTTGGTCACCTGATCCCAATGTCGCTCTGGAGCTATATCAATCGCCCCGATATCTCGCCCGATGGATGGGAGACAGATTTCGGCCCTCCACTCACCGAGGCGCTTTCTTTTACCGTCATGAAGAATGGCAGCGTGCATCAGATGCTGGTGCAGGCGTTCTGGAGCGATGGCCTGGTACTCGATCAAAACACCCTGGATCCCTCAGGTCAGCCCCAGATTCAACTGCTCGATAGCGGCGTGGACTACCTGCGCACGCTTGGCCCACCCTCGGCTGCGATTAGCGCTCAACTGCCCACGTGGGTGCAGGGAGATACCGCGCTCCTCGACGTGCCTGGTACGGGCCAGGCAGTTGCTCACGTTGGACAGGATTTCCCGCTCACTCTCCTCGGCGATACAGCCTGGGATAAGGCAATGCTCTGGTATCATGTACAATGGGCTGTCCCAAAGCGCACAGCTAGCGGGTGGGTGCAAGCATCCGCCATTTCCTTCACCTCGCCCAGCAATACGGTCGGCTGGGCCGCAGTGGACGCGCTCTCCCCCGACCTGGCAGCCTATCTTGCCAGCCTGGGCGACAACGTGGGCGCTGCGATCTACGACGTGACCGGCAATCGTTATTATACATACGACGAGGATGGCCAGTTCATTACCGGAAGCTCGATCAAAGTGCCCATTATGCTGACGCTTCTCAACCTGACCGAGAGCCAGGGCCGCGAGCCGGATGGCAACGAGATGAGCCTGCTGACGACCATGATTGAGAACTCCAATAACGATTCGGCTGCGGCGCTCTACTACGGTGAAACTGGCGGTGCAGCCGGTGTCACCAGTTACCTGCAGAGCATTGGTATTAACGGCCTGAACGCTGACCCCGATGCCTTTGGCTGGAGTCTGATCACTCCCCAGGCTATGGTGAATCTGCTGACCCTGCTGTATGAAGGCAAAATCCTGACCGCTACCGACCGCGCGCTGGCGCTTAACTTGATGGAGAATATTGAGCCTGATCAACAGATAGGAGTAGGAGATACCGCGCCCTCCGGGGCCACGGTGGCGATGAAAGATGGGTGGGTATCTGGCCCTGATAACCTGTGGGCCATGAATTCTTCCGGCATTGTGACGTTGGACCAGCAGACCTATATCATCGCCGTCTATTCGCAGGAACAAGCTTCTTTAGGGGATGGGCAGTCAATCGCCCAGCATGTTTGTGGGAACATAGCCTCACTGCTCGCCTGACGGTAGTTTGTTCACCAGGGAAGCATTGCCCCCTTGCTCTCTACGGCTTTCTCGCCGTTCTTGCCTTTGCTTGACGTCTGCTTTCTGAAGCGGTAGGATGAGGAGCAGCATTGAGCAAGAGACAAAGGTGAAGAGGAGGACACTTATGGACGTACGCAAATTGACAGAATCAGATGCCGAGGCATTTTGGAACATCCGGTTACGGGCGTTGCGTGACAACCCCGATTCGTTTGGCTCATCCTATGAAGAGATACTCGAACGAGGCATCGCGGGTATGGCGCAGGGACTTCGCAGGCGGGATAGCGCCCCTGATGACGCGACCTTCGGTGCATTCGACGGCACAACGCTGGTTGGTATTGCCGGCTTCCGGCGGGAGGAAGAAGTGAAAAGGCACCATAAGGGCGTCATCTGGGGCATGTATGTGCCACAGGAGTTGCGGGGGAAAGGGATAGGGAAGGCACTGTTGCAGGCTGCCATTGCCTATGCCAAGACCTTGCCGGACCTCGAACAGATCAACCTGGCCGTAGTGCTCACCAGCAAAGAAGCCCGCCACCTCTTTATTTCACTGGGTTTCGAGACCTATGGGCTGGAACGACGCGCCCTGAAGTTGCACGATCGCTATTTTGACCAGGAACTGATGACGCTTCGCCTGATTGAGATTTGACGAGGCTCCCAGCTAGCAAGGACCTGGCAACCAGTGGGTTTCGCACAGCATGAACGACTAGCGGATAGTCAAGGTTTCAGATGCTTGGAGAGGAGAAACGCGCTGAAATTGGCGACGCTCTCCACTTCTCCTTCGGGGAGCATGTTGACGATTTTCTTGACGGTGATGCGGTGAGGCTGGCCGGGAGTAGCCGGTAGCACAAAGCCGATGCCGTTGGCTGTCTGTGGCATGCGTTCATTGCGAATCTCTTCCGCCATCAACTCGAGCAGGTCGGCCATATCCAGGTCGAGCGCCTGGGCAATACTTTCCAGCACTTTGGATGACGGATATTTCTGCCCGCGCTCGATCTCGCCGACGTAGATTTCCGAAAGCCCCGCTTTATCCCCAAGTTCTTTAATGGTGAGCTGGTGATCCTGGCGTTCCCGCCGTATTACGCGCCCCATGATCTCTTGTAAATCTGCCATATATTCTTCCTTCCTATGCTGTTGGCATAGTTTCTGTGTTACCTATGCTATCAGCATATTTTCTCCCTATTATTATAGGCTATCAGCATGATATATTCAAGGCATAGAAGATCACACATACAAACGGAGGTTAAAAACGATGAACAATGAAACCTGGACAACGAAGTATATAGGCATCCTTACGTCCGAACAAAGGGATGTACATATGTTTCCGCCTGTTCCTATGGTGTACGAACAGGTAGCTGCTACCGCTCCAAGCTGGGAGTATCATGTATTGACTATCGATGTACGTGAACACGATTTGCCGGACACGGCTCAACTCAATGAACTGGGCAAACAGGGTTGGATACTGGTCGGTGTGTTGAATGCCGAAAATCACGGGGTTGTTCATTACTACTTTGTGCGGCAAAAGCAAGGGGAATAGGTATCCCCAACAAGCTCAAATCGAATAAACGAAAGGAAGTATAGCATATGACATCAAGTTTACTCGTGCCAACTGTGATTGAGACGACGGGACGTGGCGAGCGCGCCTATGACATTTTTTCACGGCTGCTGCGCGAACGCATCATCATGATCAATGGCCCAATCGAGGAAAATATGAGTGGTCTGGTGGTGGCCCAACTGCTCTTCCTGGCTGCTGAGAGTACGGAGAGAGAAATCAACCTGTATATCAGTTCGCCTGGCGGCTCGGTACAGGCGGGACTGGCAATCTATGATACCATGCGGCACCTGCCCTGCCCAATTGGAACCACGTGCGTTGGATATGCCGCCAGTTTTGGCACTATCCTGCTGATGGCGGGAGATCGCGGCCTGCGACGCGCTTTGCCGCACGCGCGCATTCACATGCACCAGCCACTGATTCAAGGCGGTTTAGGTGGGCAGGCTACGGATATTGATATTCATGCCCGTGAAATATTACATACGCGCGATGTGATGAACGAGATCATCCAGCATCATACTGGTCAGCCACTCGAACGTATCCGCCATGATACGGAGCGTGATTACTATATGAGCGCAACCGAGGCGATCGAGTATGGTATCATCGACGAGGTGCTGAAACTGGCCGATAAATAATGCGGTGAGAGCCTTACATTGGCTCAATTCTTACGCTGTCTAGCTCAAACCACTGCGGGCCACTGTTGACGGTGCCAAAACGGAAGACGCCGCGTGGTGTGGCGATGGCGTACTGGTTATCGAGCCAGGCAACGAAGCCGAGTGGGCGCGCGGGCGGCTGCGGTGCGCGTAACACCAGGTCTCCATCGACCCAGAAGAGGGCTTCGTGGGACTGCCATTCGATGACATAGCTGTGCCATTCGACCATGTCGACGGATAAGAGGGCTTCGTTCGCGCCCGTCAGGCGCTGCATCCAGCGACTGGCGGGGCGCGTCTCACCCGTTACCATGCCGAAGGCGGCTGTGAGCGCCAGTGGAAGTGTGGAGGCGAGAGCGGCCGGGCGCATACTATGCACGACCTGGGCTTTCCAGCCCCATCCGGGTACTCCTGGGACAAGCGCCATGTTCGATGGCGGCGAGGCATAGAAAAACCAGATGGCTTCGGGCAGCATCAGAATATCACCGCGCACTGAGAATGGATAATTCCAGAAGCCGAAACCGGCGGTGCCACGCAGCGTGTTTGCCTGGTCTGCGGTGCCGGTGAGGGTCGCGGCGGGCAGCGAGGAACGCGCTCGTACTTCCATGCGTACAGGCGGTTTCCAGGGAAACTTCGCGCGGGGCAGCCGACCGTAATCATCAATTTGCGCGTCGGTATAATGCCCTTGCCTGGCGGAAGCGAAAGCCATGCGCACGGTCGAGCCGGAAAGCAGCAGATCAGCGCCGCCTATGCAGGTGCGTGTCCAGCGTTCGTTCAGTGTATCGGTAAATTCATCAAACATAGCAGACCTTTCGTAGGCTGGTCACTTCCAGCGAGGGAAATAGAGTCAGAAACTATGCCAGGGGTTTACTTCAACTTGTAGCGGCAAGCGCTCCCTTTTTCTGTACCTCGAGGAGTTCCTCTTCCAGTTCTTCCCATACCTCCTGTTCTGCATCTGTATGGGCCATTGATTTCTGGGTGAGGATTTTCGTCACACGGCTGCGGAAATCGCCAAAGTACTGCTTTTGTATGGAAAGAGGCGGCATCATCTGAAGCTGTATCTCATTCAATTCGTAGAAATCTTCAGGTTCTAGCGACAATGCCAGCAGGTTTGCGTAATGGTGAATGAGCGTCAGGCGGTATTGGGAGAGAAAATAATTGCGCTGTGTGCTGGAGACGAGCATGCTGCCTGCAATTTTCCCGGAGAATAAGATCGGGTACGCTGCCGCGCTCAACTCATCTTCTATCTGGTGAGCGGGAAGAGGATTGTTCTTATCGCGGATATCGTTGTTTTCGACGCCCCGGCATGTGGTGACGCAGTAACCTGCCAGGGATTCCGCGCCCAGGAACATGCCTTTCTGCTCGAGATTCCCTTCCCAGGGGAGCGTCCCAAAGGCGACTGTTTCGCGCAGGCTCCGAATCTTCTGGCTGCGTGACGATTTCATGCAGCGCACAACGGTGATGGCCATGCCCAGGCGATCAGGGTCTAGCTGGCCGATGGCGTGCTGAATGATGAGGGTTGCCAATGACCAGAAGCGCAGTTCTTTTCGTGTATTGGAGCGAGTCGAGAGTACTGTTGCAAAAAATGAGGATGGGATAACCTTTGACGCGTCGTCTAAAGTGGAGGCGAGGGTCTCATCGTATTCATCCCCAAGCAGGTCGATGAACTGTTCGCGATATTCGGGCAAGGTATTCAGCAGTTGTTTAAAATTCTGCGGTCGAGGGTCTATGCCTCCATTCACCCAACGGTGGAGCGTAATGGCTTTTATGCCCAGCTCCCCAATGATACGCTGTCGAATACGGGTATCTTGAATAATCATTCCCAGTAGTTGACGCCAATCTTTTGCTTCCTCGAACTGCATAATATTACCCTCCGCTATCGAAATTGTACGCAACTCTCCTGGCGGCGTGGAGTCCCCTCGCATTCGATAGGGTGGAAACGCCGTCTTGCTCATCATATCACACTTTTATAAAAACTTGGCGAGAAAACCACGAGGTCTTCAGCCTCGTGGATGAATCGCTGTCTTTCGCCCTGGTTGGCAATGTAGTGACGAATGGCCTCCTCACTGGCATTGCCAATCGTGCAACACTTCTGGATTTTTCAATGCCTGGGGATCAAAGGTTCCCGTTTCAAGCACCATGGATGTGATAGGCAATAACGAGTGGACAAAGCGGATTTCTCGCAGATGCGCGTCGATTTTGCTCGTCATGGTGGGTGAAAATCGTTCCTTCTTGATGGAGTTTTTTCGATTCAGCCATCGCGACATTGTAATAATGTTGTGAATCTTTCACCTAACAAGGTCTCGATATAGGGAGTGACACCCCAGTAGGTTTTCAGGGCGAGGTATTCCTGGATGTATGTGCGATTGCCAGGGGGATGGCGTTTGACGGCGCGGATCATGAGGTTTTTGTCGGTGTGTTCGGGGGCGATAAATTCGACGACATCGGTTTTGTAGCCCATGATGCGCAGGGCGAGGGCGCGAAAGGTGTCTGTGAGGATATCGGCGAGGCGTTTCTTGAGAATGCCGTCGTGGAATACTGGTTGAAACGGCTGCACGGCGCGCAGTTGTTCGTGCAGGTGGCGATGGCAGCAGGGTGCGCACAGGATCAGGCGGGATTGGGAGGTGATGCCCTGGACGAGGGCTTCGTCGGTTGCAGTATCGCAGGCGTGGAGGGCCAGCACAATGTCCGGGGCGGTCTGCGGGACATAGTCGATAATGGCCGACTGCTGAAAACATGCGCCGGAGAAGCCTAACTCGTCACTCTGTTGATTGTCCTTCTGTATCAGGGTCTCGTTGACATCGATGCCCACGAGGCGCGCCGGAATGTGGCGCACGTCATTGAGGTAGTGATACGCGGCGAATGCCAGATAGGCCGATCCGCATCCACAATCGAGTATCTGGACGGGAGTGTGATCAAAGCGATCCAGTTCACCGGTGTGCTCGAGTAGTTTGAGAAACTCGTTGATCTGGGTGAACTTGGCCTGCATACTGGGCAGCACTCTGCCGTGCTCATCCATGATACCGGTGGCCTGGAGGAATGCATCCGGGCGATTAGCGGGCAGGAGCAGGTTTTTACGCTGATCGTGCGAGAGGTCTGGCCGGCGCGGGGAAGATTCCGTCGAGGTGCGCTGCACGATGGGCTTCCCCTTTTTGGGGAACTGGACACGTAGGGTCTCTGCGGTCGATTGCGCGATGATGGTATGAAAAGGCAGCGCCAAAAGCTCTGCGAGCTTCTCCCTGGCTTCACTGGCGCGATAGTTTTTGGTAATGTCCTGTTTCTGCGTGAAGTAGGAGAATTGGAGATAGCGCTCGTTCTTAATCTGCACAGGCCGCACTATTACCTGCCGCCAGGGGAGGAGCTGATCGCGTATCTGACCTTTCAGGGTCAGCCGCACAAACGTTTGCTCGTCCTGGACGAGCAGCTCTATCTGCTGTTTATAATCGATATGTTCGCTGATCATCGGCTCACTTTACTACGAGGACGGGACAGGTAGCCTTTTCAATCAAGGAGTGGCTGACACTGCCCAATAACACTAGTCTACATCACTGAGAAGCCAGCGTCCAGAGAAAATGCAGAAAATCGCAATAAAAACCTTATCAATTGAAGTTTTGGCATTTTTGTTAAGCGTTTCCCTTTTCTTTTTCTTATAATTTCTGCTATACTTGCACACACATATATTTCTTATGGGAGCGTATTCTGATACACCCGTTGGAGGATGGAGCTACGTAGGGCATACCGTATACAGAGACAAACTGAAGAAGTAGTTATAAGTTTATAGACCAGACGATGTAACAATATCTGATACACGAATACATCTCGAAAGGCAGCAACCGACATAGATGTCGCAGCATAAGAAGAATCGACACAAGCAACGTATCTCAGACGACCTTCTCCCTCTCAAAATTGTTGGATATAGTATCGCCTGCGAACGGCACCCCCTTCGTAACGAGGATAGTTACTTCATCGAGGAGAATAGCGGCCTGGCGGCAGTGTTTGACGGGGTAGGGGGCAGCGCAGCCGGAGAGGTTGCATCGCAAACAGCAAAGCACGCTACGCTTCACGGATGGAAACAAGCATTACGACAGATATATAAGCGTCAACGCGGACGCCTGGTAGATTGCCATGCCACCGATTTCTGCGCGGTGCTGCGGCAGTTGATCGAAAACGCCGACGAACAGGTGCGTACCGAGGGGGCAAAAGAAGCGGGGACCGATGATCTCGCGACGACGGTAGCGATGGCGATGTTCTGCCTGGAACCGGAGACGAATGCGATAAGCATGATCTACGCGCATGTGGGTGACAGCAGGGTGTACTTGCTGCACCAAAACGAACCTTTGAAACGGTTGACGACCGATGATGGATTGCTTGGCAGGCTGGTGGAAAACGAGATGGTCAGCGAAGACGATGCGCGGCGCATTGACCAGGCCATGCACGTGGATGACCTTTCAGATGTAGAATTCAGTTACTTCCGACTGCGTGGAGGTATTACCCAGGCGTTAGGCGGCCCTTTACCTCCTACCATTCACCTCGATGAAATTCCTATCTCCGTTGGAGATCGTGTCCTCCTCTGTACTGATGGCATTCACGATAATCTTACCGATGCCGAAATTGAGACGCTGCTGCGAAAAACGTCACGCGATGGCGCAGCACGAATGCTGGTGGAACAATCGCAACTGCGCTCGCGAGAAGAACGTCAAATCACGATCCGCGCGAAACCAGACGATATGAGCGCGATTGTGATTACGCGCCGTTTCTAGCAAGACGGTGGAGAGCAAGCGGAGCAAGCACTCCAAAAGTACCAGCCAATCTTCGTGTTTTGGGCGTTCATTTATCGTGTGTGCTACACTCGAACAGAAGTTGTTCTTGTGCCACGCGCGAGGGTACGTTATTTCGCTCAAAAGGGAGGAGCAATTGGCGGTGAACAGGAAGTTCTGCTATTTGACGGGTCTCTGCTTGATGGTACTGCTCGCAGGATGCGCATCAGGACAGAAAAACCAGGCAGCGCCAGGACAGGCATTGACGGGGGATAGTCTGAATATCCAGCAACAACCGCTGCCCTCTCCTACTATTAGTATTTCCAGACACCTGATCACACCGACTCCATCTCCCACTTCACCGCCTTCGATCAATCACCCTACGCCAACGCCGACTGTTATTCCCGGTTCCGGTTATGGACCCACGCCCTACGGGGAGCCACCTCCATTAACAGCGGAAGAACTGCAACTGACACAGCAATTATTTGATCTGATCAATCACGACAGGGCGGTCCGCGGACTTTATGCATTCGTCTGGAATGCTACGCTAGCAGGTGGAGCGCGTTTGCATAGCTGGAATATGTACCACTGCGGTTTCAGTCATACCTGTCCCGACGGCTTGAATCAATGCACGCGTATCGCGAACGAGGGTTTCACGGGCTTCACGGATTGCGGCGAAAATATCGGGCTGGCCGGGCCATCCACTCCACCCTGGCTCCATGTGTACCAGGTGCAGGAGAGCATGATGAACGAGGGATCGAATGGCTGGCATTACATTCATCTTACCAGCACTACGCTGCACCGCATCGGTGTCGGCATTTACGTTGATCCCAATGGCTGGGTGTGGTTTACGGAAGATATGTTGAGTTAGCTG
>WNGK01001477.1_pt1 | contig 25490 bp, 39 predicted proteins | sample 5400601 | NCBI WGS metagenome assembly WNGK01 (sample SAMN13153376, study PRJNA577476) | soil metagenome | isolation source: 60 cm soil or saprolite under Garry oak tree replicate 1 | place: USA:California | collected 2016-06-15
GTAGTCCCTCGTCGGATGAACTTGTGCTAGTCCACCACGGTTTCCTACTGCCATCTGCGTATTGTTGGACAAACCGCACTAGTGGCCTGGGCAACAACTGATAATCTGATAACTGTGTTACTTGCGCCCACAGGAATTCCAGATTCGGTTCTCGAGACGCCTCCGACATTCGCACCACCATGAATATTTATGGTGATGCGGCGACGAATGACATCCGCAGGGCGAGTCGCAAGGTAGCTCGGATCGCCCTGGCAGTCACCTAACGGATTTGCAGCGGATTTGCGAAACCCGTAAATGCTTTAGATTCTGGGGTGGGAGACGGGAATCGAACCCGCAACCGTCGGAGCCACAGTCCGGTGCTCTGCCAGTTGAGCTACTCCCACCAGGCTGTTTGATTATAACAAGGCAGGAACGGGCTTCGGGCTTTGGGTCTCTGGATTAAGTGGAGGAAACGTTGGACTTTAAGGAAGGCCGAGGCTGGTCAGGACCTGAAGCCTGACGTCTCAAGCCTAAAGCCCGCTCCTCTACCTTCCCACTCCCACGTACTCAAACCCCATCGCCCGCAGCCGCACGGCATCAAGAATGTTTTTCGTATCCACAATCAGGGGGCGCCGCAGAAGACTCTTGATCCTTGAAAAATCCAGGCCGCGGAATTCCGGCCATCCCGTGCCTACAACCAGAGCCTCAACGCCCTCAGCTGCCGCGTAAGCGGACTCGCAATAGTGGACGGTGCCGTTTAGTTCGAGCTTGGCGTCGGGAATCGCGACCGGATCATAGGCTCGCACCCGCGCGCCGCGGGCCACCAGACTCTGTGCCAGCTTCACTGCCGCGGACCCCGCCACCGAGTTAGTATTGGGCTTGAAGGCCAAGCCCAGAATTCCTACATCTTTGTTTTGCAGCGAATGCAGGCACGCGGAAATCTTTTCTGCCAGGCCATCCGCGAGCGAGAGATTCACTTCGCGGGCCGCGCTCAAAATCTTCAAATCGACATTGTTTTGCTGCGCCAGCCGCGCCAGCGAATCCATATCCGACTGGGCGAATAGCCCGCCCATACCCGCTCCTGCCTGTAGGCAACGCGGCCCGATTTTCTTGTCCAAACCCAGAGCCAGCGAAAGCTGCACGGCGTCGCCATTCACCCGCTCGCAAAGGCCGGCAAGTTCATTGATGAACGAAATTTTCGCCGCCACAAAAGCCGTTGCCGACTCGCGCACCAGTTCCGCGGTTTCGTGGTTGGTTACGATCACCGGTACTCCGCGCATTACCAAGGGATGAAAGATCTGTTTGATCGCCAGGATGGCGTCGTTCGAAGCAGCCCCCAGAACGATCCGGTCCGGCCAGTTGAAGTCTTCTACTGCGCAGCCGGCGGTGAAAAACATGGGCTGAGAAACAATCGTCGCCTTCAGTCCGCTGTCGTGCAGCTTCTTTTCCAGGATGGTCCCGGTCCCCACCGGAACCGGAGTCACAATTGAAAGAATCGGCAGCTTAGAAGCGGCACGCGCAATCCGCAGGGTCAACTCCGGCAGATGCTCCGGGGTATCCTCTGCCAGAAAGATTACGCCCGCCTTGCGGGCAAAAGACTCAACATCCGTCGAGTACGCCAGCCGTCCCGAGCGAACATTCCGCCGGATTACTTCAGAAAGATTCTTTTCGTGGAAAGGCACCTTGCCCTGGGCCATTTCCACCATGCGCGAGCTGTCGGGATGGCAACAGATTACCGGGGTGCCAAAATCCGCCAAACAGGCCGAAATCACTGTCCCGAGATATCCGGCTCCATAGACGCCGATTTGCATTCTTCCTCCCAGGCTGGAAACACCTTGCCCGTCCTATCTTTTATTTACGCTCTTGATCGCAGGATGGGCAGAGTACGAGAGGGACATGTACTTTGCGAAACAGTACAGGTGCGAGAGGCGTAATCAGGACAGTAGGGGACGCCGAAAAGCGACCAGAGGCGCTGCTGGAGGCGGGTTTTCAGCGACTCCCCGTGCCGGGTTGCCTTAACCACTCGCGCTTCGGGCCTAAGCGGTGGTTCGCAACGGGCGCGGTCGGGAGCTGCCAAAAATCGGCGTCAGCAGCCAGATTGTGGTCAGTGCAAGGTTAGCCGCCACCCAGCCCAGGGCCGCAAGCTTAAAGACTCTGTCTTCGCGGATCGAGACCTCGCGCATGTTGCGCCCGGCCACGACAAACCCATCTGCAGTCCTGGTCACTACCGAGGCAATGCGGACATCGGGCCGCGGCTGCCAGGTAACGCTCTCTTCACGATTGGACCGCACGAACTCGAAAACCCCGCGCGGAGGCGTTGGCGTGGCTCCATCCAGACTCGCGGAAGACGCAACCGGCCGGCCCGCGTTGTCATACACGATGACGAACGGCGCCAGGCTGGCCGCCATGTCCACTTTGTGATCGGGCAAAATTCGTGCCACATCCTCACCGGCGTTGAGTCGTTGGGCCGCGTCTTCAGCCAACTGAAGCTGCGGGTCATTGGCTGACATCCGCAAGACTTGCTGCGAGATGAAGTAGCCCGTGCCTGCAATAAACGTAGTCAGCGTCAGCAGCATGGCAAGTTGTGGAACTCGATGGAGGGTCATACCGAGGTACTCCTTCACTAGCGATCGCAAAAGGTCCTCCGCCAGCAGCCAAGCGGTCCGCAAGGGCGACGCGCTCTCCGCCAGCATGTTTGTCGCACATCGCCTGAGTTCGCTGCTATAGCACTCGCGAAACTCCGCCGGATACAGGTACAGCCCTAACTGGTAGGCAGCGAGAATCACACCGCGAAGCTTGGGAGGCGCGTTCATGGTGCCGTATTCCGTGCCGAAGCCGGCAAGCCCTTCCTCTTGGCTGCGGACAGTGCATGCCGCAGCCGCGCCAGTTCCCCTCCCAACGCCCTCCGCCCGGTGCTGGTCAGCCGGTAGTAACGGCGGCGCTCATCTTCTTCGGCATCATTCGACGTCGCCATCTCCTCAACCAAGCCAGCGGCAGTCATACGCTGCAATGACCCGTAAAGAGTCCCCGGCCCCATGCGCAGAAAACCCCCGCCGTCGGCTGCAACCTCCTTCATGATGGCGTAACCGTGTTTCTGTCCGCCCGCCAGCGCCAGCAGGATGTGGAATACCGCAGGCGTCAGAGGCGTTAGTTCGGGATCTTGCTTGCTTCCGAAAGGCGTCATATATCCGTTACGGATATATTGATAAACCGCGGCCCGGAACTTGTCAAGTACTTTTCTCTTGCGTACTTGCTTCATTGCGGATTATGCTGGCGTCCTTCCCCGCTTTACCTGATTGAACATAATTTGAAAAGGATGTCCCATGATCCCCTTTGAAGGCAAATTTGCCCAGGACACCGTACTGCCGCTTGCGCAAGCTGCTTACGACAGTACCCAGCCGCCGGACGGATTCGTGATTAACCAAACCGCTTTCGAAATACTCGCCGATCCCGGACACGTTGATTTTCAAACACAACTGGCCAGAACCGCGCCAACTCAACAGCCGCGGCGTCAGAAAATGATGCAAAGCATGACCCAGCAACCCGTCCAGCATCAGGGAACGGCGACGGAGGCAGGCGTGCACGCGCTGGCGGCGAATCCCAGTCCCAACCTGCATTTCGGCTGGGTTTGCGTGGATCTCGCCGCGAAAAAACTCATAGTCGCCTTTCGCGGTACGGAGTTCCTCCATGACTGGCTCGACAATTTTGACTTTATTCCCGCGCCGTACGCTCCAATTCCCGGACGCGGCACCGTGCACGAGGGATTTCAACTGGTTTACTACTCCATACGCGCTTGCCTTCGCGGCCTCGTGCAACAGAATGCGTCCAAGTGTAAGGACCTACTCATCACTGGGCACAGCCTGGGGGGTGCTCTCTGCGCCTTAGCGGCTCCTGACCTGCTGAACGACGTCGACAATCTTTCCCCAGTCGTCTACACCTGGGCTGAGCCGCGCGTGGGCCACGAAGATTTCGTCAGCTTCTTCAACACCCACGTCAATGTCTGTTATCGGATTGTGAATGTTTGGGACGTAGTGCCGCACTTACCTCCCGATCTTGCAGGCTACGAACACGAAGGCAGCGGCGTGACCATCGACAGCGGCTTCTCTCTGGACGTGGTGCACAACCACGTGTTGGCCGCCGGATACGCTCCCGGCATTGCCAAATGGAACGCAAACCACCCGTTGCAGAACACCACGCATTTCGGGAGGATGGCAGTGGCGGCAATGGTTGGGCGGACCGCTTAAGCCACAGAGACTGACGGGAGGGGTTTGGGTTTGCCTCCGGCTGCAGGCCCCTCCGTCATCGATACAGCAATATCCCTGCCAGCGCTGCGGCCGCAATTAGCAGCGGCTCGGGGATTTTCCATCGCAGAGTAACACCTAACGCAACTGCCGCGATCAGGGCAGTCGCCCAATCGTGGATTGCCCGCCGTCCCAGGATGTAAACTGCGCCGGCGATTGCTCCGGTCGCGGCCGCGGTCACCCCTTGAAGCGCCGCGCGCGCTTGCGGATTTTTGGCAATCTTCCCGAAGAAGGGGCTGACAAACAGCACCGCCAGATAGACGGGGAATAAAAACGCCTGCCGCGGCCGCCATCGCTCCCCACGGCCCAGCGACAAGATATCCAATGAAACCCGCAGTAATTACCACCGGGCCCGGCGTGATCATGGCGACTGCGACAGCGTCGAGGAATTGGCGATCAGTGAGCCAGTGGTGTTGCTCGACTACGCCTCCGTAAAGAAACGGAACAATCGCCAGCCCGCTGCCGAAAACGAAGGCGCCGGCTTTGGTGAAGAACAGGAGCAACTCGAGCACCTTGCCTCGCGCCGCCGTTCCTGCGGCCAGCAGAGGCACCAGCAATCCCGCGTGAACTGGCACCCTTCGCAGGCCAGTTTTGGCGAAGAAAGCAATCACGCCTCCTAGCAGGAACAGCCACACAATTTCGCGCCCGGTGACCGCAGTCGAAACTCCGAGGACCATGAAGATGGCCCACAGCAGATGGTCATTGCGCAGCACCATGCGCGCCAGTTTCCAGGCCGACCGGGCAATGAGTGCCACCACCGCAGCGCCGATCCCATAGAAAGCAGGCTGCATCCACGGCAGTCCGCCATAACGGACATAGGCCGACGCGATGGCCAGTACCATCAGAAATGATGGGCCGATGAACGCCAGTCCGACCGCGGAAGCCCCAAAAGTCCCGGCACGCAAATAGCCCAGGTAAATAGCCAATTGCGCCGCCAGTGGCCCCGGCGCCAGTTGCGCCAGCGCGAGGCCCTCAAGGTAGTCTTCGCGGCTCACCCAGCAGCGGCGCTCAACCAGGTCGCGTTGCATGTATCCCGCAAGCGCTATCGGCCCCCCGAACCCGGTCGTTCCCAGCCATAGGAAGTAGCCGCAAAACTTGGCGAACGGCACGGGCACAACTTCTCGTGTGCTGTTCAGGGCGCTGGTCTGCGCATCGGCTGGCATGGAGGACAGTGCAAACCTATTTCTTCGAGTTCGTCTTATCCAGCGCGGCATGCAGGCCATGCGCCAGTTTCACGGCGTCATCATTCGCCCAGAAATGCATGAAGAAGAGGCGCGGCTCTTCCGTCAGCATGTGGCTGTGCAGCGCCGTGACCTGGATGCCGTTCGCGCGCAGCGCCGCGATCACGGGATTGACTTCGCTTCCCAGTAGAACGAAATCGCCGGTGATGGCAGCACGCCCGTTGCCAGTCGGCTGAAAATTGATGGCTGTCGAAACTCCCATTGACGAGGGGATTTCCATTCCATGATCGCGGATCGTTTCCGCTCGCGGCACTGCGAACTGGTAGATGCCGCCATTATCTTTACCCTTGCGCCCCATCGCCTCATCAATCTTGTCGGTGTCAAGATCAATCTTCTGGGCGGCGGAGGCCGGACTCTCAGCCGGAGTTCCGGTGACGGCCACTGCATCATGGATCGCCTGCGCGAGCTTCGCGGCGTTCCCGTGCCCGGCAATGTGCATGTACATCACGCGCGGCGATTCATGCAGCACGTGATTGTGCAGGGCCGTGATCTCAATTCCTCCCTGCTGCAGCTTCGCCATCACGGGACCAACCTCGTCCTCGGTCAACACCAAATCGCCCATAACCATGGCATTGTCGCCACTGGCGGAAAATGCCGCCCACGATCCCAGTGCCAGACCGGCTTTGATTGGAGTGCCATCCACCGTGACTTTCAGATCTTTGCGGGGCATGGCAAACTTCAAAGTTCCGTCGGGCTGCACTTTGCCGCTGCGCCCCAGCGCATCTTCGACCGGCTTCCATTCCGCGGGGGTTTGTGACATGGGTTGTGTCAACGCGGGACAGAAAAACATTCCTAGCAGGGTTAAATCGATAAAAAACGTGCGAAGTCTTGTCATAACTGCCTCCTCAGATCATCGAGTGGTATAAACCATCAATCAGTTGCATGCCCCGGCGCAAAAGCTCTTCATCGGGCACCCCCTGTTGTGCCCATCCAATCAATACCCGATCTAGACCCAGCCCTTCGCTACGTCCAAACTTGCCGTCATCCAAGTCTGCGTCGTGGACGATTTCGCCAACGGTGACGACCTTAGGATCGCGAATCGCGAATTCCTTTCGTAGCGTTTCAAAGGTGCAGTCATCTCCCCGATGGCCGAAGCCGTCCGCATGAAACATGTCGAATGGAACACTGCCGGAAGTGCTCTTAGGATCATTGGCATAAGCGAACTTGGCAGCGGGATCAATAAATTTTTCGATGAGCCACGCCGACGAGACGCGGTCAATCCCCGGGCGCGGCCGGGTGACCCAAATGCGTTTCTGAAATTTCTTCGCGTGGCGGCGCACAGACCTCGCGGGAGGAGTCGCTGGGTCAGTAATGCGCGCCATTAGACTCTCCGCCCGACTCCGCATCGGGCTATTGAAGAAATCAATGCTCACAATTTCCTGGAACCGGCGGCGCAATCGGGTAAGCTCGGCCGTACCACTTGCCCGCTTGATCTTGTTCAACTCCGCAATCAGCAAGGCGTAATCTCTAGAGCGCACGTCCACAAAACGCCGAGCCAGGTCTTCATCCGGAAGTTCGTCAATCGAATGCACCTGGATGACACTCGCCTGGCCTTTGTAGCGCCGGATCGACGCTGCGAGCCATTCGAATTTCTCGTGGTTCGCTGGAGTTACGGGAAGCAGGTGACCGGAACTACCCATGGCAAGCGCTCCAACCCGCCTCAGCTTCCGCCAGATCTCAACCCGCTCGCTGGCGCGATTGGCAGGCAGGCTGAACGCCAACATCAACCAGCGCGGCTGTTCAGGGAGTATAGGCATTTCACTGCGATGATACACCTATAACACAGTAATCGCCGGGGGAGAGAAGCCGCTTTGCCGGCAAAAGAAAACGGCTGGCGCATCGCGAAAATGCGCCAGCCACATGGGAATCCAGAGGCCTACTCTTTGGTTTCTTCCTTCGACTCAGCTTCCACGGCTGCTTCTCGGCTCTGCGCCGCTTCGGCCTCTTCCATCTGCTTCTTGGTTTCTTCGGCCTTCTTGGCGCGGGCTTCGGCACGCTTCTGGCGTTTTTCGTCCAGCATTTGCTCGCTGCCTAGCAGTTCGATGAACGCCTTGTCCGCCCCGTCGCCTTTTTGCCATCCAGTACGAATGATGCGGGTATAGCCGCCGGCGCGATCTCCGAAGCGCGGGCCCACCGTGTCGAACAGCTTGCGCACGGCTTCGTCGGTCATGAGGTATGCCGTGGCCTGCCGGCGGGCGGCTAGATCTCCGCGCTTGCCCAGCGTGATCATCTTCTCGACTACGGGCTTCAGCGCCTTGGCTTTCGGAATCGTAGTTTCAATTCGCTCTTCGAGAATAAGCGAAGTGGCCAGGTTCCGCAGCAGCGAGCGCCGGTGCGACGTCGTCCGTCCAAGTTTGAATCCAGCTACTTTATGACGCATGAGAACCCCAGTTTCGAGTTGCAAGTTTCAGCTTTCGAGTCGCTTTCAGGAAACTCGAAACCCGAAACTCGAAACTACTTAGTAATTATCGTCGGGGCCGTAAGCCGACGCCGGCAGCACCTGGTTCGAAGTCGGACCGGGAACAGCATTGCCGTGCTCATCAATCTTCATCCCCAGACTCAAACCCATGGTGCCCAGAATCTCCTTGATCTCGTTCAGCGACTTGCGGCCAAAGTTCTTCGTCTTCAACATTTCGGCTTCAGTTTTCTGCACCAACTCCCCAATGCTCTGAATGTTGGCATTCTTCAGGCAGTTGTAGCTGCGCACCGAAAGCTCGAGTTCTTCGACCGAGCGGTTCAGGTTCTCGTTCTTGATCTCGGGCTTGCGCTCTTCCGCGCCGGTTCCGGTTTCGATATCCTCCTCAAAGTTGATGAAGATATTCATATGGTCCTTCAGCAACTTCGCCGCCAGGCCAATCGAATCCGCTGGGATGATGGACCCATTCGTCCAGACCTCGAGCGTGAGCTTGTCGTAGTCGGTGATCTGGCCGAGACGCGCCGCTTCCACCGTATAGTTGCACTTGCGCACCGGCGAGTGGACTGAGTCAATAGGAATGAACCCGATGCCCAGGTCTTCGTCAAAGTTCTTGTCGGCAGAGACGTATCCGCGTCCGCGCTTCAGACGCATCTCCATGTCGAGACGGCCGCCTTCACTCACGGTGGCGATATAAACGTCTTTGTCGAGCACTTCGACGTCGCCATCGGCTTCGATCATGCCCGAGGTGACTACGCCCGGCTGATCCGAGCGCAGGTAGATGGCCTTTGGCGCGTCGCCGCTCAACTTGAACGGCACCTGCTTCAGGTTCAGGATGATGTCGGTCGCGTCTTCAACCACCCCAGGGATGGACTGGAATTCATGCAGCACGCCTTCGATTTTCACAGCGGTGACGGCGGCGCCTTCGATGGAAGAAAGCAGCACGCGGCGAAGTGCGTTGCCGATGGTGGTGCCGAACCCGCGCTCAAAAGGCTGAGCCCAGAAAATGCCGTACTTGTCAGTTAGTGTTGAAGTGTCAACTGCGAGACGTTTCGGTTTCTGAAAACCCTTCCAAAGCATTTGTTTCTCCTTCGGCCATGCGGCTCAATCCCGGCTCCGTGATGTGGTCCAACCTCACGTCAAACGTCAGGAAAGGCTGATCTGGCTCGAAATGTAAGGACCGAGTTTCGAGTTTCAGGTTTCAAAAACCCAAAAACTCGAAACTTGAAACTATTTACTGTACAACTCCACAATCAACTGCTCGTTGACTGGCAAGTGAATATCCTCACGCTTGGGCAGGGCCAGAACGCGGCCCTTGTAATTGTCGCGATCAATTTCCAGCCAGCCCGGAGCATTCTGATGGGCTGCGAATTCCTTCGCTTGCTCAAGCAACCCCAGCTTGCGGCTGTTTTCGCGGATCGCGATCTCTTCTCCCACGCTTACCTGGTAGGAAGGAATGTTGACCTTGCGGCCATTCACCGCGACATGCCCGTGGCGGACCAGTTGCCGCGCCTGCCGCCGTGACATCCCCAGGCCAATCCGGTACACGACTGTATCCAGGCGGCGCTCCAGTTGTTGCAACAGAAGTTCGCCGGTCACGCCCTTGGAGCGCGCGGCCTTTTCGAAGTAGTTGCGGAACTGGCCTTCCTGTGTGAAGTACATGCGCTTGGCTTTCTGCTTCTCGCGCAATTGCAGGCCGTAACCTACGACTTTGGCTTTGCGGTCCTTGCCATGCTGGCCGGGAGCAAAGTTACGTTTCTCCACCGGACACTTGTCGGTGAAACATTTCGAGCCTTTGAGGAACAGCTTCATGCCCTCGCGGCGGCATAGACGGCAGACGGGATCGGTATAACGCGCCAAGTTTTCTTCTCCTTGTTAGAACCGGTTTACAGGATTGGCGTCCCTTCTTCCCGGTTGAAAATCAATCATCCCACTGTTCAGCATCAGTGATTTGACAACTGCCCACTGACAACTGCTCTTACACTCTCCTCCGCTTCGGCGGACGGCAACCGTTATGCGGAATGGGAGTGACATCTTTAATATTGCGGACTTCAATGCCCGCCGCAGCCAGCGCCCGGATCGCCGATTCGCGCCCCGAACCCGGCCCGCTCACGCGCACTTCCACCGTGCGCACGCCGTGATCCCGCGCCATACTGGCGGCATTGCTGGCTGCCTGCTGCGCTGCGAAGGGCGTGCCCTTGCGCGATCCGCGGAAACCCAGCGAGCCCGAACTTTTCCAGGAAAGCACATTCCCCGCTTGGTCGGTGATGGTCACGATGGTGTTGTTGAAAGTCGCCTGAATATGCACCACGCCAAATGAGACGTGCTTGCGTTCCTTCTTCTTGAAGGTTTTCTTCTTGCCTTTTTTATCCGGCGCCGCGCTGGTGCCGCCTGCTGTTGCTGGTTTCGCCATGGATCCTCAGTTTCAAAGTTTCATCGTTTCAAGGTCGCAACTCCGAAGCCTTGTGTGGAAGGTGGAAGCCTGCTCTTATGTTTTCGCTGCCGCTTTCTTCTTCTGCGCTACCGTCCCTTTGCGCGGGCCCTTGCGGGTGCGGGCATTGGTATGCGTCCGCTGTCCCCGCACCGGCAGATTGCGGCGGTGGCGGAAGCCGCGATAGGAGCCGATTTCGATGAGCCGCTTGATGCTCATGGAAATCTCTTTGCGCAGATCGCCTTCCACCAGTCCTTCGCCTTCGATGACCTGGCGGATTCGGTTCACCTCGTCCTCGCCCAAGTCCTGGACCTTTTTCATCGCATCCACCTTGGCTTCGTCGAGAATGCGCGTGGCCCGCGACTGGCCAATCCCATAAATATACGTCAGCGCTATGAATGCCCGCTTGTTGCGCGGAAGATCGACGCCTGCAATTCGTGCCATAGTACTCCTATTATCCTTGTCGCTGCTTGTGTTTCGAATTCTCGCAGATCACTCGCACCACACCCTTGCGGTGAATGACCTTGCACTTATCGCAAATCTTCTTGACCGATGCCCGTACTTTCATAAACCTGTCCTTGGTCGTTCGTCATTGACCAACGCACATCCGAACTGCGCTCAGTGGATCGCCGAGGGCCGTCCCTACGCGATCATTTATAGCGATACACAATTCGCCCTCGATTCAGATCGTAAGGCGAAAGCTCGACTGCAACTTTATCTCCCGGCAAAATGCGGATGAAATTCTTGCGCATCTTGCCGGAAACGTGCGCCAGAACCTGGTGCTTGTTTTCCAGTTCCACCTTGAACATGGCATTGGGCAGCGGTTCAACCACCGTCGCCATCACTTCAATCGCGTCTTCTTTGCTCATGCACCTCTCAAAATCAGCTCTTAAGCTGTTAGCCCTTAGCCATTTCGCTAAAAGCCAAGAGCTAAAGGCTAAAAGCTTCTATTGCGTCAAAATCAGCGGCCCGTCTCTGGTCACTGCTACACAGTGCTCAAAATGCGCGCTGGAACTGCCGTCCGCGGTTACTGCGGTCCATTTATCATCCAAAACTTTCGCTTCCGGGCGCCCTGAATTCACCATCGGCTCGATCGCCAGTACCATGCCTTCGCGCAATCGCGTGTCCGCGCCGCGCGAGCGGAAATTCGGCACTTGCGGCTCTTCGTGCAGCTTGGTCCCAATTCCGTGGCCGACGAACTCGCGCACTACGCTGAATCCGTTCGCTTCCACGTATTCCTGAACCGCCGCGCCAATGTCGCTGACTTTGTTGCCGATCTTCACCTGCTCAATCGCTTTATAGAGCGACTGTTCGGTGACTTCGAGCAATTTCTGTCGCTCCGGCGAAACCGAATCGCCTACCGCCACCGTGATTGCCGCATCTCCGTAATACCCGTCCAGCACGACACCGCAATCAATCGAAACGATGTCGCCTGCTTTCAGGACCCGCTTTTCCGATGGGATCCCGTGCACAATCTCTTCATTCACCGACGTACACAGCACGCAGGGATAATCGTAATACCCCTTAAACGCCGGCTTGGCGCCCGATTCCAGAATCTTTCGCTCGGCCGCCTTCTCCAGGTCCATCGTGGTCACGCCCGGAGCGACCATGTCGCGAAGCCCGTCGAGGATTTCGCGTACGATGCGGCCGCTCCGCCGCATCTTGTCAATTTCCGACTGCGACTTGCAAACGATCGCCACGCCTACTTACCCTCCGACGCAGCCGCAGCTTTGCCGTCAATTTCCCGCACAATGCTAGCCGTTACTTCGTCCACCGGCCGGTCGCCATCAATCGTCACTATTCTGCCAAGTTGCGCATAGTAGTCCGCCACAGGCTGGGTCTGGCGTTCGTAAGTTGCCAGGCGCTCGCGTATGACTTCCTCACGGTCATCATCGCGGATAAACAGCTTGGAACCGTCTACATCACAGATTTCATCAACCAGCGGCGTCTGGGAATGGACGTTGTAGATCCGTCCACAGGTAGGACAAGTCCTGCGTCCAGCGATCCGGAGCAACAACTTATTATAATCCACCTGGATGCGTACCACAATCGGCAGCCACGCCGGCCACTTCCCAGTTTCAAAGAACTCAAACTTCAAAAACGCGTCCAGCCAGACCGCCTGTTTCTGCGCCCGCGGAAAACCGTCGAGCACAAACCCGCGCCGCGCGTCCGGTTCCCGCAAGCGCCAGGCCACGATGTCGCAGACCAGATGATCGGGAACCAACTCACCCCTGGCCATCAACTCCTTCACTTCCAGGCCCAGGGGTGTTGCCTGCTTCACATGTTCCCGCAACAAATCGCCAGTCGAAACCTGCGGAATACGGTAGTGCTGGGTGATGTTCTTCGACTGGGTGCCCTTCCCCGCCCCCGGCGGCCCAAGCAGCACAATGGGTCCGATGTTTCGCAAAAGTTGCTCTGCCATCGAACTGGCCCCAACCCGCTCCTGTTCTAAAATCCCCACCAAGACAAATCCATCTGCCTCTTCAGAACTGCTTCGCCGTCACCGCTCTGAACGCGCCAGGTTGCTTCACCAAGTCCGGCGGCCGCGAATCCTTCCGCTCTTCGGCGTAAATCCGTCGTAGTGACGCATGATCAACTGCGATTCAATCTGGTTGACGGTGTCCATCGCCACGCCCACCACAATCAGCAACGAAGTCCCGCCAAAATAAAAATTCACTCCCAGCCCGTTCAGCGCCCAGTTGGGCATGCGCTCGAAGAACGCCCCCAGCGGACGGAACAAATGGTTCAAGTGAATACCTGCAATCATCCATTCGGGAATAATCGAGATGATGATCAAGTAGAGCGCGCCCACCAGCGTCATCCGGGTCAGGATCTCATTGATGTGGTCCGCTGTGCGCTTGCCCGGACGGATGCCCGGAATGAATCCCCCATACTTGCGCATGTTATCGGCAACTTCGTTGGGATTGAAGACAATCGAAATGTAGAAGTACGCAAAAAAGATAATGCCCAGCGCGTACACCACTGTGTACAACGGCTCGCCCCATTTCAGCGCTTCGAGTACTGGCCCGAAGTAGCGGTTGTCTCGAAGCCCATAAAGCACGGTCTGGGGAATAGTGACAATCGACGAAGCGAAAATCACCGGCATGACCCCGCCCGCGTTCACCTTGAGCGGCAGGTGCGTAGTCTGCCCTCCCATCATCTTTCGTCCAACGATGCGCTTGGCATATTGCACCGGAATACGGCGCTCGCTGCGCTCCACAAATACAATGAAGGCGACCACAGCGATCATGACCACAATCAGCATCACCATCAAGACCGGAGTCAGCGGCCCCCAGGTCATGTTTGCAGCCTTTTCCCACAAGTCCCTTATTGCCCGCGGTAGACCAACCACGATGCCAGTGAAAATCAGTAGCGACATTCCATTGCCGATTCCCCGCTCCGTAATCTGCTCGCCGAGCCACATGATGAACGCGCTGCCTGTGGTCAGGGTCAGCACCGTGGTCAGACGGAATCCCCAGCCCGGGTGAGGCACGAAGCTGCCCAGTTTTTCCAGACCCACGGCCATGGTCATCGACTGGATTACGCTCAAAATGATGGTGAGATAGCGAGTCCACTGCGTGATCTTCTTGCGCCCCATCTCCCCTTCCTTCTGTAGCTTCGCCAGCGGTTCGTACACCACGGTGAGCAACTGCAAAATGATGGAAGAGGTAATGTAGGGCATGATGCCCAAAGCGAAGATGGTCGCCCGCCTCAGGTTGCCGCCGGAAAACAAATCCACGAAACCCAGCAGCGATCCCTGGCCCTGCTGAAAAGCTTTCTCCAGCGCAATAAAATCCACCCCCGGCGTCGGTACGTGGCCCCCGATGCGATACACCGCCAGCATGGCTAGTGTGAACAGCACCCGCTTGCGCAGGTCGGGGATGCGGAAAATATTGGCGAACTTATCGAACATTACTGCAGGACCTCAAACTTACCGCCGGCTTTGGTGATCTTTTCCTGCGCCGACTTGGAAAATTTATGCGCCTGCACGGTGATGGCAGACTTCAACTCGCCGTCGCCGAGAATCTTTACCGGACGCTTGGTGCTGATCACGCCCGCTTTGCGCAGCACGCCAGGATTGATCGTGTCCCCCAGCCCTTCCAGTTTTTCCAGGTTCACGATGTTGTATTCCTGCCGGAAAATGTTAGTAAAGCCGCGCTTGGGCACGCGGCGGTGCAACGGCATCTGGCCGCCTTCAAATCCGCGCATCATGCGGGAGCCACTCCGCGAGCGCTGCCCTTTGTGTCCGCGGGTCGACGTCTTCCCCATGCCCGAGCCCATGCCGCGGCCCACGCGCTTCTTGTTTTCGTTTGCCTTCTTCGGCGCTCGAATGTTGGAAAGGTTCATAAATAAGCTTTCAGCTTTTCTGCTATCACCTATCAGCTATTAGCTCAAGCAGGTCACACTGAAAGCTCATAGCAGAAAGTTGACAGCTATTTCATAATCTCCACTAAATGCGGCACCTTCGCCACCATGCCGCGAATCGCGGCGTTGTCGGGGCGCTCGATGACTTGGTTCAGCCGGGTAAAACCCAGGCCCCGGACGACTCTCTTATGTTTCACGGGAGTGCAAATCGCCGATCGCACCCACTTCAGCCGAATCTTGCCGCTCTGAGCTGCTGTTTTCGCCGTCATCAGAGTTCCTCCACCGCTTTCCCGCGCATGGTCGCGATCGCTTCCCGGTTTTTCAGTTTCTTCAGCGCGTCGAAAGTGGCCTTGATCACATTGTGCGGGTTGGTGGTGCCGATGGATTTAGTGAGCACGTTCTGCACTCCAACCGAGGTCATCACCGCGCGCACTGCACCGCCGGCAATCACTCCCGTGCCTTCCGGCGCCGGCTTCAGCAGTACCATGCCCGACCCGAAGCGGCCCAGCACGGTATGAGGAATACTGGTCTGGGTCAGGTGGGCCCGCATCAGATTCTTTTTGGCCGACTCTATGGCCTTGCGAATCGCCTGCGGCACTTCTTTCGCTTTGCCCGACCCATAACCCACCACCGCCGCTGACGGATCTCCCACCACCACCAGCGCTGCGAACGACAGATTCTTGCCGCCCTTCACCACTTTGGTGACGCGATTGATGGCGACCACCTGGTCTTTCAACTGGTAGGCGCCGGCATCAAGTTTCTTGATTACTGTTGGCATTCTTTTCTCATTTTGTAATTGAGTAATTGGGTAACTGTGAAATTTGAAACCAAGCTCCGGCTACACGCCAAATTACCCGATTACAAAATTACTCAATTTTCTAAAACTGCAATCCCGCTTCTCGTGCCGCATCGGCCAGGGCTTTCACCCGCCCGTGATAAATGTATCCCCCGCGATCAAAAACAACCTTGCTGATGCCCTTCGCTTTTGCGCGCTCCGCTATCGCCTTGCCCACTGACTTTGCCGAGGCCAGGTTCCCACCCGTAGAGCGAGTTTCTTTCTTGCCCTCGGCGCTGTTGGCGGAAACCAGCGTCGTCCCCTGCAAATCGTCAATCACCTGCACGTAGATATGGTTCAGCGAACGGTACACGTTCAGCCGCGGCCTCTCCGCCGTCCCCATGACCTTCTTGCGAATCCGCTCATGCACCCGGCGCCGGTTGGCGTTCTTCGATGTCTGTGTCAGCATTTTGAACTCATTTTGTAATTAGGTGATTTTGAAATTTGGTAATTTGAAAAGGCGCTTGCACACTAGGCCTTTCAATTACCAAATTACTCAATTCCCCAATTACCAAATCTTATTTCGCTCCCGTCTTTCCAACTTTCTTCTTCAAGCGTTCGCCTGCGTAACGCACCCCTTTATTCTTGTACGGGTCCGGCGGACGCAATCCGCGCATTTCCGCGGCGACTTGCCCAACCTTCTGACGGTCAATGCCAGTGACCGAGAGTTTGGTCTGCTTAGGATCAACCGCAACTTCAATCCCTGAAGGCAGCGGATACTCAATCGGATGCGAATACCCCAGGCTGAAAACCACCGTGCCTTTGCCCTTCATTTCCGCGCGGTAGCCGATGCCTACAATTTCCAGTTCGCGGGTCCAGCCCTTGGTCACGCCTTCGACCGCGTTATTGACCAGCGCTCGCGCCAGTCCATGTAGCGCCGCCTGGGAATCGCTGTCGCGCAACGCGACCAGGTGGCCGTCCTGCTGTTCCACGCGAATTCCCGCCGGGACCTGTGTGTCCAGCGTGCCCTTCGGCCCCTGCACCGCAACTGTATTGCCTTCAATTTTGACCGTCACTCCCTTAGGGAGCGCAATCGGCTTTTTTCCAATTCGTGACATAGACGCAGCTCTTAGCCTTTAGCTATTAGCTTCTAGCTCGTCGGTTTTAGCTAATGGCTAAAAGCTAAGAGCTAAAAGCTGGTTTCCCTACCAAACCTCGCACAACAACTCGCCGCCCAACCCCTGCTTGCGCGCCTGGCGTCCAGTCATCACTCCGCGGGGCGTGGTCAGAATATTGATTCCCATGCCGCCCAGCACACGTGGAATCTCGGTCCGCCGCACATACACCCGGCAGCCGGGACGCGATACCCGAGCCACATTCGAAATTACCGCGTCGTTGTTGTTGTCGTACTTCAGGTAGATGCGAATGACTTTGTGGCCTTCCTCTTCCGTGGCCTTGAAATTGGAGACATAGCCCTCTTCCTTAAGAATGCGGGCAATCTCCAGCTTCAGCTTGGAAGCCGGCACATCCACCTTCTGGTGCCGCGCGCGGATCGCGTTGCGAATTCGCGTCAGCATGTCTGCGACCGGATCGGTCAACTTCATCGGTTTGCTTCTCCTCAGCCGTCCGTTCTCTCCGCAGCAGCGGAGAACCAGCAACGGCCCGTGTAACCCAAACTCTTCGGTGTAACCCAAACTCGGGTGCCCCGTCCTTCTCGCGTTTTTTGCGAGAGGGCGGGGATTTTCTCACCAGGACGACTTCGAAACCCCAGGAATCTCGCCGCGCAATGCCAGCCCGCGGAAGCACAAACGGCACATGCCAAACTTGCGCAAGAATGCCCGCGGCCGACCGCAAATCTGGCAGCGGTTGTGCCGGCGCGTGGAAAACTTGGGCGTCTTCTCTTTTTTGTCGCGCGCCCGCTTAAACGTCTCCTGGATCTTCGCGTCCTTGACTCGTTTTGCTGTAGTCATGCAATCCTTAAAGAATCTTTGTCGTCTAACTTCGGCCGTCTAACCTTCGAACTTTGCACCCTGGGCAACTCTGAACTTTCACTGCGCCCGGAACGGCATTCCCAGGTGCTTCAACAGCGCCCGCGCCTGACTGTCATTCGCCGCGGTAGTCACAATGGTGACGTTCATGCCTTTCTGCTTGTCCACCTTGGCATAATCAATCTCCGGAAAAATCAACTGGTCGTGCAATCCCAGGGTATAATTGCCGCGCCCGTCGAACGACTTCGTCGAGACTCCACGGAAGTCGCGCACTCGCGGCAGCACCACATTCACCAGCCGGTCGAAAAATTCGTACATGCGGTCACCGCGCAACGTGACCATGGCTCCAATCGGCATGCCTTCGCGGACTTTGAACGCCGCGATAGACTTCTTGGCACGCGTGATCACCGGCTTCTGGCCCGTGATCTGACCCAGTTCGTTCACCGCCGGATCGAGCACCTTGGCGTTTTGCGTGGCCTCGCCCACACCCATGTTCACCACGATCTTGTGCAAATGCGGCACCGCCATCGGGTTCGTGACCTCGAATTCCTTCATCAGCACCGGGGCCACTTCCTTGCGGAAGCGCTCTTTCAAGCGCGGCGTCTCTTTCGCGCTGTGGCGGGCAACTTCCGGCGCCCGCTGCTCTTCCGGCGCTCCACCCTTTTTCTCTCTTTTCTCTTTCGCCATTTGTAAAATCCAATTTGGTTTCAAATTGCAAAATTACTCAATTTCCCAATTACTCAATCACTTATCCAGCGTCGTTCCGCACTTCTTGCAAACCCTAACCTTGCGATCGCCGCGCACTTCGTGCCCAATGCGCACCGGGCCGCAGGTGGCGCACACCAATTGCACCTTCGAAATCGAAACCGGGCTCTCCTGTTCGGCGATGCCGCCTTTCGACTTCTGGCTGGGACGCAGATGCTTCTTCACGATCATCACGTGCTCCACCAGGACTTTGCCTTTGTCCGGCATTACCCGCAGCACGCGCCCCTGCTTTCCTTTGTCGCGCCCGCTTAACACTTTCACCGTGTCGTTGCGGCGAATGTCCACTCGTTTATGTACGGTCGTTGCCGTTATCATTTCCAGACTCGCCCTTCAATTGGGTAGTTGTGTAAATCGGGTAATTGTGTAATTGAAAACCACGGCGCGACCTTGATTTTCAATTATCCAATCACTCAATTCACCAATTACCAAATTCTTCACAGAACTTCCGGCGCCAAAGACACAATCTTCAAAAACTTCTTCTCGCGCAATTCCCTCGCTACCGGACCGAATACGCGCGTTCCCACCGGTTCGCCGGTTTCATTGATCAACACTGCCGCATTCGAATCGAATCGAATGTAAGTCCCGTCGCGACGGCCATACTCCTTGCGAGTGCGTACGATCACCGCCTTGACCACCGTCCCCTTCTTTACTTGCCCATCCGGCGCAGCTTCTTTCACGCTCGCCGTGATCACGTCGCCCAGGCCGGCATGCAATCCGGTTGACCCGCCCAGCGGCATGATCATCTGCAGTTTGCGCGCGCCGCTGTTGTCGGCGACCTCGAGCATCGACCTCATCATCAAACTCATAAAGTTTCCTCTCGCAACAGCCAGCTTCTGGCACTAGCTTCTAGCTCGCTCAACAGTTTTGGTTGCTCGGAGCCAGTAGCTCGTAGCTAGTAGCTTCCTTACTTCTCCACATCTACCGCAACTTCCGGCACCAGCGCCGCCTTGCGAACCACTTCCTTCAACCGCCACCGCTTCAGCTTCGACAGCGGACGCGTCTCTTCCAGCCTGACCACGTCGCCCACGTGGGCCTGGTTTTTCTCGTCATGCGCGTAGAACTTTTTAGCCTTCGATACCACCCGGATATACAGCGGGTGGGCCTTGCGGCGTATAACTTCGACCACAATCGTCTTCTGCATGCGGTTCGAAACCACTTCGCCGACCACTTCTTTGCGTCGTCCAACCACCTGCGTTTCCGCCATTACTTCTTCTCCGAGGTCGCGACCGCGCGCTCGCGAACAATGGTCTTTACCCGGGCAATGTCTTTGCGCAGCCCGCGAATTTTCTTCAGGCTCTCTGTCTGCCCCATGTTGAGCTGAAACTTCAGCTTAAAAAGCTGGTCGCTCATGTCCCGTTCCTGATGACCCAACTCTTCGTCGGTCAGGTTTCTGATTTTCTCTGCCTTCATAACAAACCCTCAACTCTCGGCTGTTATCTCTCAGCTCTCAGCCTTTGGCAAACCCGCCATCGCCGCTTCTGACGGCCGATAACTGCTTCTACAGCGTCGCATGACGCTGCACAAACGACGTGCGCAACGGCAACTTGTGCGAAGCCAACCGCATGGCTTCTTTCGCGTCCTGCGGGGATACGCCTTCCATCTCAAACAAAATCTTCCCCGGCTTTACCACCGCTACCCAGTGGTCGGGAGCGCCTTTGCCTTTGCCCATGCGGGTTTCGGCTGGCTTCTTGGTGACCGGCTTATCCGGAAACAGCCGGATCCAGATCTTCCCCCCGCGCTTAATAAAACGAGTCATCGCCACGCGGCTGGCTTCGATCTGCCGGTCGGTGATCCACCCCGGCTCCAGCACCTTCAGCCCGTAATCTCCGAAAGACAACGTGCTTCCGCGCCAGGCTTTCCCGCACATTCGTCCGCGCTGCTGCTTGCGGTACTTAACTTTTTTCGGCATCAACATAAAATCGGCTCTTGGCGGTTAGCTCAATCCACTACGTAAATCTGCAATCTCAAATCCGAAATCTGAGGTCTTGTGATCCTCGATCACCCGATGACCCGATCGCCAGATCACCCGATTCAAAATGCTCCCACCGCCTGCGTCTCGCGCTTCTTTGCTGGCAGAATCTCTCCCTTGTAAATCCAGCACTTCACCCCGATAACGCCATAGGTGGTACGAGCTTCGGTGAAGCCGTATTCAATATCGGCACGCAGCGTGTGCAGCGGCAGACGACCCTGCAAGTACCATTCCGAGCGCGCGATCTCATTCCCGTTCAGCCGCCCGCTTACTCGGACTTTGATCCCCTTGCATCCGAAGCGCAGTGCGGAATCCACCGCCTTGCGCATGGCGCGCCGGAAACCTACGCGCTTTTCCAGTTGCAACGCGATGGCCTCAGAGACCAGTTGCGCATCCAGTTCCGGCTTGTGTACTTCCTGGATATCGAGGTATACCTCGCGGTTGGTGCGCTTCTGCACTTCCAGCTTTAGCTTGTCGATCTCTGCGCCCTTGCGTCCAATAATGATCCCCGGACGCGCCGTCTTGATAATGACCCGCAGCTTGTTGCCGGGGCGCTCGATTTCGATGCTGCTCACACCCGCCGACTTAAGCTTCTCTTTCAGCTCATTCCTCAGCTTAATGTCCTCGAGCAGCAGCTTGTCGTAATCGCGTTCCACAAACCAGCGCGACTTCCAAGGCTTGGTGTATCCAAGCCGGAATCCGTAAGGATGTACCTTCTGTCCCATAAGGCTCCTGACCTACCTCTTACCCGCCGTCTTCTTGCCGGCAAACTTTTTGGCCACTGCTTTTTTCTTCGCCTTGGTGCGGGTCCTGGCTGCCGCCGCTTTGGCCTCGGGCCGGTCTTCTCCCACCACCGTCGCCAGCCCAGCGCCATTCTTTCCGCGTTCGGCCAACGCGATTTCGATATGCGCAATCCGCCGCACATAGCGGAAAGCCCGCCCCATCGGCGCCGGCCGGATCCGCTTCATGCGCGGGCCATCATTGGCTACTGCGTGGGTGACGTAAAGATTGTCGATGTCCACATCAATATTCTTTTCCGCGCTCAGGTAGTTCGCATTCTGCACCGCCGAGCGCAGCAGTTTTTCCACCTTCGCGGCCACGCGCTTCTTGGTGAACATCAGAGTATTCAGCGCATCTTCCACGCGCCGCCCTTTGATCAACTCCAGCACCAGTCGCGCCTTTTGCGGCGAGACGCGCACAAATCGGGTTTGAGCTCTAAATTCCATGTTCTCGTCTCTCGCTTAACTCTTCGGCGGAGCCGGAGCCGCGGCTCCCGCCGCCGGGGTAATCGCTCCCGGACCGCCGGGCACGCCCGCCGGACGCGCCGACACTTCCGTCGCTGCCTTCATCGAGTGTCCCTTGAACTGCCGTGTGAAACTGAACTCGCCCAGCTTGTGGCCGACCATGTTTTCGGTGACGTACACCGGGATGAATTTCCTTCCGTTGTGCACCGCGATGGTATGTCCCACCATCTCCGGGATGATGGTCGAGCGCCGCGACCAGGTGCGCAACACTTTCTTCTCGTTGCGCGAGTTCATGGCCTCGATGCGAGACGCCAGATATCCGTCGATGAATGCACCTTTTTTAGTTGAACGCATAAAATCAGCTTCTAGCTGTTAGCTCCTAGCTTTTAGCTCAAAACCAAACCCTGTACGGCAACCCACCAAAAACTATTTCGATCTCCGGCTCACAATAAACTTATCCGTGCGCTTGTTATTGCGCGTCTTGTATCCCCGCGTCGGCTGGCCCCACGGAGTTACCGGATGCCGTCCGCCCGAAGTCTTGCCTTCGCCGCCGCCATGCGGATGGTCCACCGGATTCATGGAAACACCGCGATTGTGCGGCTTTTTCCCCAGCCAGCGCGAGCGTCCCGCTTTGCCGATGGTGATGTTCTCATGATCGATGTTCCCCACCTGCCCGATTGTTGCCATGCAATCGTGCGAAACCTTTCGGGTCTCGCCCGAAGGCAATTTCACCAGCGCGTAGTCGCCTTCTTTCGCGACTAACTGCGCCGCGCCGCCCGCCGACCGCACCATTTGCGCGCCCTTGCCCGGACGCAACTCAAGATTATGAATCGTCGTGCCCGGCGGAATATTTTTCAGCGGCAGCGCATTCCCCACCAAAATGTCCGCGTCCGGTCCGCTCACAATTTTCTGTCCCATCTTCAACCCGTCCGGCTGCAGGATGTACCGCTTCTCGCCATCCGCATACGCCAGCAGCGCAATGCGCGCCGATCGGTTCGGATCGTACTCAATCGACGCCACAGTCGCCGGAATTCCCGTCTTGTCGCGCTTGAAATCAATGATGCGCAGCTTGCGCTTGTGCCCGCCACCGCGAAAGCGCATGGTCATGTCGCCCGAATTGCGGCGTCCGCCCTGCCGGTTCTTGGTTTCGGTCAGCGGTTTGTGCGGCCGGTCGGTGGTCAAGTCGGCGCTCGAAAGCGTAGTCCGGTAGCGCAACGTCTGAGTTGTCGGTCTGTAAGTCTTGATTGCCATAAAAATCAGCTCTTAGCTGCTAGCTCTTAGCTTTTCCCTGCTGCCGCACTCGCTCGTCTTAGCCAACGACCAATGACGAACGACCAACCCCTGTTGTTACAAATTCTGCGCGTACTCCGGCATCTTCTCGCCAGACCGCAACCGCACATACGCCTTTTTCCAATCCGGACGATAGCCGGCAAACTTTCCCCGCCGCCGCTCTTTTCCCGGATAATTCGCCGTACGCACCGACCTTACTTTCACTTTGAAGATCGACTGTACCGCCTCTTTGATCTCGGTCTTCGTGGCCTTGGGAGCAACCTGGAATACCAGGGTGTTCTGGTTCTCCTTGATTCCAACGCCCTTTTCGGTAATCACCGGCCGGCGAATAATTTGATATGCGGTTTTCATGATTATTACGCTACCTCCGCCGCTTTCTTGCTGCGAGTGCGCGGCACCCGCGCCGCTTTCTTCTGCGCCTTTTTCTCGCCTTCGCCTTCACCCGCATCGTGCGCCCGCTTCGAAGCCGAATTCTTCAGTGAGAGCTGCAGCTTCTCGATTGCCGGCTGCGAAAAAATTGTGCAGTCGTAACGCAGCAGATGATAAGGATGCACATCGCTGCTGGTGACCAACTCAACGCCTTTCAAGTTTCGCGAACTCAAGTCCAAATTGCGATTCCCGTGATTTGCCACTTCCACCAGAAGCGCGCCTTTGTTCACCTTCAGCGCATTCAGCGACTCGCGAAATGCCTGCGTCTTCGGTTCTTTCACATCGAACGCGTTCACCACGATCAGCTTGCCGTCAGCCAGCTTCGCCGCCAGCGCCGAACGCAATGCGCCCATTAACTTCTTACGCGGAAAACGATATGCATGCGAGTGCGGATTCGGGCCATGAACCGTCCCGCCATGCCGCCACAGCGGCGAGCGGATCGATCCCACGCGGGCACGCCCTGTACCCTTCTGCTTCCAAAGTTTCTTGCCCGCGCCCGAAACCAGCTTCTTGTTCTTGGTGGCATGCGTTCCCGCGCGTTGCCCGGCGCGGTAATGCTTCACCGCCTCCCAAAGCAAGTCTTCGTTGACCGCGCCAAAGACCTCGTCCGCGAGCGCCAGCGTGCCAACTTTCTTGCCGCTCAAATCGTGAATGTCGATCGTTGCCATATGCTTATCTTTAATCAGAGGCCACTGACCACCGACCACTGCTCTTAGCCCTTCTTCGCTGCTCTCTTCGCCGCCTTCAACGGGTCCACCGTCGCCGAGCCCGCAAACCCACGGCGCTCTCGCGGCGGTTTCTTCGACTTGGTGATGATCAAGTACCCGCCATTCGGTCCGGGAACGCTGCCTTCGACGACCAGCAGATTGTCGTCTTTCTCGACGCCCAGCACCCTCAGGTTCCGCACCGTGACTCGCGCATTGCCCATATGTCCCGACATCCGCATTCCCTTGAACACGCGCGATGGAAACGCCGACGAACCAATCGAGCCGGTAATCTGAAACATCGAACCATGCGACTTCGGGCCGCCGCCAAAATGATGGCGCTTCACTACACCCTGAAATCCTTTTCCCTTGCTCACCCCGACGACATCCACAAAACTCTCGCCCTCGAAAATGTCGATCAGCACTCGGTCGCCGGCCTTGACGGCGGTGTCGCCGTCGGCTTCGATCGGCACTTCGCGAATAAATTTCACTGGCGGCACGTTATTCTTTGCCAAGTGTCCGCGCTCGGGCTGGCTCAGCTTCGATTCCTTCATGAACTCAACCAGGCCGATTTGCGCGCAGTCGTATCCGTCCTTGGTCTGCGTCTTATGCTGCGTGACCACACACGGCCCCGCCTGCAGCACGGTCGCCGGATGCACGTCGCCCTTCGAATCGAAGAGTTGCGTCATCCCGACCTTTTTCCCCAGAATGCCCGTGACCTTTGCCATTTCCTTCTCCGTCCCAGCTTGGCCTCAGCTATTGGCTGGGGAGCTTCGGGCTTGCGCCCTCGCCCTTCAAATATTCGCGGCGGTTCTTTTCGTTTCTCAGCATGTTCCACGTACTGGCCGCCAAAAACACAATGAAAGCTGCGAGGCCGATCAACCGGTAACCTGCAGAAACATTTCCCGCCGCGACAAACACGAAATACAGCAACCCAAATGCTACAACCCACAACATCGCGGGCCAGTCATACTTCTCTCGATGTCCGCACTTAGGACATCTTTGCACTGTGTCCCTCAGAAGCTACTCGGAAACTACTTATGCTCTTTCCCGAACGCTTTAATCTCCACATCCACACCCGCCGGCAGATCCAGCTTCATCAGCGCATCCACCGTTTGCGGCGTGGGATCGAGAATATCCAGCAAACGTTTGTGGGTGCGGATCTCGAACTGTTCCCGCGACTTCTTGTCCACATGCGGGGAACGCAGCACACAGTACTTGTTCTTCATCGTGGGCAATGGAATCGGGCCGGCAATCTGCGCGCCCGTCCGTTTCGCCGTGGCCACAATCTCAGTGGTTGACTGGTCCAGCACACGGTAATCGTATGCCTTCAACCGTATCCGAATTTTTTCGTTTCCTATCACGTTTCGTTTCCTGACCCCTTCCGGCATCTCCGGAAGGAAAGAACTGGCGGCAGGTTACAAGCCGCAAATCGAATGCAGAATTTCCGGTTCTTCCTTCTGCATTCTTACTTCTCACTTCTGACTTCTTACTGTACAATCTCCGAGATCGTACCCGCACCTACCGTATGTCCGCCTTCGCGGATGGCGAAGCGCAAGCCCTTCTCCATCGCCACCGGCGTGATCAGCTCAATCA
>WNGK01001478.1_pt1 | contig 25480 bp, 24 predicted proteins | sample 5400601 | NCBI WGS metagenome assembly WNGK01 (sample SAMN13153376, study PRJNA577476) | soil metagenome | isolation source: 60 cm soil or saprolite under Garry oak tree replicate 1 | place: USA:California | collected 2016-06-15
GACCCGCGTGAGCTGACGACCGCAGAGTGCCGGGCGGTGATCGACGAGCTGGAGCGTATGCAGGTGTTCTACGTGAACATCGGCGGCGGCGAGCCCACGGTCCGGCCCGACTTCTGGGACCTGGTCGACTACGCCACCGCCCACCACGTCGGGGTGAAGTTCTCCACCAACGGCGTCAAGATCACCCCGGCGGTGGCCGGCCGCCTAGCGGCCAGCGACTACGTCGACGTGCAGGTCTCGCTCGACGGCGCGACCGCCGAAGTCAACGACGCGGTACGGGGCCCGGGCTCGTACGCCACCGCGCTGCGGGCGATGCGCCACCTGGCCGAGGCCGGCTTCCGGGGCTTCAAGATCTCCGTGGTGGTGACCGGTCAGAACGTCAGCCAGCTGGATGACTTCAAGACTATCGCCGACCGGTTCGGCGCCCAGCTGCGGCTGACCCGGCTGCGGCCGTCGGGCCGCGGCGCCGACGTGTGGGACGAACTGCACCCCACGGCCGCCCAGCAGCGGCAGCTCTACGACTGGCTGGTGGCCCGCGGCGAGCAGGTGCTGACCGGCGACTCGTTCTTCCACCTGGCGGCCTACGGAGAGGCGCTGCCCGGGCTCAACCTGTGCGGCGCGGGCCGCGTGGTCTGCCTGATCGACCCGGTCGGCGACGTCTACGCGTGCCCGTTCGCCATCCACGACAGCTTCCTGGCCGGGAACGTCCGCGCCCCCGGGGGGTTCGCCGCGGTCTGGCGGGAATCGGAGCTGTTCGCCGACCTGCGCCGGCCGCAGACCGGAGGCGCCTGCCAGTCGTGTTCGGCCTACGACTCCTGCCGCGGCGGGTGCATGGCGGCCAAGTTCTTCACCGGGCTGCCGCTCGACGGCCCGGACCCGGAGTGCGTCAAGGGCCACGGCGAGCGTGCGCTCGCCACGGTCGCCGGGGCTCCGCCGCGTCCGTTCGGTGACCATTCGCACCGGTCCCGTCCGGTGCCGGTGTCGATCGGCGCCCGGCCGCCGGCCAGCCGCCGCCTGCCGCCGGACCGGGACTGCGACGAGAACCCGCTGGCCGGCTTCAGCCCTGGCGGCTGAGCTCGCGGACCTGACCGTGCCGCGGGCGCCGGCGCGCCGCGGCGTGGCCGGCCTGGAGTTCACGGTCGACGCGGGCAACACAATCAGGTAATCCCCATCTAGGAGGCAGGAAAATGACAGGGCGAGTAGCGGGCAAGGTCGCCTTCATCACCGGCGCCGCTCGCGGCCAGGGACGGTTGCACGCGATCCGGCTGGCCACCGAGGGCGCGGACATCATCGCCGTCGACCTGTGCGGCCAGGTGACGACCGTGCCGTACGCCATGTCGACCCCGGAGGACCTGGCGGAAACCGTCAAGGAAGTCGAGGCGCTGGACCGGCGCATCGTCGCGACCCAGGCCGACGTGCGGGACTACGGCGCGGTCAAGACGGCCCTGGACGAGGGCGTGGCCCAGCTCGGCAGGCTGGACATCGTGTCGGCCAACGCCGGGATCTTCAGCTTCGGCACGCTGGAGGAGATGGACGAGACCACGTGGCAGGACATGATCGACGTCAACCTCACCGGCGTCTGGCACGCCGCCAAGGCCGCCATCCCGCACCTGCGCGCGGCCGGCGGCGGGTCGATCATCCTGACCAGCTCGACGGCCGGGCTGAAGGCGATCCCGAACACCGGGCACTACAACTCGGCCAAGCACGGCGTGGTCGGGCTGATGCGCACGCTGGCGCAGGAGCTGGCCCCGGACATGATCCGGGTCAACAGCGTCCACCCCACCGCGGTCGATACCGACATGATCCAGAACCCGGCGACCTACGAGCTGTTCGCGCCCGACCTGGCCGAGGCCGAGCGGACCCGGGAGGCGCTGGCGCCCCGGTTCGGCGGGCTGAACCTGCTGCCCATCCCCTGGGTCGAGGCGGCCGACATCTCCAACGCGGTGCTCTGGCTGGCCTCGGACGAGTCGCGGTACGTTACCGGGGTGACGCTGCCGATCGACGCGGGCCTGCTCATTAAATGACCGATGCTCCTGAGGCCGTCAGCCTGGCGGCCGCCTACGACCGGGTCGCCGCGCGCCTCGTCGGCCGCGAGCGCGAGCTGACGCTGGTGCTCGCGGCGGTGGCCGCGGGCCGCGACCTCATCCTGGAGGGCCCGCCCGGGACCAGCAAGAGCACCCTGCTGCGGGCCATCACGGCCGAGTGGGGCATCCCGCTGGTCTTCGTCGAGGGCAACGCGGACCTCACGCCCAGCAAGCTGATCGGCCACCACAACCCGGCCCGGGTGCTGCGCGAGGACTACAGCCCGGACAATTTCGTCGACGGGCCGCTGCTGCGTGCGATGCGCGAGGGCGGCTTCCTGTACATCGAGGAGTTCAACCGCGCCCCCGAGGACACGCTCAACACCCTGCTGACCGCGATGGCGGAGAGGCAGATCGCGGTGCCCACCGCGGGGACCGTGATGGCGGCGCCCACCTTCCGGGTCGTCGCCTCGATGAACCCCTACGACAACGTGGGCACCACCCGACTGTCCACCTCGGTGCACGACCGGATCTGCCGGCTGGCCATCGGCTACCAGGACGCAGCGGCCGAGCGCGGCATCGTGGCGCTGCGGGCGCCGCTGCCCGGGCTTGCCCCGGACCTGTACGAGCGGCTGGCCAGCGACGCCGTCGCGGTCACCCGCGCCACCCGCGAGCACCCGGACATCCGGCAGGGCAGCAGCGTGCGCGGCGCCATCGACCTCACCCTGGTGGCCGGGCAGCTACTCGCGCTGCGCGGCATCACCGGCGGGCTGACCGACGGTTATCCCGAGGTGGTGTACGACGCCATGGTGGTCGCCCTGTCGGGCCGGATCTTCCTCGACGAGACCATCGACGCGACCCCGGAGGCGGTGCTGCGGCAGATCTGGGAGGACCAGTTCATCCTGGCTCCGGCGGCGGCGGCCCCCGGTTGAAGGACAGTAGCAGCCGACTCGCCGCTTCGGCGCCGGTCCACCCGGGCCAGCCGTCCGGCCGCTCCGCTGCGCCGCCGGCCCAAGCAGCTCGACGCCGAACCGCAGCTGCTGGAACCGGGCCGGGGTGCCGCCGGGGGCCTGGTCCTGGCCGACGGTAACCGGAGCGGGCGCGCCGCGCCGCGGCCGGGCAGCGGCGGACCGGCCATCACCGCCGAGCAGGGCACGCTGGCCGGACCGCTGGACGGGGTGCCCCCGGACCCGGAGACGGTCCGGCGGGCCCGGCAGATCGCCACCCGGCTCGCGGTGCCCCGGCCGCGCCGGGACATCACCGCGCGGCGCGGCCTCGGCGAGCTGGCCAGCCTCCGGTACCGGGGCGGCTCGGACGACATCGACCTGGACCGGACCGTGGAGCAGCTGATCGAGCACCCGCTGCCGGAGGAGGACGACATCATCGTCCGCGAGCGGGTCAGGACCCGGCGCAGCGTGCTGCTGCTGGTGGACGTGTCCGGCTCGATGCGGGGCGAGCGGGTCCGCACCGCCGCCGCGACCGTCGGCGCCCTGGCCGCCGAGCTGAGCCGCGACGACCTCTCGGTCGTGGCGTTCTGGTCAGACGCGGCGGTCCTGAGCCGCCTGGGGCAGCGCGTGCCGCCGCAGTCGCTGCTGGATACGATGCTGCGCATCCCGGCTAAGGGGCTGACCAACATCGCCTTCCCGCTGCAAGTCGCCGCACGTGAGCTCGCCAGGGTCCCGGCCCGGGACGCGCGGGCGGTGCTGCTGTCGGACTGCGTGCACAACGCCGGCCCCGATCCGCGGCCGTTCGCGGCGCGGCTGCCACGGCTGGACGTGCTGCTCGACACCTCCGGCGAGCAGGACGCCGACCTCGCCCGCGAGCTGGCCCGCCTCGGCCACGGGCGGCTGCGGCGCATCCGTGCCTACACCGACGTCGCGCCCGCCCTGAGCGCCATCTTCGCCTACTAACTCGAGGAGTCCATGTGTCCGTCGTCGTCGTCGCCACGATCGTCCCGCTGCCCGAGCACCGCGACGAGGTTATCGCCACCATCACCGAGACCGTGGCCAAGGTGCACGAGGAGGACGGCTGCGAGCTGTACGCCCTGCACCAGGCCGCGGACCGGCTGACGATGGTGGAGAAGTGGGCCAGCCCCGAGGCGCTGCGCGCGCACAGCAAAGGCGCGGCCCTGGCCGCGCAGGCCCCCCGGCTCGCGGGTAAGCTCGCCGGGCCGGCCGAGGTCATCGTGCTGCAGGCGGTGTCGGCCGGGGACCCGGGCAAGGGACAGCTGTGACGCCCCGCGTCGCGCTCGTCACGGGCGCGGCGCGGGGCATCGGCGCGGCCACGGTCACGGCCCTAGCGGCGGACGGCTGGCGCGTCGTCGCGGTCGACCGGTGCGCCGACGACCCGGTCCTGCCGTACGCGCTGGGGTCCCGCGACGACCTGGACCGCGTGGTCGCGGAGGCCCGTGCGACGGCGCGCGGCCCGGCCGCCGGCCCCGCTGGCGCCGGTGACACGGCCGTCGTCGCGGCCCAGGCCGATACCCGGGACCCGGACGCCCTGGCCGCCGCCGTGCGGCTGGCCGAGGAGCGCTGGGGCGGGCTGGACGCGGCGGTCGCGGCCGCGGGCGTCATCGCCGGCGGGGTCCCCGCCTGGGAGGTCCCGCCCGAGCAGGAGCAGGCGGTGCTCGACATCGACCTCGGCGGCGTGCTGACCCTGGCCCGGGTGGCGGTGCCGGCCCTGCTGCGCCGCCCGGAGCCGCGCCGAGGGCGTTTCCTGGCCGTCGCCTCGGCCGCCGCCACCCGCGGCCTGCCGATGCTCGCCGCCTACTGCGCCGCGAAGGCCGGCGTGGCCGGGTTCGTCCGCGCGCTGGCCGCCGAACTAGGCGGCACCGGCGTCACCGCGAACGCGGTCAGCCCCGGCTCGACCGCCACCCCCATCCTGGACGAGAGCGCCCGGCTCTACGGCCTGCCCGCGGCCGCCGCCTTCGCCGCCCAGCAGCCGCTGGGGCGCCTGCTGTCCCCGGCCGAGGTGGCCGCGGTCATCGCATTCCTGGCCGGGGACGGCGCCAGCGCGATGACCGGGGCCATCGTTCCCGTCGACGGCGGCCTGGCCCTCTAGCTCTCGAGCGCGGCATCCAGGGTGATGTCGACGCCGGTGAGCGCCTTGCTGACCGGGCAGCCCGCCTTCGCCGCCTGGGCCGCCTGCGCGAACTGCTCGGCGTCCAGGCCCTCTACCTCGCCGCGCACGGTGAGCTTGATGCCGGTGAGCCGGAAGCCGCCGGCCGGGTCCGGCCCGAGCGACACGTCGGCCTGCACGTCGAGCGCCTGCGGGGTACCGCCGGCCTGGCCGATCAGCGCGGACAGCTGCATGGCGTAGCAGGCGGAGTGGGCGGCCGCGATGAGTTCCTCAGGGCTGGTCCATCCCCCGGCGTCCTCGGCGGCCCGCTTGGGAAAGGAAACGTCGTAGGTGCCGATCTTGGAACTCGTCAGCTCGACCTTGCCCACGCCCTGCTCCAGGGTTCCGGTCCAGCCAGTGCGTGCTGTGCGAGTTGGCATCGGTTCTCCTCATCATCTTTGATCAAACAACCGTTCCCCACCCTAGTACGGGGCTGTCCGCACCTGACCAGGTCACGTAGGTTGAGATTCATGGCGGTCAAGAAAAGGAACGGTGCCTCCAGTCCGGATCTGCGGCCGACGATCTTCGTCTTGTTCGGTGCCACCGGCGACCTGGCCAAGCGCCTGGTCCTGCCGGCCTTCTACCGGCTGGCCCTGGAGGGCCTGCTGCCGCGGCAGTGGCTGCTGGTGGGCAACGGCCGCGGCGATGTCGCCCACGAGGACTTCCGCGGTCACGTCCACAGTGTGCTCATCGAGTTCGGCCCGCGGCCGGAGAAAAAGGCCTGGGATGCCTTCGCCGAGCGGGTGCTGTTCGCCGGCGGCGGCTTCAACAGCTCCAGCCCCGGCAGCCTGCTCGACGTCCTGGCCGAGGCGCGCGGCTCGCTGAGCGGCGACCCGCAGCTCGTGCACTACCTCGCGGTGCCCCCGGTAGCGTTCGAGGAGACGACCAAGGCCCTCGGCCAGCACGGGCTGACCGGGAACGCCCGGGTGGTCTACGAGAAGCCGTTCGGCACCTCACCGCAGTCCTTCCGCACCCTGGACCGGGTCGTTCACTCGGTCCTGGACGAGCAGCAGGTCTACCGCATCGACCATTTCCTCGGCAAGGAAGCCACCCAGGACCTGCACCTGCTGCGCTTCGCCAACGAGCTATTCGCCGCGATGTGGAACCGCGAGCACGTCGAGTCCGTCCAGATCGACGTGCCGGAGAAGCTCGGCATCACCGACCGGTCGGCGTTCTACGACGCGACCGGCGCCGTGCTCGACATGCTCGTCACGCACCTGTTCCAGGTGGCCGCCGAGGTGGCGATGGAGCCGCCGGCCAGCCTGGGCGCCCTGGACCTGCAGGCCGCCCGGGAGAAGGTGATCAAGTCGTTCCGGCCGCTCGACCCGGCCGAGGTGGTGCTCGGCCAGTTCACCGGCTACCGCGACGTCCCCGGGGTGGCCGCCAGGTCCGGCACCGACACCTTCGTGGCCGCCCGGCTGTGGATCGACAACCCCCGCTGGCGCGGCGTGCCGTTCTATCTGCGCACGGGCAAGCGGCTGGCGGAAACCAGGCAGCGGGTCAGCCTGATCCTGCGCGAGCCGACCGGGCCGCTGGCCGGGCAGCTGCCCAGCGAGTCGAACGTGCTGTCCTTCTCCCTCGCGGGCGACGGTGAGATCGACTTGTCCCTGGTGGCCAAGAAGCCGGGTCCGGCCCTCGACCTCGACCACGGCACCGTCTCGCTCCCGCTGTCCAGCCTGCCTGGCGCAGACCCGCTGCCGCCGTACGTCCGGCTGATCCACGACGCCCTCATCGGCGACCGCTCGCTGTTCACCCGCCCGGACGGGCTGGCCGCGGTGTGGAAGGTGGCCACCCCGCTGCTGTCGCACCGGCCGCGGGTCGCGCCCTACGCGCCGGGCTCGTGGGGACCGGCCAAGGCGGCCAAGCTCATCGCGCCGGGCCGCTGGCTGCTCGGCCAGTGATATTCAGTTGCGGGGCGAGGGTGACGTGATCCCATAGGACGCGCCGGGAACGGATCCGCGCCCGCTCGAAGCCGACGACGGCGATGGCCAGCACCTCGGCCCGCCGGAAGGTGGGCTCGACCTGCGGAGTCCTCCGGTGCTGCCGTCGGTGTCGGGTTACCGGGAGGTCGGTTTACCGGGAGGAATGTCGGCGGCCGGAGGTAGCGTGGGCCGCGTGCTCGAGTCGTTTCATCCCGCCGTGCGTGCCTGGTTCGAGGGCCGGTTCCCGGCCGGGCCGACCGAGCCGCAGGCCGCGGGGTGGCGGGAGATCGCCGCGGGCCGCCACACGCTGATCGCGGCGCCGACCGGGTCGGGCAAGACGCTGGCGGCGTTCCTGGTCTGCATCGACCGGTTCTACCGCGCCCATGATCTGCACTGCCCGCACGATCTGTACTGCGGGCACGAACCCGGGGCGCCGGACGAGGCGACCGACGGGGCACCGGTTGGCTCCGGGCCGCAGGTGGTGTACGTGTCGCCGCTGAAGGCGCTGGCAACCGACATCCAGCAGAACCTGGAGGCGCCGCTGCGCGAGATCGCCGCGGTGGCCGGCCGGCTCGGGCTGAGCGCGCCGGACATCCGGGTCGCGGTCAGGACGGGAGACACGGCCGCCGCCGAACGGGCGGCCATGCTCAAGCACCCGCCCGACATCCTGATCACCACCCCGGAGTCGCTCTACCTGCTGGTGACCGCCGAGCGGAGCCGGTCCATGCTGCGCAGCGCCCGGACCCTCATCGTGGACGAGATCCACGCGGTGGCCGGAAACAAGCGCGGCTCGCACCTGGCCCTCACCCTGGAGCGGCTGGCGCACGTGGCGGAGCAGCCGGTGCAGCGAGTGGGCCTGTCCGCCACCCAGCGGCCGATCGAGGCCATCGCCCGGCTGCTGGTCGGGGCGGGCCCGGACCGCGACAACCAGGACGGGACACCCCGCTGCGCGATCGTGGATTCCGGCCACCGCAGGCAGCTGGACCTCGCCCTGGAGCTGCCCGACGACGAGCTCGGCGCGGTCCCCACCGGCGGGCAGATGGCCGAGATCCTGGACATGATCGCGGGCCACGTGACCAGCCACCGGACCACGCTGGTGTTCGTCAACACCCGGAGCATGGCCGAGCGGGTCGCCCACCAGCTGGGGGAACGGCTCGGCGATGAGCTCGGGGGCGAGGTGGCCGCGCACCACGGGTCGCTGTCCCGGGGCCGCAGGCAGCGGGTCGAGGCCCGGCTCCGCGCCGGGGACCTGCGGGCCCTGGTGGCCACGGCCTCCCTCGAGCTCGGCATCGACGTGGGACCGGTGGAGCTGGTGTGCCAGATCGGCTCACCGCGCAGCATCGCCACCTTCCTGCAGCGGGTGGGCCGCTCGAACCACACCCGGACCGGGACACCGTCCGGGCGGCTGTACCCGACCACCCGTGACGAGCTGGTTGAATGCGCCGCGCTGCTGCGCGGCGTGCGCCAGGGACGGCTGGACGCCATCGTCATCCCGGAACGGCCGCTGGACATCCTGGCCCAGCAGATGGTGGCCGAGTCGGCCGCCGAGCCGTGGCCGGAAGATGAGCTGCTCGGCCTGGCCCGGCAGGCGGCGCCGTTCCGGGACCTGTCCGCCGAGGACTTCGAGGACATCACCGACCTGCTGGCCGAGGGGATCCGGACCGGCCGCGGCCGCCGCGCCTACTACCTGCACCGCGACCGGGTGAACGGCACCGTCAAGGGCCGCCGCGGCGCCCGGCTGGCCGCGCTGACCTCGGGCGGGGCCATCCCCGAGCTCGGCGACTTCCGGGTCGTGGCCGAACCCGACGAGGTCCAGATCGGCACCGTCCACGAGGAATGGGCGGTGGAGAGCAGGCCGGGTGACGTCTTCCTGCTCGGCACCCACTCCTGGCGCATCCGCCGGGTGGAGCCGGGCACGGTGCGAGTGGTGGACGCGAACGGCGCACCGCCCTCGGTACCGCACTGGCAGGGGGAGGCGCCCGGGCGCACCCGGGAGCTCTCCGAAGAGGTCTCGGCGCTGCGGCAGGTCGTCGCGGACACCGAACCCGCCGAGGCCAGGCGATGGCTCGAGCAAGAGTGCGGGATCGGGACGGCCGCGGCCGACACCATCGTCGGCTACCTGCGGGCCGGGCTGGCCGCGCTCGGGGCACTGCCGACCATGGACGCCATCATCCTGGAGCGTTTCTTCGACGAGGCCGGCGGGATGCAGCTCGTCGGGCACGCGCCCTTCGGCGCGCGGGTGAACCGCGCGTTCGGGCTGGCCCTGCGCAAGCGGTTCTGCGTCACGTTCGACTTCGAGCTGCAGGCGGCGGCCAGCGACAACGCCATCCTGCTGTCGCTCGGGCCGCAGCACAGCTTCCCGCTCGACCGGGTGCCGAAATTCCTCGCCTCCAAGACCGTGGAGCAGGTGGTCCGGCAGGCCGTGCTGACCTCGCCGTTGTTCCAGGCCCGCTGGCGGTGGAACCTGAACACGTCGCTGACCATCCTGCGGATGCGCGGCGGGCGCAAGAACCCGCCGGCCATCCAGCGGATGGAGGCCGACGACCTGATGGCGGCGGTGTTCCCGACGCTGGCGGCCTGTCAGGAGAACGTGGCGCCAGGCCCGATGGAGATCCCCGATCACCCCCTGGTCCGGCAGACGCTGGAGGACTGCCTGCACGAGGCGATGGACATCGACGGGCTGCGGGAGCTGGTGGCCGGGATCGAGGCCGGCCGGATCGCGGTCATCACCCGGGACACCACCGAGCCGTCGGTGCTCGCCCACGAGATCCTCAACGGCCCGCCGTTCACCTACCTGGACGACGAGACGGAGGCAGCAAACCGCCGGAGTCGGCAGGTGCAGATCCCCCGCGGGCTGCCGGTGGCGGCCCGCGACCTGGCCCGACTGGACCCCGGCGCGATCGAGCGGGTCAGGGACCAGGTCCGGCCGCAGCCGCGGGACGCGGACGAGCTGCACGACCTGCTGATGACGCTGTATGTGATGCGGCCGCGGCGGGAGTGGGACGGTTGGTTCTCCGAGCTCGCGGCGGCTGGGCGGGTGGCGGTGATTCCAGTGGGCGGGGGGACGCTGTGGTGCGCCATGGAACGGCTCGCGGTGCTCGGGGGGTTGCTTCCTACCGAGGCTGCGCGGGCCGGGACGGCATGGTCGGACGTGAAACCCATGGATGCGGAGACCGCGGCGGCGGAGATGCTGCGCGGGCACCTGGACGTGTCAGGTCCGTCCACGGCGGACGACCTGGCTCAGGCCACCGGCCTGCCAAAAACGGACGTGACCCTCGCGCTGATCCGGCTGGAGAACGAGGGCTTCGCGCTGCGCGGCCGCTTCACCCACCCGGACGGCCCACAGGAGGAATTCTGCGCCCGCCGGATCCTGACCCGGATCCATGCGTACACCCGGCAGCGCAAGCGGAACCAGGTCGAGCCGGTCACGCCCCGGGACTTCATGCGATTCCTGCTGCGCTGGCAGCACGTCACCGCGGACACCCGGCGGGAAGGCAGCCGCGGCGTGCTCGCCGTGGTCGAGCAGCTGCAGGGCTTCGAGCTGGCCGCCGGGGCCTGGGAGAAGGCCATCTTCCCGGCCCGGGTGACCGGGTACCGCCGGGAGTGGCTGGACGAGGTGTGCCTGGATGGCGGCGTCACCTGGGGCCGGCTGTCGGTCCGCGCCGACCCGGACGAACTGCCCCGGCGCGGCGGCCTGACCCCGTCCCGAGCCACGCCGGTCACCCTGACGATCCGCGACGACCTGCCGTGGCTGCTGCGGGCGGCCCGCGGCGACCTCCGGCCCGCGGAGCCGGGACCGGGCTGCACCAGCGACGTGCTCGGCGCGCTGCGGGAGCGCGGCGCGCTGTTCCCGCCCGACCTGGAGACGCTGACCCGGCGGCTGCCGGCCGAGATCGAGGAGGCGCTGTGGGACGGCGTGGCCCGCGGGCTGATCACGGCGGACGGTTTCCGTGCCGTCCGGTCGCTGTTCGCCCGCCGCGCCACCCAGAGCGCTCCCGGCCGGCACCGGCTCCGCCGCGGCAGCCAGCTCAGCTCGAGGACGGCCGGCCGGTGGTCCCTGCTGCCCGAGCCCGCGGCCGGGTGCGACCCGGACGACCTGGCCGAGGCGGTCGCCGAACAGCTGGCGGCCCGCTGGGGCGTTGTGTTCCGCGACCTGGCGACCCGGGAGAACCTCGCCGTGCCGTGGCGCGAGGTGCTGTGGGCGCTGCGGCGGATGGAGGCTCGCGGTACGGTCTGCGGCGGGCGCTTCGTCACCGGGTTCAGCGGCGAGCAGTTCGCGCACCCCGACGCGGTGGCCATGCTGCGCGACATCAGGAAACGGCCGCGGAACGGGGAGACCATCCTGCTCTCCGCGGCGGACCCGCTGAACCTGACCGGGATCGTGCTGCCCGGCCCGCGCATCCCGGCGGTGCTGACGAACACCGTCAGCTACACCGACGGGGTCGTCACGTCATCCGAGGGCCTCACCGCCTGACCTCCACCGGGGTGCCGCGGAGCACCCTGGCCGTCCTGGACGGCCAGGGTCACGAGGCCATCGACACCGCGCCTGACCTGCTCGTGAGTCGGCTAGCCGCGTTTTTCAGCTACTAACGGTGTCCGCGCGGTGCGGCAGCTTCCAGCCCGGACGGACGAAGTGACACGTGTACCCGTTCGGGTAGTGCTCGAGGTAGTCCTGGTGCTCGGGCTCGGCCTCCCAGAACGGCCCGGCCGCCGTCACCTCGGTGACCACCTTGCCCGGCCACAGGCCGGACGCGTCGACGTCGGCGATCGTGTCCTCGGCGACCTTCTTCTGCTCGTCGCTGAGGTAGAAGATGGCCGACCGGTAGCTCGTCCCGATGTCGTTGCCCTGCCGGTTGCGCGTGCTCGGGTCGTGCACCTGGAAGAAGAACTCCAGCAGGTCCCGGTAGGAGAGCTTGTCCGGGTCGAAGATGATCTCGAGAGCCTCGGCGTGCGTGCCGTGGTGCCGGTAGGTCGCGTTCGGCACGTCGCCGCCGCTGTACCCGACCCGGGTGGAGATCACCCCCGGGAGCTTGCGGACCAGGTCCTGCATGCCCCAGAAGCAGCCGCCGGCCAGGATCGCCTTCTCAGTGCTCATGATGTACTCCCGGTGTCGTCGAACAGCTTGCGGTAGGCGCCGTAGCCCTCGCGCTCGAGGTCGTCGAGCGGGACGAAGCGCAGCGCCGCGGAGTTGATGCAGTAGCGCAGGCCCCCCGCCTCGGGCGGTCCGTCGGGGAACACGTGGCCGAGGTGGCTGTCCCCGTGGGTCGAGCGGACCTCCGTCCGGACCATGCCGTAGCCGGCGTCGGTGTGCTCCACCACGTTGCCCGGCTCGATCGGCACGGTGAAGCTCGGCCAGCCGGAATGGCTGTCGTACTTGTTGACCGAGGCGAACAGCGGCTCGCCGGACACGACGTCCACGTAGAGGCCTGGCTCCTTGTTGTCCCAGAACTCGTTCCTGAACGCCGGCTCGGTGCCAGCCTGCTGGGTGACCCGGTACTGCTCCGGGGTCAGCCCGGAAACCGCCTCGGGGTCCTTGCGGTAGGTGTCCGACACGTCAGCTCCTTCACCGATGATGCCGCCCGCTGGTTGCGAGCGTGCAAAGGTTGCGGGCGCGCAAGCGCGCCATGGGTGGAACCGCGCGCGGCCCTCGGCTATTTCATCTCGGCGGCCGCCTCACACCGGCTGCACCTCCGGCTGGACGGTGCCCGGCCGGAACGGATAGATCAGCAGCTTGTGGTGGCCGAGCCGGTATACGTCCGCGAGGAGAAGGTGCAGCTCGTTGAGCGCTTCGGCCTCGAGCCTGCGGGCCAGCCGCTCCGGGTCGCCGACGTCGTACTTGCGTGAGTTCTGCGTGGCCGGGTGCATATGCAGCGATTCCTGCAGCCGCTCCGGAGTAGTGTCCAGGCTGATCAGCCGCACCATGCTGATCTTATGCGCGATGGATTCCCGCCAACTGTCCAGTTCCTCGCGCGCCTTTTCATCTTTTATCCGGCCTTCCACCTGGTCGCAATAATATTTGGCGGCGGCCGATATCCATTGCGGTTTCTCCGCGGCCGCGCGGAGCCGGGTGTCACACCAGTCCTCCATGTCGTCGCCCATCCGGTCGTAGAGCCGGCCAAGCGGCAGCGTCAGCCGGGCGGCCAGCGGCTTCGGGACCAGGTGCCGGTCGCGCCGGACCAGTGTGGTCAGCCACAGCGCGCTCGGCACGACGAGACCGACGTAGGCGGCCCGGATATGGTGGCTAGCCGCGACGAGCAGCAGGCCCAGGCCGGTGGATACCAGGGCGGTGGCCACGACGATGAGGACGGCCCAGGTTCGGGCGCGAGGCCCGAACGGAGGGCCGACTCCCCGGCAGCGGAGCTGCAGGAACCCGTAGGCCGAAAGCAGCGACAGGACAAACGTCCCAACCACACCAACGACCCAGCTAGGCATATCCCAGCCCTCTCGCCTAACGCCTGCGCCAGCCCGGAAAAGGGCCGCCGTCCCGGTCAATATGCTTTCAGGTCATTAAGGGGTCTACCTAGATTTTATCCCCGCCGTCACGGCTGCCTGCGGCCACCCAGCCCGCTCAATATTATGATAACGTTTCTATAACGATCAGCCGCAGCGGGTTATTCGGCCCTAGCGTCGGCGAGACTTTAGGCATAGCTATACGTTTAGCTAAAGCTAAGGCAACGACAGCTACCGACGCGGCGGGTCTGGCCGCAGCGAGTGGAGGCACCGATGGGCTTCAGACTAGGCGTATCGCCAGACCAGCGGGCCGCAGAGGCCAAGATCGACGAAGAGCTGCACGGCCTGGTCACGCAGCTGACCAACGAGGTCACCTGGCACATGCGCGAGCGCGGCCTGACCCGGGCGGACCTCGCGGCCCGCATGGGCGTCTCGCCGGGGCGGGTCAGCCAGATCCTTGGCGGCGGTGAGAACCTCACGCTCCGGACGCTGGCCGCGCTGGCCACCGCCCTCGATGCCCGCTTCGACTTCGAGCTCAGCAGCCCCAAGTCGGGGGACGCGTACACCAGCCGCGACGCGGCGGAGGCCGAGGCCGCGCCGTCCCAGACCTCGAACCGGCATTCCTTCCCGCGGGCTCAGCACCACCAGGGCGCGCCCCGCCGGTAGGTCCTGCCCGGCGCCGGGCACGTGCCGTTGGGCGGGTTAGTTAACCTAAGCGAAACACCGTTTGTCTTATGGTGCAGCTATGCGGTTGACCGAACACGAGCGGGAACGACTGCTCATCACGCTGGCCGCGGACGTGGCCGAGCGGCGCCGGGGGCGGGGCCTGAAGCTGAACCATCCCGAGGCGGTCGCCATCCTGACCTCATACGTGCTCGAGGGCGCCCGCGACGGCCGGACGGTGGCCGAGCTGATGTCCAGCGGCCGCGAGGTCCTGCGCCGCGACGACGTCCTGCCCGGCGTGCCCGAGATGCTGGATTCGGTGCAGGTCGAGGCCACGTTCCCGGACGGCACCAAGCTGGTCACGCTGCACCGGCCGATCCGGTGAGGAGGTGGCGGTGATCCCCGGCGAGATCCTCACCCCGGACGGGACGATCGAACTCGGCGCCGGCCGGGAGCGCGTCACGCTGACCGTCGAGAACGCCGGCGACCGGCCGATCCAGGTCGGCTCGCATTACCACTTCGCCGCGGCCAACCCGGCGCTGTCCTTCGACCGCCGCGCGGCCCGCGGCTTCCGGCTGGACATCCCGGCCGGCACGTCGGTGCGGTTCGAGCCGGGCGTGTCGCGCGAGGTGTCCCTGGTGGCGCTGGCCGGAGCGCGGGTGATCCCGGGCCTGCGGGCCGAGTCGGCGGGACCTATTGATGACTGACGTCTCCCGGGCCAGGTACGCGGCCCTGTACGGGCCGACCGCCGGCGACCGGGTGCGGCTGGCCGACACCGACCTGCTGATCGAGGTGACCGAGGACCGGTGCGGCGGGCCGGGGCCGCTGGCCGGGGACGAGGCGATCTTCGGCGGCGGCAAGGTGATCCGCGAGTCGATGGGCCAGTCCGTCGCCACCCGCGCCGAGGGCACCCCCGACCTGGTGATCACCGGCGCCGTGGTGCTCGACCACTGGGGAGTGATCAAGGCCGACATCGGCGTCCGCGACGGCCGGATCGTCGCGCTGGGCAAGGCCGGCAATCCCGACACCATGGACGGCGTCACGCCGGGCCTGGTCATCGGCCCGTCGACGGAGGTGCTCGCGGGCAACGGCCTGATCCTGACCGCGGGCGGTATCGACAGCCACGTGCACCTGATCGCGCCGCAGCAGATCCCGGTCGCGCTGGCGGCGGGGATGACCACGCTGATCGGCGGCGGCACCGGCCCGGCCGAGGGGACCAAGGCGACCACGATCACGCCCGGCGCGTTCTGGCTGGAGATGATGCTGGCCGCGACCACGCAGTGGCCGGTCAACATGGTGCTGCTCGGCAAGGGGAACACGGTCAGCGCCGAGGGCCTGTGGGAGCAGCTGCGGGCCGGCGCGGCCGGGTTCAAGCTGCACGAGGACTGGGGCTCCACGCCGGCCGCCATCGATGCCTGCCTCACCGTGGCCCAGGCGGCCGGCGTCCAGGTGGCGATCCACACCGATACCCTCAACGAGGCCGGCTACCTGGAGTCGACGCTGGCGGCCATCGGCGGCCGCCCGATCCACACGTACCACACCGAGGGGGCCGGCGGCGGCCACGCGCCGGACATCATCAAGGTCGCCGCGCACCCGAACGTGCTGCCGTCCTCCACCAACCCGACCCGCCCGTACACGCGGAACACGCTCGACGAGCACCTCGACATGCTGATGGTCTGCCACCACCTGAACTCCTCGATCCCGGAGGACCTGGCCTTCGCCGAGTCGCGCATCCGGCCCTCGACCATGGCGGCCGAGGACGTCCTGCACGACCTGGGCGCGATCTCGATGATCGGCTCGGACTCCCAGGCCATGGGCCGGATCGGCGAGACGATCATCCGGACCTGGCAGACGGCCCATGTCATGAAACAGCGCCGGGGCACACTGCCGGGCGACGGCCCCGCCGACAACATGCGCGCCCGGCGCTACGTCGCGAAGTACACCATCGGGCCGGCCGTGACGCACGGTCTTGACGGCGAGATCGGTTCGGTCGAGCCGGGCAAGCTGGCCGACCTGGTGCTGTGGGAGCCGGCCTTCTTCGGCGTCCGGCCGCACGTGGTGCTGAAGGCCGGCGTGATCGCCTGGGCCGCCATGGGCGACGCGAACGCGTCCATCCCGACCCCGCAGCCGCGGCTGCCGCGGCCGATGTTCGGCGCCTTCGGCGCGATGCCGGCCCGGCTGGGCGTGCATTTCGTCTCGCCCGCCGCGCTCGAGGCCGGCCTGGGCGAGCGCTGGCCGGGCGAGCGGCGCCTGGTCCCGACGAAGGACGTGTCCGGCCTGTCCAAGGCCAGCCTGCCGGAGAACGACGCGCTGCCGCTGATCGACGTCGACAGCGAGACGTTCGCGGTGCGCGTGGACGGCGAGCTCATCGAGCCGCAGCCGGCCACGGAACTGCCGATGGCCCAGCGCTACTTCCTGTTCTGAGCGATGAACGCGCTGCTGCTGCTCCTGCTCGACTCCCGGGCACCGGCCGGAACGCACCACCACTCCGGCGGGATGGAGGCCGCGATCACGACCGGGCTGGTCACGGGGCTGGCTGACCTGGAGGACTTCTGCCGGGCGAAGCTGCGGACTTCGGCCCGGGTCGCGGCCGCGTTCGCCGCCGCCGCCAGCCGGCTTCAATCCATCGATCCCGAACGGGCCGGGTCACCCGCCCCGGCTCAGCTAGGGGCCCGGGAATGGGCCCGGAAATCGGCCCAGCAATGGGCCCGGGAATGGGCCCAGCAATGGGCAGAGCTCCACGCCGAGTTCGAGGCGCGCACGCCGTCCGAGGCGACCCGCGCGGCGTCGCGCCAGCTCGGCGGGGGGCTGCTGCGCCTGCTCCGTTCGGTCCTGCCTGAGGCGGACCTGGTGACGCCGTGGACCCTGTGCGCGGGAGCCGCGCCGCACCATCCGCTCGTTCTCGGCGCTGGTGTTCACCTGGCGGGCGGGACCCCGGAGCTGGCGGCGCGGGCGGCGGCCCTGGCGGCGTGCGCCGGCCCGGCCAGCGCGGCGGTCCGGCTGCTGGGCCTGGACCCGTTCGCCGTGCAGGCCATGCTGGCCCGGCTGGCCCCCGGCATCGACGAGTGTGCCGCGTTCGCCGCCCAGTGCGTCACCCAGGGCGCCTCGTGGGCGCCGTCGGCGCTGCCGGCCGACGGGGCGCCGGCCCTGGACCTGCTCGCCGACTACCATCTCACCGCGGAGGTGCGTCTGTTTGCATCCTGAACCACATGGCCACGCTCAGGGCCCGGCCGGGGCGCGGGTGCCCCGGATCGGCATCGGCGGGCCGGTCGGCAGCGGCAAGACGGCCCTGGTCGCCGCGCTGTGCCGGGCGCTGTCCGGCGAGCTGACGATCGGCGTCGTCACCAACGACATCTACACCACCGAGGACGCGGACTTCCTGCGCCGGGCCGGGGTGCTGCCGGACGCCCGGATCCGAGCCGTGCAGACCGGCGCCTGCCCGCACACGGCCATCCGCGACGACATCAGCGCGAACCTGGACGCGGTCGAGAAGCTGGAGGCCGAGCATCCCGGCCTGAAACTGATCCTGGTCGAGAGCGGCGGCGACAACCTGACCGCCACGTTCTCCTACGGCCTGGTGCACCGCCAGATCTTCGTCATCGACGTGGCCGGCGGGGACAAGGTGCCGCGCAAGGGCGGGCCCGGCGTCACCCGTTCGGACCTGCTCGTGGTCAACAAGACCGACCTCGCCCCGCTGGTAGGGGCGGACTTGTCGGTGATGGCGCGGGACGCGGCCGCGGTCCGCGGCGGCCGGCCCACGGTGTTCACCTCGCTGGTCGCCGACCCGGCCGCGACCGAGGTCGCGGCCTGGGTGCGGACGGCCCGTTTGGCCGTCACGCCCGCGCGATCGCCCGGGCGCCTGATGTGATCGCCCGGACCACGGGGTGATCGCCCGGACCACGGCGGTCGTCGAGGCCGGCGGCGTCCTCGGCGAACTGGCCTGCGCGCCGCCGCTGACGCTGCGGCAGGTACACGGCGCCGACCAGAGTGGGCAGGGCCGGTGCGAGCTGCGCCTGGTGGGCACCGCGGCCGGCCCGCTGGCCGGCGACGACCTGTCCATCCGGCTGGAGCTGCGGGCCGGCGCCCGCGCCACGCTTCGCGCCGCCGGGGCCAGCCTGGCCCAGGGCGGGGCGGCGGCGCTGTCGATCCGCGCGGACCTGGCCGAACGAGCCGACCTGATCGCCGACCCGGGGGCGCTGATCCTCTGCCAGGGCAGCCGGGTCGATGTCCGGCTCGAGCTGGCGCTGGGCGCGGGCGCGGCGGTCGACTGGCGCGAGCTGATCGTGCTCGGCCGCACCGGGGAACCGGCCGGGCACGCCACCCTGCGCTGGGACGTGACCCGGCTCGGCCGCCCCGTGCTGCGCCAGTTTGTCGACCTGGCGGACCCGGCGCGGGCCGGGCTGACCGCGGGCCGCCGGGTGCTCGCCTGCGCGCTGATCTCCGGCCCGGCCCTCGCGCCCCGGACCGTGGTTGCCTCGCCGGTGGCCGTGGCCCAGCGGGTCGACGAGCACACCCTGCTGGTCACCGTGCTCGACGACGACGCCGCCCAGGCGACCCGCCAGCTCGGGGACCTCTGCGACCGGGCCCGGCGTGATCCGTCGCCGGAGCGGGTGGCATAAGTCACGGCATCTGCCCCAATGAGCCAATTGATGGTATCTGGGCGAAAAGCCCATCATCCGTCACGACTATCGCTAGCTCTCAGTTCGGACCAGCCGAAGTCTGGCCTGCTGAGTTCCGGCCTGCTGAGTTCCTGCCGACTGATCCGAGGCCCGTCAATGCTGGTCAGCGGCCAAACGGGGCACTATAGTGGAAAGTTACCGGTACGGCAGGAAACGGATGTGTCCGGCCGCGACTGGTGTGCAATAAGAATTCTCCCTGAGTTTCTCCAGTCATGGGAGGTTTCATTTGCGCGTCCGCTGGTTGCCTGCATGGGGAGAGCGAAATGCGGGGTGCGGAAGTTCGTGGCGAGTCTGATGATCCTGAGGACCCGGCGGCCTCGCCCGACATGGTCGTCATCGGCCATGCGGGCATATCGATAGTCCACGCCGGGAACCTCAGCTGGACGTCCGCGGGGGGTTCAGGCTACGCGGTAGCCGCCAGCGCCGCGTCGCTCATCGGCGCCCGGGTCGGCCTGGTGGCCGCGGTCGGGAAGGACCTCGACCTCGCTCCCCTCAGGCGCCGCCATGTCGACCTGGCCGGCGTCACGGTACTGCCCGGCCCGTCCGCGAAGCTCCGTGTCCGCGAGTTCGACGACGGCACCCGCTCCTTCAGCGCCGAACTGGGCGTCGCGGCCACCGCCCGGCCCGAGACCTTCCCCCCGCGCTACCTGGATGCGAGCCACATCCACCTCGGCACCGCGCCGCCCGACCAGCAGCTGACGTGGCTGGAGTACCTGCACGACCGCGATTGCCGGGCCCAGATCTCGGCCGACATGTTCGAGCACTACGTGGCCACCTATCCCACCGCCTCGCGAGAGGTATGCGACAGCGTCGACCTGATCTTCATGAACCAGGTCGAATACGACGGCCTGTACGGGGACGCCCAGCTTCCCGTGCCCAAGGCGCCGCTCATCGTCAAGCGCGGATCCTCCGGCGCGCGCCTCATCGTGGACGGTCATCCGCAGGAGGTGGAGGCCGGCCAGATCCAGGTGGTGGATCCGACAGGCGGCGGCGAGATCCTGGCTGGCGTGTTCCTCGCGCTGCGGGCCGACGGGCAACCCGAGCGCCGGGCCCTGAAGTACGCGGTTCGCGCCGCGGCGAGCTGCGTAGCGGACTACGGCGTGACCGGCTCGCACCTGACCGCGGAACTCGAGGCCATCCGCCGCGAGATCCTCGGGTGACGCGGGAAACAACGGGGAATACAACCCTGGCTGATAGCCTTGCATCCAAGGTGGCGATCTTCGCCGCCGCTCCGCGGGCGAGCAGCCCGCCGGTCGCCGTGTGAGCAGTTCGGCTGAGACCAGCCGTTCGCCGTTGTCATCTGTCGAGCATGCGACCTCCGAACCACCGATGGAGTTTTCTGCATGCCCCACAGTTCCAGGCGTCCGCGCACGTCCTCCGACCGCTACGGCCGAGGCGGCGAGCGCGGCACCAGGCGGCGCGGCCCGGCCGCGGCTAAGCACCCCCGGGCCCCCCGGCCGCAACGCGCTCAACCGCAGTCCGAGCTTGATCTCGCCCTGGACGCTGCCGCCGCGGCGCCGCAGCCGACGGCGGCCACGTTCGCCGAGCTCGGCCTGGACCCCCGGCTGGTCCGGGCGCTCGAGGCGCGTGACATCCGCGAGCCGTTCGCGATCCAGGCCCGGGCGCTTCCCGATGCGCTGGCCGGCCGCGACGTGCTCGGTCGCGCCCAGACCGGGTCGGGCAAGACGCTGGCCTTCGGCCTGCCGCTGCTGACCCGGCTCGCGGGGGGCCGGCGCCGCGAGAAGGCCCCGCGCGGCCTGGTCCTCGTCCCGACTCGCGAACTCGCACAGCAGGTCGCCGACGCGCTAGAGCCGCTGGGCCGCTGCGTCGGCGTGAGCATCACCACCGTCTACGGGGGCGTGTCCATCAGCAGGCAGATCGCCCGCGTGCGCGGCGCCGACGTCGTCGTGGCGACGCCAGGCCGGCTCATCGACCTGCTCGAGCGGCACGCCATCACGCTCTCGGACATCCAGGTCACCGTGCTCGACGAGGCGGACCACATGGCCGACCTGGGCTTCATGCCCGCGGTCACCCGGATCCTCGACGAGACGCCCCCCGGCTGCCAGCGGATGTTCTTCTCCGCGACCCTGGACCGCGGCGTGGGCCAGCTAGTGACCAGCTATATCAGTGATCCCGCGCTGCACGCGGTGACCTCCTCGACCGATTCCGGGCCCGCCGAGCACCGGGTGCTGGTCCTGTCCGCACAGGACAAGGTGCCGGTCGCGGCGGAGATCGCCAGCCGCCCCGGGCGGACGCTCTTCTTCGTCCGCACCAAGCACGGCGCGGACCGGCTCGCCAAACAGCTGTCCCGGGCCGGAGTTGAGGCCGCGGCCATTCACGGTGACCGCAACCAGAGCCAGCGGCAGCGGGCCCTTGACGCGTTCACCGCCGGGCATCCCCGCGTCCTGGTCGCCACCGACGTCGCGGCCCGCGGCATCCACGTGGACGACGTCGACCTGGTCGTGCAGTTCGACCCGCCGAACGACCACAAGGATTACCTGCACCGCTCCGGCCGCACGGCCAGGGCCGGGGCCTCCGGCATGGTCATCGCGCTGGTGGAGCGCGGGCAGGTCCGTGATCTCCAGCGGCTGCACGACGCGGCGGGTGTCACCGCGGCCAGCGACGAGGTGGCGACCGGAGACCAGGTCGTCCGGCAGATCGCTACATCGGGAACCCCGGTTCCCCCGCCGCCGTCCGCACCTGCGGCCAGGGTCGCCGCGCGCGGCCTGCCGGGCCAGGCTCGCCGCTCGGGCAGCGGCCGCCGCGCGCCCCGTCCCGCGGCCACCTGGGACGGCGCCGCCCACGGTACCGCGAAGCCAGCTCGCCGGCCCCAGAACGCGCACCGGGCCCAGTACGCCAAGAGGTCTGCCTAAGGCACAGGGCACCGGCACTGCCGCGGCCGGGAACACATCCCGATATAAGTTAGTTGTTATAAAGCAACTAACTTGATGGAGTACTCGTGCCGTCCGCTTCACCCCAGCAAGCCGCTAGGACCGGGCCGCGCTACAAGTGGATCGCGCTGTCCAACACCACGCTGGGCATGCTGATGGCGACCGTCAACTCCTCCATCATGCTGATCGCGCTGCCGGACATCTTCCGCGGCATCGGCGTCAACCCGCTGCAGCCGGGGAACACCACCCTGCTGCTCTGGCTGCTGATGGGGTACCTGGTGGTCACCGCCGTGCTGGTGGTCAGCTTCGGGCGGCTCGGTGACATGTTCGGCCGGGTACGGATGTTCAACCTCGGGTTCGCGATCTTCGCCCTGGACATCGCGTTCGACTTCGCCATCGTGGCCTGCCTGGTCGCGGCGGTGGCGTCGCTGCTGCGGGGCCGCAGGTACGTGCACGAGGAGCACGGCGGCCAGCACGAGCCGGCCGTGTCAGGTGCTGCCCTGTCAGGTACTGCCCCGTCAGATGCTGCCCCGTCAGGTGATGACGACCTGGAAGGTGGCCAGGCTGGGGTCCTCCGCGTAGGCGATGCGGCCCCCGTCGGCCGCCACCTCGCGCAGCGCCGCTAGCGCCTCGGCGGTGATGAGCTCGCCCGGCGCCAGCACCGGCACGCCGGGCGGGTACGGGGCGATGAGTTCGGCGCTGATCCGGCCCACGGCGGCGCTGGCCGCGACGGTCTCGTTCGGCGCGAAGAACGCCTCCCGGGGCGCCAGCACCGTCTGCGGCCGCACCGTCCACGCCGCGGTTGCGGCCGGCCGCCGCGGCTGGCCACGGTGCCGTTCGATCGCGGCGATCAGCTCCTCGGTGAACGCCGCGATCTGCTCTTCGTCGTCGGCCATCGTCACGATGGGCACGATGGTGTCCCGGTCGCCCATCTCCACCGGCATGCCCGCCGCGATCAGGTCGGCCTCCACCAGGCCGCCGTGCGCCCCGGTCCCGGCCAGCAGCACGACCAGCTTGGCCGGGTCCACCCCGGGCCCGTCGAGCACGTCCACGCCGGGTACCTCGCGCAGCCGCTTGCGGGCCCCGGCCACGCCGCCAAGCAGCCGGCCGCACAACCGCTCCCCGTCCCTGGCCAGCAGCGCCCTGGCGGCGTCGATGCTCGCCATGATCGACCCGGCCGGGCTGGTGGTGTGGGTGGCGTCGAACGCGCGGTTCAGCCGGGCCGCGTCCAGCCGCTCGGTCCTGGCCAGCACCAGCGCGCCCTGGGTGTAGGCCGGCAGCGTCTTGTGCGCGCTGGTCACCATGGCGTCGGCGCCCGCCGCGATCGCGTGGGCCGGAAGGTCCGGGTGGAAGCCGAAGTAGGCGGCCCAGGCCGCGTCGACGATCAGCGGCACTCCCGCCTCGTGCGCGGCCCGGGCGTGACCGGCCAGGTCGCCGGTCGTCCCCACGTACGACGGGTCGCCGAGGATCACGCCGCAGGCACCCGGATGCGCGGCCAGCGCGTCCCGCACCGTCTGCACCGCCACCGCGGCGGGCAGGCCCGAGCCCGGGTCGATTTCCGGCCGGACCCAGACCGGCCGCAGGCCCGCCATCACCAGGCCGAGCAGCAGCGACCTGTGCAGCGTCCTTGTGATGATCACCTCCTGGCCTGGCTGGCCGATGGCCAGACAGAACGCCTGGTTGCCGTGGGTCGATCCGGCCACGGAGAACCGGCACCAGCCGGCGCCCCACAGCGCGGCCGCACGCGCCTCCGCGTCGGCTCGCAGCCGGTCGGCGTGCTTGATGGCGTCGAGCGCGCCGTAGAGCGGCGCGTCGCCCGCCACCACCGCGCCCACCAGATCCTGGTGCTGCTTGTGGCCCGGCGTGGTCATCGGCGTCAGCCGCCCGGTCTGGGCCAGCCGCATCCAGTCCAGCCAGGCGGCCAGCAGCGGGGCGTCCGCGGCCAGGCCGAGCGGGTCTCGCGGGTCAGCAGTGCTCATGATCACCTGTCTAGTGTGGCCGACCCGGCCACGGCTCTCGTCCAGGTCGGCGCCCGGGACGCGAGCGACCCGTGAGACTCCCGATACTGGCCCACCGCCCCTGCGACCCCGCAGTATTGCCATGAATGTGGCAACCTGCCCAATAAGATTGGGCAGGTTGCACCAACCATGCCATCCGAATGCGGTGCTCACAGGGTAGGAGTGGCTGAGATCGGGCCCTGCTCTGGGTGGTCTACGCGGCTGGCTGGCTGATCGCTGTTCGAGCGGAACAAGGCCGCGACCACCAGGGACTGTCCCGAGTGCACGATGAGCATCCCGATCGCCGCGCGCCGTTGCCCGGAGTGCACGGCCAAGATCGCCTCGGCCACCGAGCAGCCGCAGCCGATCAGCTAGCCGGACGCCTGGCCTGCGCTGGGATTCCGCTTTCCACTTGCTCCGCGCTGGCCTGCGCGTCCGGATGGCCGGCCTGCGCGGCGGCCTGACGTTCGGATTCCGCGTTCAGCTCGGCTCCGAGCAGGATCGCCAGCCCGGCCAGGTAGAGCCAGAAGATGAGGATGACCACCCCGGCGAACGCGCCGTACGTCTTGCCGTATGAGCCGAACTTGGCCACATAGAAGGAGAAGCCGAGCGAAGCCAGCAGGAAGATCGCCGTGCCGAGGATGCCGCCCGGGCTGACCCACTGCCAGCGGGGCGTCTCGCGGTTCGGCCCGAAGAAGTAGTAGACCGAGAACAGCAGCGTGATCAAGATGATGGTCAGCGCCCAGCGCACCACGTTCCAGATGATCGTGAACGCGGTCCCGGCGAGGCCGATGTGGCCCTCGATCCCCGACCCGATCGACGCGCCGAACACGATGAGGGCCGACGCGATGCCGCCGATCACCAGCGTGGCCAGCATGAGCGGGAACGCATACAGCCGCTTGGCCAGGAACTTGCGGTCGGCCGGCACCTCGTAGGCGATGTCGAGCCCGGTCTCCAGCGCCGCCATGCCGCCGGAGGCGCTCCACACGGCCACCACCACGCCGATGACCAGGGCGGTGAGCGAGGTGGCCGACGAGCGGTGGGTGGCCGACTCGATGGCCTGGCTGAAGACGTTCGCGGCGCCCGGCGGCAGCGTCTTCTCCAGGCCGGTGACCAGCCGGTGCACGGCGCTGCTGCTGATGTGCAGCAGGCTCGCCAGGCCGAGCAGGGCGATGAGGGCCGGGAACAGCGCCAGGAACCAGTGGTACGCCAGGCTGCCCGCGGTCATGGCGCACCTGTCGAGGCTGAACTTCTTCCCGGCGCGCTTGACCGTGTTCTTCCAGCCGGTTCCGCCGAGCTCGAGCGGTGTCTGGGGGCCACCGGATACCTCGCTCTGCGGCGGTATCGTCTCCGGGCCCTGACGGCCGGCATTGCCTTCGCTGGCGTGCCGGCCGCGCCGCGGGTTCAGCGTGGTCATGTCTTACGCCGCCTCCTGACCAGGACGGCGCCGATGATCACGGCGCCCGTGGCGGCCGCGGCGAGCGGCCAGCGGCGCCGCACCGTCTGGTTCTGTACCAGCCGGGTCTGGCGCAGCTGCCCGGACACCTCGGTGGCCTTGCTCTGGGCCCTGGTCTTCATCTCGGTCGCCTTGGCCTTCATCTCTGCGGCCTTGGCCCGGGCCCTGGCCTTCACGTCGACCTTGGCGGCCAGTCCTTCCACGGTCTCATCGAGACGCTCTCGGGTCCGTTCGATCTCCTGCTGAATTTCCGGTGCGGTCATCGGTGCGCCCTTTCCTTGATT
>WNGK01003097.1_pt1 | contig 25467 bp, 24 predicted proteins | sample 5400601 | NCBI WGS metagenome assembly WNGK01 (sample SAMN13153376, study PRJNA577476) | soil metagenome | isolation source: 60 cm soil or saprolite under Garry oak tree replicate 1 | place: USA:California | collected 2016-06-15
GATCCGCCCGTCCCTCCCTCATGAAACCGAAGTCAGCAGGCAAGGCAGGCTCGCCAGTTGCACCGGCGGTGAACCAGGTGAACCAAGTTGGCCGCTGGGAGCAGGAAGGCGGAAGTCCCACGGCGGTTGGCTCGGGGAACCATCTCATCGAAGAGCATGTTCCGGCTTCGGTGAAGGACTCTTTACGCCACGGCAGCGTTGTGATTTCAGCAATCACAAGCTGCACTAACACCTCGAATCCATCGGTTATGCTGGCTGCAGGCCTGCTAGCGAAAAAGGCGGTGGAGAGGGGTCTGGCAGTGCCGGCGTGGGTGAAGACTTCGCTGGCACCGGGATCCAAGGTTGTTCGCGACTACCTGGAGAATGCCGGCTTGACGCCGTATCTTGAGAAGCTCAAGTTCCACGTGGTTGGCTACGGCTGCACTACTTGTATCGGAAATTCTGGACCTCTGCCGCTGGAGGTTTCCCAGGCTATCGACGAGAACGACCTGGTCGTGGTTTCGGTGCTTTCAGGGAACCGGAATTTCGAGGGGCGTATCAATCCCGATGTTCGCGCCAATTATCTGATGTCGCCGCCGCTGGTGGTGGCGTTTGCGCTGGCGGGGAGAATCGACGTGGATCTGCGAAAAGACCCGCTAGGCACCGGCAAAGATGGCAAGCCGGTTTTTCTTGCCGACGTTTGGCCGACGCAGCGCGAGGTGGATGAGGCGGCCGAGCGTTCGATTTCCTCCGACATGTTTCGCAAGAGTTATGGCGAGGTTTATGAGGGAGACGACCATTGGCGCGGTTTGCCGGTTCCCAAGGGCGATACTTACGCCTGGGATGAAGGCTCAACTTACATCCGACGCGCACCTTACTTCGACGAAATGTCGCGTAAGCCCGGGGCTGTGGCAGACATTAAGGATGCCCGCGTGCTGGCGGTGCTCGGGGACAGTGTGACTACCGACCATATCTCGCCGGCGGGTTCGATCAAGAAAGATAGCCCCGCAGGCAAATATTTGCAGGCGCATGGCGTGAAGCCTGCGGATTTCAATTCATACGGTTCGCGGCGAGGGAATCACGAAGTAATGGTGCGCGGCACGTTCGCCAATGTGCGCCTGCGCAACAAAATGGTGCCCAACCTCGAAGGCGGATTCACACGCCACCTGCCCGACGGCGAGGAGATGTCGATCTTTGAGGCATCCGAAAAATACATTGCCGAAGGCGCGCCGCTGGTGATTCTTTCCGGGAAAGAATATGGCTCGGGTTCTTCGCGCGACTGGGCGGCGAAAGGGCCGCTTTTGCTCGGAGTCCGCGCGGTAATCGCTGAAAGTTACGAGCGCATTCATCGGTCAAACCTGGTCGGGATGGGAATTCTGCCGCTGCAGTTTTTGCCAGGAGAGAGCGCCGAATCGCTTGGTCTGACGGGAGAAGAAGTTTTCGAGATCAGCGGAATTCGCGAGCTGGTCGATAACTTCGGTTCCGGACAGCGGGTGAAGGTTCGTGCGAGCGCGAAGGAATTCCAAGCTGCGGTGAGAATTGATACTCCACAAGAGGCGCTTTACTATGCCAATGGCGGGATCTTGCAGTATGTGTTGAGGCACCTGCGGGCGGGGAAGCCGGCGTTACAACCGGCCGGGGCATGAGGAATGAGTTTCTCCTTCGGAGCAACGATAACTGCGCTTGCGATCACGTCCTTGTGTTGTCTGAGTGGACTCGCACAGAACGAGACGCGATCGAAGTCTTGCGGGCACGGCGACGACCAGCATGAGCAAGTGCTGGACGCGTACTTTGCCAATGCACGAGGTAGTAGCTCCTCGGCGGTTGTGCTGCGTGTTTACGGCAGCCTTTCACGTGAGTACGAAATCGTGATCGATCCGCATGTTTCAACTCACACGATTTTCCGTTATACACCCGGGAAGTCGATTTGGGGCGACGCTTCCGATGGTCTCTACCGGGAAGCACAGGACTCTTGCTGATTACGAAGCGAGGGCGACGAAGGTGCCTGTCACAAAAAACTCAGCCGACGTTCCCGAGGCGATGTTGCTGGATCTCATGGTCCGAGCGAAGGCTATCGACACTTCTATTTGCGAGCGCCTTCCACTCAAAGATTCCAAAGGGCAGGAGCACCTCATTGAAGGCGCGCCGTGGCTCGAAATAATTGTCGATGGCGGTCGCAGCCGCACAGCGGTAACGGACACGAGTGGATTCGATTACATAATCAGCCAAAATCCTGTTTTGTTGCAGTGGGCGCTCGACTTACAGAAGGTGTCCAAGGTGCGGTGATCCGACCGCTAGTCATCACCCTCCCGCTGCTATAATCAAAAATTGCCCTCATGCCACAGCAGCGCCTGATTCGCTCCACTACAGTTTTGTGCGTCCGCCGCAACGGCAGCGTTGTTATGGCCGGGGACGGACAGGTCACGCTCGGCGAAGCGGTCATCAAGCATTCGGCGAAGAAAATCCGGCGGTTGTATCAGGACAAAATTCTCGCCGGGTTTGCCGGATCTACCGCTGACGCATTTTCGCTCTTTAGCCGCTTTGAAGCGAAGCTGGAGCAGTATCATGGCAACATTGGGCGGGGCGCGGTGGAGTTGGCCAAGGACTGGCGGACGGACAAATTCCTGCGGCATCTGGAAGCGCTGCTCCTGGTTTCCGACAAAGAGCAGACGTTTCTGCTGAGCGGCCAAGGCGACGTGATTGAGCCGGACGGCGGAATTGCCGCTATCGGCAGCGGAGGGCCTTATGCCCAAGCCGCGGCGCAGGCGCTGGCCGAACACACACAGCTTTCCGCCCGGCAGATTGCGGAAGAAGCAATGAAGATTGCCGGGAAAATGTGCATCTATACCAATGACAAGGTTACGGTAGAAGAATTGTAAGTGCAGTGATCAGTGGCTAGTGGTCAGTGGCCAGTAAATTGAGCGACTAAACACTGACCACTGATCACTGACAACTGAGGTTTATGGCTATTTATCTCCCCGCAACTGCCGACGAAGAACAGCTCGCGCTGGATGACCTGACTCCGCGCGAGATAGTCGCTGAGCTCGATAAGCACGTTATCGGACAGCATGCCGCCAAGCGGGCCGTGGCGATCGCTCTGCGCAACCGGATGCGGCGGCAGAAACTTACTCCCGATCTTGCCGAAGAAGTGATCCCCAAGAACATCATCATGATTGGTCCGACCGGCGTCGGCAAGACCGAGATCGCCCGCCGGCTGGCCAAGCTGGCGAATTCGCCGTTCTTGAAAGTGGAAGCTTCGAAGTTTACTGAAGTTGGATACGTTGGCCGCGACGTGGAGTCCATGGTGCGCGACCTGGTTGAGATCGCCATTGACAACATTCGCGCGGAAAAGCTGGAAGACGTCTCCGATAAGGCTGAGTTGAACGCCGAAGAGCGGTTGCTGGATATTCTGCTTCCGCCTGCCGCGCCGTCGCATCCCGAGCCCGGGTTCACGCTGGAAGCATCCACCGGCGACTCGTATTCGCGCACCCGCGAAAAATTGCGCCAGCAACTACGCGAGGGCAAACTCGACGACCGCACCGTTGAAATCGATGTGCGAGAGCGAAATTTTCCGTCGTTTGAAATCATCTCCAACCAGGGCGTGGAGGAGATGGATGTCAACATTAAAGACATGCTGCCAAACATCTTCGGCCAGCGTACCAAGAAGCGGAAGATGAAGGTCAATGAGGCCTTCGAATATCTGATTCAGGAAGAAGAGCAGCGCCTGGTGGATATGGACCAGGTCACGCGTATGGCGATTGATCGCGTGGAAGATGCGGGAATTATTTTCCTGGACGAGATTGACAAGATTGCCGGACGTGAAGGCGGGCACGGGCCGGACGTTTCACGCGAGGGCGTGCAGCGCGACATTCTTCCGATCGTTGAAGGGACCACGGTCAACACGCGCTACGGCATGGTGCGCACCGACCACATTCTGTTTATTGCTGCCGGAGCTTTCCATGTGTCGAAGCCCAGCGACTTGATCCCCGAACTGCAAGGGCGCTTCCCCATCCGTGTGGAGCTGCAGTCGCTGACCATGGATGATTTCATCCGCATTCTTACGGAGCCGAAGTCTTCGTTGGTGAAGCAGTACACCGCGCTGCTTGAGACCGAAGGCGTGAAGCTGGAGTTCACCAAAGATGCGCTGGAAGAGATTGCGCGTTTTGCGTTCCGCGTGAATGAAGGCACGGAAAACATCGGCGCGCGGCGGTTGCATACCATTATGGAGCGCGTGCTGGACGAGATCAGCTTTTCTGCTCCTGAGAAAAAGGGAGAGCAATTCAAGGTTGATGCCGAGTACGTGAGCAAGACGCTGGCGGATATTGTGAAGGACCAGGATTTGAGCCGGTACATTCTTTAGAAGCAGAGGCTCGCCCGTCAACGCTTGTCCGGATGCGAAGGGTTAATCTGTTCGCCACCGCATGAGCAATCCGATTTCGAAGCTTGGGCTTGGTATGCTTGCGCTTGCTCTGGTTGCCGGCTGCGGGAGTCCGGGAGTGCCGCTGCCGCCATCGCTGGAACTGGCGCGCCCGGTCAGCGACCTGCGCGCGGTCCGCAAGGGCAACACGGTTTATCTCACCTGGTCGGCGCCGGAAGTCACCACAGACCGGCACAACATCCGGCATCCGGGGCCGACCGAGATATGCCGAGGCCTGGGAACAACCATGCCCGACTGCGATGTCGTAGTGGCGCAAATCCCTTTTGCGAAACTACCAGCCGCAACCAAAGCCGCGCCCAAATCTCAGTTGAGTTATTCCGATCAGCTTCCTGCCAAACTGCAGGCGGAAAATTCGACTTCGACGGTCGTATATGCGGTAAGGCTTCTAAATTCGTACGGGCGGAGCGCGGGGCTTTCCAATCCAGCGCAAGTGCCCGCTGCGCCCACGTTGCCGCCGCCGGCTGATTTTCAGGTCCAGGTTACGGTAGAAGGAGTGTGGCTCACCTGGAAGGCCGTTACGCCGCCCAACGACGGTCCGGGCATCCGTTACTTGTACCGCGTGTATCGCCGCGAGGCGGGGGCGACTGGGGAGACTGTGGCGGGAGAGGTCGGGTTGGCAGTTGAAAAAGAGCCCAGACTGCTCGACCATGCCTTCGTTTGGGAAAAGACTTACAACTACCGGCTCAGGGTAGTGACTGTTGTCGCACAGGAAAAGAAGACGGAGCAGCAAGTGGAGGGCGAGGATACGCCTTCGGTCACAGTCGTTGCCCATGATGTATTCCCACCTACAACGCCTACGGGATTGCAGGCGGTCTTTTCTGGACCGGGGCAAAAGCCGTTTATTGATCTTATTTGGGCGCCGAATACGGAAGCCGATTTGGCGGAGTACAACGTTTACCGGCGCGAGCAGGATAGTCAGCCGGTCAAGCTGAACTCGGAGCCGGTGAAAACGCCCTCGTTCCGGGACACGCAAGTCCTCGCCGGGCACCAGTATTTTTATTCGGTCTCTGCAGTTGACGTGCGCGGAAATGAAAGCCAGCGCTCAGAAGAAGCTAGCGAACAGGTGCCGTCGCAGTAGGCGCTGGCGTACGCATGCCCGGCGAAGATTAACGCTTGATTCTCACCTGTACGGGTGTGCCGTCGGGCAGCATGCCATCCAGCAATTCAATTTTTCCATCTCGCACAACCCCATTGAATTCCTGCAACGTCGGCTGCGATGCAGGTTGTGGCGCATGAAAAGCCTGCCGCCCTGAGCCTTCGTCCATGGCCTTATTTGCCAGTTGGTCAGCTTCTCGATTATGTCCGCGTAACACATGCTCAATCTGAAACCACTCCAGTCTCGATATGAGTTCGGTGGCCCGGGCATGGAGATCGCGCAGCGTTGGTTCCTTCACTTTGTAAATGCCCTTGATCTGGCGGACCAGGAGTTCAGAATCGCTGACCACTTTGAGGGCCCGGTGCTGGTTCTCGATGGCATATTCGAGCGCGCCGATCAGCGCCTGGTATTCGGCAACATTGTTGGTCTGCTGCCCCAAGTACTTGCTGAGACCCGCGACCCGATTGCCCTTGCAATCGTGGATTACGACGCCGTAACCTGCCGGCCCGGGATTGCCGCGCGCGCCACCGTCGGTGTGCGCGATGAGATAGGTTTCCGGAGCAGCCTTCATTGCGATCACCTTCCCGCTGCCAGCCGTGTGGCAAGCCGGGCGGGGAGATTGGCGGCGAAGATCTTCTCCTGCGCCGAACGCACGTTATAGGGTACGCGGCAGAAAGTTACCGCCCGCCGGTCCGTGTCGAACAGCGCGAAGCCGGCACGCCAATCGCCGTCGCGCGGCTGCCCGACCGACCCCGGATTGATCATATAACTCACTCCGGTTTCGAGCTCAAAATCACAGGTTTCCTTTTGTCCGACGCTGGCGTATTCGGGATGCACGGTCTCTCCAAATCCGCTACGTAGAAGGAAGGCTCCCTGAATGTGGGTGTGCCCAAAAAACGTCACGCTCACCTCGGAGCTGATCAAGGCGGGGATCGCATCTTGAATCAGGACCACATAGCGGTCTTCGTCATCGGGCGCGCCGTGCACAAACTGGAGGCCTGCGAGCTCGGGAAGGACAACCGGCCCCTGGGGGAGTGAGCGCAGCCAGTCCAGGTTTTCGCTGGAAAGTTGCGCGCGGTTCCAGAGGGCGGCAAGTCCGGCGATGGGATTAAAACTCTCCACGTCATCCAGTCCGGCAACGACCTTGTCATGATTACCGCGGACTAGTGTTCCGGTCGCCACTGTTCCGCCCAGCTCACGCGCCTTGGCTGTGACTTCATTTGGGCTGGCGCCATAGCCGACAATGTCACCCAGATTCACGATGGCATCATGCGGCGGCGCGGCCGCCAGCGAGGCTTCCAGAGCTTCCAAGTTGCTGTGAATATCACTGAGCAGGAGTATGCGCAATCGTCACCCGAGAACTTGCGATTATACGGGAGGGTTCACCACCGGGTTCATAATTGGACATCGGGCCCAGTGTCCGGCGCTGATTTCGACAAGTTCGGGAAGGTGGTCGCGGCATTTGGGGATGCGCAGATCGCAACGCGGCTCGAAGGGACATCCGCTGGGCAAGGCACCGAGCGGCGGGACCGTACCTTCGATAGTCTGAAGCGGGCGGTTGCGCTCGGTGGACAGGGTAGGCGCAGCTTCTAGCAAGCCGCGGGTGTAAGGATGCGCCGGCGCGCGGAAAATTTCTGCGCGCGGACCGAGTTCCACGAGATTTCCGGCGTACATGACAGCGACCCTATCTGCGACTTGCGAGACTACGGCCAGGTCGTGGGAGATGAAAAGCATAGTCAGCCCAAATCTCTCCCGAATTTCGGCCAGCAAATGCAGAATCTGCGCCTGAATGGTGACGTCGAGCGCGGTGGTGGGTTCATCGGCGATCAGCATATCGGGATGGTTTACGATGGCCATGGCGATCATCACTCGCTGCCGCATCCCGCCGGAGAGCTGGTGCGGATAATCGCGGGCGCGGCGTGTGGGATCGTCAATGGCTACCTCTTTCAGAGCTTCTACTGCGCGGTCCCATGAGTCTTTTTTGGAAACAGCGGCGTGAGCGCGGACTGCCTCTGCAATCTGCTCGCCGACCCGCATCACCGGGTTCAAGGCGGTCATGGGCTCCTGAAAAATCATGGAAATGCGGGAGCCGCGCAGGAGGCGCATCTGTTCAGAATCAAGGGTGAGAAGGTTTTGGGACTTGCCGCCAGTCGTAAACAGTATTTCGCCGCTCAATCTCGCCTGCGAGGGCAGCAGACGCATGATGGCGAGAGAAGTGACCGATTTTCCCGAGCCAGATTCTCCCACCAGGCCGAGAACTTCTCCGCGCGACACTGCAAAGCTGACATCGCGCACGGCGGTGAGCGCGAGCGGGGACGCAGGGAACTCGACGGTCAGGTTCCGAAGTTCGAGCAGCACACGCACATGTTAGCAGTGTCGTACCTTCGTGTACGGGAGGACGAGAGTAACTCCGCTATTGCGTTGACCAGAGTTGCCTATCCTCTATAGCTTTGGACGAGTGCCTATACTGGGCCGGGGGTGGGAGTCCGCATTGAGGGGGACCTGTCGAAGTTCCGCCGCGCTATCTCTAGCCGCAATCATTGTGGCCGCGACCGGCTGTGGATCGGGATCGTCTTCCAACGATCCGTTTTCCTCTTTTCCTCCGGCGACGACGCCGCTGGTGAAGCTGAGCACCGACACGTTCACCAATTCGACCAGCCAGCATGCCACCGAGGTTGAGCCTGACAGCTTCGCGTTCGGCTCGACCATTGTTGCCGCGTTTCAGGTGGGGAGGATTTTTAGCGGTGGAGCTTCCGACATCGGGTTCGCCATCTCGACCGACGCTGGCGCAACCTGGAAAAACGGTCTCCTGCCCGGACTCACCACGTTTCAGGGCGGAGGCGTGAATGCGGCGGTCAGCGATGCGTCGGTAATCTACGATCGCGCGCACGCGGTTTGGATCATCTCGTCGCTGACCATCGCCACCAGCGGAGCGACCCAGGTGGTCGTCAACACGTCACCGGACGGAATGAATTGGGGCATTCCGATTGCAGTGAGCCAGAGTCCTGATCCCGACAAAGACTGGATCATGTGCGACAACACGGCCACCTCAGCCTTTTACGGGCACTGCTATGTGGAATGGGACGATGTCGCACAGGGCGGCCAGATCTGGATGAGCACGTCCACCGATGGCGGCCTGACTTGGGCGCCGGCGCTGAATAATGGCCCGGGCGGTGGTGGCTTTGGACTGGGAGGGCAGCCGCTGGTTCAGCCAAATGGCACTGTCATTGTGCCGTTCCTGGGTGGGTTGCTGGGTGCCGCGATAGGATCTTTTTCCTCCACCGATGGCGGGGCAAGCTGGAGTGCGGCGGAGCAGGTTGCGAACGTCTCCGCACACCTGGTTGCGGGCGGCCTGCGGACCGACCCTCTGCCTTCGGCCCAACTGGATGCGGCCGGGAACGTCTATGTGGTGTGGCAGGATTGCAGCTTCCGCGTCGGCTGCACTTCCAATGATCTCGTCATGAGCACATCGGCGGATGGCGTGACTTGGGGCGCCCCGGCGCGCATTCTTATTGACCCGACCACCAGTACGGTCGATCACTTCATTCCCGGGTTGGGGATTGATCCCGTGACCAGCGGCGCCACGGCGCACCTAGGATTGACCTACTACTACTATCCGCAGGCAAATTGCACTGCCGCTACGTGCGCGCTTTACGTCGGATTTATTTCATCGCTCGATGGAGGCAGCACGTGGAGCTCGGCCACGCCCATCGCGGGGCCGATGGCGTTGAGCTGGCTGCCGTCAACATTCTCCGGACAGATGGCCGCGGACTACGTCGCAACCTCGTTTGCCGGAGGCAAAGCTTACGGAGTGTTTGCGGTCGCGAAAGCGAAGAGTGGGAGCACTTTCGATCAGGCGATTTATACGACCAAGGCGGGGTTTGACGTAGCGGCCGCGCAGGGAGCGTTTAGTTCAGCGGGAGAGCGGCCGGTGTTCGCGAATGCTGCTTCCAGCCGCTCTTCCGCTCGGTCTTACAATATCCACCCAATCCGCTGACTTCAGTCTAGGACCGAACGCCGGAACTCTTCAGGTCCTGCTGGGCTTGGGTCTCGCCTTTTTTGGATTCAGACTTGGGATTTACGTGCGAATCAAGCGTCTGAATTGCCTTTCCCAGGCTCATACCCTGGGTTCCAGTGCCAGCCGGGCACTTCGAGCTGCTAAGTGGCGCGGCGCCCGTCATGCCCGACCTCAGGCAATCGAAACTGAGTCCAAGGTTCTTGCTGACATGGGCTGCAGCAACGCATTGGCCCAGGTTCTTGAATCCAGCGCACGCCTTAGAGGCGGGCATCCCGGTGAGCGTCTGAATTTTGTTGCCGATCGCCGGATTCTTGCTGAGGATGCCATCTACGTTCGTCTTGTGGGTCAAAGAGCTGCCGGTGTTTGCGCTTCCTGACTTGCCATGATTGTCCAATCCTGTGCCATGGCCCATGGCAGCGCTCATGCCCATACCGCCGCTCTGCCCATGTTGGGCAAGAGCAGTCGTCGCGTACAAAACAACTGCAAGACTAAGCATTGCAATTCGTATCATCTTCATTTGAGTTGCCCTCCTTTAATTTTCGACCGGTGTTCAAAAACCATTACTGACATTCCTGCGGACCAGGCGCCCTACGTTCAAACCAAGGGAGAACGAAACTGAATTCAAAGCGTAGTGAACGCTGCGTGTGTATCCCAATTCAGCATCGAGATACGGCGTAAGACCGGCCTCCAGCCAAGTCGAGAAGCCGTTGTCGCGCGCAATATCCGCCGGCCCAGTGGTTTGCTGGCTGACCTGGAAATTACGGCCATGTGAGGCGCCAGCGCCGTTCCCGGTTGGCACTTTGCTTACCCGGCTGAAAACCGTCTGGTTGCCGAACGGCAGAATGTCATACCCCGCACCGCCCACGCTGAGCGACTTCCAAACGTCAACCTCTGCGCCTCCGCGAAAATGAGTGTTGAGCCCCAGCGTGGTATAGGGGCGCATAAAAAGCCGCGAGTCGGAAGTGGTGTTGGAAAACCCGGCTTCCAAAAAAGGTATTACCTGTGAGAACGAACGATCAAAGCGGTTCGTCCAATCAAACGTCGCCCGTCCCGTGCTTAGGCCAAGCTTGCTGTCTCCCAGCGGTGCCGACCCGGTCACCACCGAAGCGACGTTAACTGCAGGATGCAGATACTTCCACCGCAGATCCACCGACGGATTCCCTATACCACTGTCGGACGTAGTGCCCGTAGTCGAGCTGGAGGCATTTGCAAAATAAAATGGCACGCCCAAGTCCATTCCGAAGTGCTCGGTGAATGTGTATCCAATGTTGGAGTCGAGTTCATACACCTGCCCAGCCGAGTTCGTAGTGCCTCCAAACTCCACGTTGGACGTGAAGCCGGTATCTTGTGCAGCCGGCTTAGCTTGAGCAAAAGCTGACGCAGCCAGAAAAATAGTGACGATTGAGAGCATAAAAGCCCAGATAAGACGATTCTTCATGCTGATTTGCACCCCTTAATGTTTTTTGTAATGTAAGAACCGTTGTGCCCGGGAAGCATTAGTAACCATTACTGCCGCAGAAACGGCCAGGGATAAGTCTTCCCAGCCTCCCGGGTTCTTGAGAATGCATCCTCTACGTTCTTTAGGCGCGGGACAAGTAACCGAGGTACAAGCAGCAACTTCCATTTGGCCGATCCGGGAAAGCGTTCGGCAGGCAGGAAGTTATTGCAGGGAGCCCGGAAGAAATTTCCGGCGGTGAGAGTTTCTTTTACCCCGAAGCGTCACAGCGGTATATTCCCATGCTTCTTCGGCGGGTTCTTGTCGCGCTTCGTCCCCAGCATTTCGAGAGCCTGGATTAACTTCTTGCGGGTGTCGTGGGGTTGGATGACGGCGTCCACGAAACCGCGCTCGGCGGCGATGTAGGGGTTGGCGAAGCGGTCGCGGAATTCTTCAATTTTCTGTTTCCGCAGTTCTTCACGGTTGTCGGCGCGATCCAGTTCGCGGCGGTAAACGATGTCCACCGCGCCTTCAGGGCCCATGACGGCGATCTCTGCCGTCGGCCAGGCGTAGTTTACGTCGGTGCGGATGTGCTTTGAGGCCATGACACAATAAGCGCCGCCGTAGGCTTTGCGCGTAATCACCGTAAGTTTGGGCACCGTGGCTTCGGCGAAAGCGAAGAGCAGTTTGGCGCCGTGGCGGATAATGCCGCCGTATTCCTGGCTGGTGCCGGGGAGGAATCCGGGGACGTCTTCAAAAGTGATCAGCGGGATGTTGAAGCAATCGCAGAAGCGGACGAAGCGCGCGCCTTTCACCGACGCATTGATGTCCAGTGTTCCGGCCAGCACTGCAGGCTGATTGGCGACGATTCCAACGGAGCGGCCGTTTAGGCGCGCGAATCCGACGACGATGTTTTTCGCGTAGTGCTCGTGCACTTCGAAGAAGTATCGGTCGTCCACCACGGCGCGAATTATGTCTTTAATGTCATAGGGAAGATTCGACTGCGCGGGGACAATGGTGTCGAGGGCGGCGTCGGCGCGGTTAATTGGATCGGTGCAGGCTTTGCGCGGAGAATCGTCCAGATTGTTGGACGGGATGAAGCTGAGCAGCTCGCGCAGCATGGAGAGGCACTCGGCATCGTCGTGAGCGAGAAAATGCGCGACGCCGGAAGTTTCGTTGTGGGTGATCGCTCCGCCGAGTTGTTCTTTGGTGACGTCCTCGTGCATGACCGTCTTGATGACGTCTGGCCCGGTGATGAACATGTACGAGGTGTTGTTGACCATGGCGATGAAGTCCGTGATTGCCGGAGAATAGACGGCGCCACCCGCGCACGGTCCCATGACGGCTGAGAGTTGCGGCACGACACCGCTATAGAGCGTGTTGCGCAAGAAAATATCCGCATAGCCGGCGAGCGATACGACGCCTTCCTGAATGCGCGCGCCCCCGGAGTCATTCAGCCCAATCAGCGGGGCGCCGACGCGTGCGGCCATGTCCATAATTTTGACGATCTTGGCGGCGTTGGTTTCCGAAAGCGAGCCGCCGAAGATCGTGAAGTCCTGGGCGAACACAAAGACGAGGCGGTCCTCAATGCGGCCGTAACCGGTGATGAAGCCGTCGCCATAGTATTTTTGTTCGGACATTCCAAAATCAGTTGCGCGATGGGTGACGAAGCGGTCAGTTTCCTCGAACGTGCCTTCATCAAGGAGAAACTCAATCCGCTCGCGGGCCGACATCTTTCCTTCTTTATGCTGCCGTTCGCGGCGCTGTTGCCCGCCGCCGTCGTCTGCCAAGTGATCGCGACGTTTCAGGTCCTGCAGTTTTTGTTCGAGGTCCATGGCAGGGGATTATAGAAGAACCGTCGTCGGTCGTTGGCCGTCGGCCAAATCCCAGCGATTTCGCCGAGAGCTGAGTTTCCGGAATCTGCGCAGGCAACCGATTAGCGGCGAAGCCCGGCTGAACGACCGACAAAGAACGACCGACGACCAAAGACCGCAAGACCGAAGACTGACGACGAATGGCCAAATGCGCCCAGGTACTCCGGTGACTTGCCGCACTCGATCCACCGCCCTAATCTGGGCTTCACGTCAAGTACAGGAGAATCTATGTCTCGAAATAAGTGGCTCTATCTTTTATGTGCGGCAGTGCTGTTAAGCCTGGGGCCGAAGGCTTTCGCCGATCACGGGCAGGGCCGCGGGCATGCCTACGGACATGACAAGGACGACCCGGATAAAGACAAGCACGACCGCGACGATGAGCGCCAAGGCCGGGACAACGACCGGCACTACTATCGCGACCATGACCGCGATCTGCGCGGTTGGTATCAAGGGCATCGCGACCACCTGCCGCCGGGCCTGGCTAAGCGGGACGAACTGCCTCCGGGTCTGAGAAGCCGCATGCATCCTTGCCCTGTCGAGGTCGAGGGTTATTTGCCGCCCCCGCCTGTGGGCTACATACATGCCGCGATTGGCGGTCACATTGTCTTGGTCAATCGCAGAACGTTCTTTGTGCTGGATGTGTTTCACTTTGAAATGTGAGGGAAAGCCGCTCTTGGTTGTTGACTCTTGGCTGTTGGCAAAACCTATAAGCGCGGAGCTACCGGAAGCGCGGGCCCGTTACGTGGGGGTTTTCGAACGACGAAGGATTAACTTGCCTACGTCTTGGCAGGCCAACAGCCAGCGACCAAGAGCCAAGAACCGCTCTTCTATTCCATGCTCGATCCCAGCGGGTCGTAGCGGTACTTCTTACCATCCCAGAAGAGGGCTGAGGTCATCTGATCGGCACCGGCTTCCTCCACGTAGATTGCGGTCGCCGATCTTTTCTTGCTGATTTTCATTTTCTTCACCGTGATGGTTTTCACCGCCAAGTTGATGATGACGAACTTTGCTTGAGGAGTTGGCGAACGCCAGGCGTCAGGTCCCGAGCCGTGAATCACCAGCAACGCGATTCCGCGAAGCTTGGGATCGTCGGGGGCGAAGCCGGTGGTGATTCTAGGGTTGCCATAGCCATAATATGCGTCCAGCGGATCAACGACCTGGTAGTTGTGTTCGTCCTGGTCAATCAGCGCGTTCTTGCAGTGGGCGACGATGACGATGTCCTCGACCCCGTCTCCATTCATGTCTCCGGTCATAGGTGGAAATTGCGGAACCAGGGAACAGGAATCGCTGAACTGCTTGTGCACGAAGTCGTTGTCGGGTGCAGCGGTCGATTGCTGCGCCGCCAGGGACGCTGTGAAGCAAAGGACGGCAGCCAGGGGAAACAGAAAACTCTTCATGCAGCTACTCTAATCCCGCCAACCGCGCAAGAATAGATGCCAGCCAGGTAACCACGAATCGGGAGTCTATGCCCGGAAGTTCTCCCAGCCGCGCGGTTTGAGTGCTTTTCTCGTGCCGTTGTCGTTGATTAAAACCAACTTCTTGCCACGAATGATGCGGCCAATCTCTGAGACCGTCACCCCGCTAATCTTCGTAGGAACGGGCTTGGATGAAGTAAACAGCAACTCGTAGTCCTCGCCGCCGTGCAGGGCAAGATCTAGCCGAACTTCGCATAGAGGTTTGCCGGCGCCAGCGCGGGGAATGGCTGCGGATTGAATCTCCGCGCCTACGCCGCTCTCTTCGCAAAGATGGCTGAGGTCGGTGGAGAGGCCATCGCTGAGGTCGATCATGGAAGAAGCCAGCGCGTGATGGCGCAGAAACTGTCCAATTTTCAAACGGGGCACCGGCTTGAAGTGACGCGGATAGTCCGCGGCTCTGATTCTCCGGCCAGAGCGCAATGCCTCCAAGGCGGCTACTGACTCTCCTAGTCGGCCGGTGGCGTAAATGTGGTCTCCGGGACAGGCTCCAGAGCGCAGAATGGCCCTGCCTTTAGGAACTGAGCCCACAACAACGATGTCGGCCAGGATGCCGCGCGGCGATTGCGAAGTGTCTCCCCCAGCAAGTGGGATTTTGAAGTCCGCTTGGAGCTGCAGCAGTCCATCGAAGAAGCGATCCACCCAACGGTGGGGCAGCTTGGCGGGCAGCGCTAACGAAAGGAACGCCGCGACCGGGTCACCACCCATGGCGGCGATGTCACTCAGGCCGCGCGCGAGGCAGCGGTACCCAATGCTGTCGGGGGTGTGCCACTGCCGCCGGAAATGCACCCCTTCGAGGCTGAAATCGGTTGTGACCAGGAAGTCCCGGCGCGCCGGGATCCGAAGAATGGCACAGTCGTCCCCGATTCCGGCGACGACTGCAGGGGTCTGCCGGGCGCGGCGACGAATGCCAGCTATCAGGGTGCGCTCAGGTAAAGGCAAGGCGAAGCCATGATATGCGGAATTGGCGTCTGAAGCCAAAAGTGCGACAACCGGGACTCCTAAGGCCTCATCTATTCACAGGTCTGGGGAGTTGCGTCGCTTCACTAGCGACAGACAGGATCCAGGAGTACTTTGGTCACCAGTTCCAAAAACCCTAGTTTGGCCCGGAGGGACATTAAAGATTACTCATCCTTGGTAATGAGAATATCGAGCCAGCCTCGTTGACATGGGGAACCAGCTTTGGTACCTTTGCCGCAGTCATCTAACACCTTTGGCCGGGCTAAGTGCTGCGTCCGCTTTGGATTGCGGCGATGTTGAGTTTGGGGCAGTTATCTGGTTCCAAATGGGGAAGGACACGTTTCGGCCTTGTCCCACAAGGGAAACGCGAGTCTGGGAGCCAGGATTTAAGTACCGGGCACTGACGACAAGGTACCGCGAGTAGACCCGGTTTCTGGACATAGTAGCGAAAGGAAAATTTGCGGAAGCGCTTCTACATTCTTTTTGTAGCCCGTGGTGAAGATGGTCAACTGCGCAAGATTCCCATTCCTGCGCGGTATCTCTATGTGCTGATCGTGGGGGCGGTGGTCGGGGCGCTGGGGCTGACTGGCATCGCCAGTTCGTACGTCCGCATGTTACTGAAGGTGTCGAGCTACAACCAACTGCGCGCCGAGCGGGAAGATCTTAAGACCCGGTATTCGCACCTGGAGCAGGAGGCCAAGGAGCGGGATATCCAGGTGGCATCCCTGGGGTCGCTGGCGGGTGAAGTTTCCTCGCTCTATGGATTGAAGCCTGAGCCGGTACTTATGGCAGCGGCTTCCTCAGACAGCGTTCAGGATCCGCAGGTCAGCTCTTCACTCGATCGTCTTTCTACGCTGAAGACCGTCGCCATGAGCGGGGCGACGTCCGCGGGACTGTCGCTTGGACTAACGCGTAACGTGACGACTGCCGACTGGCTGCGGGCCAATTCGGCTCCCAACTTGTGGCCTATCGAAGGCCCGATCACGGGATCGTTTGGCGAACGGATTGATCCATTTAATGGCGAAGGCGCATTCCACTCCGGCGTTGACATTGGTTCGGCCTATGGCCAGCCGGTGGTAGCTCCGGCAGAGGGAGTGGTGGAGTTTGCCGACTTTCTGGGCGGCTACGGACGCGCCATCACCCTGGACCACGGCCACGGCATCACTACCCGCTACGGACACCTGGCCAGCTTTGCGGTCTTTCCAGGACAGCATGTGCACCGCGGTGACACCATCGGCTACGTGGGCGACAGCGGACGCAGCACCGGGCCCCACCTCCACTACGAAGTGCGCATCAATGACATTCCCGTCAATCCTCACAAATATCTGCGCGTGACGTATGCGCACGTGGGCGGGTTTGCGGCGGGAAGCTAAGAAACGGTTGTTGCTGTTGGTCGTCGGCTCTTGGCAACTACGCCGTCTGCTCATTGAGCGAGTTAATCAGGCCGCTCAAGCTCCGACCAACTTGTCCCGCCAGACCTAGAACGCTGCCCGTCTGTTGCTCCGAAAGGTAGTCTAGTCTTCGCGCGATCATGACCGGCGTCTGCAATTCCAACAGAGACCCACGCGCGTGAAATAGATATTGGCAGAACTCTTTGGCTGATTTTGCCCTTTCCCTTCGGCAATATTGCTTGGTATTGAAACTGCCGCCCGGCGCATTTGTTGTGTCAGCGAATACACCTCATCTTTCGGGAATGCTGAGGTTACACCATAAACTTGAATGGCAAGCTCCATCGCATCGCGCCACACTCGAAGGTCAGTGAAGGCCGACTTGGCAAGGTAACTCACACAACAACTGTAGTTCAGAAGGGTAAAGACGCGACTAAAATCTGTACTCGGATTCCCAATGTGGAACTCAGACGGGGGAATAGTCGCGGATCGAGCGAACAGCCAACGACCAACAGCCAACGACCGCCTTACTGTCTTAACCCCATCCACTTTTCCGACACCACGATGGAGTTTCCCGGATTCTGAGGATCGTAGCGGACTGAAGTTGGCACTCCCAGGCGGCAGGAGTGCAGGTTGACCCACTGCCGCAGATAAGTGACATCCTGCGAGGCTTCGTAAGAGACTCCGCCAACGGCATACTGAAAAATCAGCATGGTCGCGGCCGAATGCCCGTTGGGCACGAGTTCCTGGACATCAATTACCGTGCCGTCGGTGATCCGGCCAATCTGGTTCAGCCAGTCGCGGCGCTCACGTTCGATCTCCGCTGCAGTTTTCTTCTTGCGGCCAAACACCAGATATACGGCAACGGCTGCGCCCAGCAAGCCTGCGGCTAGGGTATAGAGACGAAAGGCATCCATAAATTCGGAGTCGAGCCCTGGAGATTCCTGCTCTAGTAAAAGAATAAGGCGAGAACCTCGATTAGGGAAGATACGTTGAGATTACGAAGGTTCAAGAGAGTCGGTTCTTGGCTGTTGGCTCGCGGCTCTTGCTTCTTGGCGTTAAGGTCTTGGAGAATCGTTTGCGTCGGGTCGGGGTTTGGGAATCTGATCCTGTAAGGAGAGGCCAACAGCCAACAGCCGCTTCTTGAATCCCCATCTCCGCGACTTTAGACTAAGTAGGTGCACCTGCACATCCACCAAACCGGCAATGAGAGGACCTCGCGGGTGCTGCGGGTGTCCCTCGCCGTAACTGCGGCCTACATCGTTCTGCTGGTCATTGCGGGAATCCGGGCGCATTCGCTGGCACTGCTCTCTGAGGCCGGACACAACCTGACGGATTTTGTTGCGCTGCTGCTTTCACTGCTTGCCGTGTATCTGCACTCGGTGGCGATTTCCTTTGTGATTTTTTACGAGGCAATCCGCCGCATTCAGCATCCGCAGCCGGTTCAAGCGCACTTGATGATGTGGGTCGCCGCCGCCGGAGTGATCATGAACGGAGCGATCACTTTCATGCTGTATCGTACCGACCGCGACATGAACGTCCGCAGCGCCCTGGTGCATGAGATTGGTGACACGCTTTCAACCGCGGCTGTTATTGCCGGCGGGTGGGCGATTCTCGCGACCGGCCAGTACTGGATTGATTCGGCGCTTTCGTTCGGCATTGGCGCGCTGATCCTGTGGTCGAGCTTTGGCATCCTGCGCGAGACGCTGAACATTCTTCTGGAAGGCACGCCCCGCGGCATGAAGCTGGCGCGCGTTGAAGCCGCGATCTGTGAAATTGATGGTGTGAATGATGTTCACGATCTGCACGTGTGGAGCCTTGGCTCGGAGACCAGCGCGCTTTCATGCCATATTTCCATCGCCGACATCCCGCCCTCGGCCAGTGAACGGATCTTGCGCGACGTGAAAGAGCGCCTGCATCGCGACTTCCGCATCGACCATACGACGATTCAGTTCGAGAACGTGGTTTGCGAAGTAGCACACGGGTGCGTGATCCCGGTCCAGGAAGAGCACAGCCACGAACATTGAGATGGCAAACTGTCAGGGAAAACCGCACTCCCGCTGTATTCTCGTCCAGCAAGATATTACTTCTCTCCCGCCACTAGCTTGAGGTTGTCAAACACGCATTCAAAGCCACTGCCTTCGGGCGCGGCGCACATGATACCAACCTCAGCGGGACGGTCAGGAACTAAATATCCTTGGCGAACGGATTGGAAAGTCTTCCCGTCGAGCGAACATAGGGTTTCGAGAGAGTCCTTGCTGCGCACAGCCCTCCACCAAACCGGGCCACTGGCAGACAAGTCCTTCATGGTGGACCAGTCGGAGAAGTCTCGGGTGAAAACCACGCTGGCGTGGCGTTCCCCATCCACAAACTCGGTGCCGCACTTGACCCAGTTCTCTGCATCCACTCTCACCATCAGCCCGGCCTGGTCGTAGAGCGCCGAGTAATGACCGCTTATCCGCGCTTCAAACGTAAATTCCCCCCTGACTGGAAGATGAAAGAAATGTCCGTTGTCGGTGATGTAGCCGTAAAACGTCTTCCGCCAAAAATCGGTCTTCCGCCGGGCGCGCACGATGATTTGGCCGTTCGCGACTTTCCACGACGCCGGATCGTTCATCCACTTCATGCGCGGGATCAGTTCGTCCTGCGAGACGGATTGGTTCACAGCGGCGGCCGCTGTCGGAACAACCGAGTCATGCAGTAGCGCAGCGCAAGATAAAGAGACGGCTCCTTCGAGAAACGAGCGACGATTCAGCGCAACCATGTGTGTCCTCCGGCAATCATCAAAATAGATTGTAGATTGCGCAGGTGAAATCTTTGGGAGGGCAGCTCGCAGCGGAGAGCGGTCTCATTGCATACTGGGAGTTATGGGAACAGAAGATCTTGTGCTGCAAGGCAGGCACATTCGTCTCGAGCCGCTTGAGTATCGGCACGTCGAGGGCCTGGTAATCGCTGCGGCGGTTGATCCGTCCCTCTATCAGTGGAGTCCAGTTCCGCAGGGCAAGGTCGAGGCCACCCACTACGTTGACACTGCTTTGGCCTGGCGGGACGCTGGGACTGCGGTGCCGTTTGCGGTCGTTAATATGAACGACAGGATGAACAACAGTATGAACGACCGCCGGGATGACGGCGTCGTCATCGGATCAACGCGCTTCTGGAACCTGGAGCGATGGGCGTGGCCGCAGGGCCATCCGCGGCACGGACGCAATGCTCCGGACGCCTGTGAGATCGGCTACACCTGGCTGACCCACACGGCAATCCGCACCGCAGCCAATACCGAGGCGAAGTTGCTCATGCTGACGCACGCGTTCGAGGCGTGGCAGGTGCTCCGTGTCTGCTTTCACACCGACGCGCGCAACCAGCGTTCCCGCACCGCCCTCGAACGCATCGGCGGGAAGTTCGAGGGGATTCTCCGCACCCATCGCATGGCGGCGGATTACATCCCTCGCGACTCGATACGATTCTCGATTGTGGCCGCGGAGTGGCCGGAGGTGAAGGAAAGGCTGAGGCAATTCCTGGATCGCGCGTGAACGAGTGTAGAGGTTAGTCCCTTCAAGGGTTCAGATGTTCGCATCACGCTCCTCGATGTTGATTAGCCATTTCGAAGAGAAGAACTCCTGCCGCGACTGCCGCATTGATCGAGTCGCAACCGCCCCGCATGGGGATTCGCACCATAAAGTCGGCAGCCTCGATCAGCTGATCTGACAAGCCATGTCTTTCGCTTCCGATCAGGAGCATCGCGGGCCGTTGGCGACGCAGGGCTTTGTAGTCCAGCAGCCCAGCTGGTGACGAGCCTACGATGGCGACTCCGGCACTTTTCGCCCAAACGATGATTTCGTGGGTCGTACAACGCACCAGTTTCTGCGAGAACAACGATCCCATGGTTGCCCGAACGGTTGCCGGGTCCCACGGGTCAGGAATGGAATGAGTGGTGCTCAGACCCAGCATAAAAATTCCGGCAACGCCAGCAGCCTCAGCAGTACGGATGATCGTCCCCAGATTTCCGGGAGCGTCGATTGACTCAACCGCGAGCCAAAGGGAATCGCCGGGCACGCGAAGATCGCCCATCGGAGTCCAATGCTGTTGGAGCACTGCGCCGATCCCTTGCCGTTCTGTCGCGAGCGTGAGTTCACGGTAGAGCTGCGGCGAGAGACGAATGCCGGGCACGCCTGATCGCCGGAGCCTCCGTGCGAGCTTTTGGCCAAAGCGGTTCGACAGAATTGACGGCTCAACGAAAACCGAGTGAATAGGGGCATGACACTCACTGCCCGAGCAACATGCCGAATGCCCTCGATCAGATAAAGCCCGGAACGAATTCTGCCCGGTGGAGTTTGGATGGAGCGGAGGGTGAGAAACCTGGCATCGCGCGGGGAATTGACTAGAGAGTATTTGTTCTCATTCATGGCCTCCGTGCGGTAATTGGACCGACCACGGCTCTGCCCTTTATAAATCTCTTCCACCCTTTCCATCGTATCCGCCTCCTCCGGCAACTTGTCCTGCCTCAGCCGCACAATTCTCGGGAAGCGCAGCGCATATCCGCTGTTGTGGCGATCGGATTTCATGATGTTGTTGAAGGCGACTTCCAGGACAATCTTCGGCTCGACGATGCGGCGGAAGCCTTGGTCTTCAATGGTGTGACCCAAAAACCACTTGGTCATCTCGGCGATTTCGGTGTCGGTTAAGCCAGAGTAGGCTTTGCCGATGTTCCGCAGGCGGTCGCCATCGCGGATGGCGAACGTGTAGTCGCTGAGCACGCCGATGCGCTTGCCGTGTCCGTACTCGGCGGCGGTGACCACAACGTCGAGCATCGCCAGTTCGCGCTTCAGCTTTAGCCATGACTTTCCGCGACGGCCCGGCGTGTAAGGCGATTCCGGATCTTTGATCATCAGGCCTTCGTTGCCGCGGGCCTGGGCGGCGTCGAAAAGTTGGTCCAGTTCTTGCGGAGAAGAGGCGCCAAAAGCGGGCGCACGGACAATCTGAGTCGCGAACGCCGGCAGGTCCGTTTCAAATGACAGTCGCGATTGCGTTGTCTTTCGTGAAACTTGGTGTCCTTCGTGGTTAGGGGTTCTTTTCGCGGCCAGCAGTTCATTCAATATCGTTGTTCTTTCCCGCTGCGGCCGATCGATCAGTAACTCGCTGCCGGCGTAGAGCACGTCGAAAACGAGATAAGTGACCGGTACTTCGCGCATAAGTTTTTCGCTAACTCTCTTGCGGCCGAGCCGCTGTTGCAGCGCGTTGAACGGCAATGCGCGACCCGATTCATCTTGCTCTCCCATCAGATAGCTCCAGGCAACGATTTCGCCGTCCAGGATCGCGTCTTGCGGCAGCCCGGCGAAGGCTTCGGGAAGTTCGGGAAAAGACTCGGTGATTTCATCTCGCGTCCGCGAAAAGAAGCGGACAGTGTCTCCCGAGCAGTGCGCCTGGGCGCGGATGCCGTCGTATTTGTCTTCGACCCAGGCATTCTGAAAATAGCTCAACGCGTCTTCGGCGGACTCGGCGGGGCTGGCGAGCATGAATCCGAGGGGATGAAACAGGCGCATCCTTGCTTCGGCGAGGCGCCGTTCTGCTGCCAAGTGCAGGGTTTCGCCGATATCGCCGAGCAGCATGTTGGCGCGCTGAATCTAATCCCCGGTGATGATTTTTACGATGTACTTGGCTTCAAGCGGCGAGACTTCGCCGAGCAGCTTGCGGACGAGGGTTCCCTTCGCGGAGGGACCGCGGGCGGCAGCGATTTCGCGGAAACGGCCTTGGACTGCTGCGGGCGGGTGAGGGCACCCGCCGCTACATGGATCGTTGTTGCGCGGCAGCACGGCTCCGGCGACTGCCCCGAGGTCGCCGTACTTGCGATAGGTGGCCGTCAATTTGTCTTCGGTTCGTCCCGAAAGTTCGGCCACGACGAGCCAGAGCAGCGTGCCTCCGACCTGCAAAGTGGTTTCTTCCCACACCGGGAACGGCTTTCCCGATAAGAACACCGCGGCGACCGCGGCGTCCTCGACGGGAATGGACTTCAGGTAGGCCGCCAGAAGGGCAGTCTTCTCCAATTTCTTGGTGGTAGCGGCGACGCGGTTAGCGGTTTCGGCAAAGGCGCGCATTTTGTCCAGCTAAGTTAATGTTTCTAGTGTACTTGTGCCATGCGGTCTGGTTTTGCGATGTGTTAATCTATGAATGGATCAATCCTCGGCCGAATAACATCCAATCCATATGCAGTTTTTTAAAACATTGTGGCGGTTTCTGGTGGCCGTGCAACTTCTGCCCGCGCTCGAGGGCGGCGAGGAGACGCTGGTCGGCGGCCAAGCCGTGCTCGAAGGCGTTATGATGCGTAGCCCGCAGGCCTGGGCGATCACTTGCCGCAAGCCGTCCGGCGGACTTTCCACCCACAGCGAACCGCTGGAACGGCTTTCCGAAAAGCATCCGTGGATGGCATGGCCGGTGCTACGCGGGGTGATGACGCTGGGTCATGCGATGGCGCTGGGGTTCCGCGCTCTACGATTTTCTGCGAATGTCCAATTGGACGAGCTGCAGAAAGACAAGACTGGAAAGGCCCCCGAGAAAAAATTCGAAATCAGCGGCTGGATTGCTACAGTAAATATTTTATTTTCCGTTGGGTTCTTCATTTTCATGTACAAGTATTTGCCGCTGCTGGCCACGACGGAGTTGAAGAAAACGCATACCACGCTGAATGGGCAGATCATGTTCAATTTGATCGATGGCCTGATCCGGCTGGCCCTGTTTTTGCTTTTCATCTGGGGCACGTCGTTGCTGAGCGACATTCGCCGCGTGTATCAATACCATGGCGCAGAACACAAGACTGTATTTGCTTTTGAGAATGGCGATCCGCTGGAAACCGCAGCGGTGCAGAGGTATTCGACTTTTCATCCACGCTGCGGCACCAGCTTTCTGATGACGGTGATGATCATCTCGATTTTCGTTTACATGCTGGTTCCGGTGCACACTTTCTGGGCGCGGTTTGCGATTCGCATTGCACTGCTGCCAGTGATCACTGGAGTCTCGTACGAGATCATTCGTTATGCGTCGAAGCATCGGAAGTCGTTGTTTGCGGTGATGACAGCGCCGGGCCTGTGGCTGCAGCGGATCACCACGCGTCCGCCTACGGATGAGCAAGCCGAATGTGCGATTCATGCGCTCGATGAGGCGATGGTCCTCGAGAAGCAGCGCGGCGGCGAACTAGTGATTGCCTAGCGGCGCTGCCGCCAAAATCTCTCGCATTTCTAATCCAATTCAAACAAAATCTATGAAAGAGACTGGCCACTAAAATACGGCCACTGACCACTATGTTTGAACGTCTTGACCAAATCGAAGCCCGCTACGAAGAGCTGACGCAGGCTCTGGCCTCGCCGGTAATCACTACTGACTCGGCGAAATTGCAGAAGACTGCCAAGGCGCATAGTGAAATTGCGGGCATTGTCGAAAAGTACCGGGAATTCAAAGACCTGAAAAAAGGCATTGCCGAGAGCAAAGTCGTGCTGGCGGACGAGAAAGATCCGGAAATGCGCGCCTACGCGCAGGAAGAACTCGACAAACTGGAGCCCAGGGTTGCAGGCATTGAGGAAGAGTTGAAAGTTTTGTTGCTACCCAAAGATCCCAACGACGAGAAGAACGTCATCATCGAGATTCGCGCGGGCACCGGCGGAGACGAAGCGACTTTATTCGCTGCCGAGATGTTTCGCATGTATAACCGTTACGCTGAGACGCGGCGCTGGAAAGTGGAAGTGCTTTCGACGTCCGAGTCTGGGGTTGGCGGTGTGAAAGAGATTATTGCGCTGATCGAAGGCAATCGGGTGTATTCGCGGCTGAAGTACGAAAGCGGAGTGCACCGGGTGCAGCGCGTGCCCGCGACCGAGCAGCAAGGGCGCGTTCATACTTCGGCGGTGACCGTGGCGGTGCTGCCGGAAGCGGAAGAAGTGGACGTCAAAATTGAGGCCAAAGACCTGCGCATTGATACTTTCTGTTCGTCCGGTCCCGGCGGGCAATCGGTGAACACGACTTATTCGGCGGTGCGCATCACTCACATTCCTACCAACACGGTCGTCAGTTGCCAAGACGAGAAATCTCAGATCAAGAATCGCGAGAAAGGCATGCGGGTGCTGCGTTCTCGGCTGTATGAAATTGAAATGCAGAAACAGCAGGAGGCGCTGGCCAAAGAACGCAAATCTATGGTCGGCAGCGGCGACCGCAGCGAGAAGATCCGCACCTACAATTTCCCCCAGAACCGGGTCACCGATCACCGCATTGGGCTGACCATTCATCAGTTGCCGGAAGTGATGGATGGAAAGCTGCAACCGCTGATTGAGGCGCTGGGGGCGCACTTTCAGGCGGAAAGGTTGAAGGGTGAAGGCGGAATGGTGATGTGAAGTGTGGGGACAGCCGCCCTCGGCTGTCCGATCGAGCGAAAGCTCGACTTGTGTCTTGACCCGGATGCAGCCAGTGATCGCCGGAGCGGAAAAACCATGAGTCCCACCGTATTCTGGATTTTATTCTCAGCCCCGGCGATCTTCTTGGTCGTCTTGCGCCTAGCAAAACAGGGGCGGGGATACAGACTTGCCTACCCTATAGGGCCGCCTAGGGTTCAGAGCCCTTTCGTCTGTCCTTGTTTACGAGTTGTCCGCATCGATTGTTTGGAAGGTTTGGTACTTGTCGGGTTCAAATGATTTCGACTCGCCCGAGAGGCTCGTGCGAGGGCCCCTCTTTTGGCTATTGTTTTACTGGTCTGTCGGCAGTTTTGATCGGGATACCTGGAGAGTTCGATAGTCAAGTGCGTCATTTGTGGTGAAAATAACCTTGTGCCT
>WNGK01005153.1_pt1 | contig 25466 bp, 27 predicted proteins | sample 5400601 | NCBI WGS metagenome assembly WNGK01 (sample SAMN13153376, study PRJNA577476) | soil metagenome | isolation source: 60 cm soil or saprolite under Garry oak tree replicate 1 | place: USA:California | collected 2016-06-15
CACTTGAGTGCTGGTCAGTAACGTTCACCGAGACTGTTGCCGGGGCATTGTAAGTTGGCGAGGATGGTTGGATAACAGGCGTTCCAATCGTTGGAGGAGTATTCGGGGGTGCATGTGCGAGGAGCGGGACACTCAGAATTACTAAGGTCGCCATTATCAAGCACAGAGAGAACGCGATTTTCTTCATGATTCGTCCTGCATGGTATGTGCAGAAGGGGAACTTACCGCTAGTGTAACTTGCTCCATTGCCTCAAAAGTTCTCGCGAACTCCTGTAACCTGAGGACTTCGCGACCAGCAACGTGTTGCTCAATCACAAATTTACGTTCTTACGATCTCAGGATTCGAGACGTAAGAAGGAAGGGGCCCGTCTTCATAATTCTCTCGCTTTTCAGCAAATCTTTCTCGGCCGTTTCCGTCTCGTCGCTCCACTGGAACCATTTTCGTATCTGGTCTCCGCGAGCGAGAACGCACGCCTCGATAGTCTTCTCGAGGAGTTTCGCTAGCGCCTCGTTGTACGAGAGGCCGGAACCGATTCCCTCACCAACTCTCGTGTTCCACGTCTGCCAGACGTTAGCGTGGAGATGCCTCTCCGGATGAGGATCTTCGAAGCCAACTATCATCGCGTAGCTTTCCAGAGCACCTAACGAGCGGTGAAACTTGGAATTGTTCTCTCTCCCTTCAAACCTCAACTTCTTTCTCAATCGATCCGTCCGGATTGAACCCTCGGCAACAATTGTTTCCAGCAACCTCTGTTCCAGATCCGAAAATGTCTTCCGTCTTACTGCGGGCTCTTGATGATGCCTCACTATGCTGTCTAATACCGGCCATAGCTCTCTAGACACGAATGTCTTGGTTCGCCTGAATATTCGAGTTGCAAGAATATCTCTTCTTCCCTCGATCTCCCCGGAAACGTGGGCTACTGATTGGCCGGATATCTTGATCGACCACCAATCATTCCAGCTTGTGAAGCCTTTCGCGGATGGCTTCCATGGTTTGCCTAGTATGGCGCTAATGAGACTTGGAAGCTCGTTTCCTCCTAGCGCCGAGACGAGACCCCTATCGTGGATGAACTTGTAGATCTCTTCTTGAGTTTTCAGTAGGAGAGATGGCTTGAGCCGGTGTTCTCGATCCCGGATTTTCTGTGCTTTCTCGATCAGCTGTTTAGCGTTCGACCCAGAAACACTATCCTGAGATGGGTTTCTTCGAGCCTGCTATTTCCTGGGTCCTCTGAGCCAGCTTCTGACCCCTAGTTCCTTCTCTTTTGAAGACGGTTCGGGCCCTGTCTCTTTCACGCCCAGAAAGCGTCGAGTCTGGACTAGAAAATCCCTCCATGCTAGCTCGTCCTCCAAGAGAATGTGGTTCCTACTTTCTAGTGGAATGAAGTGGGCTCCTGAAATCAGTGTCGCCAGATCTCTTCCATCCTCGAACCGGTTCACTAGATCGCCTCGGGTGTGGATTACGAGTGTTGGCGTTGATACCTTGGCGAGCTGGGCAACGACGTCGATTTGAGCGAACTCCATCAGGAAGCGCACCGCGTTTTCTGGCGATGTAGATTTTCGCTGCAACTCGTTGAACCAGCTAGCCTGCTCGGCCGTCCCACTAGGGACGAATAGAGATGTGAAGAGTTGACGGTAGGCCGGGTTGTCCTTTCCCCATCCCGCCTTGGTCAGCATCAGTATGGCTTTTCCTTCTTCAAGCTCCTCGGGCGAGGTGTGGATTTTGGACCAGCCTAGAGCGCTTGCCCCGTACAGAATCAGATGACTCACCCTGTCGGGATGGCGTGCAGCGTAGGCGATGCTGACCGCGCCTCCCTGAGAAATTCCGAGCAGTGCAAACTTTTCTAGACCAACCGAATCTACGATTGTTTCTAGGTCGTGCACCCAGTCTTGGAAGGTAGAACTGCTGACATCGCGGTCGGATAGGCCGCATCCCCGATCGTCATAACGGATGTACTGGTGATATCTTGACAGCTCCCGGGTCCAGTGACGAAATATCGGACTCTCAAGATCGAACTGCAAGTGCCCAAGCCAGTTCGCAGCCTTAACCAAGGGTGGCCCATGGCCCAGTATGGAATAGGCAAGCCTGATACCGTCCTTTGTAGTGCAGAATCTGATCTTCTGTTCCAGACGAACTATCTCACTTTGCTATCATTCCCCCGAACGGTTTAAGATTGCCGGCACAAAATGTGGCAGCTATTTCCTAACAGAGCGAAGTTCAAGACTCATGTCAATTGCTCTAGCGGAGTTTGTTATCGGTCCGACGGAGATCACGTCCACGCCAGTCTTGATGTAGCTCGCAAGGTTCTCTCTGGTTATGCCACCAGATACTTCGAGCAGAATATGGTCACGAAGTTTTTTCGCCTCTAGTTGACTCAACGACTTTTTCACTTCTTGAGGCGTCATATTGTCCAGCAAGACGATGTCAGCTCCAGCCAGCGCTGCTTCCACAGCCTGGTCCGGGCTTGTTGCTTCGACTTCTATTTTCTTGGTGAAGCTCACCTTAGCCTTCGCCTTTCTGACAGTTTCGGTTATCGAACCGGCCAGTTCCAGATGATTGTCCTTGATTAAGACAGCATCGTCAAGCCTGAGACGGTGGGTGTCGCCGCCTCCTAGCTCGACCGCTTTTTTCTCGAAGTACCTGAGACCTGGAAGTGTCTTTCGCGTGCAGGCTACTCTGGCTGAGGCGCCGTTCGTCTTGACGATATTCACGAGCTCAGCGGTGGCTGTTGCGACTCCGGACATGTGGCATAGCAGGTTCAGCAAGGTCCGCTCTACTTTGAGCACGTCAACTCCACGACCATTAATTTCTAGGACAACTGTCCCAGCCGGAACTTCTTGGCTGTCGCGAACCTGTGGTCTACCTTCACAGCCCACAAGTTTCAGTAGGATGATGGATTCAGCTAGTCCAGCAACTATTGCTCGTTCCTTGCAGATAACGCTCCCTATGGATCGTGTCGTCGGATCGACGAGAGAGTCTGTCGTGATGTCCCCATTCCCCAGGTCCTCGTCCAGAAACTGTTCAAGCTTGCGTTCAACATTCATGTTAGACAAGTCTCACATTGAACGGCCGAGGCTCTCCGGAACTTAAGCATGCACAACGCTATGAGAGAACTGTTGATCTCTAAGCTGAAAACAGAGCGGAGAAGAAGCCTACTATGATATCTCGTATTGAGATCAGAAGCGTATGCCCGACAGATTTCTGTTTCTCCGAATATCTTGACAGTCTAGCGATTCTGAAATAGATGGGCGGGTGTGGGTCAAAGCGAAACCAGTCGAACAGCTTTGTTCCAGGGTTGTATTTCTCGCGGTATAGCTGCCGGAATCCTATCTTTGTCAAGGCAGAGGCTAGTGCCCCTGGATTCCCGAGCATCACGGCAGATTCAGTGTCGGCTCGAGTCTCCAGAAGCTTTCCGATGAGATAGATTCCGCCAAACGCTAGAACGAAATAGAAGATGCCCAGGTAGAGTAGTAGAGGAAACCAGAGATAGAACCTTCCCAGGAACTCGAACGAGGTCGCCGCGAACAGAATCACGGGATCGTGACCCTTCACATGTCCCAGCTCGTGACCGATCACCGCTTCAAGTTCCTCATCATTCAGGTCCTCCAGGGAACCAGCCGTGATCATTACCGTGGAGCGGCTTGACGAAATTCCAGTTGCGGAAGCATTGGACACGATCGTGTTCGCAACAGTGATCTTCGGAGTTGACCGACTGAACCTTTCCGACACTTCCTGAACGATGCGGTATACGTTTCTCGTCTTGACGGTGATCTCGTTCCCGGACGCTATGATGCCATGCCTGAGTAGCGCGCCGATGACTGTTCCTTTGAGTTCCTCGTTGGCGGCGGCAGAGTATGCAACTGTGGCGCTTCTTGCTATCTCTTCTCGAATTTGTGAGAGTATCTTCTTGCCGTGCTGTGAGACTGCCTTGAGGGTTTCCGGGTTGGATCGGACGCTTGCGATCGTCACTAGTGGCCTTTCAGGGTTTGGGCGGACACTGCCCAATCTGTAAACAATCTTGTCGGAGAATATTAGGGCGACGAGTTGGACACTGATCAATAGGAAGACGGTGTAGACTCCTATAATGAAGTAGAGGGCGAAGCTTAGGAGAGTGAACGAGAGGAAGAGGCTCGTAGTGTTTCCTGTGAAAATTCTCTTCACGGCATTACTCATTGGGCTCCGCTGGTCAGGTGCTTCCGAGTGCTCTTCGGTCGCGCCGATGACAAAGTAGAGACTGGTCGTTTTTACGTTCTGGAAATAGGAAAAGACAACCGTTTCTATCTCATCAACAGTTCTCGCAGCAACGCTCTCCAGAGACTTATCGTTCGGGTCCAACCCGGGAAAGTCGAGCTCGATGGCAGCTTTGGCGATCCTGAGGGCTATTGGTAGAGGTCTCGCTTGTTCTGTTCCGACGGGCTTGAGTCTCCAGAATAGTTCGAAGCCGTCGCCGCTCTCGGTTTTGCGATAGGAAAGGGCTTCGATGAATCTCATCTTCGGAGGGAGGTAGTATCGGTCGATGAATTCTACAAGTCCCGTTATCGCTGGTTCTGGAATATTCCGTTCGATAACCACTCGTCTGGCTCTCTGGGTTGTAGATGTCGTTTCCATATGTGCTACGCTTCGGCCTCTATCTCCCCGCGATGGACCTCGTGGCCGCAAGAGCCTAGGAATATGTCCAGCCCATCCGGTACCGCGTCGCTCCTGTAAGGACTAACGTGCACAAACACTCCTTCGCGGTGATCGATAGGACATTCTGCTTTGATGAGATTCTTCGCTTTGGTTCTGGGACGCTGCCTGGAAACCGGGTCCAGTCTCGCGGACAGTTTCTCTATCTTTAGCCCTAAGAGTCCAGCGTATAGGCCTGCGATGCAGAAAATTCCACTTCCTGCCAAGAGTCCTATTACGCCGGTCTGACCCAGAGCGTCACTGGATGTCATTACAAAATAGAAGGCCGCGACCGGAGTGATAACGGCTACTCCGATGATGATCCTGCCCGTGATGGAGAGAAAGCCCATGTTTTTCGACTCCCAGCGAGATATATTCAGATAGAAATGTCTTGGTTTTACCGTTTCTCTTTCGAGTCTCGCTCGCTCACAACCATCTCAACATGCTCGATGATCGTCTTCAGGGGTGTCCCAAGCCCGAAATTGCCCGTGATACCCTGTTTCTCCAACAAGGGCTTATCCTCATCCGGAATAATACCTCCGCCCACCAACAGAATATCGTCTCCACCCTTCTCCCGGATGAGCTTGGCGACCTTCGGGAAAGCTGTCATGTGGGCGCCGTTGAGGAGGCTCATAGCTACAACATCCACATCTTCATCGATCGCCATCTGCGCAACCTGTTCGGGCGTGGCCAGGAAGCCGGTGTAGATTACTTCCATGCCTGCGTCCCGGAAGGCGCGGGTTAGAATCAAAGCCCCTCTGTCGTGACCATCTAGTCCAGGCTTTGCTACAAGGATGCGAATCCTTTTGGTAGGTTTCGAGGTCGGCTTTTTCTGCGAGGGCATCGGAGCGGTCTGAACTTCGGATGAGCCGTTCCGCTAATAAGGACTATCGAAAAATGGGTTCTGCTAGGTCCCCTTCGGAGGAAAGAAGCGTCTTCGAATGAGCTTGAGGAATCCAATCGCCAGTATCACGATCCCAACAATAACGATTGTTGTCCCGATTAGCTGGAGCACTGTTCCTGTGTTCCCGTACAGAGGTGATGAGTAAGACGAGGTGATGATGGAATCAGTTACTTGAAAAGCGTATCCTGCCACGAGGACGAGGAAACCGATGATCATTATGATCCAATCACGCAATCGGATTGAAAAACGATTACACGCTGGTCGTCTTAAGCTAGAACGTCACTTGTACAGTTCGTCGTATCGTTTGTATTTCCAGTAGGCCATGGAGGCGAGCCATGATACTACAAAGATGCCGATTATTCCGTAACCCATAGTCTCGAAATCCAGCGTGCCCAATAAGTTCCAGAACGGACCGGTCAGCTTCAGCTCGTTAGAGAGAACTTGGAGGAGTTCGACTCCGCCAATCGCAAAGGCAACTGCGACCGATATGATCGTCACGGTAAGGTTGTAGTATATTTTCCGGATTGGTCTGAGAAACGCCCAGCCGTACGCGGTCAGCATCGTAATCCCATCAGTCATATCGACCAAGACCATTCCACAAGTGAACATGAAAGGAAGTACAAGGATCATCCAGAGAGGAACGGCGGATGACACTCCGACCCCCACGGTGATAGCTATCAGGGCGATTTCGCTGGCCGTGTCGAAGCCGAGTCCGAACAAGACTCCGATGGGATAGATCTGCCAGGGCTCCCTGACGATCTTGAAGAGTCCTTTGAAGTAGCGGTTTAGGAATCCCCTGTTTTCCAGAAGACTATCCAGTTCTGACTCGTTCATCTTTCCCTGTTTCAGGGTCGTGAAAACTCGATAGATCCCTAGGACAATTACGACGTTGATGAGCCCGATCAGAAACAGGAAGATTCCAGAGACTGTAGTTCCAATTATCGCGCCGCTGCTTCGAAGTGCTGGAATCTGGTCTTTCACCGCGTTGGTGGCGAGGATGAGAGAGACGATCAGACCGACGACAACAGTCGAATGTCCTAGGGAGAACCACATGCCGACCGTGAGAGGACGTTTGCCCTCCTGGAGCAGCTTCCGTGTCGTATTGTCAATCGCAACGATGTGGTCGGCGTCCACCCCGTGACGTAGTCCGAAGGTGAAGGCGAGGACTCCGAGTCCCGCGAGCAACGCGGACAATTGGCCTATGATAATAGATGCCGCGAGGCCAGCGAGGGTGGCGACGGCCAAAGCCGAGTATATGATGGAGATTCTGAGCTTCTCTGCTGTTGAGAGCCCTAGCTTTGAGTGGTCTAACTGGAGTTCAGTCAATTCAGAAGACACGCCTCCAAGGGCCTTTACGGCTCCGAGCCCATATTGACAGGTTGTCTCGACCTGACCCGTCTATGTGGTAATATAAAGTCTTAAGTTGGTAATACTTTTAGCGGACACGACCGTTCTGAGTAATACTGTGAGGCGAATCATGAATTGGTGTTGAATGACGAGGGAGTTACCAGAATAAGCATGTCTCTGCCACCTGAGCTTCTCGAAGCCTTCGACAAGGCCTCCGAGCACAGCGGCTACCGGGACAGGTCCAAGGCGCTGCAAGCAGCGATGCGATCCTTCATCTCAGATTTTGAAACAGGCCTCAGAGGAGGCCATGTTGTCGGGTCCATTGTCATGGTGTACAACCATGAGACTCATGGCGCGGACGAGGGTATCACAGAAACGTCCCACCACCACAGACAATCTATCCTCTCATCGCTCCACGCCCACATCGACGCCGCACATTGCCTGTGCGCCCTGCTGGTCCGCGGCAAAGTCCAAGATATCACGAGACTGGAGGGAGAGCTGAAACGACGGAAGGGAATCATGCAGGTAAAATCATCCTACCTCAAAACAGAATCCGTCTAAGAATCCGAGAAATCGCCATGAAAAGATAACCGATTACGAAATCGAAACAACATAAACGGCCGAAAAACGGGTCTCCAAAGAGAGCATTTCTGAGGAGTTAACATGAGAAGAATGGTCGTATCGGAGTTCGTGACGCTGGATGGGGTCGCCGAAGAGCCGGGCAAGTGGTCCTTTCCCTTCTGGAATGAAGAAATCGGTAAGTTCAAATTCGATGAGCTTTTTTCGAGCGACGCTCTCTTACTGGGACAAGTAACCTACCAAGGTTTCGCAGCTGCCTGGCCATCGATGAGTGATGATGCGGGTTATGCTAAGAGAATGAACGGTTTTCCAAAGCATGTTGTTTCAAGAAGTCTGGAGAAGCTTGAGTGGAACAATTCACATCTGGTCAGGGGAGACATTGAGAAAGAAGTGTCCAAGCTGAAGCAGCAGCCAGGCCAGGACCTTCTGGTCTTCGGCAGCGGCCAGCTCGTAAATGCACTAATGCAACATGACATGATCGATGAATATCGATTTTTGGTCTATCCGATTATTCTGGGGAGCGGAAAGCGTTTCTTTAGCGACGCCAACAAAGCGACCCTGAAGCTCGTCGAAACAAAGACGTTCAGTTCCGGAGTCGTTCTGCTCCGCTACCAACCCAACAGAAAATAGTCCCAGAAGAGAATCTCAACGCACAGCCTAGAGGCAATTGATAATTGAGATTTCCTAGGGAGATGCGTTGAGCGTGAGCACTTTCAGCTTGAACTCCTCGACGAGATCGAGAGCGACCTCCATGTTTCTGAACACGTCTCTAGGACGGTGAGCGTCTGAGCCAAGGCTTACCCTGCAACCGGCCTCCGAACAGGCGCTGGCAAGGCTGCGAACGAGTTCTGAAGCATAGTCGATGTCGTTTCCGTTTAGTTCTAGGGCCTTGTTCCTCCTCCTGGCCGTTCTTGAAAGCTCTAGTAACAAATCATCAATTTCAGGAGGGACATTCACTTTTCCTCTTGCCATTCTGATAGGATGAGCAAGCACCTTGAATGGGACAAAATCGCTCTCCAATGCCATCTGTTCTAATTTGAGGTATTCGCGCCAGCGTTTGTGCCCCGAAATCGGGTCAACCGCACGCCCCAAAGTCCCCTCAATGTCTGTCCCGTCATCGAGCTCGTGCACGGAGCAAAGGAGTATGTCCCATTTTTTCTGGTTGACAAAATCTCCTACCTGTGTCTCGTAGCGTGGAGAGAAATCGACTTCGAGCCCTCGATTGATCTTCATGTCCCATTCTGAATGTTCGTCGGCTTTCGTGAATTCATCATTGTATTCTCTCAGATCGTTGAAGATCCTGCCGGTGGAGTGTACTGACCTGAACCTGACAGATTCTCTGAGCTTTCTGAATTGCGAAACGTGCTCCGTGATAGAATATTCGCGAACGTTCTTCCCCTTCGCCGCAGCGAGCATTTCCATTATGTCCGCATGAAGTATGTGGCTATGATTGTCAACCCGAGTCATGTTAGGCGCCAAAATGATTTGAGTAGTATCGTTCCTTGAAAGATTAGTCGAAGTCAAGCCGAGATTTTTGTTGCCGATGTTAGGTATGCTTTCCCGCCATTGGTATGGAATCGTGTGGCGAACGACGCATCTCTAATGTAGATGATCTTGAAGAGCGGTGAGAACGTTGTTTCTATTTCCTCTTTCCTGATTCTTCTTGGTCCGCCCCAGTCGATGGGCTCCTTCTCGCTGAAGGCGAGCATGAAGTACCTACCTCTAGTAACTAGGACCCGGGCTATCTCACGCGCGTAAACGGGCCTATCGTTATCGGGGAAGGTGTGGAAGAGTCCCGAGTCAGTAACGTTGTCGAAAGCGCCGTCCTTGAAGTCTAACGAGAGAGCGTTTCCGGCTTGGAATTCGACTTTCAGTTTTCTCTCGGCAGCTTTTGCTCTTGCCGCGGCAATCGCGCGGTTCGACAGGTCGACTCCGATAACGGAGAATCCGTTACCCGCAAAATAGAGTGCGTTCTCACCCGTTCCGCAGCCAACATCGAGAACCTTGCCCCTATTCAGTTCCCCGGTTCGCACGAGTTCTACCAAGGCTGGTTGGGGACCGCCTACATCCCATGGTGGTACTGTCTTGTAGGCGTCCTCCCAAGAAGTCAAAGACGATCGAGCTCGCTCATCGATGCCGGATTCAAGAACGTTTTGAACTGCTTCAGCACAGCACGTTTGTTAGGCCGAATTGCGAAAAGACTCTTTTAGACGAGCATGCAACCCCCTTCGTGAGTTCGTTTGGAGCAGCTTCAGAAAGAAAGCCTAGTCTCACCCACCGTCTCGAGATGGTTGCTGGAGGAGAGCGAACCCTCTAGTCAATACTTCACACTCACCGAGTTGATGGGAGGTGACGAGAAAGATGGTTCCGTCCAGAGGGTCAAGGAGAGAATCGGAAGAGAAGGATGGGCCGCGAATATTTTCGCCAAACAGAAGGAGAACACGTACTGGGAGAACAAGGAATCGTGCTATGTCCCAAAATTTACTTCTACGGGATGGCAGCTAGCGGTTCTAGCGGACGTTGGAGTTTCATCCGAGGATCAGCGATTCGCGAAAGCGGTAGAACACTTTTTCGAGCTTCACAATGTTGAGAGCGGTGGATTCTCTTTACGCTCCCAAGGTGAGGAACAGTTCCATCCCCATGTCTGCAACACCGGCAACATGATCAGGGCGCTCGCAAAAGCGGGGTACTCGAAGGATGAAAGGGTTCTGAAGGCGATGGGCTGGCTTCTCTCCAAGCAACTATCCGATTCCGCCTGGAACTGTGCCCCATCAGGCAAGCACGGGTCTTTCCTCGCCACCGTAGAGCCTATGTGGGCGCTCTCCGAGATGATCAAACACGAGCCGAGACACGAGTGGAAAGAGGCCGCCGCTAAATCCTCCGAGTTCGTACTCAAACACAAGATCTACAAATCCGACCGGGACGATTCAGTCGTCCTGTTCGACTTTCTGAAGATACACTATCCCACGCACTACTGTTACGATTTCCTCCATGGGCTACGTGTCCTATCAGAGCTAGGGGTCCCAAGAGACGAAAGAATGGATGATGCGCTCAGAATGTTGCGCGCCAAGCAGCTGGTGGATGGACGATGGCCGCTGGAAGCGGTGTACAGAGGCTGGCGTCACTCCCACCCAATGCACGGAACAGAGACGGTATCAAGACCGGAGGAGAGAGAGCTCGTGACGGAAGGATGGGGAACCGATCGGACCTTGCAACTGGAAGAGGCGGGTAAACCCAGTAGGTGGGTAACGCTCCAGGCGTTGCTGATTCTAAAGCGACTAGGATTGCTTGAGTCAGCATCGTGACGCTTCGGCGAAGGCCCTGGTTGAGACTTGCGCTAGATCCCGGCTCTTTTGTGAATAATCTTCAACCATTATATGACCAGCTGAGCAACTCGAGGGAATTATTGTGGCGGGGTAGAGGACCTTGTTTGAGATAAAAGCAGCCACGAAAATCTTCTCGGCAAAACAGGGTCCAGCCATAAGCAACGTCAGCTTCGACGTTAGAAACGGTGAGATCGTCGGGTTCGTTGGGCTTAACGGAGCAGGAAAAACAACTACTATCAGGATCGCGGTAGGCGTCTCTCTGCCAACCTCCGGGACCGTGCTAATAGATGGTCACGACATTACCCAAGAGAAGCCTCAGGCTTCCAAGAGCATCGGCTGGGTCCCGGAGATTCCGAACTTCGAGCCCAACGCGAAAGCTTGGAAATTGATGCGATACCTAGCCGGCTTCTATGGAATAGACAGAAAAGAGGCGACAAAGGAATCGAAGGATCTCCTCGCCTCCGTTGGACTCTCAGGCTTCGAGAACCGCAAGTTCCGAACGTATTCCCAGGGGATGAAGAAGAGATTCTCCCTGGCAGTCTCGATGATGTCGAACCCGCAGAATTTCCTATTCGACGAGGTTCTCAACGGTCTCGACCCCGAGGGAATACAATTCTTTCGACAACTGATGATGGGACAGAAGAAGGTCAACAAAGCCATCCTGTTATCCTCGCACATCCTCACCGAGGTCGAGAACCTAGCCGATAGGGTCGTCTTCATCCATAAGGGGAAGGTTGTCAAGACAGCGACTCGCGACGAGTTAGCGTCGTACGCCGCGAAGGGCACTACACTCCGAATACAACTCCAAAACGTCACAGAGGACGCCGTGTCCTACCTCAAGACACTAGGAACGGTACAGATAGAGGGCAACGCAATCGTCCTCTCAGACTTCCAGGGAGACTCGTCCCAGGTCAACGCAGAACTGGTCAAGAGAGGCTTGCAGGTCCGCGAGATCAAGCATGAAAGGACAGGGCTTGAGGAGTACTTCTTCGAGATCATCCGGAGGACTGACACAGCAACATGATGATACGACCCTTCCTCTACGACTTCAAGCGGACGATAACTAGCACATCAGTACTGATCCTCATTGGAATCATTCTTCTCATAAGCCTCGCCATAATTCCATTTACTACGCCCATTGTATCATCGTTTCGCGGTTCCGCTTCCGACATCCTCTACTACCGCGACCCCGGCGCCTACCATTTCATAGTCTTCTCGTCCGACCAGTATGGCCAGCCACTACAGGGAACCAAGATATCCATGAGCCTTTCCGGGATGAAGACTTACGCTAACGCAACTACGACAAACTCGGAAGGTTACGCATTCATCACCCTTAGCGCGCCAAACGGAACCTATACTCTCGCTGTGAACGAAACAAGTGGAGCTAACATGGCCTCATTTGGAGGGTACCTGTTCGGCTCTCCAATTGGGGAGCCACAGTTCTCAATCGGGTCTCCTATTTCGACGGTGCAGGACAGGGCGAACGCGTCAAAGCGGGACGTTCAGACCTTTTACGCAGCACTATACGGTGCCAAACCATCAGGCTACAGCATCCGTTACAAAGTGGCTGCAACGAGTCCGCCTCCGCCCTACAAGGATAGCACTCCTTACACCAAGGACCAAATGGATTTTCTTGGAAACCTAACCGACTATCGTCAGGTCTTCGACCCAGCGATACCCAGTGGCTTATCCGGAACCACTGGCGTGTATTTCGAACTGTTTGCTCCAAACGGAACGGCCGTCTCGGGGACAGAGATACCTGTCTTTGGGCTGAGACAACAGCAATTCCGTCCTGAAGCGACTAATATTGCATCCTCTTTCTTCTCCACCATCTTGAGCTTCTTCATGCCTCTAGCAGCGATCCTTGGGGCTTACTCTTCCTATGGCAAGGACCGTTTGACTGGCGTGCTGGAATCTATTCTTGCTAGGCCCATCAGCAGGCGCGGACTCGCCATCTCAAGGTTTCTCTCGACCCTCACCGCCCTTGCGGTCGCGGCCATCGTCTCTGTTGGGCTAGTAGACCTCGTGCTGAACGAAGTTGTGGGATCCGTTCTTTCCCAAGACTATGCTCTAGCTATAATCTCTGGACTAGTAGTAGAGATCGCCGCTTTCACCGGCCTGGTCTTCCTACTATCCCACCTCGTCAAGTCGACTGGGGTTCTGCTGGGGATCAGCATCGTGCTCTTTGTCGTATTGGACTTTTTCTGGGGTCTGATAATCTTCTTGCTGACACTTCTCTTCGGAGGGACCTCAGGATCGGCTGTAGCAGTAGAAGCGACGCTTGTCTCCTACTACGCTAATCCAGCACAATTTCTGCAACTCATCAACGTGTACGTCTTCCAGACTTCCTCCGGAACCGCGCTCCAATCATCAAACTACGGAGTGACGCTCCCGGCTATCGTTCTGGATGGGTTTTTGTGGGCCATCGTGCCCTTCCTCGCATTCATGTACCTAGCTGTCAAACGCGACTAGACAAGATCATTCTCTTAGATGCTCTTGACGAAATTCTGGCCTCCGCAGTAGCAATACGAGCATAAATATGTCCCTTCCCATGGGTATGGTATGTCGCGACATAAGCGTCCAGAAGTCGACAGCAGACTCTCAAAAATTGAGGGTCATGTCAGGGCGATTAGAAAGATGGTGCACGACGATCGAAGCTATCCCGAGATTGTCCACCAGGTTGCCGCGGTACGGGCCTCGCTGGATGGGGTCATGGAAGTCATTGTTGACGACCTCGTCGAAGACTGCGTAGCAACTGCTCGTAGAGGCGGATCCATAAGGGAAACGGTCCTTGAGCTTCAGCAAGTAGTTGCAAGCAGCAGATGAGCGTTTCCAAGGGCGAGCTCCCGGTAGTCAGTGGAACTCGAGTCTCGCCTTCGATAGAATCTGGTCCCAAGGATCGGAAGGACGAGATCCGTCTCGTTCTGATGGGTGTTGCAGCCCTCGTCAGTTATCTAGGACTTCTTCATGGTATCACTCCAATCGATGTTGTAGCGATCGGAGCAAGTCTCATCGGAGGGTATCCTGTTTTCGTGGAAACCTTCCGGGCTCTCCGCCACCGTTCCATAAACATGGAAGTAAGCTCAGTTCACAGCTGCCGTCGTAGTGACCTTCTTCGTACTCCTCTCAGAATTCATAGAATCCTACGCAGTCGACAAAGGAAGAGCAACCATCCTCAAGCTGGAAAAGTCCATTCCGAGAAGGGCCCTGGTGAGACGGAACGGAGCAGAAGTCGAGACCGACGTCGATACGATTCAATCGGGCGAGGTCGTGATTGTTCGAGACGGGGAACGGATTCCGGTCGACGGAGTCATAGTCAGAGGCTCAGGATTCGTCAACCAATCAGCCATAACCGGAGAAGCTCTAGCGGTCGAGAAAACGAATGGGGGCAGAGTGTTTGCCGGCAGCGTTGACGAGTCAGGCGTCCTTGAGGTGCAGACAGAGAAGGTTGGAAGCGAGACAGTATTCGGTCAGATTATCAAACTGGTCGAGGAGGCTGAAAGCCGAAAGGCGCCGATCCAAAAACTATCAGACAAGCTCGCAACCTGGCTCGTCGAGTTCACCATCGCCTTCGCGGCAATCACCTTCATCGTAACTCGAAATCTGATCTCGACAATTTCCGTCATCGTTGTTGCAGGTGCCTGCGGCGTTGCAGCCGGGACACCGCTCGCAATCGTCGCGGTAATGGGAGGATTGGCGAAGAAAGGCGTGATAGTGAAGGGCGGTGTCTATGTTCAAGAGATGAGCAAGATCGATACGGTCGTTATCGACAAGACCGGCACTCTCACTCTAGGCGACCCAGAAGTAACCGATATCGTAGGACTTGACGGCTGTTCTCAAAAGCAGATCCTAACATTCGCGGCGGCCGCGGAGAAACTATCCAATCATCCTCTCGCACGGGCAATAATCTCGAAGGCTCAGGAGTTAGGTGCTAATCCTACGGGAAGTCTCTCCTCCGACTATCTGGCAGGAAAAGGCATCATGTCCTGGTACGAGGGTGAACGCGTCCTCGTTGGAAATTCTGTCCTGATGACCGAGCAGAACATCGCCATCTCTGATGATGTTCAGGCAACCATCACCAACAAGATCTCGGAAGGAAAAACCACAGTTATAGTTGCTCACGGAGGGCACACATGTGGAATTATCGGAATCTCAGACAAGATCAGAATCGAGAGCCGAACTGCAGTTCAAGAACTCGGGAAAATAGGAATCTCCATCGTTATGTTAACAGGCGACAACAAGTTCGCGGCCAACCGCGTTGGAGAACAAGCAGGAATCAAACAGGTCTACGCAGAACTTCTACCCCCCGACAAAGTCTCCATCATCGAGCGGCTGTCAGAAACGGGTCAGAAGATAGCGATGGTGGGAGACGGTATCAACGACGCTCCCGCTCTAGCACGGGCGAATGTAGGCATCGGTATGGGTGCCGGCACAGATATCGCGATCGAGGAGGCGGATATTGTCCTGATGACGAATGACTTGGGGAAGATTCCAAAAATCGTGAGAGCGAGCAAACAGGCGTACGGAGTGATCTTGCAGAATTTTTACGGCACTCTGATCGTAGATGGGATAGGATTGGCTTTGGCCTTTGACGGTCTTCTTAACCCCCTATTCGCGGCCGGTATTCATGTCGTGTCAGAGCTTGTTTTCATCCTCAATTCCGCGAGGCTAATTCGATAACTGGATGGTCATTCTGAACGGTTTTGCAAACCTGTATAGTGAACTACTAGAAGACTGATCTGATCAGTCCTCCATCAATCGCGAGCATTGTCCCATTGATGTAGCTCGCTTTCTCGCTCGCAAGAAAGGCAACGAGATACCCTACTTCCTCTGTGAGACCGTACCTTCCTGCTGGAACGTCATAGAGCATCTGTTTCATGGCCTCATCCAGGTTTTTTCCCGTTCTCGATGAAACGTCCTGAGCAACCTGTCTCTGTCTATCTGTCAGTATGTGTCCCTGCATGATTCCGTTCGAGGTTATTCCCTTCGAACCATACTCAAGTGCAAGAGATTTTGATAATCCAGCAAGGCTCAATCTTACAGTGTTGGACAAGACCAGATTCGGGACAGGCTGTCGCAGCGTGGAGGAAGTGATGTAGATCAGCCTTCCCCATTTCTTCTGAACCATTCCCGGCACAACCCGCTTTGTCAGCCAGACAGCGCTCATCAAGAGCAATCTCACCCCTTGCTCCCAGTCAGTATCGCTAAGGTCGGCGAAGGTGCCGGGTTTAGGTGGGCCGGTATTGTACGCGAGAATGTCTACGGTCCCAAACTTGCCCGTGGCCTGATCGACGAGAACGCCAACGTCCGCCTTGATGGCCAGATCTGCCTTGACGGAGAACACGTCCTTGTTTCCAGTTTCCTTTACAATCGCGTCCCGGGCTTTAGAGATAGAATCCTGATCTCTGGAAGAGATTACTACTTTGCAGCCTTCCGTCGCGAGAACCTTGGCGACGCCGAGCCCGATTCCCTTGCTTGCAGCTGGGACGACTGCTACCTTACTTCTGAGTCCGAGGTCCAAGATGGGCCCTTCCACCGATCTAAGGAGATTAAAGCTGATACTAGTTAAGAAACCCTGATGGACACTGGGAACTACCTGAAACGAATCGGCTATCGCGGGCCGACTCGGCCGAGGGCTAGGGTCTTGCGTAGACTGCACAGGAGACACTTACTCTCGATCCCGTTTGAGAATCTCGACATACATTTACACAGGCCAATCATCTTGAACCAAGCTGCTCTCTACGACAAGATCATCAAGCATCGCCGTGGGGGATTCTGCTACGAGCTGAACGGCTCGTTCGCGGGTCTACTGAAAAAATTAGGTTTCAAAGTATCAATGCTTTCGGCCCGCGTTGCGAGAAAGGGTGGAGGTTTCAGTCCAGACTTCGACCACATGACTCTGCTAGTCCATCTCAAAGAGCCATGGCTCGCCGACGTAGGGTTCGGAGACTCATTCACAGAACCAAAACGGCTCAACATGTCCCATCCAAAAGCTGATCATGGAAAAGACTACCGTTTCACTCGAAAAGATGGCTGGATCTCACTGTCACGCAGAACGAAAGGACACCCCATTTGGGAGCCTCAGTACAAATTCAACCTGACGCCGCGAAAACTAGAGGATTTCATTCCGAGATGCCGTTGGCAACAAACATCCTCAAGGTCCCACTTCACAAAGGGCCGGGTATGTACTCGCCTTACTTCCAATGGAAGATTGACCCTTACTGATACAAATTTCATTGTGACGCGAGGCAACGAGAAGGTCGAGCGACCGGTCAAGAACCCTAAAGAGTTCGCTGGATTGCTTCGTCGGCATTTTGGTATTGATCTGAGCTGACCGATTTAGTTCATTGCAAGGTACTTGTTCTCAAGATAGCCAACCAGCCCAGATGGATCGTATCCCTTGCCGAAGACCCGGATGAGCAGCTCATTTGGGGAATAGGTTGATCCAGGTTTGTGGATGTTTTCTGCCAGCCAGCTCTTTAACGGCGCTATGCTTTTGTCTCCCTTGATGGGGAGCAATCCCTTCTTCGTCAGAGCACCCCACAGCATTCCGGCTATGATATTTCCGAGAGAATAGCCAGGGAAGGTGGCGAACTGTCCCCAGCTCCAGTGTACGTCTTGGAGGACCCCATCTGCATCCATCTCGGGTCTCTTGCCAAGATAGTCCTCTATCATGTCATTCCATACAGAGGGAAGCTCTGAGACCTTGATCTTTCCCTCTAGGAGTTTCTTCTCAAGCTCGTACCTCATGGCGATATGGAAGTTGTAGGTGAGCTCATCAGCTTCCACTCGGATGAGGCTTGGTTTGACCGTGTTGAAGTATGAGTAGAGTTGCTTTTGATCGTAGCCCGACACAAAGCTCAGGTTAGCCTTTAGGAGCGGGTAGAGCAAGGGGACGAACTCTTTGCTTCTGCCAACGACATTCTCCCAGAATCTGGATTGCGACTCATGAACTCCCGCAGACACGCCTGAGGCGGTCGGTGTGAACTGCAGGTCATGGTCTACTTGAAGCTCGTAGAGGGCGTGGCCGCACTCGTGCATCAGCCCAAACATTGATGCCTTGAAATCCTTCGGTTCATACCTCGTCGTTATCCGCACATCATCGCTGGCGATCTTGATCGAGAAAGGATGAGTAGAAACATCCTGTCTGAATCTCGTCTCTGGCATTCCGAGGAGGCGAAGAATTTTCTCGTTCACCTGTTTGAGCGAATTAATATCATAATCTGCATCCTCCAAGGCATGTTTCTCGGGAAATACTCCTTGGGAGAGAGTCTTGGAGAGGATCTTCTTGAGCTGGGGGATGAGCACGGAAAAGATCTTGTCAAGATCAGTGATGGTCAGTCCCTCCTCGGATAGGTCTAGGAGTGCATTGTACGGGTTTCCGGAAGGGTCGAGATGGTGCGCCTCTTCCCGTTTCAGTTCAGTTATTTTTTCCAGGTGGGGCTTGAAGATATTGAAGTCTGATTTCTTTCTCGCCTCTCTCCACGGGATGTTCGCGTCGATGGTAGCTTTTTGTAATTCCTCAACTAGTTTCGGCGGGACTTTCTGGTAATAGTTGAGTTCCCTCTTAACGACGCGGACAACGCCCTTCTCGGAGTCGTTGAGGGCTTTCAGCTTGTCAGCCTTCTCGACGGGACCCGCGAGGTCGATGGTCATTTTCTGGCGGAGCAATTCGATCTCGGATTGCGCTTGGCCCCTAGCACTGGCGCCTGCCTCTGGCATGTTGATCTCGAGGTCCCATCCCAGGAGGGAGGAGGCATGGGTCATCGCGGCGATTGATTTGTATCTGGCAAGAAGGTCCAGGACAACTGGATTATTGAACGGGCTCATGGAAGCGACCAAGCCTCTCGAGTTCTGACTGCCTAAAAACCTTGAAGGATTATTACTAGGACCCGCTAGCCGGTGAGCTTTTTCCTGGGGATATTGCCAATAGGAAACTCGATGGGATAGGGGCATTTCCTCTCTAGCAAGAGCTAAAACCAGTCAGAAACTAATTGTCAAAGCTATGGCAAAGGTTGTGTCTGACTTCGTCCGTGTTGCCTCTACCAGCGAGATTCCTGAAGGCAAGATGAGAAAGGTCGTTGTCGGTAATCAACAGGTTCTAGTTTCCAACGTGAAGGGCAAGTACTACGCGATTGGAAACGTCTGCACCCATCTAGGCGGACCCTTGGACAGGGGTGTCCTCGAGGATCGCGAGGTGCAGTGTCCGTTACACGGCTCCCACTTTGACGTCACCAGCGGGGAGGTGAAGAGAGGTCCTGCCACGAGGCCGGAGCCCGTCTATGATATCAAGGTCGAAGCCGGCAGTATTCTAGTGCGATCGAAGCAGTAGCAAGTATAATCCGTGATATGCGTAGGTCTACGACTGTTTTGCGCCGCAGCTGGTGCAGAATACAGCCACAATAGGAAGCTTCGCCCCGCATTTGAAACAGAATTTTGACTCGACGGGAGGTTGTTGCGACGAGGTCGCTGGTTGTGGCGTGACTGGCGCTCTTATAACTCGAATTTAAGAGTTGGAATTGTCCGAGTCGGTATTCGGCGCTACTCTTCCTTCCAGTTCATCAGTATGCTGCCTAGTACGATGAAGAACGCTGCTAAGCCGAGGGCAATGATAGTGTTGGTCAGGGCTTGGGCCGGTTCCGAGTAGATCAGCGCATCTCGCAGTCCGTCGTTCACGTATGTTAGTGGCATAAAGTTAGCTATGATCTTCATGATATCGGGCAGTGTCTCGCGAGGCCAGAAGGTTCCGGCCAGGAACATCATGGGGAATGTTATCGCGTTAGCGGCGGCGTCGGCGCTCTCTGCTTCTTTTACGAAGTTTGCAAGTACCATGCCGATACCTGGGAAGAGGAGGGCGGCTGCTACTACAAGTCCCACGGTGTAAATATCGATAGTCGCTGTCACTCCGAATATGGCATAGCCGAAGAAGAGGATGACAATGAGCGATATGGTGGCCAGGATCATCTGGTAGCCAACCATTCCCAAGATCCATTCGATCTTGCTAAGGGGTGTGGTCGCGAGTTTTTTGATGATCTTCAGCTCGCGATAGCGGCCGTTGGTATTCACTGCACCGAAGACTCCAGTGGTGAGGAGGGTCATGCCGATCACTCCAGGGATGAAGAAGTCAATGTAGCGAATGTTCCTTGTTACGAGATTCTGCTGCTGGATGTCGATACTGGTGGTTGAGTTGGAGAGGTTCGAGGCGTAGGAATTGGTTGCTGCAAAGACAATTCCCTTTAGAGACTGGGAGGCCTGGTCGCTCTGATCGAAGTATAGACTGATATTCGCTTTCTTGGTCGCGCTTAGCTCGCTTGCAAAACCCGCTGGTACGACCAGCAGCCTCTGGCCTCGATTATGAAGCTGGGCATCATTCTTGACAAAGTCTAGGGCTTGTTGAACCGTTTGTCCAGCGGCGACCATGTGGATGTTGAACGCTCCGGTGTTGTTCAGGACACCAATGTAGGCTTGAGAGTATGGAGTTGGCGTGTTCGCACTGAGGTCCTGGTTCTGGAGGTAGAGGTCGAACTTGGTGCTTCCGTTTCCGAAGATCGCCCCGAAGAGGACGATAAGGAGGAGTGGGAAGGCGATGGTCCAGAATATGTTGCTCTTGCTGCGATACCAGCTCTTGAAGTGTCCCACGATGATGGTGATGATCCGGCTCATGCTAGTTTCCCTCCTCCGAAACTCTACGCCCGGTCAAGTTGAGAAACACGTCGTCCAGCGTAGGCCGTCTGACTTCAATCTCTTTGTCGTGCAAGGGGGTTTGTCCGAGACTCATGAGGATGTTTGTGAGCTCTCCGTTGTTTAGCGGAATGGCAATGTCACTGGTGTTTCTAAGCTCGGCCTTCGGTAGTCCTTGGGGTAATTGTTTGAGCCCCTCTTCCCCGGCGTCTCTGATGATGAGTGTTTTCTTTCCGCCGTGGGTGTCTATCAGCTGGTCGGGTGTCCCGGAAGCGATTATCTGTCCATGATCGATTATCGAGACGATGTCTGCTAGGTACTCTGCCTCGTCCATGTAGTGAGTTGTCAGGAAGACCGTTTTTCCTTGGCTCTTCAAGCGCTCTACGACCCCCCAGACATCCCTGCGAGCCCTAGGGTCCAGGCCTGTAGTGGGTTCATCAAGGAAAACGACGTCAGGGTCGTTTACCAGGGAAACTGCAAGGCCGACTCTCTGTTTGAGGCCGCCTGATAGTTTCTTGAACTGTTCGTCCCGTTTATCCTTCAGGTCAACTAGCTCGATGAGCTTGTCCGCGTCCAGTTGGTGTTTGAACATAGCTCCGAAATAGTTGATATTTTCTTTGACTGTGAGTCGGTCGATTGCGTTGAAGTCTTGGGGTAGGACGCCGATTCGTTTTCGGATCTCCGCCTGGTCCGAGCGTTTGCTGACATCGTAGCCAAGGACCTTGGCCTGACCTCCTGTCGGATTTCGGAGGCATTCTAGAATCTCGACCGTAGTGGTCTTTCCCGCGCCGTTTGGACCTAGGAAAGCGAACACTTCACCCTTGGTGAGACTGAAAGATATACCGTTGACTGCGATGTTGTCGCCGTATTTCTTGGAGAGATTCTCCACCTGTACAATCTTGTCAGACTGGCCCGGCAGAGGCGCCGGCTGGTCCTTGCTCATTGAGCAGCGCCTCCTACCGCACGATTCTCAAGAGACTTGTAATGACTATAGCCGCCGTGATTTCTTTCGGTTTTGATCGAGTGTGAGTATCCATCTGATTTCACCACAATTATCGTATTGATCTCGTCGTCGCTTTTAATGGTCGGGCACGTTTCGTAGTCACTTAATGTGATTACATCTCGCTGAGTTGCGAGATCCATTTCATAGGGTTGAACATTGGTCATCTCGAATTTCCTACTTTTCTGATCTACTCCATCCGTCTACTGGAACAAACTAGGAAAGATGAGTTAGTTTTGCGCTGACATCCCATAGTCTTTGAGCGATGTCCTCGTCATAGGATTCGTCTGAAGACTTCTTCACCTTCAATTTCTCCAAGTATTCGCCATTGAGACCTTTTGCGTCAGGCGAGGATGCTAGATAGACAATCGTCTCCGCACCCTTCTCGGGGCTAGTCATGAACAATTTCGGCAGGGCCATGATGAAGCCTACTGGACCAAAGGGTCTGGTCCAGATGTTGGTCGCAACAGTTCCCGGGTGCACAGCGTTGACCGTTACCCCAGTTCCTTGGAGCTTCTTGGCGAGTTCATGGGTGAAGAGGACCAGGGCTAGTTTCGACTGACCATAGGCTTTCCATCCACCATACTCTTTCTCTAAGTTGAGATCGTCGAAGTTGATGTGCCCATTATAGTGTCCCACAGATGACACGTTGATGATTCGACTAGGAGCGCTAGCCTTCAGCAGATCCAATTGAAGGTTCGTTAGGAGGAAGGGAGCGAGGTAATTTGTGGCGAACGTATTCTCGTAACCGTCGGTTGTGACGTGACGTCTCTGATTGAAGAGCCCGGCATTGTTGATCAGGATGTGTAGTTTGGAAAATTTTTTCTGGAACTCTGTTGCGAGCTGTCGGACCGATTCAAGAGATGATAGGTCGGCGAGGAGGAGATCAATTGAGTTGTTCTGGGATTCTCTGATTATTTCGGATCTTGCAGCCTCGCCTTTTTCTGCGTTGCGTGCGACCATGACTATCGTTGCGCCCATCTTGGCTAGAGCTAGAGTGGCGGCTTTTCCGATGCCGGAATTAGCCCCAGTAATCATGACAACTTTGTCTTTCATCGCTGTCTCGTCGGAGGCGTTTTCATTTTGCACGTCTTATCACGTAGTCAAACTGACTGGTAAGTCATTATTTAAACGCGTCGGTCATTTTTAAATACAGCCAACGTCCATATAGCCAGCAGCGGAAAAATGCCTCGAGTTGTCCCAGAGTACAAAGAAGAGGCTAGGACTCGGATTCTCGACGCCGCAGACCACGTCTTCGGCGAAAAAGGATACCGCCAAGCAACAATGGATGACGTGGCCAAGAAACTAGGTGTCAGCAAAGGCGCGCTCTACCTCTACTTCGCCAGCAAGGACGAACTGTTCGAGGCAATTTGCCGGAGAGAACCAGCGGCCTTCAAGGAAATCCTGTACTCCACTTTCAGCGAGGAGCGGGACCCATTGAAAAGTGCCAGCGAATTCTTCGATAAAATGTTGAAACGTTACGGGTCCAACCCAGGATTGGGGTTCGAAATATTTTTGGAAGCATCGCACAACTCCCGTCTGAAAAAAGTGCTTAGGGAAACCCAGGACGTGTACGCTGGGACTCTGATGAGTTATTTGGAGGAGGGGCAAAAGAGGGGCTTTGTGGGTGAGAACTTGGACTTGCGCTCTCTAACCTACGCCCTCATCGGCCTCTGGAATGGGATCGAGACCCTAATTGTGACAGGGCTTTCGGTTGCAGAAGCCAGGAAAGCATGGCTAGAAGGATTCAAAGCCATATTCCTACAACCCCCAACGCACAAACGCAATTAGTGGAAAGAACCGTAGAGCGAGCTCCATGGTTCTAAGATAGGCATAAAACGGGTTTCCCGTCTTGTCCTAAAGCTTCACATGCCTGCGGGGAAGCAACAAACAGGCGGCCTTGGCTCTGGCAAAATTGATCACGTTGTGATCATTTTCAAGGAAAATCACACCTTCGACAATTACTTTGGGACCTTCCTCGGGACCAACGGGATGAACATGCCCAGGTCGCCTAATCCACCGCCTCGGGACCCGGATCATCGGCACAGCGCTTGGTTGACCAGGCAGACGACTGCGGTCCGTCAACAGTTTGTTGAGGCTGACATTCCATCGTACTTCGCATATGCGAGAAAGTTCACGCTCTGTGACAATTATTTCACTGATGTTGCAGGACCGTCCACCCCAAACCATTTGATGGTGTTGGCGGCTGATTCTCCATTCATCGACAACCCGCAGCCAGGCGATCCCTTTAGGATCTCCACGTCGGTTCCGTTGAGTCTTGACCGGAGGAATCTGTCTTGGGGAAACTATGGAGGATACGCGTTTCAGTATCTGAGCGGTGTAGGTGGTAGGAACAAGTTTACGTCTGATCAGTTCGCAAAGGACGCTGTGTCTGGAAAGCTACCCAACGTCTCATGGGTCTATGCAACAAGCCAGTTTGACGAGCATCCTCCCGACCCGGGCAAAGGACTGATGGGAAATGTAACGACGGGTATGCAGTGGACAGTAGACCAGGTGAACGCCATTGTCAAGGGAGGACTATGGGGGAGGATTGCTATCTTCATAACATGGGACGATTGGGGCGGATGGTACGACCATGTCAACCCGCCTAATGTCGAAATGTGGAAGCTGGCGACTCCGCAGCCCTCTTACAAGGGAACGCAGTTCCGGTACGGGTCACGGGTCCCATGCCTCGTGTTGGGTCCGTATGCGAAGAGCGGCTACATTTCGAAGAAGTTGCACTCGCATGTCAGCCTGGTCCGATTCTGCGAATCCATCTTTGGGCTACCAGCGCTGAATCAACGGGATGCCCAGGCGGATGATATGTCCGATTGTTTCGATTTCAACCAAACTCCTGCCCCGTCACCCTCGATGAAACCGTAGGATGGACTCCTCTAAGGAATAGAGTGCTCCCTTTTGCCGAGTTCGGTGTGATTTGGGGGCTCGAGTTTTGGTGTCGAACTGTGCCTGTTCGCTGAAATTATCCCTGAACTAGGATCGTTCCTGTCATCTGTGGGGCATGGAACTTACAGTGGAACGTAAAGCTTCCGGGCTGGGTTGTCGTGATTGTTATGTTCGCGTTTTGGATCGTACTCGATTGGGCCGCAACGACAACATCATTTGCATAGGGTGCGCCGATCGTGAACGAGTGAGCTTTGTCAGTGGGGTTGTAGAAATGAACTGTCACGGTATCGCCCTTGTTCACGGTGATCTGGCTCGACGAGTAGATGTAGTCAGAGCTCAGGTTTGATGGCACGCTGAAGCTCAAATCTTGGGCAAACAGGTAGATGTCTCGTGTTTGGGGTGAGGGGCTCGGATGCGAAAGATAACTGGCACCCAGTCCAGTAATGCCTCCAACAATTGCTGCGAGGAGTATGCTCGAGATGAGCAGGTTGCGAGCACTCCAGTTTGCCATGCTCTCGCCAAGTGACGACGTAGTTAAAAGGTTTTACCTTTGTAGTGTGTTTCAGAGCAGAAGTGAATTCCACGTTAAATAGAAAAGAAATCAAGCCAGCTATTCTTCAAGAGGAGCCTGAGAACCTGGATGGAAGAACCTACGCCTTCGATGAACCACCCCGCAAAGCAACGATCGATGACCACGGCTCAGCTCCTCATTCAGTGCTTAGAGAATGAAGGTGTCAAGTACGCTTTCGGTATTCCTGGCGAGGAGAATATTCATGTGATCGACGCGTTAAGCGATTCGTCCATCCGCTTCGTTCTTGTTCGTCACGAGCAAGCCGCGTCGTTCATGGCCGACATCTACGGCCGCTTGACTGATCGGGCGGGAGTCTGCATAGCGACCCTTGGCCCTGGGGCGATCAATCTGCTACTGGGTACCGCGGACGCCAACACTGACAGCGTCCCGCTCGTCGCGATCAGCGCGCAGGGTGGCTTGAACCGGATTTACAAAGAATCCCACCAGATAGTCGACCTAGTCAGCATGTTCAAACCTGTCACAAAATGGGC
>WNGK01001555.1_pt1 | contig 25465 bp, 18 predicted proteins | sample 5400601 | NCBI WGS metagenome assembly WNGK01 (sample SAMN13153376, study PRJNA577476) | soil metagenome | isolation source: 60 cm soil or saprolite under Garry oak tree replicate 1 | place: USA:California | collected 2016-06-15
GCCAATCGACCAGATACGCACGGTAGCGGTCGAGGAGTGGCTGCGGTCGATCTCCCGCGCAAAGGGAACCAAAGCCAAGATCCGCAACACAATGAGCGTTCTCTTCAATCACGCGATCCGCTGGGATTTCGTGCCGAACAATCCCATTACAGGTCCCGTGCGCGGCTCTGGTGTACGCCAGAGTGCAAAGCGGGAGCATATTCCAGATGTTCTCGATGTGGGAGAATTCCAGGCTTTGCTGGAAGAGCTTCAGCTGCGAGAGCGCGTCATGCTCTGGTTAGGCATGACGGCGGGGTTGCGAAGAGGCGAATTGGCGGGTCTGAGGTGGTGCGACGTGAATTTCGAGAAGCTGACGATCGATGTGCTTCGCTCGGTTGTAGACCAACGGGTCGGCAAGGTGAAGACGGAAGCTTCCAAGAAACCAGTTCCCATTGATCCTTACGTTGCAAAAGATTTACTCGATTGGCGCCGCGTTAGCAAATATGCGTCGCCAGAGGATTACGTCTTTGCAACGGATGCAGCCCGCGCTGGCAGTAAGCGCGGCAAGCAGCCCCTGTGGTTAGCAAAGGTGATGCAGTATCACATTCAACCAGCTGCCCAAAGGGTCGGGTTGCCAACGGCGAAGACGTAAAGGTTGTGCAGGAACTCTTGCGACACGGCTCAGCGAAGATCACGATGGACGTCTACGCTCAGGCCGTAACCAAGGCAAAGCGCACGGCCCAAAACAGGGTTGTCGCTTGTCTACGTACGCGGGAGGGCGGCCTTGTGGAAAGCTTGTGTCCCCAAAGTGTCCCCAGCCCGGAATTGGCAAATGACAGTAAGTTGCTGAAAAGATTTGGCGTCCCCGACGGGATTTGAACCCGTGTTACCGCCGTGAAAGGGCGATGTCCTAGGCCAGGCTAGACGACGGGGACGACGACACGAGGCGGGAGCCTGCGGCTAAGTTATCGATGGTAGCAGCGCCTCACCGCAGTGTCAAAAATCAGGAGATTCATGCGCTCGCATTCTTTTCTGCTTCTGCTCGCTCCGAATTCAGCGCCCGAGCATCTAAAATCAGAATTGTATTTCTCGCGAGCCCGCAATAGAGCTCGCAATTTCTATGTCCGATTGTCTTTATCTGAGTCTCTGGTTCGACGATTTCCGTGGGCCTCGCATGATGGCCTACGCGCTTTCCGTCATGCAGCAATTTCAATTCTCAGCCCTGCAGCCGGGGATTAGCTATTTGGCGCTGCATCCCGTTTCCTGGAACGAACCTACCATCCTCGAACGGCGATTTCGTCCCGGAATTGATCCAGAGGAAGCGGTGCAGATCGCGTCTGACCTGCTCCACGACGATTACGCTTATCTCTTCGAGACCCACTGGGACCTGTGGACGCTTTCTGACTCGAAAGAATGGGTGCAGCAACCCTCGCAAGTAAAATTCCTGATTCATGGCGAGGAATTTGACGACCGAGCCTCTGATCAAGAGGGACACATCCAAGTGGACTTCGGACTCGACTCCCCGTTTCTTCACGAGGGAATACAACTCACCAGTGCCGCCGAAGCCAAAGTTCGGGCCAATGTTCAACAGTTAGTCGAATTCACCACCAAGGTAGAGAAGAATTCCGGCGCTAGAAGTCGCCTGCTCTGGTCCGAATCGGAAGAGAATCTGGCGCAAAAGCTGATAATGAGACTACAAAAAGTGCAGTAACTGCTCGCGACTTTTCCCTACTCCGCCGTTGAGTTACTTTGTCCTTCCTCCCTCCACCTTTAGCTTGTCGCTGGCCGCGGCCTGTGCCGCCGCCAATCGTGCTGTCAGTACACGGAATGGCGAGCAGGAAACATAGTTCAGGCCTACATGATGACAGAACTCCACTGACGACGGTTCGCCTCCGTGCTCCCCGCAGATTCCCACCTTCAGACCAGGACGCGTCTTGCGTCCCCGTTCAGTAGCGATGCGGATTAGCTGACCCACTCCCTCGCGGTCGAGCGCGGCAAAGGGATCTTGCTTCAGAATCCCTTCCTCGAGGTAGGTGGGTAGCACCTTGTTGATGTCATCGCGGGAAAAGCCGAATGTTGTCTGAGTCAGGTCATTGGTTCCGAAAGAAAAGAATTCTGCTTCTTTGGCGATCTCATCGGCCACCAACGCCGCCCGAGGCAACTCGATCATAGTGCCCACCAGATAATCCACCTTGGTCTCTTTTTCCTTGAAGACTTCCTCGGCAACTCGCCGCACAATCGCGCCTTGATTCGCCATCTCTTTCAACGTTGCCGTCAATGGGATCATCACTTCGGGAAAAACTTTCACTCCTTCTTTGGCAACTGTGACGGCCGCCTCGAAGATGGCGCGCGCTTGCATTTCAGTGATCTCGGGATATGTGATCCCCAGGCGGCAGCCACGATGCCCGAGCATAGGATTAAATTCGTGCAACTCTTCCACCCGCCGCAGGAGCGCTTTTAGCTCTTTCAATTTGGGTGAGCGCGGCTTGGTTGCTTCCAGCACAGCGACCTCGACCATTAAGTCTTCGCGGCGCGGCAAAAATTCATGCAATGGCGGATCGAGCGTACGGATGGTTACCGGGAATCCATCCATCGCCCGGAAAACGCCGATAAAATCCGAACGCTGCATGGGCAGTAACTTCTTGAGTGCCGCGCGGCGATCTTTCTCGTTGCCTGCCAGAATCATGGCCCGCATGTGTTTGATCCGGTCTTCGCCGAAGAACATATGCTCGGTCCGGCATAGGCCAATGCCCTCGGCGCCGAATGCACGCGCCTGAATGGCATCACGTGGAATATCGGCGTTAGCACGGACTCCCAACTTGCGGAACGGCTCCGCCCAGCTCATCAGCTTCATCAATTCAGGATCATCCGGCTTCGCTGCCACCGTGTTGAGTTTGCCCTTCATCACACGGCCAGTAGTGCCGTCGAGCGATATCCAGTCGCCTTCCTTAAATACCTGACCCTTGACACGCATCTCGCGGGCTTTTTCGACAACTTCAATGTCGCCCGCACCCGCCACGCAACATTTGCCCATACCGCGAGTGACTACCGCTGCGTGGCTGGTCATGCCGCCACGCGAGGTCAGAATTCCAACTGCCACCTCCATACCGTGAATATCTTCGGGCGTGGTTTCGGCGCGCACCAAAATGACCGGTGTCTTTCGGTCGTGTCCAGCCTTCTCTACCGCTTCGTCAGCCGTGAATACGATTTGGCCGACTGCCGCGCCCGGTGACGCGGGCAGCCCGGTGGCCAGCACTTCCACTTTGGCATGCTTCTCATCCAGGCGAGGCAACAGGAACTCATAAACTTGATTGGGGTCCACTCGGAAAATCGCTTCTTCCTTGCTGATCAGCCCTTCCTCTACCATCTGGATGGCGACTCGCACCGCTGCCGGCCCGGTTCGCTTGCCATTGCGCGTTTGCAGCATGTACAACTTCCCATCCTGGATAGTGAATTCGAAGTCCTGCATGTCGCGGTAGTGCTTTTCCAGCCGAGTGGTGATTTCACGCAGTTGCTCGTACACGTTCGGCATGATCTTCTGTAGTTCCAGGATTGGCACCGGCGTGCGGATGCCCGCGACTACATCCTCTCCTTGCGCATTCATCAGAAATTCACCATAAAACTCCTTGGCGCCCGTGGCAGGATTGCGCGTGAACCCCACGCCCGTGCCGCTAGTGTCGCCTAGGTTGCCGAACACCATGGCCTGCACATTGACCGCGGTCCCTAACATGTCGTCAATATTGTTTATCCGGCGATAATGTTTGGCGCGATCGTTTTGCCAGGAGCGAAACACCGCATCCCGAGCCATTACCAGCTGCTCATGCGGATCCTGCGGAAAATCGCTCTTAGTATGTTTCTTAACCACCTTCTTGTATTCCTCGATCACTTCCTTCAGTGCCTTGGCGTCGAGATCAGTGTCGAGCTTGGCTTTCTTGTGCTTCTTCTTGGCGTCGAATACTTCGTCGAATGCAGACTTCGGAATTTCCAGGACCACGTTGCCAAACATCTGGATCAGGCGGCGGTAAGAGTCGTAGGCAAAACGCGGATTCTTGCTGCGACGGGCCAGCGCTTCGACGCTCTCATCGTTGAGCCCGAGGTTCAGAATTGTGTCCATCATTCCTGGCATGGAGAACTTCGCGCCCGAGCGGACGCTTACCAGCAGCGGGTTCTCGCCCTTGCCCAGTTTCTGCCCTTGAAGTTTTTCCAACCGCTGCAACGCTTCTTCCATCTGCTGATCCACTTGCTTGGATACTTTTTGACCACGCATGTATTCCCGGCAAGCCTCAGTCTGGATGGTGAACCCCGGAGGCACGGGAAGGCCGGCATTGGTCATCTCTGCCAGACCCGCACCTTTCCCACCTAATTCGTCCTTCATCTTGCCGTTGCCGTCAGCATTGCCGCCACCAAAAAAGTACACGTACTGCGTAGCTGGTCGCTTATTGGTGGTTGCGAGCTCGGTTTCTGGGAGAGTCTGCGTCGCCATTGATTCAGTCCTTTATGATTTTATGTAGCGCCGGCGTCCCGGCGGCAATTCCTGTTAACTCCAAGCAAACGTAAAACACGTTTGCACTAGAAGGTGGTCGCGGGACCTCACCCTCTTATGCCTTGCTTTCGGTCACGATCTCCGAAAAATCGGCGATGGTGGAGAAATTCACCAGCAGCGTTTGCAGAACGGCGAGCCGATTCGCGCGAATTCGATCATCGTCGACCATCACCATCACCTTGTCGAAGAACAAATCTACAGTCGGCCGCAGCTTGGAAATTTCTGCCAGAGCTGCTTCATATTCATGTTGCACTCGCAGTTCATCCACGCGCTTCGCGACCTGCGGAATGAGAGCGGCCAACTCCCTTTCCGCGGGTTCCTGCAGCGCAGCAGGCTCAATCGCGCCAGCCGCATGTTTACCCGTGTCGCTCGCTTGTCGGAGAATGTTCTTAATACGTTTGGAGGCGACTGATATAGATTCGAAATCTGCCGAGGCACGAACTTTGGTGACCGCCTGTGCCCGTGCCACCGTATCCACTACGTCATCAGAACCGGTCGCCAGCACCGCATTCACCACGTCGTACTTGTAACCAAGCACGTCGCGCAGATAAAACTCCAGACGTTCGTGGAAGAAATCCCGCACCGCGCCGGCGAAATCAACCTTGGCGGAAAACTTCTTCTCTGCCCCTGAGTTCTGGTACGCCTGGCGTGCATCGGCAAACAACTGGCTCAGGCTCAAAGGGAATTTGTGCTCCGCGATTATTTTCACAATGCCATTCGCTTGCCGCCGGAGCGCGAACGGATCTTTCGATCCGGTCGGCTGCAATCCCAGCGCAAACATTCCCGCGATACTGTCCGCTTTGTCGGCGATTGCAAGTACCGCCCCTTCGAGTGTGCGCGGGACTGAATCTTCCATCGATTCGGGTTTGTAGTGATCGTAAATAGCGTCTGCAATGGCGCGGCGCGTACCATCTGCCATGTCTCGATCCAATTGCTGCACCCTGACGTACAATCCGCCCACAATCCCTTGCAGTTCGGTAAATTCCTTTACCAGTTCAGTAGTCAGATCGGCCTTCGCCAGCAGTGCCGCTTTATGGATAACACCGGGCCGAATCTGCCGCCCGCGCTGGCGAATTAGTTCCGACAACCAACTGCACAGGCGCTGCACCCGTTTGGTCTTTTCGTAGTAAGTCCCGAGATCCTTTTGAAAGGTGACATGCTTCAGCAACTGGACGCGTTCCCGCAGCGGGTGTTTCTGATCCGTCTGCCAGAAAAAACGCGCGTCGTTGAACCGCGCCCGCAGTACACGCTCATGTCCATGCCGGATGATGCCCTTCGGATCACCATCAGTATTCAACACCGCCAGAAAATTGGGGGACAACTGGCCATTAGGATCTTCCACCGCAAAATACTTTTGGTGGTCACGCATGACCGTGACCAATACTTCCTCCGCCAATTCCAGGAATTCCGGGTCGAAACTTCCTAGCACCGCTGACGGAGACTCAGTCAGGTTAACAACCGTCTCCAGAAGACTCTTGTCTTCCCGCCAGCGCGCGCCTGGGATGGTACGTGCAGCGGCATCAAGCGCTTTGCGGATCTGCTGCTCTCGTTCGCCGCGACCCAAAACTTTGGCTTCCCGCAATCGTTCGACGTAGGCGTTGGCCTTAGGAACCTGCACCACGCCCTGGGAGAGGGTCCGGTGCCCATGGGATTGATTGCCAGCCCGAACTCCAGCGAACGCAAGAGGGATAACTTCTGAATCTAACATTGCCACTAGCCACCGCACCGGCCGCACGAAGCGTTCGATGGGCTTATGCCAATACATGTTCTTGGGCCAATGAATCGACGAAAGTTCCTTTGGCAAACTTTCCGCCAGGATTTCCGCCGCGCTGCGACCCTTCTTAGTGATCTTCGCAGCAAGGTACTCACCCTTGGGCGTAGCAATTTTCTCTAGTTGCGATACGTCAACCCCAGCCTTCCGGGCAAACTCGTGCGCCGCGCGTGTAGGTTGACCATCTTTAAATGCGATTTTTACTGCCGGACCGGTGACCTGTTCGGTGACATCCATTTGACGATCAGCAATAGTGGACGCCACGCTCAGACGCCGCGGAGTAGTAAGGGGCGCAGAAACTCCGGCGGGAAGCCCCAAAGATTCACGCGCTAACAGTTCACCCACGCGAGATGCCAGTTCATTCTGCGCCGCGTCAATCATGCGCGCCGGAATTTCTTCGCAACCGATTTCCAGTAAAAAATCAGGCATGTCTAGCTGTTTACTTTACTCACGATGACACCGACATCGTCTCTTTTTTCGCCGTGAGCACCTTCTGTTGCTTCGAAGATTCGTCCGCCGTCGTGTTTCCCTGCTGCTGATCCACGTACGCTTTCGCAATCCCTACCGCCAAAGCCCGCACCCGAGCGATCACTCCCACGCGCTCCGTCACCGAGATGGCGCCACGAGCATCCAAAATGTTGAAAAGATGTGAACACTTTAGACAGAGGTCGTAGGCCGGAAGCAAAGGAAACCGCCTCTTGTCTCGAGCCAAGCCATCCCCTGCGTCTTTAGCTTTAGATAGCAGCGCATAGCCCTCGAGCAACGCCTTACACTCCGCCTCACACAGCTCGAAATGTTTCCACGCCTTCTCCACATCGGCTTGTTCAAAGTTGTACACGGAAAATTGCAGCTCTTCCGCCAGTCGAACGTCTCCGTAGCTTGTGATCCGATCCGTCTCAGGATCACGCGCCCAGACAATGTCGTAAATACTGTCGACATCCTGCAGGAATGCGGCAATGCGCTCCAGACCATATGTCAGCTCCGCCGAAATCGGATCCAGATCCACGCCTCCACATTGCTGAAAGTAGGTAAACTGCGTGATCTCCAACCCGTCCAGCATTACTTGCCAGCCAATTCCCCAGGCCCCGAGCGTGGGCGATTCCCAATTGTCCTCTTCGAATTTGATATCGTGTTGGCGCAGATCAATTCCCATCGCGCCCAACGAATCAAGATAAAGCTGCTGCACGTTTTCCGGAGGCGGCTTCAGGACGACCTGGAGCTGCAAATGTTTGTACAGCCGGTTCGGATTCTCGCCATAGCGCCCATCAGCGGGACGCCGAGAAGGCTGGACGTAAGCCACTCTGTACGGCTGCGGCCCCAGCACCCGCAAAAATGTTTCCGGCGCCATGGTCCCCGCGCCGACCTCGACGTCATAGGGCTGTTGCAACACGCATCCCCGTTCCGCCCAAAAGGTCTGGAGCCGCAGGATGAGTTCCTGAAACGTAAGCGAATTGGATTTTGCTCGAGTCAAAGGGTTCTAAAGGGCACTCAGCATTCAGCAATCAGCATTCAGCCCTGAAGCTGCGGTTCAGCCACCCACCACCGGCCTGATTGGCTGAGTGCTGACTGCTGAGTGCTGCCGTCTAAGTGCTGATCTTCTCCAGCATGCCCGCTGTAACCAGCTTCTTCTCAATATGTCGCTGAAGCGTATGCAGAAGAAACTTTCGTAAGTCCGCCGCGCGCGTTTTCGGCCACGAACCTCCGCGAAAACTTTCTGCTGGTGCATGGAACATTTGTGCCGCGACAGCCCGTGATTCCGCAGAGATTTCGGACGATGCCAACCGCTTGTCGTCCGCACACATCAGTCCGTCGGCCAGCACATGAAAGAACGCACGGCTTCCGTTCAATGTGCGGCCGCAAACGATGCACTCCGTCAGCTCCGGCAGATAGCCCATCAGCCGCGTCATCCAGAGCTCAAAGTAGGTGATGGGCATCCAGACGGCGGATCCGCGAAGTTCCGACAGCGTTGACAATGCCAGACGGAAGACCGCATCGTTGGCCTCGCGGTCTGGGAGCAACTCGTCCAGCACTTCCGCCATGTGGCTCAGCGCCACGGCTCGCGGATACCCCACTTGATTCGCCAGTGGCGACTCGAGAACATCACAGGAATCCAACCGTACCAACTCCTGCCGCTCGCGATCGTCGTAATAAACCCGGACGTAAGTAAGCGGCTCCAGCGCTCCACCAAACCGGCGCCTGGATTTCTTCGCCGAACGCGCTACGCCGCGCACCTTGCCTTCAAGCCGCGTAAAAAGTGTGACCAGCAGGTCGGCCTCGCGCATCGGATAGGTGCGCAGGACAATCGCTTCCGACTCCTTCAGCGCCATGGAAGGCCAGCAGGTAATCTTTGATTGTAATGGACTAGTAAGGAGATGGAAAGCTGACGGCGATGGAGCTTCAGGTCTGAGTCGGCGGCCTTAAAAGCAAAAGGCGCGTCACTGGAGACACGCCTCGATTGTAACCAGATAGATCTAACGTTACCGGCCAAAATACTTCGCGTTGCGCTCGGTGAAGCTCTTCCACTTCTCCGGCAGATCGTCGAGTGCAAAGATCGCGGACACGGGGCATACCGGCACGCAAGCGCCGCAGTCGATGCATTCCACCGGATCGATATAGAGCATCTCTTCCTCCCCAAACGCCGGCTCGTCCTTCTTGGGGTGAATGCAATCGACCGGGCAAGCATCCACACACGCCGTGTCTTTCGTTCCAATGCACGGTTCAGCAATCACGTAGGTCATAAAGGTCCCTGTCTCCCTAATATGTGCGGAATGATCAGAACTCACTATTTTAGCAAGAATGTCGGCGCGGGTATAGCGGCCTCTATGCCGGCATCAACTCGCGCTGCTCGCTGGGCTGATATTCCACAATGTAACCCGCCACCGCGCTGGCGGCCACTGTCAACGGACTCGCCAGATACATCTGCCCCGGTCCGCTGCGTCCGGGGAAATTCCGGTTCTGCGCGCTGATCACGATCTGATCCGCACGTGTGGACACGCCTGGCCCAGCATTAATGCAAGCCCCACAACTCGGCTCGATCACGTGCGCACCGGCCTTTTCAAAGATTTCGAGATAGCCGTTTCTAACACAATAATCGCGCGTCTCCTGCGAACCAAACTGGATGTAGAACTGCACCGATCCAGCAACCTGTTTTCCTTGTTTAAGCGCGTCGGCTAGCACGAGAGCATACATGTCCATGTCTTCGTTCTTGCCCGCAGTGCAGGTACCGCCGTAAGCCAGTTCAACCGGCACCGGAGTATTCAACTCGCGGATGAACTTCCCGTTTCCAGGATCGCCAGGCGTAGCCACCATCGGCGTAATATCCGCCGCATCCATTTCGATGACGTAAGCGAACTGAGCCTCGGAATCGCTGTAGAGTCCACCTAACATGGCTTCTGCTTTTTCTCGATTCATGCCGCGACGCTCTACCAGGAACTCCACAGCCTTTTTATCCGGCGCTACGATGCCGGTGAATCCGCCGATCTCGGCTGCCATGTTGGTCATGGTTGCGCGCTCGTCCACGCTGAGTTCTTCAATCGCTTCGCCAGAATACTCAATGACTTTAGCCAACGCTTTTCCACTCTTGATGTAGTCCATCCGAAGCAAAGCCAGGATAAAGTCCTTGGCGGTGACGTTCGGGTGCTTGCGTCCCCGAATCACCACCTTCACGGATTCCGGCACGCGCACTCGGATGTCTTTGGTTATCCAAGAATTGAAAACGTCAGTAGTGCCAATGCCAAACGCCACACAGCCAATCGCGCCGGAATGCGGAGTATGCGAGTCAGACCCGACGATCAGCTGCCCCGGCAACGCATAACTTTCCAGCACCACCGAATGGCAGATTCCTTCAGAACCTTTACGGTCTTTCAGCTCTCCATGCAGTCGAATGCCCCGCTGACGCGCAAAATCCTCCTGCTTGAGCTTGAGCTGGGTGGCTAGATCAAGAAGCCCCATCTTCCGCTTCTGCTCGGACAACACATCATCGAGAAACGTAAGGTGATCGCGGAAAAACAGCACTGTCGACGCGTCATTCACCGGGGCATCGCGCCCCACGAGTTGATCGAAGAAGATTGCCGCCATGGGTGTGACATACTCATGGCTGAAGCGAAGGTCGGTCCGGGCGAAGCCCGCGTCGCCGGGCTTAACCGCGTCGACACCAACCTTCCCGCTCGCGGCAATCATGTGCCGAGCGAAGATTTTCTCCGCCAATGTCATCGGCCGTGGTTTCGTTTCGATTGCTGGCAACGATACTTTGCCTTGCAGACGCGCCACATTGAAGTTAAACAGCCCGCCATGCTCGATAATTTGACAGGTAATCTCGTCCTCGCCCTGGGTAAATTCAGAAAGAGGAATTTCCTCGCCCGCCCGGATCTTGTCGATCAAAGAAAAATTCGTCGAGGTAAGTACGCCAAGATTTTGGCAATTTTGCTTGTAGATACGTTCAATATTCTCCGCGATCACAATCTTGATTCCAGCACTCCGCTCAGCATAAGGTGATTGCTCCCGGCTCGACCCTTTCCCGCGCCGCTTGCCACTCACGGCGGCCACGAATCCACCCTTATTCACGTCGCCGCGCTGGATAGGCGTTTCGGCGCCGCATTTCAGTCCGGTGTAAGGAAACTCACCCAAAGTCTCATCGAAGAAAAAACAGATGTGCGCGGGAGTGATTTCGTCGGTAGAGATATCGTCGCGCAGCTTGGGATTCTTCTCCGGATTCCTGGTATCCCAAGGCAGATCCGCACCCGCGAGCTGACGCCGGATGAGCTCCGGATCTTCCGTCAGGAAAAGAATCCGCCCGGGCAGGGGTACTTTGTCTGGACGTTTTTCAATTTTGCGCTTTAGAAGCGATTCGATCACCAGAGCACCCGAGCCGAGACCTTCCTGCGGCAGTCCGCACGCAGCCACTGCCCACTACGGTAATTCTATCGCTACTTCCCTCGTATGCGCGCGTATTCGGCGGGATTTGGCAACTCCTCCAAACCTTTCCCCTCAAAGATGGCTTCGAATTCCCGCAATAACGCCGCGTGAATAAGGCCATTGGATGCCACAGTTTCCCGGCTGTTGAGCTGAAAGGCCACTCCACTGAAATCGCTCACCATTCCGCCCGCCTCCTCCACCAAAAGCACGCCAGCTGCGGTATCCCAGGGATTTAAATTGAACTCCCAGAATCCATCGAACCTTCCGCAGGCGACATCACAAAGATCCAGCGCTGCCGAACCCGCACGCCTGACTCCATGACTATGCAGCGTGATCTGGTGATAAAAGAAGATATTCGGGTTTTTGTGCCGCTTGTGGCTGGGAAACCCCGTGGCCAGCAGAGATTCCGCCAGATTCGCGATTTTGGAAACATGGATGCGCTCTTGATTCAGATAAGCTCCGCGTCCCTGCTCCGCTGTAAATAATTCGTCGCGCGTGGGATCGTAAACCACGCCAGCGACCAATCGCTTCTTATATTCGAGCCCCAGCGACACACAAAACACTGGAAATCCATGGGCGAAATTGGTGGTTCCGTCCAGCGGGTCGACATACCAGCGATAGTCGCTGTTGTTATCTACCAGACCACCCTCTTCCCCCAGAATGTCATGCGATGGCCAGCGCGTCCGGATCCGCTCCAGGATCAGGGCTTCTGACTTTCGGTCAGCAATCGTAACCAGATCAACGTCACCTTTGTATTCCACCTTCACGTGCTGATGAAAATATTCCATCAACAGCGCACCCGCCTCCCGCGCAATCTCTGTCATCGCGGGAATGAACTCACTTTTGTTGGTTGGAGAAGCCATGGTGAAGAAAACTGACCCTGGATTGATGAGTTACTCGAACGGATTGACGTTTACTTCCGCTTCGCCCCGTCCTCGGCAATGTACATAATCTCGTGTTTGAAAATGAAAAGGTTGGGCTGGCCGTCACGAGTGAGCCGCACCATATTCTGATCGTAATACTCGATCCAGCCACTCACTACTTCACCATCCGCCAACTTAATGTTGACCGGCGTCTGTTTTTCACCCAAGGCCCTTAAATATGTTGCCTCCTGCGATGTCTCCACAGGAGGAACCGATCTTCCTTTGTGCGCCAAATTCGGGGTTCCCTGACCATGAAAGGGCATAAGCTTTATTCTACACGCCGCTTCGCGCTGCCCTGATCGACATTGGCCAATGTTTTCTCTAGAAGGTCAGTCTCAAACCAAATTCCAATTGACGCGGAGCACCAAGCCCGAAGACCCCGGTCCCAACTCCAATCCGCGTATTCCCCGCCGCGCGCAGGCTTGCTGTCGTGCCATTCGCAGTCCCATTCGAGCCATCGAGGATTCCGCTCAATTCACTGCTGGGACTATCAAAGTTCGCGAGATTGAACGCATTAAAAAATGACACGATGGGCTCGATGATCAGTCCCTCACGCACCTTGATAGGCCAACTGAGTTTTAAGTCCAAAGCACGCAGCCAACTCATTCCAACCTGGCCCCCGTTCCCAACATTTGGACAAGCCGGGTCAGTCCTGGGTATCGGGGGAGCCGGGCAAAGCGGCTGCTGCACTGCTCCCAAGGCATCCAGTTGCGCTTTTGTAAAAAGATTCGCAGAGATGAGAGCCTGACCCGCTGGTGTAGGCGTGCCGGCGAAGTTGGAGTTGTAATTACTAATCAGATTATTGATGTCCCCTGCCGAAACGCTTCTGCCAAAAGCCCCCAGCTTGGTTCCAGGTACCAAGTCACCAACCCCGCCGTTGGATACCGCCGTCCCATCGCCGGTACCGTCGCCGGTAACGTCGGTGATGAAAATGCCGCCCGCCAGACCGCTGGTCGGGAGCCTGAGATTAAGAGGCAATGGACTATAAAAGTGAGAAATGACGCTTAAACGTAGCGAGTACGGGAGCTCCACAGTTCCGCCGAACGAAATCTGATGTTTTCGATCCAGCCCGTTGGGTCCAATAAATTGGGTGGGATGGTTATTGTCTTCCGCGAAGTTAATAAAGTCTGTGTCCTGCGCCGTAGCCACGTATCGCGAAAAAGCATAGGAAAGTTGCAGGTTGGCCCGCTTAATCCGGCCATTCGCAAGATTAAGGTTCTGCTTCAATGACGTCTGCAGCCCGTTGTACACCGAGCGGCCAATCGGAAACAGCATTTGATTGGTGCCCAGATTCTTATTCTTTCCCGGAAAGGCTGCAGCCGGCTGTTTCACCAATGAGCACGGGAAACCTCCACACAGCGAATTACCCGAGTCCAGTCCATTGATAGCGAAGTCCGCAATACTGGCATTGGAAGGACCCGAGGAGCCGAGATAGCAGCTAATGGCGGCCTGGGAGTTTGCACCAGCAATCGTCGCCGCCGGACACCCAAACGGAGTAACCGTGGCAGTGATCGCATCCAGCGCAGCCTGAACGTCGAGGAAACCCGCATCCCCCACGTGGTTCACATCCACCGTGAGCTGGGCATGAGTTCCTACGTTACGAACATAGTCAGCGGTAAGCACCAATCCGTGACCGAACTCATGCTGCAGACCAATATTCATCTGAACTGAGCGCGCGGTCTTGTAGTCCGGAGCAAACAGATTCGTGCCTGTCGCATTAATCCCGGAGGTCAGCGTATTTCCGATGAAGACACTGTTCACCGCTGGTCCTGCGGCGATTGTGGCTGCCTGATACTGCGCCTGTAACGCAGCAATATCGTGGACCACGGCTCCAATCGGCTGATTACAAAAAGTCGGAGTCACAACCGTGCCCGTTCCAGGGAGCGTAAAAGACTGCGCGTTGCCATTGCTGCAAACCGTTTGTTGCGCCAGGAACAATCCCTGTTGCAGCCGTGGCGGTCGGTTGAACAGATTGTTGTTCCAAATGGAATTTTCGTAGAACAACCCAATTCCCGCACGGATTACAGTCTTGCCACTCTTGCCCGGGTCCCATGCAATCCCGAGCTGCGGGGCAAAGTTAGTATTGGGCTGTCGCACCCGATTTCCCAATCCTGGCCCGAACAGATCCAGGATATTCCCCGTACAGGGCGTACCTCCTGCGACCAGGTTCGCGGCCAAAGTAGGATCAAGTTGTGAACATGGAATCGGACCAATGTCGCTGTCAGTGCGTCCAGTGTCGCGAACATAACGCAGGCCGGCATTCAACGTGAGGTTAGGCCAAATCTTCCAGGCGTCACCGATGTACCACGAAACTCGATTATCGGGACCGAGTCGTCCACCAGGCAAACCAAATGCCGGCAGCTCAGAAGAGAATCCCTGCCCGTTGCCCAGAATTACTTGCTGCACAGGATAGTTCAGCGGGTTCCCAGCGCCTCCCGGAAATCCGCCCGTCGCTAGTGACACATCAGAAACAGAAGAGACAGCCGGCGCGCTTCCCAGGAACTTGGCGAAGCCGCCGCCCAAAAGCCGGTTGTAACCGAAACCGTAGCGCAGAATGTGGGAATGATAGGTCTTGCTGCCGTCATACTTAAATTGCTTGTCCGTCTGGTAGGTTCCTTGCGGGGCGAGAAAATTTGGACCCGAGCAGAAATCATCCTGCCCAGCGTTTAGACAGGTTGGATCGTTGCCGATTGCCAACTCCAGAGCGGGAGCGGGATTCAGAATATTGCTCCCCGTCACCGCATCTGTGATTCCGTTCCGGAATTTGGTGTATCCCACGCGAATGCTATGGGTGTAGCTTCCGGTATTGAAGTCCAGTCCCACCGCATGCACCGGTGTGTGATTATTATTTGCAAAAGGTTGAAACGTGTTGGGAATGAAACCAGAAACGTTGCGGTTCTGGTCAAAGGAAAATCTGTAAAACAATCGTGCCGAACCTCGCAATTGATAATCGAGGCGCCCGATGGTTTGCGTCTCGCGAAAAGGGGAATTAAAGTTCCCTGACAGCGAAGCAAATTGGCCTCCCGAAAGCACAGGCGCCAATAGGTCTTGCTTGGTGCGCTCCCCGTCTAGGAAAAAGAAAAGCCGATCCTTAATTACCGGCCCGCCGAGACGGCCGCCAAATTGATTCCGCTGGAATGGGTTGGCCTTACCTCCCGGAAGGGCTGCCGCCACGCTGCTGTCGCGGAAAGCATAGAAAGCCTCGCCATGCCAGCTATTGGTCCCCGATCGCGTGACGACATTCACCGCGCCCGAGGAGGTCAATTCGGTCGATAGGTCGAGAGAAGATTGTCCAACCTGAAACTCTTGGATCGCTCCCTCGGGAATGTTTTGTGTTGTGGTTCCGACCGTCTCATCGCTGATATCGATGCCGTCCACCTCAATCCGCGCGGTTCGTCCGAAACGTCCTCCAAACGAGATGGAAGAGAATCCGTTCTTGGTCGGATCAAAGTTGCCTCCATCTTGGATCTGCACTCCCGGCTCAAGCTGTGCCAAGTCGAGGAAATTGCGCCCATTGATGGGAAGATTGTCGATCTGATCTGCGTTGAGCACACCTTGAACCGTGGCCTGCTCTGTATTGACGTGCAATTCAGTAGCAGCAACTTCAACTAGTTCTTTGGTGTTCCCCACCTGCAGCTTCAAACTGCCGGGTGCAGTGACCCCGACCTCGACCTTGATCGGCAGTTCGACGCTCTTGAAGCCACTTTGCTCTACGCGTACAACATAATCGCCAGGGATCAACGCGCCCGAGGTATAGGTCCCAGCCGAATTCGTCGTGGTGGTGAGAACCTGCCCGGTAGCTTTATTGGTGATGGTGACCTTGGCCCCACTTACCAGTGCGTTACTGGGATCGAGGACGGTGCCTTGAATGCTTCCCGTCGAAATCGTGGTTTGGGCGAGTCCGCTGGCTGTAAACGTCAGCAGCAGAATCCAAATCAGCTTGAATCGCGTCACAATCTCGGAATTGCGAGGGGACACCATTTCATTCACCAAGCCTTTCCTACTTAGTCTGGTTTCCAGTTTCTGGTTACTAGAAAACCCGAAACTCGAAACTATGCCCTACAGACAATCCGCCTGCTCAGGAAATGAGTACGGAAAGAAACGGTGGCCTTGCAGTTCCTCATTCAACAGAATTCGTTCCCTCATCCCAGCCAGGGGACAACATACTCTGTTGATCAGCCTACCCGATGCGAAAGCGATATGCCCCTTCAGCAGACTAAAGCAACCAAGTATCCAAAATAGCGGTGAGACATTCTATTCTGCCTTAAGCGATTTAGAGAAGCCCATTCACGCCGGCGTTCGGTTTCCAAATCTGGAATTCTGAATCCGGTTATATGGAGAATCAACTTTCGTCAAAACTGAGTAGTCCTGACGTAGATACTGAGTATCGGTTGTGTTGAGAATCTCAGCGCGACTTCGAGCTGTAATATCCAATCCGGTGCCGCACTTTGAAGTTGGAACTCGCTGGAAGCCCGTTCACCGTCACTTGGATCCGCCGGAATTCCGAATCAGACAGCCTTTGTGAAGGATAGTAAGCAAGCATATATTGCGTACGCAGTTCGTCGCTGATCTGCCGGAAGGCGTCGTCCAACTGAGGCAGCGACTTGGCATAAAAATATTTTCCTCCCGTATCGTTCGAAAGCTGGATCAGCGCATGCTCCCCGCCGGTGTCCCGCCCCGCGCTGGCTTCGATGGGAACAACAATGATGCTATACAAGATGGCTTCCGCTTCCTCGGCTGCCCGCACCGCGTCTTTATAGTCCACTTTGCTCATGGTGTCGCCGCCATCGGTAATGATCACCATTACCTTTCTCCCCTGCCGCGGCTCCAATGCTTGCGCTCCCAGGTAAAGCGCGTCATACATTGCAGTAGCGGCACCCATACGAATGCGATCCACGCCGTGATCAATTCTGCCAAGGTCAGAAGTAAACGGGACGACCTCATTCACAATCTCGCTGAATTGATAAAGTGAAAGTGCGTCAATTGGCCGCAGAATGGCATGGGCAAAACGCCGAGCCGAAGCCAGCTCGAGCGGCAAGTCTTTGCGTGTACTTAGACTCGTATCAACAGCCAGGACAATCGACAGCGGTAGCGCCGATTCCTTGTCAAAGACCGAGATTTTCTGATCCTTTCCATCCTCTTGCAGCTCAAAGTTATCTTTTTTCAGGCTGGCAATTGGCGCTCCGTGCTCGTCAGTCACAGTGACGAACACATTCACCAGCTTCACATTAACTTTGAAAGTGGTGTCCGGTTCCTGCGCGCCAGAAGTAAGGCACACTGCTGCAGACAAAAAGAGCAACAGACCAGCGGTAGCAGCTTGTCTCATCGGGAAGCTGGTCACTTAGATGCGCGCTTGATTGCCGGGGTGCCTTGGGCGCGAGGAATCTCCGCTGGAAATGGCTCCCCATCTGCCCAAAGCACGCCGTCCTCAAAGTATTCCTTCTTCCAGATCGGCACCGTGCGCTTAAGGGTATCGATCAGCCAGCGGCAGGCGTCAAAAGCAGCCGCCCGATGCGCCGACGCCACCACAATCAGCACGCTGGTCTCGCCGATTTCCAGCCTCCCCAGGCGGTGAAGTATGGCAACATCACGGATCGGAAAACGCGACACTGCCTGTTCGCTGAGCTCTTCCATCTGCTTCAACGCCATGTCTTCGTAAGCTTCGTAGTCAAGGTAGAGCGTTCGCCGCCCACGCGTGTTATCGCGAACGACCCCCTCGAAGACCACCGCCGCACCGTCCTGCGCTCGCTTGATTCCTTCCAACACTGCGTGAGTTTCAATCCGTTCGCGCACGATCGCGGCATGCATGGGGCGGCCTTTCGGATCCCTACCCTTCGCCTGCTCTGATTCTCCAGCACCCCCGCTGACCGGAGGAAGCAAAGCGATCTCATCACCCTGACTCAACTTCGCCTCCGGACCCGCGTATTCCTGGTTCACCGACATCGCAATTGCAGACACCCATTCCTTCAGCCGAGGAATGCGCGCCTCATAGTGACTGAGCACATCCCCCAAAGTGGCATCGTCCGGAAGGTCGAGCGACTCTCCTCCCTGACCCGCAAGGTCCTTGAGGATGCCGAAAAACAGTATGCGTACCAACATGAGGAATCTGATGAGCTTATCTTTATCGTAGCGCCAGCGTCCCGCCGGCAACGCAGGCCGCTCCTGTGACGCCGACGTCTTCCTGGGATTGAATTGCCGGCGCGACGCCAGCGCCACAGGTATTAGTCTATAGCGCATCGCCTTCGCGGCTGCAATTTCCTCCAACTTTGCACCCGACGTCTATATGTCGGGAACCCTCATTTTTGTTACCCTATTAAATTGTCCCCGTAACGAGGTGCCTATGCCAGGAGCGTGCCGTTTGTTCTGGACTTTAACTTGCCTGTTTCTTTTTGCCATCGCGCTCTGGGCGGATGATAGTTCATCCTCCAGCACAGCGACTGCTCCCGCGACTCCTCCCAAAGCCAAGACCGAAGTTGTCGAAGACAACATTCACGGTCACAAGATCGCCGATCCCTACCGCTGGTTGGAGAACTCCCAAGCCTCGGACACTCAACAATATGTCCACGACGAACTCGCCTACACCCGCAGCATCCTCGACCCGCTCCCCGGACGCGCTCAGACTCATCAGCGCCTGACGCAACTCCTTTCCATCGGCACCATTGGCACACCACAACTCGGTGGCAACTTTTATTTCTATACCCGCCGTGAAGGGACACAAAACCAGCCCGTACTCTTTGTACGCGAAGGAATCAACGGCAAAGATCGCACCTTACTAGACGTGAACCAACTCGCCGCCGACGGCACGGTCGCCCTCGACTGGTGGTTTCCCTCGGAAGACGGCAAGTATGTCGCTTATGGCACTTCCGCCAGCGGCTCGGAAGAAAGCACATTGAAAGTGATCGAAACCGCAACCGGGAAACAATTGCCTGACACCATCGAGCGTACCCGCTTCGCCAGCGTCGCCTGGAAAAAAGATAACTCCGCCTTTTTTTACAGCAGACATCCGAAAAAGGGGGATGTGCCTTCCGGAGAAGAGGTCTATCACGTCAAAATTTTCTATCACGTCATGGGAACCGACCCCGCGAAGGATCCGCTGATCTTCGGCGAAGGCCGCAAAGCCCAAGACATACCCGGTGTGCAACTCGCTGACGACGATGATCGCTGGCTGCTCATCACCGTATTCCAGGGTTGGGCTAAAAGCGAAATGTACCTGCAGGATTTGAAAGCCGGCACCCCGCCGGTTGAGATCACCAGCGGCAAAGACTTCCTGTACAGCGGCGAGGTCTACCAAAACAAGCTTTACATCACCACCAACGAAGACGCACCTCGTTCCCGCGTGTTAGTAGTGGACGCCGCCAATCCCAAACGTGAAAATTGGAAGGAAATCGTCCCCCAATCCGATGCGGTGTTGCAGAATACTGCAATCGTCGGCGGGAAACTCGGCGCCCAGTACGAAAAGAATGCCAGTTCCCTGCTCAAACTTTTCCAACTGGATGGAAAGTTCATCGACGACATCCCGCTACCTGCCATCGGCACCGTCTCCGGCACAGGCAGCAAGTGGAATCGCCAGGAAATTTTCTTCGGCTTCCAATCTTTCACCATTCCGCCGTCCATTTATCATTACGATCTTTCGTCCCGCAAAACCAATTTGTGGGATAAGGTGAACGCCCCCGGCATCGATCCTTCTGCCTACGAAGTCCATCAGCTCTGGTACACATCGAAAGACGGCACCAAGGTTCCCATGTTTGTCTTCCACAAAAAAGGACTGGAACTCAACGGCCACAATCCCACGCTGCTCACCGGATACGGCGGCTTCAACGTTAGCCTGACCCCCAGCTTCGTGGGCGGCCGCTATATCTGGCTGGAGCACGGCGGCATCTTTGCCGTGGCCAATCTTCGCGGCGGCGCCGAGTTCGGAGAAGACTGGCATCAAGCCGGCATGCTGCAGAAAAAGCAGAACGTGTTCGACGATTTCATCTCCGCCGCCGAATTCCTGATCTCGCAGAAGTACACCGACAAGGATCACCTCGCCATCCAGGGCGGATCCAATGGCGGCCTGCTGGTGGGCGCAGCCTTCACGCAGCGTCCTGACCTTTACCGCGCCGTCGTATGTCAGGTCCCGCTGCTGGATATGCTTCGCTATCAGAATTTCCAGATCGCCAAATTATGGATCCCCGAATACGGCTCTGCCGAGGATTCCAAACAGTTCGACTGGCTTTACGCCTACTCGCCCTACCATCACGTGAAACCGGGCACACAATATCCCGCCATCCTTTTCATGACGGCGGACACCGACACTCGCGTCGATCCCATGCACGCCAAAAAAATGGCTGCCCTGATGCAAGCCGAAGCCGCCAACGGCCAAAGCCGCGAGCGCCCCATCCTGCTACGCATCGAAACCAAAGCCGGCCACGGCGCGGGCAAACCTATCACCAAACAAATCGAGGAAGGCACGGATATTTATTCGTTCTTGTTCTGGCAGCTAGGTGTGCAACCGTAGGATCGAGTGGATCCAACAAAAACTGAGGGTGCCCCATCCTTCGCTGTTAGCGAACTTTCATTATGAGCATATCCATAGTCTTACCCACGCTCCACGGGATGGGGTGGAACGCGGCGCACAGACGCGAACGCTGGAATCCGAAACGGTGTGGGGAATTGTCGGAGGCGGCGTTCTTATTGAAGGCCACAGAACAGGGATTCTGGTCGCCAAGCCCTGGGGCGACAGCGACATGTACGACTTCATCGTAGATTCGGGAACCCGCCTCTGGCGGGTCCAACTGAAGTCAACCGCCGTGCTCCAACAGCGCGGATATCACGTGAACATGATGCACAACGCATACGGAAAGGGCAAGGTCGGCTATAAAGCGGAAGACATCGATATGCTGGTCGTGCACATTCCGCCGCTAGAAATCTAGAAATATGGTATGTCCTGCCGGTGACAGTATTTGCCCCGCATATCAAGATCAGGCTCCATCCAAATATCAGGGTCAGGTCCCGCCGTTGGGAGAGGTATCGCGAGGCTTGGGGATTGTTCACCGGCAAGTCCCCGAAACAGCACCCGAAGTTGGGTCGCTGATTTGCCCATTCTTCCTTCGTGTACCCAGCGGAATCGGAATTGGATGGAGCAGTGCCTGGGGCGGCGCGATCTCGGCCAATTCTGACTTCTCGCTTACAACCCCGTCCATCTACCGTCCGTCTAAATACATACAAAGCTCGGGCTCACCACTGAACTTGGGGCAGAGGCGTCAGTGCGCAATCAAGGAGAGACTATGATGACGATAAAGCAATTGGAGCGTTGGGCAGCCGCGGGATTGTTTTTGGCAGCCTTGATGGCGGTTCCCTCATTTGCAAGAGCCCAAAACACGGCTGATAACGACACCACCCGCCAGGAGCTGCGGACTTTTGACCAGTTCTTGGACAACCATCCGCAGATCGCAAACGACCTGAAGAAGCACCCGGCGCTAGTCAACGATGCTGGCTTTGTTAGACAGCACCGCGAGCTGGGGGACTTCCTCAGAGATCATCCCCGCGTACGTGAAGAACTGAAGGAAAACCCTGGTGCTTTCATGAACCGGGAGCGCGGGCTTGAAAGGACCGAGGCTCCGGATCGGGACAAGCCGGATAACGATACCACCAGGGCAGAACTCGGTAGCTTCGACCAATTTCTAGACAGTCATCCTGCGGTCGCGAAGGATCTGAAGCAAAATCCCAATCTGATTAATAATCCTCAGTACCTGTCAAAGCACCCTGGACTGAAGGACTACCTTCAGGATCACCCGCGAGTCCGCGAGGAAGTGAAAGAGAACCCCGGAGCCTTCATGAGCCGGGAGCGGGGCTTGGAGGGAAAAGAAGAAAAGACGGAGGGCAAGAAGCACCGCAAGCACCAAAGAAATGACCGAGACCGGGACAGGAATTAACGATCGGGACCGAGGTCAGAATAAGTTTTGGCGGGTGGGCGGGTGGCCCGTCCCCCGCTAGAACACATATCTGGGTGGCTTGATGTTCTTCACTCGGAGATAGACTTCCGCCTGGCCGCGGTGGTGCGCCGTGTCCGTGAAGGCCCAAGAGAGCACTTCGATCCCCGTGGCCTTCCGTCCCTCCCCAATATCAAGCATTTTGTTGAACTGCGCGGGCGTCATGGCGGCAAAGTCTTTGGCGCACCTGTCGAAGGAATCGGTAAGAAACTTGATGGCCGTTTTTTTGTCGGTGCCGGAGGGTCGAGCCAGCGCTTCGGTTCCCGCCACGTCCGCGAAGGCGTCCGAGTTGGATTTTGCGATGTGGATCATGAGCTCGCCGAAGCTCATCTCCTCCGGATTCGGTTTGAAATCGTAGCTTTCGGCGGGCATGGCTTCGGCCACCGCCAGAGTAAATTCTTTGCTGATCTGCCAGTGCTTCGCGAAAAGGGCTTTGAAATCGCTCTCGGCGGGGCCGCTAACGGCAACGGCCATGCCCGCTAGAAATGACACAGCCAGTAAACCCTTCAATATCGCTTTCATCGGATGCTCCTCGACGCCGCATATTCCTTTAACTCGAAAACGGCGAGGATTGTACACGTGACCCGTATCCCTCGCTGGTTTGCCCAGAATCTTCTGGTCTTTAATATGGAGCAGGGTTTTAAGGTCAACGCGTCCACCGGGCATTGACTCGACCGCAGCTTTCGCAAGAAAGTCGTCCCTGGAAGAAACGAAGTCGACTCGCTAGGTCCAAGCAAGCGTCCCCATACAGGCATCCCCTTGGGCACGATGCCAACGTCACCGGGCTGAATCAATCTTGTATGAAGGGAACTTCCCGCGACCCGCAACTCGATTAGGGCCGGGTCTTTCATTGAATCCCTGTCGAAGTGAATATTTGCCTGCGGAACAGTAATCTCCATTTGCTCGTAAGCAGGTCTGAGGTGATGCTCCACTTTGAACGAATCACGCCAAGGAGAGGTTGAACTGGAAACGATGACCCAATCGCGTTTTGCAAACGGTACACGTTCACCGGTTCTGTGATTGCGGCCAAATATTTCGCATTCCGGCATCGAGGCTCTTTCACCGTGCTATTGCTGACTTCGGCCTATTTGCGGGATTCTATCGGGGGACGGTACACCCGAGGGCAGAGGACGAAATATGATACCCGGACCAGAGCGTCGTATTACTTCGGATATATTGTTGTTCGTCCGCGAATCCCATGCAGCGGCTAGCTCGCGTCCTCGGAGCTGTATTGCCTTTTCAGGTGCTTATCAAATTGAGCTTGCAGGACCTTTATTCCGGCTTCTGGATTGTTCGTGGCTTCAGAACTAGCAATGATAAAGTAAGCGCTGCATGTCGAGCACTTGCCTTGGAGCGTAATCTCAAGGTATGGCTTTTCCATTTTGGCAATCTCCGAAAAAGAACAATTTCGGAGGGCGTGTTCGGCGGGTTATCGTAACGTCCGGTATCGAACATACGTCGGTGAGGCTGACTATTACAAGACAATTAATACCGGACACGGTTGGGCGAGGGCCGGATTTCCGGATAGAATTTTCGGCCGAACGAATCCTTAAACCTGTCATTCGAACCGTGGGGCAATGGCACGTTTAACTTGCCCCATTGCATTTGCTAGTGGAGTCCCTGCGGCGACAACTACATCACGCACAATAAATCAAAGCAGCCGATTCTCAAGACTCTGGTAGCAAATATTCAGAGTCCGGTTTCGGGGACGATCGTCTCTTCGAGCTTTGCTTCGACGGTGACCTCCACCTTGGCACCTTCTTTCAGATGAACTTCGGCGCCATTTTCATCGGTGAGACTGTTTTCAATGCGAATCTCTCGATAAAGGTGATCGGCCCCTTCGACGGTGATTTCTGCTTTTTCAGGGATACCCGGGTATGGGGATTTGATGATTTTTTCGACCGTTGCTGGCAGCGTAGCACTTGGATTTTCGCCCATAGATTGTCTTACGACCAGACTAACTATTATCTAGTTTAGCAGGTAATCGAAGGAGGCATCTGAACATCGAAGCATTCCGCAAGCTTGCGCAGAGGAGCTGCCATCAATTTGCGTTCAGAGCCGTTGTAAGTGGGTCTCAGGTGTTGGCGCTGGTTTGGTTTCAGGGCGGGCTAAGATGGACGAAATTGTAAAGAGAAGCCTGAAGGGTGTTGTCCAGACCCTCGTGGACAGGCTTCTCTTCTTCGCTGTACTTCGAATGGGACTGCTATTGCGGCGGAGTGTATCCAAGCTGTATGCCTGGAGGCTGTGCAATATTGCTCACTTCTTGAGATTGAAGGCATGAAACGTGACGCCTTGCGCTTTATTGCTCAGACTCGGACTGGAATCCAGAGTAGCTTGATAGACAGGAAGAGGGGCCCCTTATGACCCCGTCCCCGTCAAACCAGTGGCAACAGCTCGCCGAACAAGCTAGCAATGAAATGGACCCCGACAAGCTGCTCAACCTCGTAATCCGGCTAAACCAGTTGTTGGGTGAGCAAGAGGAACGATCTCCCGCTCCTGCATCGAGGAACTGAGAGGATGTCGTTTCCCGCTGCTGTTTAGCTGCTTGGCGGATTCGCGCTTACGCAGAGAAGGCGTACAAAATGAAGATTCTGTTCAACCCACCTCTCGCGCTATTGGTCGTCGGCGTCTTCTATGTCGTCGGCTTCATGGCGCATAGTGTGAACCAGATTAAGGCAAACCTGTCTAAACGACTCTTAATGAGATTCAGATAAGTCGGCGCTGCTCAGTGTTTCGGTCACGTTTCCTGCGTTTTGGCTCTGTGGCGTATGGATCTCCCAAGACGTGCCGTATGCACCAAGCCATCAAGCGCATCCTGCTGCGCAAGCCAACGGCCAAGCGCAAACCTCACTAGAGTTAAGTTGCACTACTACCCAAATCCCAGGCCTCTGGAAAAACTCGGCCGACCGCAGTAAAATCCTGTCGCCCGTCATATTCGCAGGTCCCAGCAAGAACGTCCCTTACGATACAAGCACGTGAGATGGAGGTGGATATGAAAAGCTGGAAGCAGATAAGCCTTCTCAGTTTGTGTGTGGTTATCCTGTTGGCCTCGACTCCCGGAAAACCAGCATGGCGGATGAAAGCGGATTATGTAGAAGCTTGCAGTTGCCATCTGTTCTGTCCTTGCTATTTCAATAAACACGCCGAGCATCCGCACTGCGAGTTCAACATGGCGGTTAAAGTGCGCGAAGGGTACTCGGGCAACACCAACCTGGCAGGGGCCAAGTACTGGCTCACCGGGGATCTGGGCGACGAGTGGGGTACAAACAAAAAAGGAGATTGGGTGGTGGTATCGTTTGATCCATCCACCAATAAAGAACAACGGGACGCGCTAGCGCCCATGATTCTCAAGACCTACGGT
>WNGK01007799.1_pt1 | contig 25440 bp, 22 predicted proteins | sample 5400601 | NCBI WGS metagenome assembly WNGK01 (sample SAMN13153376, study PRJNA577476) | soil metagenome | isolation source: 60 cm soil or saprolite under Garry oak tree replicate 1 | place: USA:California | collected 2016-06-15
GCCGCCGCGGCCACCCGCAGCGCGGCGACCACCGCCAGCCCGCACGAGCCCCCGGTGAGCAGGGCCTCCTCGCGGGCCAGCCGGCGCGTCATCTGGAACGACTGGGCATCGCTGACCGCGATGACCTGGTCGCAGATGGTCTTGTCATAGGTAGCAGGCCAGATGTCCTCGCCGACGCCCTCGACCAGGTAGGGCCGGCCGGATCCGCCGGAATACACCGACCCCTCGGGATCGGCGCCGATCACCTGCACTCGCCCGCCGGATATCTCCTTCAGGTACCTGCCGGTGCCCGATATTGTGCCGCCGGTGCCGATGCCGGCCACGAAATGCGTGATCTTGCCCTCGGTCTGCACCCAGATCTCGGGGCCGGTGGAGTCATAGTGCGAGCCCGGGTTCTCCGGGTTGGCGTACTGATCGGGCTTCCATCCGCCTGGGGTCTCCGCGGCCAGCCGGTCCGACACCGAGTAGTAGGAGTCCGGGTGCTCCGGCGAGACGGTCGTGGGGCACACCACCACCTCCGCCCCGTAGGCGCGCAGCACGCTGATCTTGTCCTGGCCCACCTTGTCCGGGCAGACGAAGAGGCATTTGTAGCCCTTCTCCGCGGCGACGATCGCCAGCCCGATGCCGGTGTTGCCGGACGTCGGCTCGATGATGGTGCCGCCCGGCTGGAGCGCGCCTGAGGCCTCGGCCGCCACCACCATGCGCAGCGCGATCCGGTCCTTTACCGAGCCGCCCGGGTTGAAGTACTCGACCTTGGCCAGCACGTCAGGGGCCGGTCCGGCACCGCCAAGCCCGCGCGTGACCTTACGCAGCCTGACCAGCGGAGTGTTCCCGATCAGCTCGATCAGGGAATCGTGAACCTGCATCCGGACCCCCTTACCTGTGCAAACGACGCTATCCCAGCTGGGGCCTAGTTCCGCTCGGTGACGAACGTTCCCTTGCCCACCACGCTGACTGCGGACCGCCCGTGCCTGCGAAAACGGGCCTGGAGTGGGCGGATATGTCGCAGCGGCGGTTGGCATGCAATCTGCACGAGGAGTGCGAGGTAGTCTGCGGTTAACTACAAGTCCTGAGGGAGCCCGCCATGCCCGAGGCAGTCGTCGTCGCTACCGCCCGCTCGCCCGTCGGCAGGGCCTTTAAGGGCTCGATGACCAGCAACCGTGGCGATGGTCCGTGCCGCGCTGGCCAAGGTGCCGCAGCTGGACCCGGCCGACATCGACGACCTGATGCTCGGCTGCGGTCTGCCCGGCGGCGAGCAGGGCTACAACATGGCCCGCGTCGTCGCCATCATGCTCGGCTACGACAACCTGCCGGGGACGACGATCACCAGGTACTGCTCTTCCTCGCTGCAGACCACCCGGATGGCCTACCACGCGATCAAGGCCGGCGAGGGTGACGCGTTCATCTCCGCTGGCGTGGAGTGCGTGAGCCGGCTCGCCAAGGGCAGCAGTGACAGCTGGCCGGACACCAAGAACCCGGTCTTCGCGGCCGCCGAGGAGCGGACCGCTGAGGCAGCCAACGGCGGCGGGGACGTCTGGCACGACCCGCGGCGCGACGGCGCGATCCCCGACATCTACCTGGCGATGGGCCAGACCGCGGAGAATGTCGCCAAGCTGCGCGGCATCACCCGCGGCGAGCAGGACGAGTTCGGCGTGCGGTCGCAGAACCTGGCCGAGAAGGCGCTAGCCGACGGGTTCTGGCAGCGCGACATCACCCCGGTGACGCTGCCGGACGGCTCAGTCGTGTCGGCGGACGACGGGCCGCGGGCCGGGACCACGCTGGAGAAGGTGGCGGCGCTGAAGCCGGTGTTCCGGCCGGACGGCACCGTGACGGCCGGCAACTGCTGCCCGCTCAACGACGGCGCAGCGGCCGTTGTCGTGATGAGCGACCGCAAGGCCGCCGAGCTCGGCATCACGCCGCTGGCCAGGATCGTCTCCACGGGAGTCACCGCGCTGTCGCCGGAGATCATGGGCCTCGGCCCGGTGCAGGCATCCCGCCGCGCGCTGGCCCGGGCCGGGATGAGCATCGAGGACATCGACCTGGTCGAGATCAACGAGGCGTTCGCCGCCCAGGTGATCCCCTCCTACCGGGACATCGGCATCGATATCGACAAGCTGAACGTCAATGGCGGCGCGATCGCGGTTGGCCACCCGTTCGGCATGACGGGCGCGCGCATCACCTCGACGCTGCTGAACAGCCTGCAGTTCCACGACAAGACCTTCGGGCTTGAGACCATGTGCGTGGGCGGCGGCCAGGGCATGGCGATGATCTTCGAGCGACTGTCGTAACCAGCGCCCGGCGTGCCTAGCCCGCATCGCGGCCAGCCGCCGGCACCTGCCCAGAACGCCGCCGCGACGCGCTCTGGATGGCCTGCTCATGGCTATCTGGCGGGGCCCTGGCGGGGCCAGCCCTGACCGTCCGGCGGCCGGTTCAGGCTCGTGCGGCCGGGGAACTTGGCGGCCAAATCGGAAAGCTGGCCGTGGGGGGTTGTCAGACGCCCGAGCGTGGTGCAGTGTCGGCACCAAGAGGAGATCGGCCCTGGAGGTGCCACTTGTCAATGACCCACTCTCCGGAGATGCACAGGAATCTCATCGCCCGCATCCCGATCGTCACAGGGCGAGACCTCCGTGAGTGGTTCAAAAGACTTGAATCGGGACCATCCTTCTTGCGCTGCGACGAGCGTGCGTACTGGCTGGCAGACGAGCATGGCCTGACGCACGGCTACGCGAGTGCCATCGTGCACGAGTACGCGTTGCAGCGCCAGAGCAGGCTCAGCAGCGCCTGACGTGGACCTGGACGCTGCACGCGAATTCCTGCGCGTCCATCACCGGGCGGTGCTCGCCACCTCGCGCTCCGACGGGCGGCCGCAGCTGTCACCGGTGATGGCCACGGTAGACGACGAAGGCCGGGTGCTGATCAGCACCCGGGAGACCGCGGTCAAGACGCGGAACCTGAGACGCGATCCGCGCGCATCGCTGTGCGTGATGAATGACGGGTTCTACGGTGAGTGGATCCAGACGGATGGAACGGCCGAGATCGTGCCGCTGCCCGACGCGATGGAGATCCTGGTCAGCTACTACCGGAGCGTCGCGGGCGAGCACCCGGACTGGGACGACTACCGCGCGGCCATGGAACGTGACCGCCGGGTGATCGCGCGGATCACGCTCACCCGCGCCGGACCCGACATCAGCGGCTGACCTCCGCGGCGCGCGGCCATGGAACGCGATCGCCGGGTGATCGCGCGGATTGCGCTTACCCGCGCCGGGCCGGCATCAGCGGCTGACCTCCGCGGCCCGCGGCGCCTTGGCAACCCGATCGATGTGGCGCTTGGCGAGTTGGGTGCCGCTCAACGCCGAATTCAACGGGCCCCAATCGGGCTGGCACAAGCCCTCGGCGGGCATGGCGGGGGCGGCGCGGCGGCCAGTGCGCTCGCTGCCCGGGCAGCGCCACCCGGAGACAATGGCGACCTCCCCGGAACGCAAGATCTTAACGATTACTTAACGGATCCTATCGAGCCATTGTCTATTGCAACGAGATCGCTCACGGCGCCAATCCGCGATCAGCTTAGTGGCCTGAGGTGTTCTTGATACGCGAGCGACGACCATGCTGATTGTCGACTGTTGGCATTTGTCGACTGTTGGCTCAGCCACACCAAGGGGATCAAGAAAGGCTGCCTGTCCAGTGCATCACAACTCGGACGGGGGCACACGATCAAGTATAAACCGGCTGGCATCGCAGCACGATGCCAGCCTGACGTGCTACGTACCCCCGGTCGGAGTCGAACCGACACTGGGGACCCTTTTAGGGGGCCGGCCTCTTCCTTTGGGCTACGGGGGCTTCATGAGGATACCCCGAACGATCGCTTATACGATGCGTGACCATTAAACTACAAGTATCTACGCTCCGTGAGCGCATCGTCGGCAGCGGCGCGAACGTTACAGGCCGGCCTGCTGCCGGGCCCGCTGGAACACAGCGTCCAGCATGTCCTCCGTCACGCGGCCGGTAAAGGTGTTCTGCTGGCTCGGGTGGTAGCAGCCGATGAGTAACACCTCGCCGCTCCCGCCGCCGGATGCCGCCAGCCTGACCTCGGCGCCGTGCCCGAACGCGGGCCGCGGCCTTGGCAGCGCGAAGCCTGCCAGGCCAAGCAGCGGCCAGCTGGCCTGCCAGGCGAAATGGCCAAGGCAGACGATGACCTGGACCGAGGCGCGGACCTGCGCTAGCTCCGCTGCCAGCCAGGGCGCGCAGGCGTCCCGCTCCGCGACAGTCGGCTTGTTCGCCGGCGGGGCGCAGCGGACCGCGGCGGCCATTCGCGCGCCGAGCAGCCGCTGCCCATCCCCGGCAGTGACACTGGCCGGCTGGGCCGCGAGGCCACAACGCCAGAGGGAGGCGAACAGGACGTCGCCGCTGCGGTCCCCGGTGAAGATCCGCCCGGTGCGATTCCCGCCGTGCGCGGCAGGCGCCAGGCCGATGATGAGCACGGCGGGCTGCTGCGCGCCCCAGCCAGGAACCGGCCTTCCCCAGTAGCGCTCGGCCGCGAACGAGCGGCGTTTCTCCGCGGCCACCTGCTCGCGCCAGCCGACCAGCCGCGGGCAGGCGCGACAGACCGACTGCCTGGCTACCAGCTCGGCAAGCGTCCCTGCGGTCGCGGCAAGCGCCCGGACGCCAGCCGGGCTTTCTGCCACCGGAGTCGCCTGCGTCGCCGGATCCCCCGGCCAGCCAGTACCGGGCGGCACCGGGCCCGGGGCCACGGCCGGACTAGCGCCGTCGGCACGGCCAGACACCAGGCCCGGGGCCACAGCCGGACCAGCCGCGTCAGCGGCATCCGTGCGGCCGGCCGCAGGGCGCCCGGTCAACGGGCGAGGCGGCGGCACATGGCCCGCGGGATCATCCGGCATGGCCATCCACCAGGGACCAGGCGATGCCGTCCAGTATGTCGTGCTCGCTGGCCACCACCTCGGCGAAACCGAGCCGGGCCAGGATCCGGTCAAGCACCAGGGCACCCGCACCGATCACATCCACCCGCCCAGGATGCATGACGCCGATCAGGCGGCGCTGCGCCCGGGTCTGGCGAAGCAGCATGCGGCTCACCGCGTGCACCTGCGCGGCCGGGATTCTCGCGTGGTGGATCCGGCTGGCGTCATAGCCGGGCAGGCCGAGCGCGACGCCGGCCACGGTGGTCACCGACCCGGCCAGCCCGACGAGCGTGCGGGCGCGACCGGCGGGCACCCGGGCGGTCGCCGCGGCGATGGCCGCGTCGATATCCGCGGTCGCCGCGGCGACCTCTGCCTTCGTCGGCGGGTCAGAACGCAGGTGCCGCTCGGTCATCCGGACGCAGCCGATGTCGACCGACACGGCGACCAGCGCCCCGGCCGCCGCAGCTTCGTCGCCCGCGGCGTCGGCCAGGTCACCGCCCAGCACGAACTCGGTCGATCCGCCGCCGATGTCGACCACGAGGTAGGGCGGCGCAAGCCGATCCCCGGCCAGCCGATCGCGGCCCGGCCCCGGCCGGGCAAGCTCGGCAGTGGCTCCGGTGAAGGATAGGAACGCCTCCTGGCCGCCGGTCAGCACCTCGGGCGGCACGCCGAGAATCCTCCTCACCCCGCGGACGAACTCGGCCGAGTTCGCCGCGTCCCTGGTGGCGCTGGTCGCGACCATCCGGACGGCGCTGGCCGAGGCGTCGTCGACGATCCGCGCGTACTCCTCAAGCACGCCGAACGTGCGGGCCAGCGCGTCCGGTGCGAGGCGGCCGGTGGCGTCCACGCCCTGGCCGAGCCGGACGATCTCCATCCGGCGGACCTGATCAGCAAGCGTCGCCTGGCGCGGATCAACATCCGCGACCAGGAGGCGGAGCGAGTTGGTGCCGCAGTCGATCGCCGCGACCCGGACGGCACCGGCCGCCGGGCGGCCTGCGAGCCCGCCGCGGCCGGCCCCGTCAGCCATCGGCCCGCCGCGGGCCTGCGGCCGGCCGAGCCGACCCGGCCGGGTCCGGCCCGGCCGGGCACGGAACGGCTGGATCCGGCACGGCGGAACTCGGTGCCGCGGGACCCGTCCGCGACGAAGCCGGCGATGCCGCGCCCGGCACGGCCGGGTCCGGCCCGGCGGAACTCGGCGATGCCGGGGCAGGCATGCACGGGCCAGCCGCCCACCACTGTCCGGCAGCCTCGATTGTCTCGCGGCCCAGCGCGTTCGCCCCGGCCGTGGCGAGCTCGTGCGCGGCGAGCGCGTGCAGGCACTTCACCCGGCTGGGCATTCCCCCGGCGCTCGGGGTGCCCGGCGGCAGCGGCGGCATGCCCGCGGCGCGCGCTGCGGCGTCCCTGCGGCCGAGGTAATCCCGGTGCGCGGCGCCCTGCTGCTGCCGCAGCCCCGGGTCATCGGCCAGCCGCCGCGTCATCTCCCGCATCAGCCCGGCGGCCTCCAGCCCGCTGATCGCCGCGGCAGCGCGGGGGCAGGTCAGGTAGTACAGGGTCGGGAAGGGCGTGCCGTCGGGTAGCCGGGGCGCGGTCTGGATCACGTCCGGCAGCCCGCACGGACACCGGTGCGCGACCGTGCACACGCCGCGCGGCTGGCGGCCAAGCTGGGCGGCGATCACGACCGCATCGGTCGCGGACAGCGCGGTCATTTTCCTGACGGCTGATTCGCTGCCCGGACCGAGTGCCAGAGGCGCTCGTACCACGGCGTGACCGGTGCGCTGGCCGGGGCGGTCAGGCCGGCGAAGTGCTTGCCGGGGATGACCACATAGCAGGTCTGGCTGGGCAGGCACATGTGCAGCCGGTCCCGCGCCTGCTGCCGCACGTAGGCCGGGTCGGTCAGCTTCCGGTGCTCGGCCTCTAGCCGGTGCACCCGCACCTCTATCGTCTGCCGCTGAGCCTCCAGCTGGCCGATCTGCCGCCGCTGGCCGATGTACTCCCGCACCGGGTAGGCCAGGCTAAGCGCGATCGCGCAGATCACTACCGCGAGCACGGCAGCCCGGCTGGTGAACCTGGCCCGTTCCGGTGCCGTCGGGCGGGGACCAGCGGGAGCCGTCATCTGCCGCCAGCCGCCGAGCGCGGGAAGGCCCCGTGCCCGGCGTAGGCCGCGGCGTCGCCGAGCAGTTCCTCGATCCGGAGCAGCTGGTTGTACTTGGCCACCCGCTCGAATCTGGCCGGTGCGCCGGTCTTGATCTGGCCGCAGTTAGTGGCCACCGCGAGATCGGAGATCGTGGTGTCGTCTGTCTCGCCGGATCGGTGACTTATCACGCAGCTGAACTTGTTGCGATGGGCGAGCGCGACCGCATTCAGGGTTTCGGTCACCGTGCCAATCTGGTTGAGCTTGACCAGGAGTGAATTGGCCGCCCGCGCATCGATGCCACGTTGCAGCCGGCCCGGATTGGTCACGAAGATGTCGTCACCAACCACCTGCACCCGATCACCTAGCTCCGCGGTCAGCTGCTGCCAGCCCGGCCAGTCCTCCTCGGCCAGCGGATCCTCCAGCGAGACCAGCGGATACTGGTCAAGCCAGCCGGCGTAGATTTCGGTCATCTCCGCCGCGTTCTTCTCGCTTCCTTCGAACTTGTACGTCCCGTCGGTGTAGAACTCGGACGCGGCCGCATCGATGGCCAGCGCGACGTCCTGGCCTGGCGTGAAGCCGGCCTTCCCGATTGCCTCCACGATCAGGTCGAGCGCCGCCTTGTTATGCGCGAGGTCGGGAGCGAAGCCGCCCTCGTCGCCCACTCCGGTCGCCAGGCCGTGCTGCCTGAGCACGGCCTTGAGCGCGTGATACGTCTCCGCGCCCCAGCGGAGTGCCTCGCTGAAGGTGCCGGCCCCGACCGGCAGGATCATGAACTCCTGCACGTCGACATTGTTGTCCGCGTGCGCGCCGCCGTTGAGGATGTTCATCTGCGGTACCGGCAGCAGGTGCCCGTTCGGCCCGCCCAGGTAACGGAACAGCGGCAGGTGCCTGATCAACCAGCCGCTGATCATCGGCGTCGTAGCCGAGCAGTTCCGGCTGGATCTCGTCGATCACCGCGCCGACCGCGTTCATGACGTTCTTGCCGCCGTATTCGCTGCCGCCATCCCGGAGCTCGACCGCCTCGAAGGCGCCGGTCGACGCGCCGCTGGGCACCGCCGCCCGGCCGAGCGTGGCGTCATCAAGAACCACCTCGACCTCGATGGTCGGGTTGCCGCGCGAATCCAGGATCTGCCTGGCGTATACGGCTTCGATAGCGGCCACGGTAGAAACTCCCGACGGTGCTGTGCGGACATGTCCGCATCGGAGCCTAGTCGAGGGGCCTCGCGGCAGCGCAGCGGCCACGCCGTAGTTAAGCGACGCGCCGCGGGCGCTGCCGCGTTCCTGGCCTGCGGGCAGGCCGGCCGGGTGGCCCTGCTGCCCGGCGCCTGGCTGAGCGCCAGGTTTCCTGGTCAGGCCCGGCGTCCGGCCTCCCAGGCCCGCACCCGGTCGCGGTAGGCCCGGGCGGCTGAGCGCAGCTCAAGCTCGGGGTCGAGCCCGGCGGCGCGGGCCCGGGCCACCAGCGCGAAGAGCTCGGCGCCGATCTCGCTCACGGCCGGGCCCGGCGGCAGCTCGGCCAGTTCGTCCGGCACACCTGCCCGCTCGGCCCGGCGCCGGAGCTGCGCGGCCAGGGACAGCGCAGGCTGGCCGAGCGGCACGCCGTCAAACGCCGAGGCCGGCGGGCCGCCTGCCGACGCCCGCTCGGCCGCCTTGATCGCATCCCAGTTCTGGGTGACTTCGTCAGCGCCGGATACTGACACGTCGCCGAACACGTGCGGGTGCCTGCGCACCAGCTTGGCGACGATGCCGTCGGCCACGTCGTCGATCGTGTAGCCGGTGCCGTCGGTGCGCTCGGCGGCGACCCTGGCGTGGAACGCGACCTGGAGCAGGACATCGCCGAGTTCATCCCGCAGCGCCGCCTGGTCGCCGCTCTGCAGGGCGTCCAGCGCCTCGTAACTCTCCTCAAGCAGGTACGGGGCGAGCGTGGCATGCGTCTGCTTCGCGTCCCACGGGCACTCGGTCCGCAGCCGGTCCATGACGGCCACCAGCCGCAGCAGCCCGCCGCCCGGCCGATCCGCCGGCCCGCCGTCGGCTGCGTCCGTCACCGGCACCCTCAGCAGGCCGGCTTCAGCTGCGGCGTCGCTGACGGCGAGGCAGCAGGGGCTGGCGACAATTCCGCCGCGGACAGCGTGGACGGTGCCGGGATGATCGAGTACTGGGCGTAATTGAGCCTGCCGTACTGCGGGTTGATCCTGATGTCGAGCCTCTTGGCGGCCAGGCACTCGGCCTTGCCGAACCGGCCGCTGAGCGCCTGCAGGGCTGCGCTCGACGTCGGCAGCTTGCCGCCGTCCAGCCGGTTGACCAGCACCGTCTGGATCGCCTGGTACCTGGCCAGGGCGGTCAGCTGGTCCGGCGGCAGGCCGTTCGCCACGGCCAGCTCGGCCAGATTCACCGAGGTGCCCGACGACGACTGCGCCTGCGCCCTGATCTGCGCCATGGCACGCTGGACCTGCCCCGGGCTCACCCTGATCCCGTCCGCCGCGGCAAGCTCGTCGCGCACCCGGAACCTGACCAGCCAGCCGAGCACCTGCTGCGGCATCTGCGACACCGGGTACTGCAGGGCGATCTTGCCCTTGTACCGCAGGTAGCCCTGGTTCAGGTCGGAGACCCCGGCGGCCAGCGTCGAGGAGGAGATCCGCTGGCTGCTCATCACCGCGGCGGCGCCCATCTTGATCGGCCCGCACGCGGTCAGCACGGCGCCGGCCGCGAGCGCGGCAGCCGCCATCTTCATCGAGGCGCGGAGCACGAGCAGTCCTTCCTCAAGCGTCCAGAGCATCCGAAGCGACCGGGCCGAGCCCGCCGAACACGGCCTCGACAAGCTCCTCGCACCAGGCGAGCAGTTCCTGATCGCGGATCGGGCGGGCGCCGAGCTGGGTCACCTGGCCGGCCCGGGCGCCGGTGGCAACCCGCCCGGGCCCGGTGGCTGGCTGCTCCCTCGGCACCGGTACGAGCATCGTACGCACCGTCGGTTTGAGCACGGTCTTCGGGTACAGCCGCTGCACCCGCACCTGCCGCGACTCCGGCAGCTGGACCGGCGCGAACCTGATGTGATTGCCCTGCTGGGTGATGTCGGCAAGCCCGACGTGGCGGGCGCGGGACCGCAGCCGCGCCACCGCCAGCAGGCTGAGCACCGCCTCCGGCGGCGGGCCGAACCGGTCGGTGAGCTCGGCCCGGACCGCGGCCAGGTCGTCGGCGGTGTCGATGGCAGCGATCCGGGTGTACGCCTCAAGCCGCAGCCGCTCGCCGGGCACGTACTCATGCGGGATGTGCGCGTTGACCGGCAGCTCGACCCTGACCTCGGGCCGCTCGGCTGGCCCGTCGCCGCGCAGCTCGCTGACCGCCTCGCCGATCATCCGGACGTAAAGGTCGAAGCCGACGCCGGCGATGTGCCCGGACTGCTCGCCGCCGAGCAGGTTGCCCGCGCCGCGGATCTCCAGGTCCTTGAGTGCCACGTACATGCCAGCGCCCATCTCGGTGTGCTGGGCGACGGTGGCCAGCCGCTCGTGCGCGGTCTCGCTGAGCGGCTTCTCCGGCGGGTAGAGGAAGTACGAGTAGCCGCGTTCCCGGCCGCGGCCCACCCTGCCCCGCAGCTGGTGCAGCTGGGCCAGCCCGTAGGCGTCGGCCCGGTCCACCAGCAGGGTGTTGGCGTTCGGGATGTCCAGGCCGGACTCGACGATGGTGGTCGACACCAGCACGTCGTAGGCCTTGTCCCAGAAGTCCACCATGATCTTCTCGAGCCGGTGCTCGTTCATCTGGCCGTGCGCGACAGCGATCCTGGCCTCCGGGACGAGCTCGCCGACCCGCGCGGCGACCTTGTTGATCGACGCGACCCGGTTGTGCACGAAGAAGACCTGGCCGTCCCTGAGCAGCTCGCGCCGGATCGCGGCGCCGATTTGCTTCTCCTCGTACGGCCCGACGAAGGTCAGCACCGGATGGCGCTCCTCCGGCGGGGTGAGGATGGTGGACATCTCCCTGATGCCCGCCACGCCCATTTCCAGCGTGCGCGGGATCGGCGTCGCCGACATGGAAAGCACGTCGACTTCGGTACGCAGCCGCTTGAGGTACTCCTTGTGCTCGACGCCGAAACGCTGCTCCTCGTCGATGATCACGAGCCCCAGCCGCTTGAACCTGGTTTCCGGCGACAGCAGCCGGTGCGTGCCGATCACCACGTCGATGGTCCCGGCCGCCAAGCCGCTGAGCGTGTCCGCCACCTCGCCGTCGCTCTGGAACCGCGACAGCGGCCTGACCTGCACCGGGAACGGGGCGTAGCGCTCGCCGAAGGTGGCGGTGTGCTGCTGGACCAGCAGCGTGGTCGGCACGAGCACCGCCACCTGCTTGCCGTCCTGCACGGCCTTGAACGCCGCGCGGACCGCGATCTCGGTCTTGCCGTAGCCGACGTCACCGCAGATCAGCCGGTCCATCGGGACCGGCCGCTCCATGTCGCGCTTGATCTCGTCGATCGCGGCGAGCTGGTCCGGGGTTTCCACGTAAGGGAACGCGTCCTCGAGCTCGCGCTGCCACGGCGTGTCCGGGCCGAACGCGTGCCCGGGGGACGCGGTCCTGGCCGAGTACAGCCGGATCAGCTCGGCCGCGATCTCCCGGACCGCCTTGCGCGCCCGGCCCTTCGTCTTGGCCCAGTCGGCGCCGCCCAGCCGGTGCAGGCTCGGCGCCTCGCCGCCGACGTACCTGGTGACCTCGTCCAGCTGGTCGGTGGGCAGGTACAGCCGGTCCGGCGGCTGCCCGCGCTTGCCCGGCGCGTACTCGATGACCAGGTACTCCCTGGTCGCGCCCTGCACGGTCCGGCTGGTCATCTCCAGGTACCTGCCGACGCCGTGCCGCTCGTGCACGATGTAGTCGCCGGGCGTCAGCCGGAGCGGGTCGATGCCGCCGCGGCGCCTGCTCGGCATCCGCTGGCCGTCCCTGCCGCCCGCGCGCTGGCCGGCCAGGTCACTCTCGGACAGCACAGCGAGCCGCACCGACGACCAGGTGAACCCGCTGGTGAGCATCCCCGTCGCAACGTGCGCGACGCCGGGCTCCGGCGGCTCGCTGAGATCGCCGGCCCGGCTGCCGAGGCCCTCGCCGCGCAGCAGTTCGGCCAGCCGCTGGGCCGGCCCGTGGCCCTCGGTGACCAGCACGACCCGCCATCCCCCGGTCAGCCACTGGCGCACGTCGGCGAGCACGCGCGAGGTATCGCCGCGGTAGGCCTCAGCCGGGCTCGCTTCGATGCGATACGAGTCGCGGCTGGTTTCATCGCCCGCGTCGGCAGCAGCAAGATCGGGGTCTGAGTCGGCCGTTGGCCCCGTATTCCCCGGGTTTTCCGACTGGAACGGAGCGATTGTCCACCACGGCAAGCCAAGTGCCGCCGCGGCCGCGCGGACGCGCGTGATCGGCTGGAACACGGCGGCACCGAGGTCGATCGGGACCTCCGCGCCGGCCGCCGCGTTCACCCAGGATGCCTCCAGGAATTCCTGGCTGGTGCGGACCAGGTCGGCCGCCCTGGCCCGGATCCGCTCGGGATCGCAGGCCAGCACGCAGCCGCCGCGCGGGAGGTAGTCGAGCAGCAGGTCCATCCGGTCGGCGAGCACCGGGGCGAATGCCTCCATGCCCTCCACCGTGATGCCGTCGGCGAGCTTGCCGAGCACCTCGGACAGGCCCGGGTGCTCGGCGGCGAGTTCCTTGGCCTTCTCCCTGACCGCCGGAGTCAGCAGCAGCTCACGGCACGGCGGCGCCCACAGGCCGTCGGCGGCGGTCTGCAGGCTGCGCTGGTCGGCGACCTTGAAGAACCTCACGTCCTCGACCGTGTCGCCCCAGAACTCGATCCGTACCGGGTGCTCCTCGGCCGGCGGGAAGACATCGAGGATGCCGCCGCGGATTGCCAGCTCGCCGCGTTTCTCCACGAGGTCGGTCCGCGCGTAGCCGATGTCGACCAGCCGGACGACGACTTCGTCGAGGTCCGCCTCCTGGCCGGCCTGCAGCCGGACCGGCGGTAGGTCGCCAAGGCCGCCGACGATCGGCTGAAGCAGGCCGCGGACCGGGGTGGCGACGATCGACAGGGGCCCTGACCGGGGGTCGCTGTTGTCACCGGGGTGGGCCAGCCTGCGCAGCACGGCGATCCGCTGCCCAGAGGTGTCGGAGCGGGGCGACAGGCGCTCGTGCGGCAGCGTCTCCCAGGGCGGGAAGTAGGCCGCGCTGCCGGCGGGCAGCAGCGAGTTCAGCGCGGCGGTCAGCTCCTCGGCCTCGCGGGCGGTGGCGGTGACGGCCAGGACGAACCTGCCCGCGGCCGGCGGCTGCCCGGCTCCCCCGCCCTGGGCGGTGCCGAGCGCGCCGGTGCCGCCCTGGCCGGTGCCGCCCTGGCCGGTGCCGCCCTGGCCGGTGCCGCCCTGGCCGGTGCCGCCCTGGCCGGTGCCGCCCGGGCCAGTGCCGCCCTGGCGGGTGCCGCCCTCGCCGGTGAGGCCCGGGCCAGTGCCGCTCTGGCCGGTGCCGCGCGGGCTGCTGCCGCCCTGGCCGGTGAGCGCGGCAGCGAGGAGCGGGCGGAGCGCGGGCGGCCCGACGAGGTCGGCGCCTGCGGTGGCGGACAAGGCGGGATGGCTGGTCTCGCCGTCGGCCAGTTCGAGCGCGCGCCGTAGTTGCGGATCATCTGCGATGACTCTGAGGAGACCGGAGAGGCTCATTGCGTCCCTGCATAGGCAGCACGAAATGCCCGTGCCCGGCGAGAGGCGGGCCCCAAGTGGCCCCTCGGGACTGCCGGAAGCCGGGACACGGGACATCTCCAGTGTACGGGTTCCACCGATAGCCGGGTCCCTGGCTGACCGGCCGGGCGGCCAGTCAGCTCAGGACACGACGGCTGCTGCGCTGCCCTTGCCGCACCTTCCGTGTAACCTCAGGTGCCTGGCTGCTCCGAGCATCTCTGGCGGCAGGCCCGGTGCGTCGTGGCGCGGGCGCCGCGAGGCTGGTGCCGTGCGCGCGGGCGCCGCGGGCTGGCGGGATGGAGCGGGGTGCCATGGAGCGGGCGCCGCGCCGGACGGAGGATGACGTGACTGCTGGGGTCCATGCCGAGGCCGCCACCGACGTTGCCAGGTGGCCGTCCCTGACACTCAGCGAGCGGCAGCTCGCGGACACCGAACTGCTGCTGTCCGGGGCATTCGCGCCGCTGACCGGCTTCATGGGCGAAGCGGATGTCGCCTCGGTCGCCGAGCACGCCGCCCTGGCCGACGGTACCCCGTGGCCGTTTCCCGTCACGCTCGAAGTAGCCGAGGATGCGATTTCGCCGGATGCCAGCCACGTCCTGCTGCACGATCCCGAGGGCACGCCGCTGGCCGTGCTTAAGGTGGCCGGGCGGAGCCTGGTCGCCGGGCCGGTAACTGACGGCAGGCCGGTAATCCGGCTGGACGGCGAGGTAACCGGGCACCGGGAACCTGAGCATGGCCCGTTCCGGCGGCTGCAGCGCAGCCCGGCCGAGGTCAGGGCCGAATTCGGCGGCGAGCCCGTGCTCGCCTTCGCCACCCGCGGTCCGTTGAACAGCCGCCAGATCGGGCAGTTGCGGCATCTGGCCGGGCAGCTTAAGGCCAGGATCTTGCTGCTGCCGCTGATCTCGGGACCGGCCGAGGTGGTGACCACGCCAGAGGCACTGATCCGGGTCATGCTCGCCGCGACGGCAAGCCTGCCGCCCCGGACCATGGTCGTGCCCGTCCCGCTGGCGCCGCGCGGCAGCGGGCCCGGGCTTGAGCTGGCGGCCCGTGCCCTGGTCGCTGCCGCATACGGGGCCACGCATCTGTTCGGCGACAGTGCCAGCGGCGGCGTCCATGCCAGCGGAGCTGAGTGGGCAGGCGGCCACGCTGGCAGTTCGGGCGCGCTGCAAGCAGCGGCGGTCCCAACCCTCGCGGTCACTACGGCAATCCCGGTCGTCTCGGCAGGCGACTGGGCCTATGACCCGGCAGCCGACGTGTGGCGGCCACTCGCGCTCATCGAGCCAGGCACCGAGCGGGCCGAACTCCCGCCCGACGAACTCGGCGACCTGCTGGACGCGGGCGCTGAGGTGCCGGCCTGGTTCACCCCGCCCGGCATCGCGCGGGAACTGAGCCATGCCCGCCCGCCGCGCAGCCAGCGAGGCTTCGTGCTGTTCCTGACCGGCCTGTCGGGATCAGGCAAGTCCACGATCGCCAGGGACCTCCGCGACGCCCTGGCCGAGCGAGGCGACCGCAGGGTCTCGCTGCTCGACGGTGACGTGGTCCGGCGCTTGCTGTCGGCCGGCCTGACCTTTTCCCGCGAGGACCGGGACCTGAACATCGCGCGGATCGGCTACCTGGCCGCCGAGATCGCCCGGCACGGCGGCATCGCGATCTGCGCGCCGATCGCTCCCTACGCGGCGGCGCGGGCGCGGGTCCGGGAGATGGTCAGCGAGACCGGCGATTTCCTGCTGATCCACGTGGCGACCCCGGTCGAAGTCTGCGAGGCACGGGACAGGAAGGGCCTGTACGCCAAGGCGCGGGCCGGCCTCATCGATCACTTCACCGGGGTGTCCGACCCGTATGAGGAACCCACCGATGCCGATCTGGTGATCGACACGTCGGTGACAGGCCGGCCGGAGGCAACCGCCGCGGTGCTAGGCCTGCTCACGTCCGGCGGCTGGCTGCCCGCCACCAAGCCGTAACGGCCTGGCCGGTGCGCCTGGCTCGCGGAGTCAGTCGTCCTCGGCCCGCGTGCCTTGGTCCAGCCGGCTGCGGAACTGGTGGAACCGGAAGACCAGCGCTCCGGACATCGCGTCCCGCTGCCTGGACAGCACGACGAAGCTCACGATGCCGCTGACCACCAGCGCGAGCCCGACGAGCAGCAGCCGCCGTGCTCCGGCGAGGTACAGCAGGCCAAGCGCGGCGAGGAACAACAGGATCCGCGCAGAAGTGTAAGCAAGCGTGGCACGCATGGCGGGACCAGCTTAGTCACTGCTGGCGTGCCCCGATATCACGGCCCTGTGGCACGGCTAGCCTGGCCGTCACAGCGCCGCCGCTGAGCCGGCACGGCTAGCCGCCAGCCCTCATCACCGCGCAGCCTGCCGCCGGGCCGCCGCGGAGCCGGCACGGCTAGCCGCCAGCCCTCATCACCGCGCTGGCTACTCCGTCGGCCCGAGGATCTCAGCGAGCAGCGCCGGGTCGATATTTCCCCCGGACAGCACCGCGACCCTTATCCGCGCGGCGGGCAGTTCGCTGGTGCGGAACAGGCAGGCGGCGACCGCCACCGCTCCGCCCGGCTCGGCGACCAGCCGCGCCTCCAGGGCAAGCCTGCGCATCGCCTCGCGGATCTCGTCTTCGGAAACCGTCACAACGTCGTGCACGAAGCTGAGCATGTGCTGGAGGGGAAGCTCGCCAATCTGCTCGACCCGGAGCGCATCGGCGACAGTGCGCTGCGTCTGCGCTGACGGCCAGGCCACCCGCTGCCGTTGGCGGAACGAGTCACGGGCGTCCGCGGCGAGTTCCGGCTCTACGCCGATGATCTTGGCTGCCGGGCACAGCGCCTTGACGGCGGCGGCGATGCCCGAGATCAGGCCGCCGCCGCTGACCGGGCACAGGACGAGATCGGCTGCCGGGCAGTCGACCGCAATTTCCAGGCCGACGGTCCCTTGCCCTGCGATCACGCCGCGGTCGTCGAACGGCGGGATGATCGTGTAGCCGTGCCGCGCGACGAGTTCGTCGATCGCCGCGAGCCGGGCGGGCAGGCCCGGTTCCGAGATGATCACCTCAGCTCCGCACGCCCGCGTCGCGGCAATCTTGACCGAAGGAGCATTGGCCGGGATCACGACCGTCGCCGGGACGTGCAGCAGCGCTGCGGCGTAGGCGACGGCCTGAGCGTGGTTGCCGCTGGAATGGGCCACCACGCCGCGCCGGCGGGCCTTGGCGGAGAGAGCCGAGATCGCCGTGTAGGCACCGCGCAGCTTAAACGATCCCGTCGGCTGCAGCGACTCCAGCTTGAGCAGCAGCGGCGGCTCGATCCGCGGAAAGGGCACCAGGGGCGTCCGCAGCGCCACCCCGTCGAGGCGCGCCGCGGCGGCCCGGATCTCATCAATCGAAACCAGTTCCGGCACCGCCCCACCCTACGACCGTCGCCGGTAACGCCGTGCGGGACGTGCCGAGGCACCGCGGGCCGCGCCGGGCCACCGCGGGCCGCGCCGGGCCACCGCGGGACGTGCCGAGCCACCGCGGGCCGCGCCGGGCCACTGCGGGACGTGCCGAGCCACCGCGGGACGCGCCGAGCCGCCGCGGACGTGCTGGGCCGCGCACGCGGCCGGCACCTGGCAACCCGTTCGATATGGGCTTGAGCGGGCTGGGTGCCGTTGAACTCCGGTTTCAACGGGTTGCAGTCGGGCCAGGACCGCCTCGCGGCGGCGAGTGCGGCGGCGCAGGCCGCGCAGGACCGGCGCTGGTGACCGTTTTCTGTCCCTGAGTCCTCGATGCCCATTTCCGGCAGCAGCCGGAACGGCGTTCCGCCTGATGGATGAGGCTCAGGTATGCGCCGAGAAACGAGATTTCCCAGACCAGATTTTCCGGAAACTAGGGATAAAACCGATGTTTGTCGCAACACTTAGGACAAGCTGTATCGGCCACCGGGAGGGCATCGCAATGGACGGCAACAGTGAGCGCCTGCTCACTCCGGGGGAAGTCGCTGCTCTCTTCCGTGTAGACCCCAAGACCGTCACCCGCTGGGCGGCATCGGGGCGAATCAGCAGCATCAGGACACCTGGCGGGCACAGGAGGTTCCGGGAGTCGGAAGTACGGGCATTGCTCGGCGGTGACGCCAGGCCGACTGCGGACGGCCGCTCGGTCCTGTGACGCGACGCCCGGTCCTGCGACGCGAAAGGGGCACGCCCCGCGGATGAGAAGGCTGATCACGGAGGCTTTGCGGGGCGTCGGCCCCCGAAACTCTCCGCGATCATGAAGGGCGGCTGCCTGATTCGCCCGAGCCCGGCCCGATTCTGACGCTCCGGCCCGGGTCCGCCAGCCTGCAACAGGCCCGCCCAGCCTCAGGCAGGCCCGTTGCCGTCCCCGGCACCAGACCCGCGCCCGGGATGGCCGTGCCGCGCGAGGAAATCGAGGAACTCCCGCCGCAGCGGCTCGTCCCCCTCCTGCCATCTGCGCCGCCGTTCTTCCGCTTCCTCCTCCGTCACAGCGCGGGCAGCGAGCCGGGCATAGTCCACGTCCTCGGGCCCGATCTCGACGTACGCATCACTCATCAGCTGCCCGCCGTCGCTCATCGCTGACTCGGGAACCATCAGATTGCCGTTTGGCAGCCGTATCACGAACATCGCCACACACCCTAGATGCCGTAACGCACATTGAAGTAAAGCATTACGTTCAGTGCTGCCCTGGTGTCGCCGCCGAGCATGTCCACGAGGGCGGGCCGCTGCCTCGATGCGATCGCCGCGAACGCGTCAGCGAAGAACTCCCGGCGGCCCAGGATCCCTCGCTGCTGATGAAAGTCGCTGACCACATGCGGCGCGCACTGCTCGTACAGCGCGCGGAACTCAGCGGAGTCCGACTGCCACTGCACGTCTGAACCGTCGATGTCATCAAGGGCATGCCCGATCTCGTGACACATGACATCCGGGCTCGGCGATGGCCGCGAGCCGACGATGATCTTGCGCTCGCCGTAGGCTCCCGCACACGCATCCCAGGTAGCCCGGCCTGAAGGCAACGGTACGCCGCTCAGCCTGGACATGTCATCAAGATCGGGAACACCGCCGTCGCCCACATAGATCGCGTCGAGGCCGGCCGCCAGCTTCTCCTTGATCAGCTGCGGCAGTTCGGCAAGGCGGTCAATGGCCCGGACAACCTCAGGCGGCCTCCCGGCTGGCCTTCCGCTGCTGCGCTGCCGGGATCGCCTTGGCGTCAGCGGCTGGCTGCGACCGGACCGCCGCTCTCGCGACCCCCCACCGGCGCGGCGCAGTGCGGGCCGCCGCCCGGCCCTCGCGAAGCTGGCCTGCCACCGGGCCGGCCGGCCCGCCTGCTCGCCTGCCCGCATCGGGGACCGATGGCGGCGGGCCGACCCTGCGGTGACTGCCGGGGACATGGCCGCCAAGCCCGGCTTGCCCGGGCGGCGCGCTAGGCCCGGATGACCCCGATGGCCCAGGCGACCCGGCCGGCTTGGGCGCCCTCGGTTGTCCGGCTGACCTGCCGGGCCGCGCAGATCTGGCGGCTGGCTCGGGCCGCGTTCGCGCCCGAGTGCCGGTTGCCGTCCGCCGACGGTACGCGCGGCGGAGCCGATCGAATAACCGCAGCCGCATGTCCTGTCACTCCCTGGATTGCGTCAGGCCGACAGGTTATGCCGGATCAGCTCAATCGTCATATCCCGTCACCGAACGTTAGGTATTACGGCCAGTGCGGACAGGCCAGGATGACTAGTCCAGTTTACCGACGAGTGACCCACGGCAGAGGCTAGGCTGCGGCCATGTTGCCACTTGGCGTGCTATTTGTCCTGTTCGCGGTGGGGGTCTGGGCATACTGCTTGATCGATGCCATCATGACGCCGCAGGACGAGCTTCGCAGCCTTACCACCATGAGCTGGGCGCTCCTGATCACTGTGCTGCCGGTCATCGGCGCGCTCGCGTGGCTGCTAGCCGGCCGGCCCAACCGTCACTGGCGGACGCCGATGAGGCCACCGCATCTGGCGGGCATGCCGAGGCTCGGACCGCAGGAGGCCATCAGGCGGCATCCGGCGGGGCGGGCAATGGACCCTGGCGCCGACGGGCAGCCGGGATCATGGGACTGCCCGGCCGCCGACAGCCTCCGGCCGATCGGGCCAGACGATGACCCGGAGTTCTTGCGCGAGCTTGACCGCAGGTTCCGGAATGGGCCTGAGCACGACGATCTCTGATCAAAGGCGCTGGACGACGACTTTATTTACGGCACCAGGCGGCGCGCATGCCTGCCCGCCGGTCAACTATCGCGCATCGTCAGGCCGGCGCAGGCAGCCGCCGCCGGTCCAGCGCAGTCAGACGCCGGTCAGCGCCAGCCCCGAAGGAGCCCCGGAAGGAAACTCAGCCCAGGCCGGCGTAAGAATGCAGGCCGGTCACCCAGAGGTTGATTCCGATCAGGTTGAACATCAGGCAGCAGAACCCGGCGAGCTGAATATAGGCGGCCCGGCGGCCGCGCCAGCCAGCGGTCGCCCTGGCGTGCAGGAATCCCGCGTACACCACCCAGGTGATAAAGGACCAGGTCTCCTTCGGGTCCCAGCCCCAGTACCGGCCCCATGCCTGGTCCGCCCAGATCGCGCCCGCCATGATGCCGAAGGTCCACACCGGGAACGCGAACAAGATCGTCCGGTAGGAGAGCCGGTCGAGCACCAGCGGCCGCGGCAAATGGGCCATGATTCCGGCGGTGCCGGACGACTGGCCGGCTGCCAGGCGACGTTCATTCCGGTCAGCTGCCAGGTACATCGCGGTGGTGACTGCCCCGACGATGAACAGCCCGGAGGCCACGATCATGGACGTCACATGAATGGCAATCCAGTAGGACTGCAGCGCGGGCACCAGCGCGCCGGCCGGCGTGTAGATGACCGTCAGGGCCAGGCCGAGCGAGAAGACCACAGGCACCAGCACGAACAGCCCGATGTAGTAGGCCTTGTACCTGAGTGCTACCACGAGCAGCACGATGATCGCCATGCAGGTGATCGCCGTGATGAACTCGTACATGTTGCCCCATGGCACCCGGTCCTCGGAGATACCGCGGGTTGCGATCCCGGCGACCTGCGCTATCAGCCCGATGGCGGTCAGCACGAACGCCGCGCGTACCCACAGGCCAGGGCCCGGCTCGTCGGCACCGAACCCGGCCCGCGCGGCAGCCGCCCCCGCCGCGGCGCTATCAGCCCCGCCAGTCGCGCCGCCGCTAGCCAGCCCGCCGGCCTCGCCGCCTGCTGTCCCGCCGCCAGCCGTCCCGCCGCCAGCCGCCCGGCCGGCCAGGACCGGCACCGGCGGGGCGATCCGCACCCGCCCGAAGGCAAAATCGCACGCGCAGGCCAGCATCGCGATCGCGTAAATGAAAACGGTGGACAGCAGGAGATCCTTGCTGAGCTGGGCCAGGCCGCTGTCAATGGGCATTGGAGCCTCACTCCCCCTCGGCGCTGCGGGCTGATTCGGTCTCGGTGCGGGCGGATGCGGGCAGGTCGCCATCGGACACGGCAGCCCGATCGTCATCATCGGACACGGCAGCCCGATCGTCATCATCGGACACGGCAGCCCGATCGTCGCCATCGAGCACGGCAGCCTGATCGTCATCATCGGACACGGCAGCCTGATCGCTGCCGAGATAGTCTCCGGGCCGCCCGGCCGGTCCCGCGAGCCGGGTGCCGCCGTGGCTATCCCTGATCTCCGCGGCCAGCCCGGCGAACTCCGTCTCGAAGCCGCCTGCCGCGTCAGACCTGGCCAGGCCGCCGATGTTCACCAGGGTCATGCCGTCGGCCCCGGCCGCCGCCCGCACGAACATCCGGCGCCGCCGGACGGCGAAGGAAAGCAGCAGGCCCGCGATTGCGGTGATACCGGAGATCAGCGCAGGCAACTGCCCGGGATCGTAGGTGATAGCCAGGCTCGCCCATTGCCGGTATCCGGTGAAGGTGAGCGTCCCGGCCTTGCCGGGCAGCTTCATCGACTGGCCGGGGGCAAGCGGCCGCGGCGCGATCGGCAGCCGCCGGAGGCGGGCCGTGTCGAGCTGGAAGACCGACTGCGACTGTCCCTGGTCGAGGCCAAGGTTGCCGGCGTAGGAGACCAGGCTCACCCGTGGTTCCAGGGCCGCGGGAAAGGCTGACTGCAGGCGGCCGCCGACGGCGACGGCGGTGGGCAAGAAGACACCAGCGAACCCGAGCTGGTCAGGCTTCGCGTCGGGTACCTTGATCACGCCTTCGGAGGTAAGCCCGGCCTGCTCGACCGGGATGAACGGCACCGGGTTGTCGAAGACGACCCGGCCGGCCCCGTCGGTGATCCGGAAGACCGGGGCGTACCCGTGGCCGATCAGGAACACTTGCACGCCATCCACGTTGAGCGGATGGTTAACCCGGATGACGTCCCTCCGCTCCGGCGCGCCTGGCCTGGCCGAGTAGCGGATGGCGGCGCTGAACGTGGACGGCTGGCCGCGCAGGTTGCCGGCGGCGATATAGCGCGCCGTGAAGTTGTCCAAGGTCATGGAAAACGGCTGTAGGTCCGACGGCGACACCAGGCGGCCTGGCCGGAATTGATCCAGGTCGGTGACCGTGTTCGCGAAGGACTGCCCGGAGATGAGCAGCCGGTCGGCCTTGTAGCCGAAGATTCCGCCGATGCCGACCGAGCCGAGCAGCGCGAGCAGCGCGATGTGGAACAGGAGGTTGCCGACCTCCCGCAGGTAACCCTTCTCGGCGGCCACCCAGCCATCGCCCGTGCGCATCCGGAACCGGTTGCCTGCCAGCAGGCCGGCCGCGGAGTCCAGCGCCTCGGCCGGGGTAAGGGCGGTCTGGTGACTGACTGCCAGCGGAAGCCTGGCGAGGTTGCGGGGAGCGCGCGGCGGCAGCTGCCGCGCGGATCCGACCAGGCGGACGGTCCGCGGCAGCACGCAGCCGGCCAGCGACAGGAAGAGCAGCAGGTAGATCGCGGCGAACCAGGGCGCGGCGAAAACGCTGAACAGGGACAGCCTGGCCAGGATCGGGGCCAGGGTGGGATGCGCGGCGTAATACTGCGACACTGCCGCCGGGTCGATGCCCTCCTGCGGGATCATCGATCCTGGCACGCTCGCCACCGCGAGCAGGAAAAGCAGCACGAGCGCGGTCCGCATCGAGGTCAGCTGGCGCCAGCCCCACCGCAGCCAGCCCGCGACGGTGCGCCTGGCCCCGGGCGAGGAAGGCGGCCGGGCGACCCCGCCATCGCCGGATGCTGCCGCGGGAACTCCGGGCTCGCCAGCTACGGCGCCATCGCCGGCCGCGCCGCCGCCAGGCACGCCGCCGTTACCAGGCACCACGCCGCCCCCAGGAACCACGCCGCCGTTACCAGGCACGCCGCTGCCGCCAGGCACCACGCCGCCGCCAGACGCGGAATCGTGGCGGCCCGAGCCGGCGGGCGCGCGCAGCTCGGTCATCCGGTCACTGTCCATGGCCCGGCTGTCATGCGGTCTCCGCGGACACGTGCGTGATCAGACGGTCCAGCGCCGAGTAGGTCACCTGGCCGACGATCCGTGCGGCAACCCGCCCGGTCCGGCCGATCACCAGCGTGGTGGGAATGCCGGCCGGCGGGACGGTGCTCTGGAAGGCGAGTGCTATCTCGTCACCCGGGTCGTTCAGGCTCGGGTAACTGATCTGGAAGGACCGCTCGAAGGCATTGGCCGCGGACGGGCTGTCCCTGATGTCCACCCCGAGGAACCGGACTCCGCGAGACCTGAAGTGCCTGGCGAGGGCGGCAAGCGCTGGTGCCTCCTGGCGGCACGGGCCGCACCATGAGCCCCAGAAGTTCAGCACCACCACGTCACCGCGGTAGTCGGTCAGGGCCAGCTTCTGGCCGGTCAGCGTCGTGCCGCTGACGTCCGGTGAAACCGGGCCCGACCCACGTGCGTAGATCGTCGTGTCGTAACTGCCGGCCACGAAGCTCTTGCCGTTGCTGGCCGCCGTGCTCTCCCCGATCGCGCCGCCGGCGCAGCCCGTGGTGGCGAGCGCGGTGACTGCGGCAAGCACGGCTCCGGCGGCTACGACGCTCGCACTGCGCGCCGGGCGCGGCAGGCGCGCAAGGCGGGCGCGAGTCGCGCGAGCCGCGCGACGCGGAGAACCCGGCAGGCGAAACACAGAGTGATCTCCTACAGGCAGTAGTATCGGCCCCCTATTGTGCCGGACAACCGGCGCGGCGGACCTGGCGGGGTCGGCCTTCCGCACCGCGGCGAGCGTCGCCCGGCGGTTGCCCGCCGCAAGCGCAGCCGCGGAACACCGCACCGGCGCGGAACCGGCGCAGTTCACGGCCAGGCCCGTGGCGGCAGGGCGGCGAAGGGACAGGGGTCAGGCCCGTGGCGGCGAAGGCGCAGGGGTCAGGCCCGTGGCGGCGAAGGCGCAGGGGTCAGGCGCAGATGTCCGGTCCGTGGCGGCGAAGGCGCAGGGTCAGGCGCCGGCTATCCGGCCCGGCGCCGGCCCGGCGGGCTCCGCGTAGGTCACGCCGGCCAGTTCCTCGCCGTAATAGGTGAAGCTTGTCACGCTCGCCAGCGCGCACTGCCGCCTGGCGGGGTGATGCCAGAGCCTGCGGCCCTCGGCTGCCCGCCGCGTCACCCAGATGGGCAGCTGATGGCTGATGCAGACCGCCTCGTGGCCGTGCGCCTCGCGGATCGCGTCGCCAATCACGCCGAGCATCCTGGCCACCACCTCCCGGTATGGCTCGCCCCACGACGGGCGCAGCGGGTTCACCAGGTAGCGCCAGTGCCTGGGCTGGCGGAGCGAGCCGTCGCCGATGCCAAAGGTCGTGCCCTGGAAGTGATTCCACGGCTCGACCAGCCGGTCGTCGATTACCGGCGTCAGCCCGAACTCCGCGGCAAACGGCTCCGCCGTCTCCCTCGCCCGCTCAAGCGGCGAGGACATTAGCAATGTCACGTCCCGGCCCGCCAGGAAGTCGGCGGCCGCCTTGGCCATCAGCCGTCCGTCTTCCGACAGGTGAAACCCGGGTATGCGCCCGTACAGGATGCCGCGCGGATTGGCGACCTCGCCGTGCCGGACCAGGTGGACAACGGTGCGGTCAGCCGACGGGCGAGTCTCGGTCATGGCCAGCACAGCCTACCGGGAAGGCTGCGTAATGCCGCTGACGTGAACGGCGGCCGGAGGCAGTCGTTTCCCGGCCCGGGCCGCCCGGGGCAGGCCGGCTAGCCTGAGCACAGCATGTGGTTGCGTCTAGGGTTCCGCGCGTTGTCCGCCCCGGAGACCACAATCAGGGCAACGCGGGCTGGACCGAGCGGCGCCAGGAACCCGCGGCGAGCCGATCGCGGCCCGGCGGCGGGTGAACACCTCACGGGACAGAAACCTCGAGGGCTCTGCTAGCCGTGCCCGCAAAGGGCCAGACCCGGCCGGAGCCGCCGCGTGAGCCCCACCGCCGTTGCCCTGATCCTTGTCGCCGCCGTCGCGCACGCCAGCTGGAACCTCTTCAGCAAGCAGGCGTCGGCGGCCGGCGTCGGCTCCTTCATCTGGCTGATGTCGGCTGCAGCCGCGGTGCTCTGCGCGCCGGTCATCGCCGTGAGCGTGCTCGTCGAGCCGCCCCGGCTGACCGGGCTCTGCTGGATCTTCCTGGCCGGAACCGGGGTGCTTGAGGCCGGCTACTTCCTCTTCCTGCAGAACGGCTACCGGCTGGGCGACCTATCGCTCGTCTACCCGATCGGGCGCGGTACCGGCGCCCTGCTCGCCGCGCTGGCCGGCATCGCGGCATTCGGC
>WNGK01001592.1_pt1 | contig 25423 bp, 25 predicted proteins | sample 5400601 | NCBI WGS metagenome assembly WNGK01 (sample SAMN13153376, study PRJNA577476) | soil metagenome | isolation source: 60 cm soil or saprolite under Garry oak tree replicate 1 | place: USA:California | collected 2016-06-15
AGTGACATACGAGCCACTCACTCACACGTCAGCCAGCGCCAAGTTATTAGTTTGTCTCTAGCCTTGTACGGTTATGTCGACATTACAAAGTCAATCCAAGATTGAAGAGGCCAACAAGGAACTTGTCCGGAGTTTCACGAGAACAGTGTTCGTTGATCATCGCCCAGACCGGGCTGTGGAATTCTTCGATCCGAAAGGAAAATGGCACGGAGGAAATTTCGGTACCGTTGAAGGAGCACAAAACATTGCAGGACTACTTACAGCGGTTGTGGGCGGTTTGCCTGACATAAGAGCGACGGAACAGGACATCATTACCAAAGATGACACTGTCGTAGTTCGCTTGGTGGTCGAGGGCACCCACAAGGGAAATCTCTTGGGTTTCCCCGCAACCAACCGCCGCGTCCGCTGGGACGCGATCGACATGTACAAGATAAAGAACGGCAAGATCATGGATGACTGGGCCAGCGAAGATGGAGTCAAGATTCTCGCAGATATCGGAGCCTACACTCCACCCTGGATGAAGAGCGGAAACTAAAGTTAGCGTACTGCCCCCGATTCGTGAACTAAGGACGCTCCAAATGACCAGTCTCCCATAAGAGACCAGGTAAACGACCATCTTCCGACATCAAAGAATGCAGCGATGATCTTCATCGATTATCAGCCATCTCAGATCTCCGCTGTCTCGTCTATGGATCTCTAGCTTCTGATAGACAACGTCGTCGTGTTACCAAACTTGGGAAGCATTCAATCTTCCAATAGTCTTGTCCACGGTTAATGTGAAGGGTGGTCAGAAACCGACCGTTCCTCCATTGAGGCGAATCGAATGCGAATCACTGCAAAGAATACGTACCGTGTAAATACAGCCTACTCCATGCCCAGAAGCGGTAGCACAAGAAATGAGCCAGCTCTCGAACAGTCCTAGCTCAGTACAACATGTACGGTTGATCTTCTTCCTAGTGATCATCGCGTATTTCATGGACATTATCGACGCTTCAATAGTCACGGTTGCTCTGCCCTCCATCCGACTCGAGTTCGGCGCTTCAATTGCCAACAGCCAGTGGATCTACGGGGCATACGCGATTACCCTCGCAGGCTTCCTGTTGTTAATGGGACGAGCAGGCGACATTTACGGGCAGAAGAAGATTTTCGTCGGCGGACTGGTCATATTCACCATCGCATCGTTCACAGGCGGAATCGCCCCCTCCCTCCTCTCCCTGATCATCTCGAGATCCGTCCAAGGGATCGGGGCGGCAATGACAACAGTAACCGCCTTCGCAATTTTCATCAGAATCTTTCCAGAAGGTCCAGAACGGAACAAAGCGCTCGGATACATCGTTGCTGTCCTTGCCGGAGGATTTGCAGCAGGCGCTGTCGTCGGCGGAGTCTTGACAACGTTCCTGGGGTGGAGATGGGTCATGTTCATCAACGTCCCGATAGGAATCGGCGCCACGATACTCTGTCAGAGATACTTTCCGATTGGGGGCGGCTCGGTGCAGAACCAGCACTTGGACATTCCAGGCGCCTTAACCGTAACTTCAGGGACAATGCTACTGGTCTTCGGGCTGACCAATGCAGCTGGCCTCGGCTTCACATCCGTCTTGACTTACACCCCTCTCATCACATCAGTCTTGGTATTGGGTCTCTTTCTATTGATCGAGTCTCGGTCCGTGTCTCCGCTGGTGCCGCTTTCTTTCATCCGACGAGGATCAGTGCTCACAGCAAACATCTTGGCATTGGTCCTCACCTCGGTCGTTGGCGGGGTGGGTTTCATCATCCCCGTGTACTTCCAGAATATTCTCGGCTACTCTGCCCTCGACTCTGGTCTCCTGACCCTGCCGCCCGCACTGATCTTTTTCATCGTCGGAGGATTCGTCGCATCTCGTCTTGTCAACAAGTTCGGCGCCAAGAAGATCCTACTAGTATCAAGCGGGCTTGTCGCGATAGGAACCCTCCTCCTGACCCCGATGTCGCCCAACGGCAACCCCTTCATCCTGATGCCCGGACTGCTTATCTGGGCTCTCGGGGCGAGCATTGGTTTCCCAGCGATCAACATAGCCGCGGTTGCAGGGACAAAGCCGGGCGAAGAGGGATTGGCGTCGGGTGTAGTCAGTACTTCTTCAAGAATGGGATTCCCGATCGGACTCGCAATACTTCTCACCGTGGCGGGAGCCTTCGATCCGCCTTCAGCAGGCACTCCTTCGGCGGCCGGGATAGTTGCAGGATTTCAAGTAGCAGTCATAACAGCATCTCTCATCGCAGTCTTGGGATTCCTGATAGCTCTACGCCTCAAAGACGTGAAACCAGCATGGGCGTCCGGGAACTGGAAGCCCAACGAGGTAGCCGCGGTATAGGAGAATGCTAACCGTGCCAATCAAGACCCGAAGATCCCACACGCCTGGGAAAACATGAACCCCGGAGCAGAGACAGGCTACTTGAGCATGGCGAATAGGATTGGTGAATAATTAGTGCAAGCCGCTGTTCTCACGACCTACGGCCCTCCAAGCGTTCTCGAATGGACGCAAGTTCCCACGCCGGAGCCGTCTGAGAGACAGATCCGTATCAAAGTCCGTGTGTCAGGCGTAAGCCCGTCGGACTTGAAAATCCGGCGAGGCGACCTCAAGGCGGTCTTCCCTCTCACCCAGCCCGCGATCCTCGGGTTCGAGACTGCTGGGACTGTTGACGCCATCGGTAGTAAAGTCAGCAACGTCGTGGTCGGAGATGACGTTGTTGCTTTGCTGCCATCACTCGGCGGATACGGCGAGTACGTCCTCGCCGCTAGCTGGACTCCCAAACCACCTCAGGTGAGCTGGAACGACGCCGGCGCGCTGCCTACGTCGGTTGAGGCTGCTGTCGGAGTGCTACGCCAGCTCAAGGCAGCAAAGGGCGAGACTCTCCTGATTTTAGGCGCGGGTGGATCGGTAGGGATCATTGCTACGCAGCTTGCGGTTCGACAGGGGCTCAAAGTAATCGGAGCTATTGGAACACAAGACGAAGAACTCATCCGAGAACTCGGAGCCACACCAGTCCCTTACGGTAGTTACCTGCTCTCCAACGTGCGCAAAATAACCAATCGAGTCGATGCGACCTTCGATGCAGCGGGCAAAGGTGGACTTCAAGACGCGATCACGCTCACTGGCGGTGCCGATCGTGTGATCACGCTTGCTGACGAGCACGCAGCTCAGCTTGGCGTCCGGTTCTCGGTCGGGACACCCGACCGGGCCCCTGACGCTGTGGAGATTGGCATGAAGCTTCTAACCTCCGGTCAACTACGCCTGCGATCGCACCAGTCCTTGCTACTCTCAGCGGCAGCAGAAGCCCATCGGCTCCTTGAGGAAGGAAAAGTTCACCACAAGCTGCTACTCACGACTGGGCTCACCACTCGTTGAGGAGGATCATGGTATGTCCGAGGCGGTTCAGTCAGTCCAGTCAGGTGATTACAGCTACCTGATGTTAAACCGGCGGGGGGGTCTTACCAGGACTGACTCCTAGATTGTCAAGCTCAGAACTCCATCTCTGAGCGTGGTATAAGGAATATGAGCTAGTGGAATGTTTTCAATCACAGAATGTCCCTACTCGAGTCTAGGGTAGTCAAACCGGACAAAACTGTAAACCGATCCTTTAGGATAAGCGAAAAGGCGTACAAAGCGCTAGAAGAAGGCGCAGCCAAAGGAAAAATCAGTCTGAACACCTTCGTAAACCAGCTTTTCCTAAATTATGCCGAATTCGATCGGTATGCCAGTAAGGTTCAACCCCTCGACCTACCTAGCCCTCTGCTCAGGCTGATTCTTGATGCCGTCCCAGAAGAGAAGATCATGACCGTTGCGAAGGCATGGGCAAATAACGTCCTAACCAAGCAGCAAGTTCTTGAGATGTCCGGCTCATTTTCTCGCGAAGGAGTGATTCAAACGATGAAGAAGGTTGCAAACCATGCCAGGTTTGAGTACAGCGACGTAGTCGACCACAAGGGGAAGAGAACCTTTACGATCATTCACCCCCTCGGTCGCAACTGGTCACTATTCTCTGCTATCTTCATGAAAACAGTCATGGAACCATTAGGATCAGGCCCAATCAATCACCTAGTAAGCGATGAATCGGTCATGCTCGATTTGCCAAATTAAGTCCTCTGTTGAGTAACGGGCTTCTCGGTAATACCTCATTTTGCATATGACTTTACTTCTCTACGTATACTTTCGAAACTGATCTTTTCTGGATCGTACTCGACGTAAAACATGTGCGTCACATGATTGGTTTCGACCTTTAACACTCCATCCAGCTTGGCAATTGCGGCCCTTGCTTCTTCCATGCGACGCCACCCCTCCCGAAATTGATTTCCGTTCCCAAATCGAACAGTACCGCTTGCCACCTTCTCCTCCATCGTCTTCTTTCCGCCACAACTCGGTGGAGTTCGTACTATATCACTGGCCGGTATTTTTTGCAGTCAACAGCAATACCTCACTGTCTCAGTTTCATCCTTTCCTGATTACACTTCACTGCAGATTGATGCAAGAAACACGTCCTCACTAAATACTCGTGACTCTCATATGGACCGCTATGAGCAAAACGAGAACAAGAATAATGCCTCTAGCATTCTCATCAGCTACACTCCTCATAGCGGCATCTCTACTCTTTACTGCGATTCCATTGGCGAACGCATCAACATCTACGACCGTGAATGGCAGCTTATCTCAGGGTTCTCTTCAGATTCTAAACACACGCGTCGAAAACAGCGGCAACACAATCATACAGGTAAACCGGACCGACATACTAACAGGCGGCATAGTCGGAACCTGCGTAGACATCATACCCACCACAGTAATAATCCACGCGGATGGCTCGGGGAATATCCACGGGAAGTGTCAGGGCAGAGCCACGCTTCTTGGCAGAACAGGAACCTATGTCGAGGCCTTTTCAGCGACCTTCCAAGCTAACGGGGTAGTGGTAGGCCACGCCTCTCTTGGCGACGGAACCGGCGGCCTGATCGGTATGCATGGTGTGCAGAGCAACTCTAGTAGTCCAGATGGCAAAGCAACATTCTACTCAGCGCAAGTTCACTTCGAGGAATCATAGAACGAGCGGAAGAAGACAATGAGCACAACTGAAACTATCAGATTGCCTGACTACGCACCCATCCCGCAATCGGCGATCGGCCCCACACTCAACAAGTACGGCTACTACGTCGGCCGCGTCGAACGGAACCTCTACTACATCACCGACGGCGTATACCAGTCAGCGTTCCTGACAACATCAGACGGAGTCGTCCTTTTCGACGCACCGCCCACGATCGGCCACAACATCCAGCGGGCCGTCGACGAAATCGCAGCGGCGAACCACGTGAGCAATAAGGTCAGCTACCTCATCTACTCGCACCACCACGCGGACCACGCAGGGGCTTCGTCGCTCTTTGACAAGAGCGTGACACGCATCGGCAATGAAGAAACGCGGCGGCTGTTACTACGCGATAATGATCCTGCGCGGCCTCCGAACGAGGAAACGTTTCAGGACAAACGTACGCTCAAGATCGGGGGCGAACGTATCGACCTTGCATGGGACGGCGCCAACCACACCCCAGACAACACCTTCATCCACCTGCCCGATCACAACACGCTGATGCTCATCGATATCGTGAATCCGGGCTGGGCGCCAATCTACCTCTCCAACCTAACCGAAGACATCCCTGGCTACCTTGAGGCGCCTGCGAAAGCGCTGACATACTCGTGGAAGCACTACATCGGCGGTCACAATGGCCGGATTGGCACGCGAGACGACGTAACGCTTCATCAACAGTACATGGCCGACATAGTTGAGAGCTCCCGGAAGGCGATCCTCAGCGTCGATGCGACACCCTACTTCGTAAAGTACAGCCAAAACTCATGGGCGGGACTCAAAGGTCTCTTAGACGAGATAGCGCGGACCGCAGCGAAGCCTGTGATCGAAAAGTACACCGGCAAGCTCGCCGCCGCAGACGTCTTCACGGAGAGCACCACTTTCCAGGTGATGCAGTCGATCCGTCTCGATCTCGGACACGGCTCGTATGTGCACCCATGAATACGACCTGCTCTCCCACCTTTTTTTTCGCACCGCAGGAATGAAGCTGCAAAGGTGCGTCGCTCCGAGAATAACGAATTGTGCGGTCCTGAAGGCCCCGAAAGGATCAAGGCCTCTGGTTACATCGCCGGGGTCCTGACAAGTTGAGAGAAGAGATATCGAAAATTTTTGTAGTGATTGGCGACGCTCTGGCTATTTTCGAACACTCCGCTGGAAAGTGGCATGTCGCAGAGGAGCTGCAAGGCAAAGACCCCCAAGTTGTTGCACTAGACCCATCTAGACCTACCAGAATGTACTGTGGAACGTTTGGGAAGGGCCTCTGGGTCTCAGACGATCTTGGAGAGAACTGGAAGAATAACGAGAATTTCGCGCCGACACCCTCAGCAGGTATCACCTCTCTCGGAGCGAGTCCCAAGAGCATCTATGTCGGAACTGAGCCCAGTAAGATCTACAGGTCGAACGACGGTGGCGAAACCTGGAATCACATGTCTGAGCTTGAGCATCTGCCATCGTCGAACAGTTGGAGCTTTCCTCCTAGACCAGACACGAGTCACGTCCGGACGATTTTGTGCGATCCGGTGAAGGAGGAGAGGGTCTACGCGGCAATAGAGGCCGGGGCTCTAGTCCGCAGCTTCGACGGCGGTGCCCACTGGAAAGACAGAGTAGAGGGAGGACCGTTCGACACGCACAATTTGGCAGCGAGTCGCAGTGGACCCGGCAAACTTTACTCCTCAGCAGGTGATGGGTATTTCGAGAGTAGCGATTACGGGGAGACCTGGCGGAGGAAAATGCGCGGGTTGGCTCAACGCTACATGTACGGCGTCGCAGTTCATCCCAATGACCCTGACACTGTGCTGGTCTCCTGTTCACCCGCTCCATGGAACGCTTACAATTCGGCCAATGCGGAATCGCACATTTATCGAAAATCGAAAGGAGAGGAGAGCTGGGTGGAGATTACAGATGGACTGCCAAATCCGCAGGGGACCACAGCCAGCTTCCTTATTCCCAGCGAGGACTCCCTCGGGGAGTTCTACGCCTGCAATAACAGAGGGGTCTTCATCTCTCAAGATTCGGGACGATCATGGAGAAACCTCGAAGTTCCTTGGAAACAGTCATTCAAGTCGCAGCCCGTAAGACATGCTGCATTGAGCCCGTCCTAACCTATCGCGGCGAATAGGCAAGGGATCCTGGATGGGGAGCGAAGTCTTTGAAATGAAAGTGGTCGAGTCGCGCCAGATCACCCCTTCGATTCACAAGATACTTCTGAAAAAACCTGACACTTTCAAATTCCTTCCCGTCCAATTCACGTTTCTTTCACTGCTAACTGAGGAAGGAATGATGGACACCCGGCCGATGTCGATTGCGACTTCGCCCACCCGGCCGAATCTCGAATACGCCGTAAGGCTGTCGGACTCTTTCTACAAGAAGGCATTTGCCTCACTCAAACCTGGAGACAACGTGACGGTGCAGGGGCCATACGGAGATTTCATCCTGGATCAAAAACGCCCAGCTGTACTCGTCGCAGGAGGAATCGGAATTACTCCCCTGAAAGGAATGGCAGAGTATGCGGCAGACAGAAAGTTGCAGATCCCAATGCGTTTGCTGTACAGCAACCGCGCACCAGACGAAATCGCCTACAGACCTGAGCTGGAGGAACTCGCGCAGCACAATCCAAAGTTCACTGTGTTTCACACCCTTACAGGCGAGAACGTTTCAAAGGATTGGGAGGGATTACGGGGAAGAATCGACAGAGAATATCTTCTGAAAGCAAGCGAGGGACTCGAAAGACCCAACTACTATCTTTGCGGCACCCCCGGAATGGTCTCAGCTTGCTTTGACCTACTTCGTCGTATGGATGTGTCAGAGGAAGACATGAACTATGAGATCTTCCGTGGCTATTGAAGCTAGATCTGATATTCCTGGCTCAAAAAAATTCGTGATGAGCTACGGACGACCTGGTCTCTCGTGATTTCTTGAATTTCTCGTGTCTTGATTCTGAGATAGGCGATTTTTACTATAGACAACCGGGTTTGTTGGCTACACTTCACTTCAGATTGATGCAAAAAACACGTCTTCTGTAAATACTGGCTGGTTCTCATTAGCGAGTCCAGTAAGGTCGAATAAGATTTGTCCGTTCCCTCTATATCCGCCAGAAGTCTCAGTATCTCCTACCGCAAATTTGGTGCGATTCTGCTCGGAATCGGTCTCCTGTCCGCTCTCTTTGGCTACTCACTTGCGAGCATCTTAGTCCAGCCTCAGAACACGGCATCCCTAAGCAACAATGCGTGGACACCGGCAGCTCCTATGAATGTGGCTAGATCTTTCTCCGCTTTTGCGACGCTTCCTAATGGCAGTCTGCTCGTCGCCGGAGCATTCGCCGGTGCTGTTGCCAACTCCTCACTTTCATCGGCCGAACTCTACAACCCGAATACCAACAAGTGGACAATGATAGCACCCATGCACGTGGGACGGGCTGGAGCGCTGGCCGTTACTCTCAACAACGGAAAGGTTCTCGTTACAGGCGGGCTTGGAAACAGGGGAGTTCTTACAAGCTGTGAACTCTACGATCCCGTTACAAACACTTGGGCGATGACCGGCAACATGAGTCAGCCCCGGTTCGACCACCAGATCGTACTACTCAATGATGGAAGAGTCTTCGTTGTAGGGGGAGATTTTGGAGGGACTGAGAACAATGTTACAGAGACATATAATCCATCAAGCGGAGTCTGGACGACGGATGCTCCTCAGTCTCTAGCGAGGGCTGACATGATTGCGGTGAAGCTTCCCAACGGCAACGTTCTGGTAGCCGGTGGGCATACTTCCAAGGTAGAAACCCTGCTCTCTGAAATCTACAATCCCATTGCGAACAACTGGACGCAGACAGGGCCATTGAACACGCCACACGGTGACGCTGGCGGTGTAATGTTGAAGAACAATAACGTGCTCATCGCGGGGGGCTATACAACCTACAACGACGCGGATAACACGATACAGTATCTGTACACATCGGAACTATTCAACACTACAAGCGGCTCCTGGAAGATGACAGGAGACATGAACCTTCCGAGAGGAGAAATCGGTCTGAACATCGTTCTTCTCAACAATGGCCAAGTACTGGTTCCAGGAGGGAACTACCAGCCGGAAAAGGGGCAGTCTTCTTCAGAACTCTACAACCCGGCGTCGGGGACCTGGTCTCTAGCCGGGAACATGTCTGTGCCCCACGGTGAAGGAGCCATGTCGGTTCTGCTTGGCACCGGGAAAGCACTAGCATTCGGGGGCCTACTACCTCACACCTGCACTTATTGCGGCAGCGGCGTAACCGGACAGGATCTCGCAACGACCGTCGCCGACCTCTACACTCCGACCTCTACAACAGGAACCTCGTCCACCGGTTCAGGGGCCTCGGGGGTCCAAGTCATAATGCCAGCCGGGGTAGGTACGAATCACGCATTGAACTTCCAACCTGTTCACATCAGGGTAGTAATTGGATTGAACAATACGGTTTCCTGGATTAACGATGACACCGCCCCTCACACAGTTACTTCAACGACCGTGCCCTCTGGGGCAGCGAGCTTTGACTCAGGAAACATGAACGCCGGGGCCAAATTCAGTCATACGTTCACCGTGGCAGGGACCTACACGTACTACTGCCAGTACCACTCTTGGATGCAAGGAACCGTCATCGTCGAGGCATCGTAGACAGCGGCCGAGTCCTAGACCTGCCGAAGCCGACTAGAACCCTAAGCCAGTGTTTTCGCCCCGGCCGTCACTTTCTGAGAACCAAGAGGACAAGGGGGATTACGGTCTGTTAATTCCCTCGAATAGTCGGAGTTCTGTGTCGTGAGACTCTTACGCATACCCAATTTTTCCAGAGCGTCGTTAGCTCAGCGGATCTTAGCACAGATCGCTCAACCAGTCCGTATAACCGATCGCTAGTCTCTCGCAGACCTTTACATCGTCATGGCCCCTCAGCCGTTTTCAAGGCGTTTCCAAGGGACAATCAGGTCGATGAGCGTAACTATCTGCAATCAAGGGACACAGATCGAAGCTCGCGACCTTCTCCCATAGAACTTCCCAGACACGAGGATTGTGTCGCAAAGAGCAACTGCAATTGACATTTCTCGAATGGTAACGGATCTGGTAACCGTAAATGGTAACAAGGATCCCAAGAAAGGGTCAGTCGATTGAAGGAGGAGATCGAGAAGCTCTCCGAGTTCTACCAGCAAAGATGAAAGGGCTCATCGTCCTTCAACTGACTAATCAATTTGGCCCCTTTCAATTCTTAAAAGTCGGGGCGTTGGTTGATGCCTAAAGCTGGTCAACTATTCGTCCCTCTCTTCGGACATCGTGACTGTCGTAGTCGCGGTTGTTTCCGGTTTGGGAGCAGTTACACTTAACGCATTTTTGACTGAAACTATTGCCCAAAGGAGAAGAAAGAGACGTTCTCGATCTTTGGTTGCTACCTGTTTTGAGTACCTCTACGTTCAATCTCCAGCGATAGAGCATTACTTCTCCATGTTAATAGGACCAGGGAAAGGGGTCTCGTGGACAGAAGAATCAATTCCATTCCTGCTCGAACTTTCGGATCAAGCCGTTCCATTCAATATTCCGTTCGACAAAATTCGAGAGAATCTCTTAGATTTAGAGCCTGGTCTTGCTAACACCATTCTCAGGCTCGACCTTCGGGTTGACCTTTTGAATCGCACGATCATCCAAGAAAAGACGACGATCTCCAGCTTAGCCAGAAATTCGAAAACGGGTTATCATGATATCCTAAGTCGTTTGGAAGTGAATAAGCAGATCAATGCGGCACTTCTCGAGTCTATCAAGCTTCTTGCTCAAACAGGGATAAAAGCGCGTCAGCAATTGTTCGCAGGAAATAAGAAGTTAGTTGTGGATTGGAGTTCTGTGGATAAGCAGTTCAAAGAGGTCGAGAAACGCCTCGCGGAATCCGTCGGAATCAGTAGCGATTAAGGAGATTTTAGCTGGATTGATTCGGATTAAGTTCCTCGGCTTTCTTCCCTGAGGAATTCTGTGTAGCTATGCTTCCCAATACACCGGCCAACATAGACTTCAACGAATTCTGGTCTTTTTCGGGCAATTTCGCGTATATTGAGACTGCCTTGTCCATCGTCTCCAGGAAGCCTCTGCCCTGTTGGTTGCTCACTTCGAATTCGATTCGAGCGTGTTGTTCATTTGACTTTCCACCATGCAGTCCGACAACGAAGATTTTCACTTCGCCTTTTGCTTCGAGTGAATTTGTTATACCAACCTGAAACTTCACAGGGCCGCTAAGAGAAAAGGTCTCAGGTTCGTCGTTCGCGATTATGTCGGCTGATACCCCTTTGCAGATGCCTTCCAGAACTGCTCGGACATATTCCGCAAGTTCGTCACTGTTGATTTTCATTACTCTCTCTTCTTGAAGAGAAACGCGCCATTTATCGTTGTCTCAAACGTGAATCCATCTTCAATGATCTTAGCGCTTCCTAAGATGGTGCGAACTTCCCCTAGTCAAAGGGCATGGGGAGTCGATTGTTTCTCAGAGGTCAAATTCCCCTATGGGCCCGTTTGATGTCCGATGTGCTTTATTCCCGCGGGGCGACTAGATACTAGCGGGGTGAAGAAATGGGAAAGAGTCATCCATCGCCAAACGATCAAAGAAGCAATTCAAAGAATCCTACAAGTGCAGATCACAAAGCCGCAATGGACAATAGAAGCAGACAGTTAGATCCGAAGAGCAAGGTCTACGAGTCGTCAAGGTCCAGTGACCGGAAAGAAGAGTAGACGGTCCCTGAGAGCAATGAAACAATCACCACCCCTTCCCCATTTTTTGGAGAAAACTCTTGCTGGAGATTAGGAGTTGCTAAATGAATCTGACAAGGACCAGATCAGGAAGGAAATAGTATCTGGATTCGACAAGCAGTCGGTTCGGTACTATGAAGGCGTCTTTGCGAAGCTCAACTCTGGGTCTCTGAAACAGAGACAAAAGTCCTTCAACGTTCTCTATGATGAACAATCTTTCCTGTCGAAGAGAGTTTTTGTTCCAAGACTATTCAGACTCGTTACCAAGAAAATTCTCTCAGATCCAGTGCTGAAAAGACAAAGACCGGTACTGATTCAGGCGTGCCTGACATCTATCCTCAGACCCAAGGGCGTCCTCACAGACGAGCTGGCATCAACGGGAAATCCAAGAAAAAGGTCTAATCACGACAACGATGATTCCGAGAAAGCCGCATACACAAGGAGGCACACCCAACGAATTTTCCATGAACATTTTCCCGAGACATTCTTCAAAGCCGACCCGAAGACCGCCAACGGAAATGAAGACGAGCGACTAGCTCCTTATTCGAGCGTGTTTTCGTCTTCAGAATTGCCGCGTACTTCCACGACGAGTCAGGCTCAAGACTTCATAGCCTTCGATGCCAAGAAGGTAATGTCAGATTCGGATGCGATGCGTAGGATCCGCCTCCAGGCAGATCTCAAGTACATTTACCCTGAATATTTAGAAGACCTTAGACAGTTCAAGCACGCTTGTAGCAAGACGCTCCAACGGATACCCGGAGACGAAGAGCGTAAAGAATTCCTCATTTCAGAATTCTCCAGCTTGACACCAACATTCATCGTCTTTCATGCTCACTTCAATTCCATACTCTCGCTTGAATGGTTCCGTACTCGACGATCCCAGGTCAAAGAACGGGTGCTCAAAGGAATCTACCCACTGAAATATTCAGTAGCTGACGGAGCTAGGGCTCGAGAGCTTCTAGTCGATCTTACGCAGTCGGACGAATTTGCCAAGTTCGCTCTTGAATCCGGCGCGATGGCATTTCTCAACTTTGGTCTGCCTCATTTCACGCTTCTATTGTACAAAGAGTGTGTCAAGTTGCATCTTCCGCCGCTTTCTCTGGGTTCGAGCCACGAGAATATCGCCATCGTCTTAAGAGACATGGGAAAGCACAAGCTGATGATTCGGTCCATGAACGACGCTTTGCGATGCTTAAGAGAGGCGGGAGATCCGTACAGGATAAGTGTGGCCCTCAAAAATCTTGGTGAAGCAGAGTGGGGACTAGGTTTCACGAAGAAGGCCTGCGACTATTTCGATGAGGCCGAAAGTATTGGAGACAAGCTTCTTGAGATAACTCAGCGCTTTCGGGTCTATTGGAATTTGGCGGTTGCCAATCGGAGGCTCGGGCGGAAAGAAGCTGAGCTTCGTTACCTCAAGAAGTGTCTGTCCGACTTTCCAGACGAATATGGAGATCGGATCTTGGAGCTTGAGAATAGGTTTGACGAACTGACCCGGTAGGAAAGTCTGATCATTCGGACACAATCACAGTCGAGCCTAGCCTGGATCTAAGGGCGAGGATGATTGCAGTTCCACCTATCGTTGCCAAGGCTCGTTCAGAAAACATGAAGGGTGCAATGACGAACCAAACTCCGCCAACTAGCCTGAGAGCAGCAATACTAAGAACGTTCATCGTGACCAGCTCAGCCATCGTTGCGTAGAGGGTTAGACAGACCACCCGGATTGGCCCGGCTGATTTCACAGCAAAAGGAAGTGAAAGCACGACAATCGCGTATGGGATTAGCCAGAGAAGAGTACCTCCCTCCGAGAACGTCAGATAATAGAGCGCGCCAATAGCAACATAACCCCACGGAATGATGGGTCCTACCTTATGGTGGAAGGCAAGGCTTCCGAACAGTGCACCAACGATTGGGACCGTCAGGCCTAGCAGCCCAAAAACTTGGAAGAGGCTAGTTTGGGAGAATGCCATAACCAGACTTCCTGCTGATGCAGCCCCCGTGGCTAGCGCTGGTCTTAGGAGAGCGGCGATCACCGGGACCATCACAATCTCAAGCGAGAGAAACGCGGGACCTCCTATGAAAGGAGATAATGGAAAGAACCCGCTCAAGGCGAAGACGGATGCGAGACAGGCAGAAAGCGCGATCTCCGAAGTTGTCACTGATCCGGACTCTCTGGTTTCTGCGATGGTTGATTACCTTCAGCTCAGAGGCTTGTAAAGCTACTGAAAGGGTCTCAGGGCTCTTCCTCATCGACTTAATATTATTCAGTTACATCTCAACAATAGTCTCCGTGAAGTCAGTGTGCGCAAGAAGATTCCCGTAGCGATTCTGGCCAGCGGTGGAATCGATTCGACTGCTTTGATCCACAGATATCGTGTCGCGAAGGATCCGGTTCATGTCGTACACTTCCAATATGGACAGCCAAGTGGTCGCAGTGAACTCAAATCAGTCAAACTCGTGTGTAAGCACTTCAACGTGAAACTTGCAATAGTTAACTTGGGATTCAGAATGTTCCTTAGAGGTTATGAATTTCTCGGGCGAAACGCTTTGTTCGTTCTGGCAGCCTGTTCCCTCGGTCCGCCACCTTTGAGGGTGTGTCTTGGCCTCAATCGGGGTCCAGAATATTACGATATTTCGCAAAGGTTCGTGACAGATTGTCAGCGACTACTCGATGGATACTTTGGAGGGACGGTAGTCCTAGAGGCTCCACTAGTAGATTATTCGAAGCGGGACATCATAAGATACTGTAAACAGCGCCAGATCCCGCTGGGGCTTACCTACAGCTGCCAAGCGAAGAACTCGCCTCCATGTGGCCATTGCCCCTCATGCTTGGACAGGGAGAAATTCCTTGGAGAAAAGTGAATGCTGCAAGATTAGACAGATCGGAATGTCGGGGAGGGAGAGTCCCCTCCTTGTTCCGTCATTCTCGAGCACTGCTTTTCCAAAAACTGCCGATGTTCGGTTGGCGATGAATGACCTGAAATCCCAGGTAGCCGTTTCGTCCTTAATCAGCGCTTACGACGCTTACCATGGTTACATCGATAAGGAGGTCGGGCTCTCGGACGTTGTAATCATAGACAGCGGGAACTACGAGAGACACGTTCTGGAGGGTCTCGGTTGCTCTGTGAGATGGACACGAGACCGACATTCGGCCACGATCAATTCGATGGTTCCCTTGACTCAAATTGCAATAGTAAATTATGATGAACCAGGGCCTCTTTCCGAGCAAGCGGATTTCGCCACGGACTTCTTCAAAAGCCATCCAGAGTACGCAACGGATTTCCTTTGCCGACCCCTCACGACGAGCTCGCCATACACAGACATGCCAACGATAACAAAGAGTATCGATCTCTTCAGTGATTTCGACGTCTTTGGAGTCACCGAGGAGGAACTAGGACCATCTCTCATCGAGAAATGCAAACGGCTACTAGAACTTAGACAGTGCCTGAACTCTCAAGGTCTCGAAATTCCGATCCACGTCTTTGGTTGTTTCGAACCCATGACTATCGTCCTGATGTCTATCCTAGGGGGCGACATCTTCGACGGCTTGACTTGGGCAAGGTACGACATGCGTGAAGAACTGCTGATGGCGCCTGGATCGATACCCTTCTTTGACCAAAAGTGGTCAATCGATGATTCATCGATCCGAAGGGCATTAGCTTCTCATAACCTAAGCCAGATGACCGAGCTGATGATCAGGCTCCGGTCGTATGCCCGCACACACGCCTTCTCGGAGTTGCACCTGAGCCCAAAAGCAGAAAAATTAGCGAGGTCCCTTCTAACGCAGGTGACAGGGAAATCGGAGTGGGCTTAGTTTGAGCGGAGGCGGAACGTCTTGGGGGGGAGGAGGTGGAAGTAGCGGGAGCGGAAGCGGAGAAGGGGGAGAGATTGATCCCTCTCAAGTTATCCTTGACCAAACCCCAGCTGAGCAACGCTCAGAATATGAGGCCGAAATTAACAACTACCTAGAAGATGTCATAAGGGATTTCAGTCAACGCGACACGGAGAAAATCGGCACCCACCTAGAAACGCTTAGGCAAGCCCTGGAAAAAGACATAGAGAATCCGATTGAACTAAGGTATGGTGGCTCCATCAAGAAGCACACCTATATTGACGGCATGAGCGACGTGGATGCAATTTTCACCATCAACGGCACAGGTTTAGAGTCCAAGACTCCAAGAGAAGTCATTCACGAACTCGCAAACAAGATACGCGACCGGTTGCCATATACACAGCTGAAGGAAGGCGAAATGGCTGTAACAACCAAATTCACTGATGGAACTGAGGTGCAAGTCCTACCAGCTATAAGAACGTCCACAGGAATCCGAGTGGCCTCGATAGGCGGACAGAAATGGAGCAACGTGGCTAACCCGGATAAGTTCGCGAAGAGATTAACTTCTCTGAATCAACAAACTGCGGGAAAGCTGGTAAGGGTAATACGATTGTTCAAGGCGGAGGTCAATTCTCAACTTACCGGAGGCTGGCAAATGAGCGGCTATCATGTTGAGGCCCTGGCCGTAGATGCTTTTTCAAACTACGAAGGCCGAACGACGTACAAGGACATGCTTGTTCACCTGACTCGGCATGCATCTGACTCAGTACTTAGTCCTCTCAGAGATTCGACAGGCCAGTCCATTCATGTCGATGACGATCTCGGAGAATCGAATAGCAACGACAGAAAGATTGTCAGTGCAGCGCTTCAACGAGTCCTGTCCAAAATGAATGATGCCGATTCTAGAGCATCAATGAAGAGATGGACAGAATTGATGGGCTAGTGGGAAGAAGAATAGCAGAACAGCGATTCCACATCTCAGGAAGCGCGGACGAATCAGCGCCCCCAGTTGTTTTGCGGTATGCGCATTCACTAGTTGAGGCGCTCACCTCCCGGTTAATTCTCGCGGGAGGGCGAATGGTGATTCAACTTGGCGAAGAACCATTAGCAAGAAGAGCTAGGTTATCGACGCTGTTCGATTGGACGATACTTGAACAAGTCGAAAGACTCTCTTCGAAGACCAGTCTCCCGAGAAGATCGATTCAAGGTAGCCCGTGCATTGCAGTTGCGTTCGCTGATTGGAAGAGCAAGAGAGTCCCCACTTCAAGATTTGAGCTAGTTCGAAGAGCAATCGACAACGGGATTCTCGAGATCGAGCAACTCCCGCAGGCGTTGCACATTGGTGGTGAGATGCGGCAAAGGCAGGCATTCCACGGCGATCTACTAGTAACGATCGGTGGTGGGCCCGGAGTGGAACAACTAGCCGTGTTTTACCGAGCGATGCACAAGCCGGTCATTCCGCTCGACCTGCCTTTGAAACCGAAGAGGAAGAGTGCGTCCGAACGACTGAATGCCGAGGCGCTAGAGAAACCCTCGCGATACCTAGAATTCGAACCTCCGAAGCAAGCGACGGGTGCGTTGTCCAATTTGTCGATCAAACGGAGACCCAGCGTCGACGATTTCGCTAAGCGATTCCTTAACTTTGTTACCCGTCTGAGACCTCCCCAAGTCTTTCTAGCTCGCCTCCTCAATAGGAAGGTCAGGAGCTATAGAAGGGTGGCTACCTTTTTCGAGCAAGTTGTGGCACCAACAATGGCAGAAGCTGGTTTCTCAATATTCGATTCAGGTCGAGACGCCTCCGAGGAGCCCTTCCTGAACGTGGAAATCTTCAAAACGATTGAAGCAAGCTCGATTGTAATAGTGGACCTGACAGAGCTACGTCCAAATTGCCTATTTGAGCTGGGATTCGCCATCGGTCTCAGAAAGAAAGTGATCATCACTGCCGCACGCGATACTATGCTGCCATTTGACACAGAGGCTTTTCCCTGTCATTTCTGGAGTCCTAAGAATCTTGATATCGAGAAAGGAAGAACCGATCTTAGGGATTTCATGTCCCGCAACTTGAACCGTAGGACAATAGATTAAACCTGTGTCGCCTGGAATTATCTCTCAGTTTGGTCCCACTGTTAGCTGCACAATGTGGTTTGAACTACTTGAACGAAGAATAAGATTAGTCTTCGGCCGGTTCCTTCGCCGACTTTTCCTTCTTGGAGGCCAATTCAACTAAGTCCGCAAAGTCTAGGAAGCCCCCGGTACCTCCACTCAAATTGCGAATCTTTGACTCCAGTTCTGTATCACAGAATTTACATTTGAGTTTTCCATCTGAAGATAAAGCGCGCAACTGATCCGCAAGTTGCTTGGGGAGGCCCATTAGATCTCCGCATGAACACTGCTCCACATGATCGAACTTGTCCTGAAAACTGAGAGCGACTCCGACTCCCGACAAATAGTTCTGCCCCTTCTGTTCTAGTCGAACCAGAAACTTGGGGAAATCTACATGCCACTTGTGTATGAAGTCAAGAATTTCCTTTCCCAATTCATCTCCCCAAGTTCTTAGCACGAATTCGTCCGGAGCGGAACTTGCATTCTCTAGTATCAGTGTCCATTCAGGGCTCTGACCCTTAGTCTCTTCAGAACTCTTCAAGACCCTAAAACTGCACAATTGCGTCGGTGCCCATCCTCCGAGAAGATTGTACAAGCCCATTCGGATTACAGTTCCTGGTCCAACTCCTGAGCTTCTAAGGTCCGTAGCGACTTTGTCATTGATTTCGCAGAAAATTGGATAAGTTCTCCCTGAAGGCGCCATGACGTAAACGGCAAGCTCAGTGTCTTCCAGCTCAGCCACTGCGCCGTCTTGAATTCGATAGATATCTTCGTCGATATCAGGAGAAATTTTCGAACCATCTAAGGCTGCCATGAAGTGCTCCTTCGTGTCAGCCTGGACAAATTGCCTGATCTTATCGTCGCCGACAATGAGCGTGAAAGGTCTTGGCCCAAACGTCGTGAGCAAGAAGGATATGATCGATGAAATGGAGGGTAGCAGGATAATATCATGCCACTTTGGCAATGGGGCGTATGGCGTGAAGAAAATCGAAATTATTTTCAGTCTTTTGTCAAAGCCAAGGTCTGCCAAATGAGTTTGCACATACTCGATATGATGCTCGAACTTACTCAGTTCGAGTTCCAAAGATGCAATTGTAGGCGAATCCCAGAATTTCGCCTCAAGTAACACGAGGTTTGTTTCGTTGAAGCCCGCAACATCTATGTCGCCGTTGTTGCCAGGAAGTTGGTATCGCAATAGCTTCTGCGTGTTCTTGGGATGCTTCGTTTGAAGGGATGCCGTTACGCCGTTGTAAAGGAGATCTTCTATCGCACTGCCCTTATAGTTGGCAGCGGTTCCGAGTTTCTTTGAAATCGTGAACTTGAATGAGATGAGGGAGAGCATGATGAGACTATGATAAGGCACATACGTGAGCTGAGAGAAGGAGTCTCGCACTAGGGTAGAATACGCAAGTCCGTCAAGCTTTGATGCTTGGATAGTGCTCATTAGGTGGAAGAACCAAGCAACGCCAGGTTTGCCAAACTTCTCTTCGAGATTTTTTTTAATGAACTCGAACACTTTCTCCGATACTGGCAGAATCCCGTTACGTCTCCTGAAGGCTGCGCCAATTGTAAAAGCGACAAAGGCTGCTATGCTCGCGCAGATTCCTGAGAACACCGTGGTCTTTGACGCACTGTTGAGGTCTGGTGCCAATCGCTTGTGGAACGCTTCGGACATTGTTCGCGAGAGGGTTTCTGCGGCTATGACCTCTCCGACAGGGTAGAGGACCTCATTTCCAACCAACTTCTCCAAGCCATCTAGTGCAGTCCAACCTTCACCGATTTCGGCGGTAATTCCCCGACGAACGGAACTAGGTACTTCTCTTAGCCTCTCCTTCTCGGTATAGACTAGAGTTCCATCTTTCAGGACCTCAAGGTTGTTTTTCCTCAACGCTTCTAGCCTATCGCTCAATCGGATCGCCTTTTCCGCAAAGGGAAGAAGCTCAAGTGGTCGTGATACGATTTCGGCAGTACTCGAGCATGAGTTAGCTTGGGCAACAAGGTATGATGCAGCCACCCACCTGCGAGCGAGGTCAGTGTTGGCCGGCTCGAGCGGCAGCCTTCTCGCCGCGTCTTCACGCGCATTCATTGCTAAGCGAAGTACGTCACCCCTCCTAAACCTGGCTAGAAGTTTTGTCAACGATGCCGACGCTTGGGTGAGTTGTTGACTGACGTCTCGAATTGTTCGAGATCGGTCTCCCAGCACTATCTTCTCACATGTTGGACAAGCAATCCTATCGTGAAGGATTAGTCGAATTGAGCCGCACTTCTCGCATGCCAATTTCTCGGTCCGGCTGTGCAGTTTCGCTCTCGAGTCTGAGCAATAGCCCTATGGTTACTCAATATCAAAGATGTCGGGTCAGCGGAGCGACTGGCGCGAACGCCTACACGTCAGTCCCTCACGAATGGAACAAGAACTCGCCATTAAACTCCAAGACGATGGGATTCATTATCAGACACAAGTCGAGATTCCTGTGACCACGGCTGACTTCTATTTCTCGATAGAACCCAGACCATTGATCGTGTTCGTTGATGGGGAGGTCCACCTCAGGACCTGCCAGATGTTCAAGGACGAAGAGGTTCGAACGCTACTGCGCAAGAGAGGATACCAAATCTTAGAACTATTCTACGGAGGCTACTCGGACAAGAAAAGAGATCAGTTATACGACGAGATCCGGGACGGTCTCGGGATGGAATCCATGTCGGCCTCCCTTGCAGATAAGACGATCTGAATCCTCTGAGGTCGTGTGAAAATCGAGAAAGCTAGAAAGGCTCCACGCCACCAGTTAGGGCTGTCTGCGACTCCTCTCGTCAGTGAGAGTCACAGAGTACATGATAATTTTTCGGAAGTAAGCCTCTCTAACCGTTCTCCTTTGGTTTCGAAAGAAGACGATTCCAAATATTACTCCCAACAACGAAATTCCGCCGATTGTAGGCAACCCATGAAGAAACGTCCAGACAACTGATATGACACCAAACCAAGCTGCCAGAGACATTGAGCGACAGAATGTCCAAGCTGTGATGGTTTTGTCCAAGTCGTCTACGAGATGGTCTGAGCCCTGTGACCACAGGTTATAGAGGAGTGCCCATACAATTGCTGGCGTTATTTCGGCTTTCGGGTCTTGAGTCCGTTCGGGTACTCCCCACAATCTGTTGCATTGGTTCAGCAGCTTCAGACGTGCATGTTCCGGGAGATTTTGTTTCTCAATGATACTAAGTATCCACGTTGGGAGATCTTTCTTCGTCTCATCCTCGAAGATCTTGTATGAGAGAAGTTCCAAGGCGAACCCGACAAATATCGAGAGAAAGAGAAAGCTGAACGCGAAGAGCGTAACTTGCGTTGTGCTCAGAGAGCCAACGAATTTGAGAAGGTCGTAGTTTTCCAGAGGGAGCTTGTATGTTCTCGCCGTGAGACCAATCAGATCATAAAGGAAGATGAACTGGAGGGCGAGAAACCCCCCCGGAAATATGAAGGTCCACCAGTCTTTGGCTTCAAGAGGTAAATCCAAAGTGCTGAAGCTCTATTGTTGGACGTTATTCGCAACCCGGCTCATTTGCGAAACGGGCACGACCCCGTACAACCATTTCTTTCAAAACACCAAGGCCACGTGATTCCCTGAAAGCTTTGACTTGCAATGACTGTTCCTCCATACAGTTTGTGACAAAAGTCCGAACATCGCTTTCCAGTGATTCCCGGTGGATTGTAACGTGATCGTTGGCTAAGTGTAGGTAATACTCGGCGACGGCGTCTTCTTGCGGTAGTCTATTCGTTCGCCGAAAACATTCTCTAATGAAGAGCCATACCCCGTTCGCAATATCATCCACGGTCTTCTCCGACAATAGTCAGACCGGTTCGGCACCGCAGTTCGCGTTATTATGTATAACCTACTCCTTCAGACAATTGGAACCATAGGGTTAGCCCGATCCAGTTCGAGACTCTCGGTAGAATCGTTCTGCAAGGGCGGTCTTGGGTTTGTGGCTAGCGGGTGGGGCTAAACATTGTTGTTGGTCTGCTCTCTTGCTTTAGTCAAGGAACTCGACTTCTATCTTGGTTGAGATGTCTAAGCAGCAGACGGGTCTGAGAATAGATCGGGTCCTCTTTCATACAGTTTCAACAGCTCTGCGCCTTGGAGAAACTACGCCCGGGGCAAGAGGGGGCCTCGTCGGAACTTACTACGTTAGTTCTTGCAGCGATGTGGGCTCGACCTTACGATAGACTTGGCATGGATCCAAGATTTTTCCATCAACAGTCAATATGTTCCTCTCAATTGATATGCCGAACAGTTCCTCGTTCTCTTCCAGATATGGCAGAATCAGCTCCCAATCTTTCGGGGTTGAGTCAACCAATCGTCCGCCGTTGAGCTGATCCCTTGACACATTACGATGAGGGTCGCGGATGAATAAGGCCCCGCCAGAAGCTAGCGAGAACAAATTGCCTCCTGGATAGGGATATTCCTGCTCTACGAACCTCCCGTCAAAGGAAGGTTTCAAGCCGTTAACGATCACGAACCCACCTCCATTGTACGGATCACCTGCCATGAAAGATTCTGCCAGATAGTCTAAACACGTCCCGTTGATCACAACCCTCGGCCTACCTACCGCGTTGATGAGTGGTCGTCCCGCTGCGTTACCCAGCACGTACACGTCTCCTCCCTTTGCCGCGTACATGAACGCCTGACCCACGTCGCCATGAATCACGAGCCTACCGTACTTGAGAATCTGAGCAGCTTGATCTTGAGCAGCACCATGGACCGTTATCTCACAGCCGTCAATGCCCGAAGCGACATAATCTCCTACATCGCCGTAACAGTCAATCTTCAATCCATTCGTTCGCGGACCCAGCCCGCTTCCGATGAACCTATGGCCTCGCAAGTTGTACAACAAGATGTTCCTCCAGCCCTGGTCGTGCGCGTCGGCCACAAACCTCGCCGCACTCTCGTCTCCCTCGACCGGAAATTCCAGAGCATCAACCACAAGCACTTGCGAGTCGAGTCCTGGATGGGCGAGTCTCAACCTGTTCTTCCAGTCCAGCCGAGTGTACAGGTCATAGTTTGACAATGGAACAGAAGAGAAGATCTCATTCAGAGCCTCATGATACAATTGCAACAGTGAGCTGCGCTTCTTGTAGCCTGTATCATAGATCCTGTCGAAGAGTAGTGAGAGGGTTTGTATTGCAAAGCCTCTTGACTCTTGTCCCTTCGACGCGAGTCTCTTCAGCTCTTCAAGAATCTCTCCTGCATACTGGAAGCCAGCGTCCCTCAACGCGGGACGAACATACTCGTAGAATCCTAGCGGGTCCTGAGCCTTTGGACTCTTCTTTGGTAGTTGCAGTGCAACGCTGACGTTTAGAGCGAGATCCGCTCGGGGTCCGTGTAGCCATTCCTGTTCTGGAATAGTAATTTTCCTTTCAAATTTGTCAGCACATTCCAGTTCCTTTCCATCCTCTCCATCTTTTACACTGAAGAGGAATGCTCCGCCATCTGTGTGGCTCCCTCCGCGAGCGTTCCAGTAGGAGTCAGCAAACCTGCTCGGAATCTTACCATCCTCTTGTAATCGTCCCAGTACTGCGTTGATTGCTTGTCTCTCAGATGCGATGATTCCAATCTTGATCGGACCCTCTTGCAATGCGAAGACTTGCGGTCGGAGCATCGACGTGTCGGTAATCCCTAGCAACTGCCAGGCATTCTTCTCTACGTCATTTCTAGCGACGATGAAGAACCATGGACCATCCGGGGACCCATGGATGTGAGAAGTCTGAATCAGTCGATAGATCTTTTTCTTCTCCTCTGGCAACATCTCGAAGTCCCGCTCGGTTGTCGGTGCCAGCGCTTCAACCAAGTATTCCAGTGGATACTTGTAGACGCGGCTGATCAGATCGAACAGTAGAACAGACACTTCAGTATCCGTCAAGAACAATGGATGGATGTTCCGGTGCGCCAGATACTCCACTATCGAATGATAATTCGCAAAGTCACCGTTGTGGACAAGCGCCTCGTGCAATCCTACAAACGGGTGCGCGCCGCCCGGATGCCAGACCCGGCCCTTCGTCGGATAGCGGTGGTGGCCGATCCATACGTGAGCCTTGAAATCTTCCAGCCGGTAATATTTTACAACATCATCTCCATACCCGACCAGTTTGAGAACGATCAGGTTCTTACCGTGAGAGACGACGAACGCTTTCTTCTCTCCCAGCGACGAGTAGTATTGGAGGTTGAGCCGGTAGCTGTTCTGGTAGACGAACTCGTCCTCGAGCTCGCTGCCCTTATGCCCACCGAGATCGTTCTTCCGACCGAAATCCTCTAGAACCTCCGGCTTGACACGGACAAAATACCTGTAGACTTCTGGAGGCTCTACTTCGAGACCCGGAATCGACCGATAATCATCAACCGCTTCAACCCTCGACTCGGAATCGACGCAGAAGAACGGGCGGATATGCTCGTCTTCCACCTGTTTCCTAGCAGACCTGTCGAGGTATGCGACCTGGAGGATGTAGTCTTCATCCAGAATCTTCTCTGATACTCCTAGCTGTTCGGGGACGAGTCCGAGAGCAGCAATGCCGCCGCCTTTGCCGTTACCCCTGTTCCGCATCTGCATAAGCGATTGTAGGAGATATTTTCCCTCCAAAGGGACGTTGGACGCGAGCCCAACGACCCCGCACCCTCCCTCGGCTTCTTGCTTGACCAAAGGCGGCTTTGAAAACGGAAGTGTCTTCCTTGAATTAACGAGTCGGTCTGGTATCATCGTCTCCTCACGCACAAGCAAGAATGTATAGAATTCCAATTTTGAAAAAATAATATCGCACAAGCAAGAATGTATAGAATTCCAATTTTGAAAAAATAATATCCGAGAGACTGCGATTCAGGGCACGAGATGGAGGCAGAGTTGACAGGGATGATAGGAGCGAGGAAAAAGAAAGCTGCAAGTGCAGCTATCGCAAGAACTAGAACGACAGTGCGCCGATGCCCTCTTGTTGGCGCCGCAGTCTTCTTCATTTGTAGCGCACCAGCAGATCCTTTCTTCCACGTAAATCCTTGACACTTTCAAGCCCGAAGCTCGCCAGTATCATTCGTAGCCGTTTCGACCAGGCGTTGAACAGGTTGACGATCCTCTTCTCTCCCCACTCGGGATCAATGAGCTGGGAAAGCTCTGGATCAGTTGTCGTTATGCCGACCTGGCAGCCTCGTCCCCTTTCACAGTTCCCACAATGAGTACATCCAACCGCCACAGCCTCCGCTGTACCGATCACACAACCATCGGCTCCCAGCGCAATCGCCTTCGCAATATCGTCCGCGGTTCTGATCCCACCGCTCGCCATTAGCGTGATCTGGTCCCGGACCCCTTCGGAATCGAGATACTCGTGGACCTTCGGAATCGCATACTCGACCGGCATGGCAATATTCTTCTTCGCAATCTCCGGCGCCGCCCCGGTCCCGCCATAGCCGCCGTCGATGTGGATGATGTTCGCGCCAGCGTAGTAGCTCCCGATAGCCACCATGTCCACATCAGTTGGCGTCGAAACCTTCACTGAGACCAGAGCGCGCGGATTGACCGTCTTGATCCAGTCAACATGCTTCTTGTGATCCTCCACAGAATACACGCTGTGAAACGGAAAAGGCGAATAGAGGCTCGTGAACATGGACGACTCTC
>WNGK01001482.1_pt1 | contig 25420 bp, 27 predicted proteins | sample 5400601 | NCBI WGS metagenome assembly WNGK01 (sample SAMN13153376, study PRJNA577476) | soil metagenome | isolation source: 60 cm soil or saprolite under Garry oak tree replicate 1 | place: USA:California | collected 2016-06-15
TATGTAACCATTGTCGCGAAGGTCTCTGCAACGGTCATACTTGTTACACTCCTTCTCATAAGCATGCAGGAAAAGGCCCCTGCTGGCACTACAGTAGTATAGCACGCCACATTTGAAGGCGCCAGGGGCACTCGTTTTGCCCGCCCGGCGCGCCTGCCGGCGAGGTTTGCTTGTTTGTCCGTGTCCATAGAGAAGTGCTGTCGTCTGTCCGTGAAGCTGTCAGATCGACTGTCAAACCTGACGACCGCCACCCCGCTCCTCCCTGGCTGTGCTTGGGACACACCAGAGAAATTGTGCCTATTGTAGGCGTTCAACGGGCACGCTGTGCAATACGGTTTCGATCAGGGAACGGAGGTCTTGCGGTTCAAAGGTCTCCCCAAACTCAGGAGTCGGCACTGGTGGATCTCTTGTGCTTGCAATGGACGCTGATGACTTAGCGAGTCGCAGGAACCTGCTCTAGTCGCTTGCTGGTGCGAAGGTGTTCAGGGAGGTTTATACCAAACAAGGTTATGTGTTGCTGTTGCCAATTATGTCATTGCACATTCTGCAAATGGGTCATTTGTCACACGGGGGAATTGTTCGTCTCTTGCCTTGCTTCTCAGCTTTTTCGACGCCCTTCTCACATTCGCAGGTATTGCGATTTTTTCAACTGTTTTCAACGGCTTAACTGCCAATTTCGAGAGCGCCAAATCGGCCTGGTGACGGCTTCCGTCTCCATTATAGCGGAGCACTCTCAACTTGTACAGCAGATATTTCCTGTGATTTGGGCCCTTACAGAAAGCGATCTTTGCGGAAGAGGCATTTCTCGCTCTCTCGCTCAGCATATTCCGAAAATCGTCATCTGTAAAGGCACGATGACGTTGTGGGATTGCATAGATCATCTTTCACACCACCTCAACAACCAGGTCCTCGGCTGACAATTCAATCGTTACCAGTGCCTGGAAACAAAAACGCTGAATTTCGAGCGCGGATAAATTTACCTCGATAAATGCGCCGTTCTTGAGTTCTCGTGTCTCCTTAAATTTCTTTTTGTCCTTTCCAGCAAAACGGGGATACTGTTGCATGATCTGTTCAAATTTTTCTGGCTCCAGTTCTGCAATCGTATTCATGGTCCGTTCAAGGACATCGCGCCAGGAATGAACAAGAAAGTACTGACCGAGAATGCAGACCTTTGTGGGAGTAGTTCCTGTCACTGATTTCGATTCACGCCGCTCAGCTTTTTCTTCACCGAAATAAGGCCAAATCCTGAGAGCAATATCAGCAAGAGAGCTACTTCTTTGCTCAATGTCTTCTCTCTGCCAAGTGCGTTTGTCCTTAAAATACTCGTTGAGTTCAAGATGGCTCTTACAAAGCAGTTCTTTTTTCGATTCCCACGTATCATTTGAAAGCTCTGAATTGTAGGCAGTCAAAGTGAGGTTTCCAAGCGTATGCAGGAGGAGTTCGCGTGTGGTTTCCCACTCTTCACCGAGATGGTTTTGCCAGTATTCTGTGAGTGTCTGAGGCATTATATGTTCAATAGTTAGCTTTTCAAAGGGAACAGGTTCCTTGTGCTGGTAAGACTCCTCAAGAGCCTCGAGCATAAGTTTTGTTTTCGTTGCTCGATCGCCTGTTCCGTATAATTTTGCATCCGATAATGCAGATCTGAACTCCGCGTTCTTTGGATACCCTTTAGTTTGAAGCGCGGCTTTCACGCTATCTGCTGAGATACCTCCACTCTTGCCTGACATCTGGGAACAGAGGGCTGCGAAGAGTTTATTTAATGGCTTTGTCGAAACATTGCACACGAAACGACGAACGATGAAGTTTTCGATGACTTTCAGAATGGTAACAAATTCTGTCTCAGTCATTTTACCTTGGCAATACTCATCATAGCAATTTAACAAGAATGGGTAGGCTGTTGTTACTTCAAGACGCCTGATGCGCAATAAGGCTCGTTGAATGTCTTTATTTGTCTCCGCTTCAGGTTGCAGAAGTTTTTGGTAGTATTCGGCAAAACGCGCCAAGTCTTTCAGATGTGTTAACGCATCTCCTTGGTTGATGAGGTCTTTCAGGAAGAAGTAGACGTCGATTTGTTTTACGATCGTACCGTCTTTCATCAGGTAGTGTCGAATACACTCTGTTAAATTATCACCAAGTGCCAGTTGCATTGGCTCCCAGTATTGAGCATGAATGCGTTCCTGTTCGTTCACATGAATTTTCATAAAGAAGTAGTTACGGATGAGATCTGATTGGGTGAGTGGACGTCCTTTCGCATTGAGACTTTCAAAAACCAAATGGGGGTCATCGTCTTTACCAAGAACGATGCTTACGACAGATACGTGTTCGGAGATAGCTTTTTTCAATCTCTGAATATCAATACCTCCCTTGTGGAGCTTTTGTTCAAAGAAATGGTAAGCACGGATAATCCTCTCTTCGGTAGGAGCCTGTCTAGAATGGATTAAATCATGAAAAGACAGACGATCAACCTGGGTCGGTTGCAGCTTATAGTAATCGAGACCTCCCTTATACGGGTTCACTAACAGGGTATTTTCAATTTCATTGGCTAATTGCTGTTGACCACTTCGCTTTGCCTGATCACGTAACAATGCCAGGATGATAAAAATAGTGGTAAGTCGTTGCTGCCCATCAATGAGCAGGTATTTCGTCACACCTTCAGGTACTGAATTAGTTGGCAGCGTAACCATTGAGCCAAGAAAATGAGTGCGAGGATTCTCCATTTCACAGAGTTCAGAAAGATCGTTCCATAACACATCCCACTCTTTCTTTTCCCAACTATACGAGCGTTGAAAAAGAGGTACGACATATTGTTTCGTGCCTTCAATAATTGGTTGGAGTTTCGTTTCAGATGCCTGCATTTGTGATTACCCCTTCTACATTAATGGCTCCATGACAAATGAAATAGTAATTGCTGTTGAAAAATGTCTTAACCTTGTCCAGTTACGTCTATTTAATAGTATCCTCAACCTCGCTCATCCAGTCCTCTTGAGTGATGGCTTGTTTGAGCTCCTCGACCAGCTTCACCGTCTCAACGCTCACCGTGATTACTTTCCCGACCAGGCGCACAATGTATTCTTCGTCTTCCGGGTTATTGGGGTCGCTTACAATTCTACTGCGCTCTTGCTCACTCACCTGGTACTGGTCGATCACCCATTCCAGGGCCGAACGATTGCCCAGGCGATAGCCAAAGCACACTCGCGGAATGGCTGTCAGCGTCAAACTCTGATTAACCAAGAGTGCGCTCTGATCGGGCGTTAGGCGCATCTTCTCTACACGCCACGAGAACGGCATATCCTCGTTTTCAATCCATTGCAAGGGGTACTCTCTGGCCTGCTCATAATGAAGGTGCAACTCCATCGGTTGCTTGCCAATGCGCGCGCAGGTTAGAAACGCTTCTTTACTGTGCAGCAATGGAATATGCGGCAGATCGTGCTTGAGGTTTTCGGCGTAGCGCTCGCGATAGTGCGGATGGTGAAGCACGGCATAGACGAAGTGGAATATATCCCACTTCGTCACTTCTGGGCCGTATTTCGCCTGGAATCGCGCCAGTGCCCAATCGGTGATGTTCTCGCGTCGATTGCTGCCATCCTCGGTGTAGGTGAAGTAGGGCAAACAGCGAGATCCCCCTTGAGGTAAATAATCAGGAAAGGTATTGATTGCGAGAGCGAACATTGGCCATTCAGAACCGACTTTGAGCCAAATAGCTGTATTTTCCACCGCAGCTTTTGGAAAATATACGTTATTAGTGCCACGCTCATCAACGACTATATCAGAGAAATAGAGCCATTGTCGTGTGTACGGGCGATACATGGTCGTTCTAATATTGTCCGCGTTAAATGAAATATAATGCTCGTTTTGCAAATCTCGTTTGAGGTTGCGACTCCACTTTATCCTGTCGTAGTGCACAAAATTGTCAATGTCTTGTGGCCGTCCTGCCCTCACCCAACGAAATATCTCACTATTATAGTCTTCAGTGAACTGTTTGATTTTATCGCTTAATGTCTCAAAATTAAAATTATAAGCAATGCCATCACGACCCGTGTAAACACCTGCAGAATACGACCCGCAGATTGCCTCAGCATTCATACTATGCCTACTGGCTTTCGTTGCTAGTGGCAGAAATGTGGTAAACTCGGAATGCAGCCCTTCAGTGATCCAGTTATATCTTGTATCTGGTTGTAGTTCTTGCCAGTCGATTTTAGTGATATCTCCTTTCTCCCCCAGAAATGCTAATTTTTCCGTTTTACGCCAGAACTCCGGTACGCGGTAGTAAAAGATGCCTCTTTGTTCATCCTGAGAAGAACGTATAGCGATGGTAATACCTACACCAACCTGAATGCCAAAGACATTATGTGTTGTACCGGACAATTTGGGGTTTTTACGTACATTACCATGCAAGTCCAGATGATAAATCTTTGTGAAATCTTGTAAAAATTGTTTGCGCATACTATCAAAAGCGAGCTGATCGATAAAAGAGTTATTGGAAACAAAGCACACAATGCCATCATGCCCTTGTAGCCGATCTGTCGCCCAACGGAAGAATTTTACATACGCATCATAGAGCTGACTTCTTAAGGTCGCTTGTGAGCCTTTTATATATGTGTCTTTAATGCGCTCATCAATTACCTTGTATTTGCGATTCTTATTGTTGTCGTTTTCGCTTTTCTGACCTACATTGTACGGTGGGTTGCCGATCACCACCATGATTTGCGCGTCTTTCTCGCGCTGCACCCGTTCGGTATTCTCCTCAATAAACATGGAGAGTTGTGGCCCTTCCGCAAGATTTAGCGTATCAACGAAGCAGATACCGTCGAAGGGGAGGTATTCACCCATCTTTTCGTAGTATTCGTGTTCGATATTCAGCGAGGCGATGTAGTAGGGCAGCAGCATGATTTCATTGCAGAAGAGGTCGTGTTCATATTTATACTTCAACCGCGATCGTGGGATATGATTACGCACTAGGTTGACGATGAAACTGCCCGTGCCGGTGCAGGGATCGAGGATGTGCACGCCTGGTTCGGCGATGGAGGTGTTGAACTCTCGCAGCAAGACATCTTCCACGCTGTTGCACATGAAGTTGACGATCTCCTGTGGCGTGTAGACGATACCGTGCGTATCGGCCTGCTTCACTGAGAAACCCTGGAAGAAGCGTTCATACACCGTGTTGAGGAAATGCTGTTTCTCCGACCAGTCGTCCAGGTTCCGGGCTGCGTTTTCGATAGCGGTGTAGAAGCGATCCAGCGATTTGAGAAACTCATAGCGATTGAACGAGCGGCTGGTGAGCGCCTGGATCACCTTTTCCATTTCGACGGCGATGGCATTGCGCTTCGTAAAATCTGAGTTATTGAAGATCGTGCGGAAGAGGCGTTCGGTCAGCAGGTGCTGCACCAGCATCTCATCGACGGTCTCCCGGCGCATGTTCGGGTCGAGCGAGGTGCGGCACAGTTCCAGGAAGCTACTGAAGACCGCGGCAAAGATTGTGTTTTTCGCGTGTTCTTCTTGAATGCGCTGCAAGAGTCCCTGCGCCAGGTCTGGAATGCTCTCCTTGAAGTCAAGGACGGCGTGTTCAAAGGTGGCGATATCGGGGGCGGCGTAGTGGAAGAACGAATCCAGTACACCTGTGAGTTCTTTGGGATTGGTCAGGTCGGCCTCGAACGTGGGCCGGTTGTTCTGGTAGAGGACGGCGCGTCGCGTATCCTCGAAGATGGTGTTGGAGATAGGGTAGCCCGCGCTGATCTTCTTACGAATCTCGGTCTGCAGGTCGTCCTTGCTGTCCTTGGCTTCCCAGTAGCCGCGCGGGAGATTGAAGCTGTCGCGCAGCGTACCATCGGGCCGCTTGCCATTGGCCAGGATTTGTTCGGGGATGAGCACCCAGTTGGCTGATTGTGCAAACGCTGCCAGCAGGTTTTGAAAGGCGCTCCTCACTGCCGTTTCGTGCGTGACCTTTTTCTCCCGATAGGCAGCGAGTTCCTGGTAGTAGTGGTCGATAGCTCTCTTCTGTGTGGTGGTGATCTGCATACGTCGTTGGCCGCCCTCTCTCCATATCGCATTGAGCATCCTGAACAAAGTTGAGCGTAATATACCACAGATGAGGCTTTTATGACTAAAATTGCGGTCAGATTGGCCCTTTTGTGTAGGAGAGGTTTATGAGGCGAGGAAAGAAAGCGCAACCAGAAAAGGTGCCTGACCCCAAGGAGAAAACCAGAACAAGTGCGAGCCTGAGGAAAGAAACAAAGTCGCATCAACGCAAACCAGTATCGTGTCCAATACCTACTTGTTCACATTGTTTATCCCCGTAAGCCACTTTTCCGCAATCCAGGTATCCAGGAGTGATCTGATAGAATTACCAGAGATATTCATACCTTGGTCCTAGAACAACCAACCCCAAAATGTGAGGTATGAAGCGGGCCGAGGGCCAATCTGCTCCGATGCAAAAATTGCATCGGGAAATTGTAAAGTTTGCCGCTCGGAAGTGGGTACAATGAGGCGAACTGGAGAACCTGGCGTCCAAACGTAGGGTGTGTTTAGAGAGACTCTACTACACACCTTACTCCTAGTAGAGTATACCCCAATTTCCCAGGTGTGGAGCGGCTTTAGTGCCAATTTGTTCGGACGCACAACGTGCATCCGGAATCTGAAAAATTGCGGCATTTTTGCAGGGGATTTTAAGGTTCAGGAGCTGCCCTCGTTTCCAGTTCGTCGGCGATCTCCTCGAGGTGGGCAATAGTTAGCTGCGCTTGTGGTCCGATGTACTTCTTGACGAGCTGGCTGCCAATATGCCGGTAGGCAATCCAGTAGACGCCGCCTCGTTTCCTGGTTTCCTTTCTGGCCGTGAAATGCTTCCCATTCCTGGCTTGAAAAGCAAACGAGGGGGTCCGCTGCAGCCAGCCAAACCATTCCCCTGTATCCGGTATGATGCCAGGCCAGCTGGTAATCCGACCCCAGATGACCTCGATTCGATAGCGGCCCATGTACTCACTCCAGTAGACTCGATGACTCGCTCGCCGTTGCATGATGCATCTACTTCCTGTTACCAAACAGGCACACTGTTGTTACCAACCATCTTGACGATAGCAGCCATGCTGTTACCCAACACATCTACGGTGAAAGAAGGTGTTTGGTAACACGGCTCCGAACTACTGGCGCCTGTTTGGTAACAGCATATTGGCTAATAAAAGCACGTTCTCATGCTTGCCTTTCTGCTGGTCGTTCTCTTCGAGGCGAAGCAGATACTCTCACCCGAGTTCCACATCGCTCTTCGCCATGACCTTTTCTCTCGTGCGCTCTTTCAACTCGTCAGCCAGGCGCAAGATAGCAGTTATCACCTGGCGTAGCCGCTTCATCTGCCCTTGTAGGCGTTCCACCTCGATGCTCTGTATTGTGGTGAGCTTCCCTGGATTAAAAATTCCTGACTGAGGCACCCATGTCAATCAGTTGGAGATCTCATCACAAAAAAAGTTACCCTCCCGTCGTCTCAACTAGTGATTAACCGAATATGGCAGTACGTAGACCTGTTTTTCTTCATCGCGACCTTCTCCCTATGCACCCGCTCCGTTCGTCTTCCTGCTCCTTTTTTTTGTGCTTCTGCTTGCTCAACTGGTCGAACATGGCCTGGACTCGTTCGATTGCCGATACATCACTGAGCAGGCGATACAGCGTGAGACATTGGTCACGATATTCCATGCTCTCTTTGGGATCGGACTCTACTTTGAGCTTTGCCAGCATCGCGCATTCATAGTACAGTGCTGCATAGCGCAGGCATTCCTCCCGTTGCTCTCCCGGTTGTGCACTGGCACCGAGTTCCAACTGCGCGGCATATTTCAGCAGTGCGATGTAGCACCTGCGATACGCGAAGAATTCATGCTTAGCCCAGCTCCAATGCAGGGGATTGCAAAGCAGAGGGGTGGCAAGAAACCCATCGCCATAGGTCGTTATCATGTACGCGCATAGGCGGCGCAGCCTCATCCTGTCCCAGCTCCTTCCGCAAGAGACAGCTTCGTCAACGCGTCTCTTCCACCGCTGTAAGAAGCGCATCAGCTTCTGGTCAGCCACGACAAGCGAAGAAATACGCCAGACCAAATTCCCTCTTGGCTCTAGCAGTGCTTCTACCGGTAGTGGCAGAAAGTGAAAGCGCCTGGCAAGTTTTGTGAAGGTATCGAGCAGGCGTGGAACGTCATGGTAAAACGCATCTTTCGCCTCATCGGTATCACCGCCATAAATGGCTAAGAGGATGTGCCTTCGTGTATCTTGCCTGTAGAGGCAGAGCCTGGCCAGCAGCGCAACCCGACGTTCTAGTAGCATGTTCCCGACCTCCACACTCTTTGCCGCTCCCTGCATGATGATCGCGCAGGCCTGGAAAAAGGAAATGCGGATCTCCTCCAACAGGACGGCAACCCCCTGCACAGACACTTCGGCTTGCACTCCTTGGGGAAGTGCGGTCAGTTCTGGTGCTTCCTCCTGCGCTCTTTGCTGCGCGCTCCTGTCCTCTCTGGTAGTGATCCTGAAGAGAATGAGCCACCAGAGATACCGCGTAACTCTTGGGCTTACTGGTACTGGCTCAGCATCAGGCATCGTCGTTTGCTGCAGCGCACTCCGCCCCCATCTATACACGGACAGAGCGTGAAGGCCACTGGCGGCCACGAAGGCGTTGATAATAGGCACTGCAAGATTGACCACCGCGTGGGGCAGCAGAAGGTAGTTCCCCGGTATCTCAGCGAGATTGAGGCCCAGGAGAAACAAGAAGGCCGAAGTGACGGTGAACCCACCGATCTGGCAGAGGCAGATGACATGCACTCGCCAGGGCTGGGTTCTAGGGAGGGAAGAGGCCAGCAGAGGGATCTTTGGCTGAGAGAACAGGGTCTTCATGTTGCTGCTCCTTTGCGGGTACAAAACGACATCCAGCGCTATGGAATGACAAGCGAGTACATCGCTCTGCATCTCATGATATGGCAGCGCAACTGACACGTCAAATGACATCTATGCAAGTGAGAAGGAGATGCGCTTGTCAGTTGCGCTGTCAGCTATCCCTACGTATCCTTGTTCTCAGTTGCTCTCACCTGAGGATGCGGTGAAAGCAAGACAAAAAGGAGCATGCATCATGCCAGCACGCAAAAGGGAGCCGCGCACACAACCGCGGTACTATACCATCCAGGAGGTCTGCGTGATCCTGGGGAGAGGAAAGGTCATCGACCTCATCAGGCATGAGCGCCTCCCGGTGGAAAAGTTCGGCATGGCTTTACGCATCCCCATCGGGGGATTTGAGCAGTGGCTGGCACAGCGGGCAACCGCGCCAGTGAAGCCAGCAAAGGAGGAGCTAAATGACGACCATCGAATATTCCAGTAGCTCTACCATGCGGGTCTATGTAGCACTGGCAGACATCTTGCCGCCCGAACTCCGGCCACAGGCCAGTTGTGCCGGGCTCTGCTATCTCGTGGTGGAACAGCACATGCAGGCCGGAAGCTACCATGTCAAGGTGGCAGCGCTGCCACAAAGGCTGAGAGATCCCCGTTGCCACCGCGTGTTTACGGTGTTTGTCGAGGCTGATGAACTAGTACAGGCTCTTCCCTATGACCGGGCCCTGCAGTCGATACCGACCTGCGATCTGCGCGACCTCTTAGAGCAGGGTGCTCGAGGTAGCGGTGGTAGAGACCTGCTCTGTGCCCCAGGAGAAGAACAGCGAAAAGGGCCTGCTCTCTCGCATGTAGCGCTGGAACCTTCCAGGGAGGAACGTGCAGCACTGCTGCCTGAACTGTTTGTGTCACTGCAAACAGTCGCGGATGCTGCCGAGGTGGTCGATGCACTTCCAGGAGGTGGAAGTAGCAAGCGTCGCCGTCTGCACGTGCTGCAATTCATCTGGATCCAAGCGGCGATGATGATGGCTCGTCGGCAGATGGAGAGCGCAAAGTGGTCCCTGCGACGGGACCTCCACACCACGTATGGTAAGCTGCACGCCTACCTGTGCCGGGTCTTTGAAGCCTGCCACCAGGCGTACCGGATGTTTGTCAGTGTACGACCGGCCTATGTTGAAGACCGGCAGGTCGGCTGGTATATCCAGGTCGGGGTGCCAGCTTCTTTGTTGGCGGCATAAGTCATTTGCCCTGCTAGAGAGGTGAGAGTGGAGAACGTTCTAGGAGGTGTACACGACGATGTGTGCCAACTTGAGCGATTTGCATGGGCCTTGCATCACCTGTGCTTCTCGTTGTTGGGGCCAACTCAACCCAAAGCGCGTTTCCAGGCCCCCGGCGCCGTCATCTTCGGTGATGCAGAGCAGGGTGTGGATCGAGTCTTGGATGGTGGTATAATAGCAGCACCATAGAGTGTAGTCAAAAGGAGATTGTGTGTATGTCAGATCAAGCGGCGGGCGTCTTTGTCACGGTAGATATCGTTATCCCGCGCCTTTCTCCCTCTGGATCGGGGTGGGAAGTGCTGTTGATCCAACGAAACAAACAACCGTACCTGGGCATGTGGGCGCTTCCTGGCGGCCACTTAAATATAGATGACTTATCATTAGAAGCCGCTGCTCAACGCGAAGCACGAGAGGAAACGGGCCTTGATATTCCTCTGCATCTCTTTCAACAAGTGCAAACCTATGAGGATTTTGAAGACCCGCGCGGAAAGTATGTTTGCTTGCTCTACGTTCTCTCAGAGCCATTGAGTCCAGAAGCCAGCATTGAGGCAGGCGATGACGCTTCGCATGTGCAATGGCACGCGGCGGAAAATTTGCAGAGTCTTCCTGACCTGGCCTACAATCACATCAGGCTGCTTCGGCAGGCTCTCCGCCACTTGTTTACTTCGTACTACCAGAAGGCCCTGGGGATGCAAGCGATTGAGACCTGCCAGTGCGAGGTGGAGAGTTCTCCTGACCAGCGTTGTTCACACACAGCCTACTGGCGCTATCATGGTGTCGCTATTTGTCCGAGACATATTCAGTCGATGGTGAGAAAGGGAGATCGTCAGCACGGGCCGTCGCCGGTTTCGGATGGTTCATGGCATATTCCCGTTCCTGTGTGCCCTGCATACAACCAGAGTGCTAGCGCTGCTTCGGGATCACAGCGGTAGTCAATTCGTGTGGCTGCTAGAGCTTCGTCTAGCGTAAAGGTTTGCGCAAGCATCTCCTCCCCATCCTCTAGCTCCAGCGGGTCCCACTCCAAATCATGCGCGACAAAGAGATGAACCTTATGCGCCATATAGCCAGGATGGCTGTAGAAATCGAGAAGCTTCTCCAGCCGTCCTGGGCGATAGCCGATCTCCTCGCGTAACTCTATCTCTGCCCGTCTCACTATTCCCTCAGGTGTAGGATCATCTACCTTTCCCCCCGGTAAGGTGAGCTGCCAGGTTCCAGCTCCCACATCGTATTCTTCGATAAGGAGCACATTTGGCTTTTGCCCAATTGGGAGCACAAGGACGCTCTCAGGACGTTCAACGATATCACGCACAATTTCATCCCGGTTTGGCGATTGCCACCGATATTGATTGACGGTCAACACCTCTCCCTGATACACGATCTGCTTTGCGATAGCTTGTTCTCGCCTAGGGACACCAGAAGCGACGTTCGCTTCAGCGTGTAGTGAGCCGTTCTGCTTCATCGTTAGCAGTCGAGTATGGACATGGATAAATGGACGCTTCAATGCTCTTGCAAAGCTGGCTACGTCGGCAGTTCCTCCTCTACCTCCAGCTGGATACCCATTCCAAACGAGGATAAGGAGGTCACTATGAGTAACAATCCACTGACCAGCTTCAAGGTACGCTTGATCTGAACATGTCTGTGCGGGAAGTTGGTGTATCTTTCGACAATGGGTAAGCAAATGGTGGTACTCATTAAGCGCTTCCGCCGAGGTAAAAATCTCCTCATATTGGGCGCAGGGAATGACGGCTTCAACGGCGATATCTAGCTCTAACGCGGTTCTGATAAATAGCTGGTCAGCACCTGGCGCTAGCGCTGAATAAACCAGTAGTTCTTGATTACGTTGTCGTGTTTGCTCTTGGTAAGTGGTCAGCAGCTCACGCAAACCTTGAGAGACAAAAGCAATGGTTGCTTCATTGCCGAGTTGCTGATGTCCACTGAATCCAACACGAAATACTGACTCATGCATTGATCTGCGCCTCTTTTCCCTGATTTACTTTTTCTCAGTATACTCCAACGACAGCCCCTTTTGGTAGAAGATGCGCAGAGAGTATTGCCTATCTCTGAGATGAAGAACGGAGCAATGTAGCTTATAATGACACAGAATGGTATGATGAATGAAACATTCGTACCAGTTTATTTTCCGCGCAGAGCAAGTATATGCAAGAAGTTACGCATCAGGGTCGGCTTATCAAAGAGTATAGAGAGAAAGCAGGCATCACACAAGAGGAGCTAGCGCGACTCGTGGGTAGGAGCCGACGGACTGCTATCACCATCGAGCAAACGGCTCACATCAGTGATATCAAGTTGCTTCGTACCTTAGGCTGGGTGTTGCACATTCCTCCGCAGTTACTCGGACTTACAGAAATCATTCTCCCTGAGTCTGTAATACTACACCCCCTAGAATCGCTCCCCGCTCCAAATAGCAAGAACCTTAGCCGGGTGGTTCTTGAGACGTTCAATGAAAACTTGCGAATGCGACTGGACCTCTATTATCTTGGAAGTGCGCTTGGTGCCGATAGAAATCTGAATGCTCATATCGAACACCTCACAAAGCTGGCGCAGGACAGTAGCCATAAAGACCGCCATTCACTTCTCCTGCTCTTGAGCCATAACTATCAATTGAAAGGGATGATTGCGCGTGACCAACTCGATTATGCTACCTCTGTAAACTGCTTCAAACTGGCATCGCTTCTAGCCCAGGAGGCTGAATGTGCGGAACTCCATGCACTCTCAATGGCGTGTCTTGCATTAGCAGAACTCTGGCAGAATCGCTTTGCTTCGGCTGCGCAACTTTACGAAACTGCAAGAGAAATCTCTAAACGTTCTCCAGCAGCGCTACGCGCATACCTTGCCGCAGCCCATGCAGAGGCTCAGGGAATGCTGGGCGATCGAAACTGTCTGGTATCTCTGACAGAAGCTCGTAGCATGCTAAAACGTATTGACCCAGAGGATGACTATCTCCTGCTGTTTCACACGACACGCCCCTCAGAGCAATCTATCAACGATGGGTGGCTTAACTGTCATACTTTGATGGGAAAGCCAAAGCTAGCCATTGAAAATTACGACCAATTATTGGAACAGAAAATCGATCTGAGTATGACTCGTATGAGAGCGCGGCTCTCCATTCAATATGCTGAGGCACTCTTCGTAGACAAGGACATGAGTTGCTGTTTTTATGCTACGGAGGGATTGAAGCTAGTGCGAGCCGTTGGATCTCGCAGGTTATTCCAGCGTGCTAGCGAACTGGCCTCAAGGCTAGCGAAGCAAGCTCCTCATGACGAGCGGGTGCAAGATCTACTTCGGGCACTCAAGAACTGACTGCAAACCAGACATGTGCAAAAAATGTGCAATGTGTAATCGCTGCGCAAATCCTCTCCTTTTCCCCTTTGCCATCCTCTAGAATCGGCTATGATGTCACTGTGATAAGCTGAGTGAAAACAACTGACGGAAAATAATCTAGGCTTCGTTATGGTTGCTTCTGCCAGTTGGTTCTTGCGTAGGTTTCTTGCGAGGCCCCTTTGGGCCAGACTTGTGTGGCGATGCCAGGTAATGCTCTAGCGAATCAGCGTAGACAATCCATAAGCGCTGACCGAAGCGGCGACCTTCGAGCTTTCCCTGTCTCAAAAGGTGGGTAATTTGATTGAGGCTCAAGCCAGCGATCTGACTGGCTTCTACCGTTGAGAGTTCCCGTCTCGTTGCTGATTTGTCGCTTTCCATACGTTCCAAATTAAATCCTAGTGCATGAACACTATCATTAGCTCAATTAAATTATAGCATAGCGCCCTATGGTGTGGATAACTCTTGACAATCATAGGGCACATAACTTATAATTAGTTTTGTACACTACAATTGTCGAGAGACGCCCGTAGTTGTAGCTACAGACGCCTCCCTTGTTCAACCCGGTAGGCACGGATGCTGGTGCAAGTTGTCCAGACCCGTTCAGCGTCCATGTCCGTTCGTCCGAGTCTGTTCTGCATTATACCGCACCAGGCTCGGCTGTCAATCGCTGCCATGCAGCAGAGGAGCCTGCGTATGACCACCAACGACACACACATGCTGGGTTTATCCGACGTTGACAGAGTACTCCCACCGGAGTACGAAATCTTGCAGCTGACCGACCCACGCAACGAGAAGCGCAATGCCCTGCGCGCCGTGCGCTACGGGCCAAGCGCGCAAACCCACTACTTCTACACCGCACAGGAGTACTTCACGTTCGCCACATCTGTGGCCCCACGAAATCGCCTGCTCACGGAGGAATACGGCACACGCTACATCCAACTGTCAGCCAGCTACGACGGCGACCCCTACTTCCATGCCAGCGTCACGCATACCGTTGCCGCTCTCTCCCGCTCCAGCATCATCCTGCACCGCATGAAAAGCGATGAAACGTCCGTGCGCTTTGTGCTCTCCCAGGCAGAGATGGCGGCGCTGGTGGAGTCCTACCAATCTTACCTGGCAGACTGTGAAGAGGGGAATGTGGCGCAGGCGCACGACTTTGACCCGTTTACCGACGTTTCCGATGGGAACGCCTAGCCCCACAAGGAGGGATTTCCCCATGACGACTCAGCAAGATGCTGCTAGCCTGTACAAAGTTGTGACCACGCTCTTACGTGGCGAAGAGAACACGGCGCGCCCCATCAGCCTGCAGGTCTGGCAAGGACAGCAGGCACGGCGCGCGGTCCTTGAGGGGTATATCCGGCAGGTAGAGCAAGCCACCACCGACCTGCGCCGCCGCCTCGACGCGCTGCCCACCCTGGCTCGCCCGGAACATGTCCATTGGGCGCAGGCGCTCTTAGCCTTTCCCAACCTGGCATTCCTGGAAGTGGATACCGACGGGTTGCACGCCGACGCCGATCTCCTGCGCATCGCCCTGGTCGCGCAAACGGGCGCGGTGCTCTATGACCAAGTGTTGCAGCCGCGCCGCCCGCTCAGTCCCAAGATCGCACATCTGACCGGCATCACACCGGCAATGTTTGTGCAGGCCCCGACCCTTGCCGAAACATGGCCCCAGGTGGTGCAGGCGTTCACTGGGCGCTACGTGCTCTCGTTCAACCTGGAATTTGACGAGGGGAAGCTCTCCGAGAGTGCCGCGCGCTACGACCTGTCCGCGCTCAATTTCATCGGGGCCTGCCTCATGCTGCGCGCCCAGGAGTACTACGGAGCCTATCACTATCCCAAACTGGCTGATCTGTGCGACCGCCTGGGCTATCCGTTGCCCGACCATCCCCGCCAGGATGCACTTGACCGAGCGCGTGGACAAGTCCACCTGCTGCAAGCGATGGCCCAGGGCATCACTCACGCGCCCGTGGCGCATCAGGTGGCCGATGAGGCCGAGCCATCCGAGGCAGGCGATCCGTTTCTGCCCGACTTTCCCGATGAGAGCGAGTAGCCTAGGAGGAGCCGCCATGCCACGAAACACGAAACGGCAGCCTGCAAGCGAACTGGAAGCTTTCTGCGCGACCTGCCCGGCCCCGGAGGAGGTGACCACGCTGCTTGCCAAGCTGGGCTTTCATCTGGAGTTCCAGATGGACGAGCAGTGCGACCACCCGTACGAGCTCCCGCCGCTTCCGGCCCAGTACCACTACAAGGACGCCTCAGGCACCGAGGTCATTTACTTGGCGGGGCGCGATTTCCCCATGAACGAGGATGGAGACACTCTGCCGCCGCATGCCAGCCGCTTCTGGCTGTACGCGGGCGCGGATGTGCAGGCGTTCCAGCTCGCGGCATCTACGTTGGCCCTGCACTGGCGCCTCGCCTGGTGTGACCCGTCTGCGCAGGCGGTGCGAGAGGAGGTAGCATAATGGCCCAGAGCAACGTCACCCCGCAAGAGGTGCAAGCCGTTCCGACCTGCAACCACACGAGCGTGGGTCTTATCGCTTGGCGCGGGAATTGCCTGCTGCTGCTAGAGCGTCAAAAGTTCCCTCCTGGCATGGCTTGTCCGGCAGGTCACGTCGAAGCAGGCGAGACTTTTGAGCAGGCGGCAGCGCGCGAACTCCTCGAAGAGACGGGCCTGGTGGCGCGTTCCTTGCGTCTGTTGGCTGAGGGCGACCGCTACAACCGGTGTCGTCGACCGGGGGGAGACTGGCATCACTGGCAAGTGTTTGAGGCCGAAGTGGATGAGGGGCAGCTGGTGCGCTGGAATGCCGAGGAGTCCAGGCGCATCGGTTGGTTCACGCCGGAGCAGGTACTCGCCCTGACACAGCGCACACAAGCCTACCAGGGGCAACGGCTCTCTGAGGATGACTGGCAAGCTGCCCCTGGGCTGGAAGTCGTGTGGTACGACTTTCTGCGCACCATCGGGGTGCTGGCCTCCTAAGAGCCTGATCCGGCAAGCGGGAGCCCGGGGTGCAAACCCCCGGCGAGGCGATGTGCTGGCGCGACTGGCGCGTTGGCAATCTCCGTAGCGTCATCTGGTAGTGCGTTTCGTAAGCAAGCCGCGCTGACGATTCAGGGCTAGCGTGGCCATTCGATCACCGTGTTGTCATTGGGACACGGCTCATTTTCGTGGGAGCGATTCCCTGAGCCAGTGTACCAATGCCTGGCATTCTACCCGATCCATGAACCGAACAGCAAAGGAGTATGGCACATGGCAAGACTCAACAACGATTTAACCCCCAGTGAAAACGCTCGTCTCGTTGCATCGATTATCACAGACAGCGACCTGGAAGAGTTGCAGGCGCTGCATGGCGAATTACTCGACCGCGTAAGCAAGGCCCGCAATGACGGACGCCTCTTCATGATGTCCCACTACATCCGCATGGTTGCGCTCATCTCCCCTGAGATCGACCGCGTTGAACGCCGCTTTAAGCGCGAGGTGCTGGCCAGCGTGCGCAAAGAACACAAGATGCTGAAGCTGGAAGCAAAGGAGGCAGCAGAGAACAGCGCATCAGCCTAAATGCACCTTGCAAGCCGCTCCGAGTCTCACGAAATGGTGAGACGATGGTGAGACAATCACCGGACGATCATGAGCCAATGGTGGGAATCGAGCGGCATTTTTTCCTGAGTTCCCAGGGGATTTTCTTGAATTCGCCCCGGGTTTGTGAAATGGAGCAATGCACCATGAGCAGTCTCATGAATCGATTGAAAAGCGCTGGTAGGGCGATGTTTCCAGGGAATGACGACCAATCGGGTGATCCGCTGGTAGTGGACATTCCAGGACCTGAAAATCAGAACAGCGACCAGGCCGACGATGCTACCAAGACTACCGGGCCGCTGCCTCGCGTCCACACCGTCCAGCCCTCGCGCGTCTCGCACTTCGAGCGGCAGCGCAAGCAGATTGATAGTTTCGATGAAGACTATGCGGATAGGTGGGATCGAGTAAAGCTGTTCGCTGCTAAGATAGTTGCGCTGGTACTGCCTATCATCGCGGTACTGGCGATCGGTGACGAGTTGGGGAGATACTTCACTCGCTACGGCGGCAGTACCTGGTCGCAGTATTGGATTGCTTATGCCGGTGAAGCAGCGCTCACGTACATCCTCGGCTCTATCTTCGGACGGTCCGAAAAGAGCGCGAGTCACTACATCAAGATGACGGTAACCGGCGTGATCTGGCTTGGATTCATCCTGGCCAGCGCTTGGGGCCAGTGGGCGGTCGCTGAAAGCGCGCTTCCTGCACATCCGGAGACCGGCCTCATCATCGCCATCTGGCTACGCATCGGTATGGCCTGTATGCTCGACGCGGCATCGGTCGCGATCATGTTCTGGCGTGGGAAGTCCCTCACCAAGTACCTGACCCAGCTGCAACAAAAGGCCGATGCAACGATACGAGTCAATGAGGCAGAGTTGACTATCCAACGGGCGCAAGCGACAGCAGAGCAGCGGCAAAAGGAAGATGAGTTGTATCTGCGAGGGAAAGAGCAGGCCCAGGATGTAGTAATGCGGGTCCAGGAACTGCAGGGGCAGGCACTGATAGAGCAAGCGCGGGCAGCCCTGGATTTGCCCGATGGTCAAACAGGCCGAGGCCGTCAACTGCGCGGGCGCTGGTAACTGTACGCGATTTGTTTACGGTTGATTTGTTTGAGTGAGTAGGGAGTACACCCAGATGGATAGGAGAGAAACCTTGAACCTCTTTTTGAGCCATGCTCCGGCGCTGCACATCGCCCTGGAGCGGGTGTACTCTACCTATTGCCTGGAGGTATCAATCACTGGCCAACCATACCGGGCGCTGGTGCTCGCTCGTTCGCGTGATTTTTGGACCCAACGCATTCACCTGCACCGGACGCGGCCAACCATGGTGATCTGCTACCAGCACGATACCTGCTTGCCCTGCGCAGCGCTGGCCTTAGATGAGGGCTTCTTCTATGAGGGATGTCAGTTACCACATTGGTACAGTCCTGAAAAGCGCTTCACTCGTCGCGGCCATATGGTGCTACTCGGCCAATTGTTGAGTGGCGTTGATGCTGGCTTTCAGCAGCTCGAGCAACTGCCACGTTCCACCCGATACCGTTACCTGGCGCGGTTGAAGCAGTTGATGCAGAACCGCCCTGGGCGTCCTCTGGTCGCATAAGGAGATGCACACATGCTCAAATTGATAGGTAAACTTGGCTTTGTCGTCCTGGTGGGTATGGCCGCGTTGGGAGTCTGGAGGGCATACACCTACAGCCCTGTTTCGCAGTCCTACGCACCGTTCATTCTTGCTCTTTTAATCGTCGCTTTATTGATGGCCGGGGCGCTGGTGATGCGCAGCCGCAGGAGTTAATTCGATGAAAAACCCCACCTGGATAGTCCTGTTGACTATTGCCGTGCTATTCCTGCTCTACCTGGGCATCACGCAGCCAGCACAGCGCGGGAGCGTGGAAATGGCGATGGTCGTGGTCATGCCCGTGTGGGTACTGGCCGCTCATCGCCTGACCAAGTAAGTGAGGCCCCATGCCGCAGCTTGCTACCCAGTACATGCCATCGGATGGCGCAGGCGTCGTTCTCATGGTGACAGTACTCATCCTGTTCTTTGGGGGCTGAACAAAGCATCGAAGATGGAAGAGGCCCAGGGGTGCGCGTTCTCCCTCCAGGTGCTGCTTGCGGTCATCGTCGTGGCGATGCCAGGAGCGCTCCTGCTCCAGATTTTTCAAGGCCTCTATCCTGGCCACTAAGGAGGAAAACCATGAGGCAAGCGCAGAACACACGTGGCACGCGCCACCGCACAACACCCAGGACGCCACGGCCACAGGCGAACGCGGGGAGCCGCCCGCCCATCAACGAAATGACGCTCGACGAACTGCGCGCCTGGATTGGCAGCACGCGCTCGGCCCTGCAAAAGAAGATGGCGCGGGAACGCGCCTACCTGGACCGGCGCGCCGCGCGCGGTACGTACACCCCAACCGATGAAGCCTACGCGGCCGATCAGCTACTCGAGGCTGACCTGCTGGCGATGCTCGATGAGTTCGAGCAGCTGGCCTCGGGCATAGAAGCTTAAAGGAGAAAATCACATGAACGAAGACGAAGCCAAGGTCTACACCCTGGTTCCCTCGACGAACAGGGGCCGCTATGCTTGCGATGACCCGGATGGCGGGGATGTGACCACCGGTCAGCACCTCGCCATCTTGTTAGGCGGGCGTTGGACCCCTGGAAGAGTTGAACACTCCAACTACCCCTCACACCAGTATCCAGACGCGCCGGGCTGCTACGCGCTCACCGGAGTTGAGGGCGTGAAGATCGGCTACTACTTTGTCGCCAAAGGCGGCGTGGTGTGCGGACTGTGCACCGGCATGCTCGTACGGCTGATGGGAATAGCAGAAAGTGAGCAGACACGATGACCACCTACGAAAGTCTCCCCGCTTTCACCAGCGAGAAACCGTGCCCGCGCTGCGGGGAGCTGCTGCACTGGTCAGAGCATGAACACCCGCCGACGGTGCATTTCGAGACACGCACCGGCAGGGTGCGCAGCGTCACCTTGATGCGTTTCTGTATAGCCTGTGGCTATAAGGAAATTGGCCAGGTTTCTCTCAACCGAGACCCGCTCTGGACCGAGCAGAAAGAAGAGGGAGACCGCTATGCCTGACATCGAACGACTGGACGCGGCAGCCCTCTCTACGCTGCGCGATGTACTCAACGGCGACAGTCCACATGCGCGGTGGCTCGCGCTGCCTGAGCTAACAAAAAAGCTAGCCTGCATGCTTGGCGGCTGGGAGGCTAGCTTGATCGAAACCCATTCTCATAGCTCTTGTATGCCACAAGGTCTCTCTGCTCATTGTAGCAGGGAGATCTCCGGGGCGCAAGTCACCCACAAGGGAGATTCCCGCAATGCAACACTGTACCCCTGACGAGTATCCCGATCACCGCCAAGCGCGCAAAGCGGCCCTGGCGCAGGCCAACCATCAATGCCAGGAGTGTGGGGCCATTCACGGACAAACCGTGCGCCAGAGCGAGCGCACCGGCAACCTGTGGGTGGCCTACTTGCAGCTGGTCCACCCCGATCATGACCCCTGGAATCCCAACGCCCGCACATCTGTCATGTGCAACGGCTGCCACATGGGCAAAGATGGCCCCATGCATGCTCAGGGCGCCAGGCACACCCGCACGTATCAACAAGCGAGCCGAGGCCGCTACCAGCGCCACAGCATCGCTAACGGCGACATCGTGCGCATCGCGCGGCGCTTGGGCGTCACCCTCACCTACGAACCCAGCCAAGAGGGCGGCTGGTGGCACTGGCAGAGTGCCGTCACCACCGGCACCTTTCCTACCCTGGCCGATGCCTTTGAGCAGGCGCTCTTTGACCTGCTCAGGACGGCGCAAGAACAGCAGGAGGCACATGATGAATGAACGACAATGGGCGCGCTCTGTGCGCCTGCTCGCACGTACCCAGAGCGCTCTCCCCTGCGCGTGTGTTGGGTGCTGGTACGAGCAGCATCCGGAGGGTGAGGCGTTTCCAGGAGACCGGGTCTCCTCGACGCTGTGCCAGCGGCACCGGGTCGCGCTGCCGCTGGAAGTCAAACCGCCTGAGATGCTGTTGCGAAGGAGCTACGCATGAACACGAACAGCATCAGCGTAGAGCGCGGCACGATCTACACCCTTGGCTACACCCAACCGAAAGCGGAAACTCACCTGGAGCGCCTGATGCGCAACCCGCGCACGCTCCTGGTGGATGTGCGCTATCAGCCCCGTTCGCGCTTCAACCCGCAATGGAATCGCGCAGCTCTTGCTGGCTGCTTTGGTGTGCGCTACGTATGGGATCGGCGGCTTGGGAACGTCCACTTTCGGGACCCTGAGCAGGCCATCGAGTTTGCGCCAGGCTACCAGCAGGCCGTGCGTGAGGCGGTGGCTCTCGTCTGCGCGGGGACCTCGCTGGTGCTCTTGTGCGCCTGTCGGGACGAACGCGCCTGCCATCGCAGCCTGGTCGCCAAGCTCATACAGGACGCGAGGCCCTTCCCAACGGCGGCGCGGGAGATGTGGGCATGAGTGCACACCATGCTGTCGAAACTACCAGAGTACCAGCGAGTGCGCAGACGCTCATGCAGCCACTCAAGCCATTCCAGCAAGCTGCCCTGCAAACATTTCGGCACGTTCAATCTCGCAAAGCCACCAGGTGCGCCACTGTTCTCCCAGGTGCGAACCGCCCGTTCCCGTCGTTTGCGCAGGCGCATATGCTACAACCCGAAGAGGGTCCAGGTGATCCCGTCTGCATCCACCCGGTGGTGTGGACGTGCATGGAAGCTGCGACACAGGAGATGCAGGCATGAGCAAGAGCGACGATGAGCAGGAGGCCAGCAAACTGGCCGAGTTGCTCCAGGTGGATGGACTGCCCGGCGTGTTCGTCTCCTCGCTGCGCCCCTGGCGCGATATCGCCGATGAGGCGCTCGCGCATCTTACTCGTTCGCCCAAAGCACGTGTCTTTGTGCGCCAGGGTGAACTGGTACGCATCCGGCGCAAAGAAGACGGCACACCCTACATCGCCCTCATGAATGACGCCGCGCTCAAACACCTGCTGGCCCAGAGTATGAACTTTGTGCGCATCGGCCCCAAAGGGCCGCAGCACATCGCGCCCCCCGATGATATCGTGCAGGACATTCTACGCGGGCGCGGGCAGTGGCCGTTTCCGCCGCTGGATGCCCTGGTGGAGTTTCCCGTCTTCCGCCCTGATGGCACGCTGCTTGACACTCCCGGCTATGACAAAGCGACCGGGCTTGCCTACGTGCCTGTACCCGGTCTCAAGATTCCGCCTGTCCCTGAACACCCAACTGAGGATGACCTGGTACGCGCCATCACTCTCATTGACGAGGCCATCGGGGAGTTCCCGTTCCAGGACCAGGCCTGCCACGCCAACGCCATCGCTCTGCTGCTGACGCCCATCATCCGGCAGGCCATCAACGGGCATGTGCCGCTGGCGCTCGTGGACGCAACTCGGCCCGGCACCGGCAAGAGTTTGCTGGCTGAACTGGTGTCGCTCATTGCCACCGGGCGCAAAGCGGCCATGATGGGGGCGCCCTACGACGATGACGAGTGGCGCAAGAGGATCTCCGCCACACTGGCCGACGGGGCGACCATCATCGTCATCGACAACGTGCGCTCGCGCCTGCAGTCGGCGGCTCTGGACCTGGCGCTCACCTCGCACACGGTGCAGGAGCGCATCCTGGGCCAGTCGAAAAACGGCGTCTATGCCCAGCGCGCGACCTGGATGGCCACCGGCAACAATATCCAGCTGGGTGGGGACATGCCCCGGCGCTGCTATTGGATCCGCATGGACGCGCACACCGATAAGCCCTGGCGGCGCGGCGGCTTCACCCACAACCTGGAAGAGTGGGTGCCGACCCACCGAGGCGAACTGATCGCGGCCCTGCTCACGCTAGCACGCGCCTGGTTCGTGGCTGGCAAACCCTCGCCTACCACACCGCTGCCACGCATCGGCGGCTTTCAGCCCTGGGTGGATACCATCGGGGGCATCCTGGCACACGCCGATATCAGGGGCTTTTTGGGCAACACCGAAGAACTCTACGAGCAAGCCGACAACGACGCGCTGCAGTGGGCTGCTTTTCTGCACACCTGGCACCAGGCCTACGGAGAGAGCGAAAAGCTGATCGCCGAGATCGTGCGGGATATCAAGGCAGCAGCACAGGAAAACCACCAGACAAGTGGGGCTGACCTCTACAATGTGCTGCCCGATGACCTGGCAGACATCCACAAGGGCGACCTCAAGCGCAGGCTTGGCAAGGCCCTGGCTTCCCATGTGGGCAGCCAGTTTGACGAGAGTGGTCTGCACCTGGAAAAGGCGGCTACCGACCGGCGTAGCGGGGCCATTTACTGGAAAGTCGCAGGTTTGCAGGTTTCGCAGGTTTCTATGCCCCAAAAGGCGGAATCTACAAGAACCAATGACCCCCCAGAGGGCTTGCAGAGCGACGCGAGTACCATTTTGGAGGAAAAATTTTCTAGCGAGGTGGAGGAAAACAAACCTGCCAAACCTGCAAACCTGCAAATCGAAGGGGGTGAAACGGGGGACGATCCACCGCTCGATCTGCAGGAGCGCGTGAGCACCCCCAGGGGCAGCGGCATGGTGGTGCAGCGCTGGCAGGGCTTGATTGGGGTAAAGCTGGACGAGACCCAGGAGGTCATCTACTTCCGCGGCAAAGAGGAGATCGCACGCATCGTACTGCACGACACAACAAGGAGGCAAGACACATCATGAGATCCACATTCCTGGACGAGGCAGCGGCCCTGCTGGTAGAGATCGCCGGTCCGGAGCCGGTGCACATCGAAATGTCAGCGCGCGGCCCCAAGAAATACTATGACGTTCACCGGGTATTCACCGAACAGGACGCCCGCGCACACCTTTTGGGCCGCACCACCAGAGGCGCAACCCTGCGCCACCCAGTCGGCATGACGCTCGCACTGTGCTACGACGCTGATACGCCTGACGACTGGCTGTTCCTGCTCGAAGCGGCGTGGAGGCTTGCTGAACAAGGCTACCAGCTGCTGCTGGAAGCATCGCCGGTTGCCCGCGGCGGGCATCTGTGGATCATCTACACGGCACAGGTGAAAGCAGCCTGGGCACATCGCCATACCGCGCAGCTTGCGCCCACGCTCCAGCGCATCCAAGAACGCTGGCCTGGCCAAAGCGTGCAGAAAGTCCGGCTCCCCGGCGGGCTGTACGTCCGTCCTGGAGTGCGCGCCTGGTGCAAGCTCTACGACGCGCAGGGCAGGCTGCTCTCAGTAGATGGGCCAGGCGCGGCGCGCGTGCTGCTGGACATGCAGACACCTGTCGAGATCATCCCGGCATATCCTGAGGCCCAAACTTGCAGAGAGACCGACAAGCTTGCCGCGTTACCCAACATCAGTGTGGGGCAAGATCCAGAACATGCGTCCTGGGAGGCCTCCCAGGATGAAAAACGCAACCCGGGTCCGCCGCGAGATGCCCCCGGCAACCCGGGCCTCGACCAACGCTGGCAGCAGAAGTACGGTCGCTTCCTGTGGTTTCAGTTCACCCCAGCACAGCTCGCCGCCTGGTACAACGAACGAAACCCTGTCGAGGACATCCTGCCCCCCGAAAAGAACGGGATGAGCCTGGCCTCCTGGCGCAGCGAGCGCACGGCGAGCGTGGGCCTGCGTGCAGATGGGTGGGTCGATTTCGGAGCCAGCGCCAGGCGCAACGATGGCAAGCAGGACGGCGGCGACGCGCTGGAGCTGACCGTACGAGTCACCCAGGAAGCGAAACCGGAAATCATGCGCCAGGCTGCTCGGCAGCTGGTACGGGAAGCGCGCGAGGCGATGGAGAGCGCGGCCTGGGCTGGCGAGCCTCCCCCGGCTTGGGTGCAGCCGTTCATGAGTCCGGCCGGGTGGCAGCGCTATCGCGCCCTGCGCGCAGAAGCGGCGCATGCCGCCCACACCTGGGGGGTAGCTGGTTTTTCTACCACCTGGGAACATACCCACATCAGCACCGCACAGACCGACCAGGGGCCGCGCAAGCTGAGAGGGTCGGCGCAAGTCACGCCTGTCGAATGGACCAGTAGCGCGAGCAAGGAGAGCAATACATGAGGTTTGCAGGTTTCGCGCAGGTTTTGCAGGTTTGCCCAAAACAAAACCTGCAAAATTTCAAAGCACCCTCAATAAGCCTGAGAAGCCATAGAACAGCACGTTCATTGATAAGCTTTGCAGGTTTGCAGGTTTGTTTCCAGTCGGAGAGACCCAAAACACCTAGAAATTCCATTGAGTGGAACATAATAACGAATATGTCATGAGTCATCCCGAATTTTGACGGATGAGCTTAGGGAGAGGGAAAAAGGAGAGGGAAAAAGGGCCGCAACCTCATCTGTGGTGAGGTTGCGGCCCTTTTTCAAAAGGAAAGCAGCAGAAGAGGAAGGGCTTTCACC